>Ga0207710_10001014_pt1 | contig 14654 bp, 9 predicted proteins | sample KBSS24metaG_FD_184400 | JGI IMG/M metagenome (GOLD analysis project Ga0207710, IMG submission 184400) | Switchgrass rhizosphere microbial communities from Kellogg Biological Station, Michigan, USA - KBS S2-4 metaG (SPAdes) (version 2) | ecosystem: Host-associated > Plants > Roots > Rhizosphere >...
AAGATTCACATACGCTGACAATCCATGTAAACCACCTTCTCTTCCAAACCCACTTTCTTTATATCCACCGAAAGGTGATGTAGGATCGAACTTATTAAATGTATTTGCCCAAACTACACCTGCTCTCATTCGTTTTGTCATATTAAAGATCTTAGAACCTTTATCTGTCCATACGCCTGCACTTAATCCATAAGGTGAGTTATTTGCTTTTTCTATCACTTCATCATCTGTTCTGAAAGTAAGGATCGCCAGCACAGGTCCAAAAATTTCTTCCTGTGCAATGCGGTTGCTTTGTGCCACATTGGTAAACAAAGTTGGCCTGCACCAAAAGCCTTTACCAGGTAAGGAACAACTGCTTTCATATATTTCAGCGCCTTCTTTTTTACCAATACTCACATATTTATGAATCGTTTCTAATTGTTGTTTTGAATTAATTGCACCAATATCTGTATTCTTATCCATCGGATCGCCAACAATCAATGATTCGATCCTGTCTTTCAATTTTCTTATTACTTGTTTGGCTACTGATTCCTGTACATACAATCTTGAACCTGCACAACAAACATGACCCTGGTTAAAATAAATACCATTGATCACACCTTCAACAGCCTGGTCGATTGGCGCATCTTCAAAAATTATATTGGCAGCCTTGCCACCTAATTCCAATGTTGCTTTTTTGTTGGTACCTGCAATAGCCCGTTGAATAATTTTTCCAACATCAGTTGAGCCTGTAAAAGCGATCTTATTAATATCAGGATGATTAACGATAGCAGCGCCAGTAGAACCTGCACCAGTTATAATATTTACAACACCATCAGGCAATCCTGATTCTTGTATGATCTCTGCTAACTTTAATGCAGTAAGCGGCGTTGTTTCCGCAGGTTTTAATACAACTGTGTTTCCCGTTGCGATTGCCGGCGCAATTTTCCATGCAGCCATCAATAAAGGAAAGTTCCATGGAATGATCTGACCGGCTACACCAAGTGGCTCGGTGTTTCTATTTGGAAAAGCATATTCTAGTTTATCCGCCCAGCCTGCATAATAAAAGAAATGATTCGCTGCCGTCGGCACATCAAAATCACGGCTTTCACGAATAGGCTTGCCACCATCTAATGATTCAATGATCGCCAATTCCCTTGCTTTCTCTTGTATCATCCTTGCAATGCGAAAAATATATTTAGCTCTTTCTTTGGCCGGCATCTTTTTCCAAACTTTTTCATAAGCATTGCGGGCAGCTTTCACAGCTTTATCTACATCAGCAGCATTTGCCTCTGCTATTTCACTCAGCTTTTCTTCATTTGCAGGGTTGATCGTCTCAAAATATTTTCCATCAGCCGGCTTCTGCCATTCACCATTTATAAAAAGATCGTATTGCTTATTAATAGTAGCGGCACTTTTACTTTCCGGCGCCGGAGCATATGACCAGCGTGTATCAAATTTTAGTTTGATCGTATTGTTTTTCGTTGTCTTCTTTTTTGTTGGCATCGTTATTTTTTTATTGCCCAATTGTATTATTAGTCACGGTCTTGTTGTTCTCATGTACTTTAGTCAGGCTGTTCGTTTTTCTTAGCGTTATATAGGCTTGATAAATGCCATAGAGAACAACAGATGTAATAATTAATTTTGGTGCAATTTTTCCGTCAGATTCTATAACCCAGACAAGTAACATTAAACCAAAAAATGCGATTAGGTTTATGTAAAATAAAATTGGTTGCTTTATTCGGTGCGCAAAAAGATTTCCAAAAACAAGAATTATTAATACAACTGAAAATAAAATTATCTCATTCATATAATTCGAGTTTTAAAAGTTATAGCTAACAACTATTGTCGTCTTCAAACCGTGTTGATTTAATCAACGGAGAAATAATTCGCCGCCTGATACACACCCGTTTTCTCTTTTACTATTTGCATCAACACATCATTTGCTAAACTGCTTGCACCAAAGCGAAACCATTCATTGTTTAACCAGGCTTCTCCCAAGGTTTCTTTCAGCATTACTAAATAATGTAAAGCTAGTTTTGATTTGGAAATGCCGCCCGCTGGTTTCATCCCAATCATTTTTCCTGTTTTATAATAAAAGTCTCTTATTGCTTCCAGCATCACTAATGTAACCGGCATTGTTGCTGCCGGTTGAATTTTTCCGGTGGACGTTTTAATAAAATCTGCGCCGGCATGCATCGCAATATCACTGGCTCTTCTTACTTTATCAAAGGTTCCCAATTCACCGGTTTCTAATATCACCTTCAATCTTGCATTACCGCAGGCTTCTTTTATTCCTGCTATTTCATCAAACACAAAATTGTATTCTCCTGAATGAAATTTTCCACGACTAATAACCATATCAACTTCATCAGCTCCTTCGTTCACGGCATATTTTGTATCACGTATCTTAACTTCTTTTGGAGCTTGTCCGCTTGGAAAGGCAGTAGCAACAGAAGCTACTTTTACTCCTGAATTTCCCAATGCTTTCCTGGCAACTTTCACCATTGATGGATAAACACATATTGCCGCTACAGTTGGCAAACCGGGATACGCATCATGAGGATGCATGGCCTTATAACAAAGTTGTTTTACTTTTCCGTCTGTATCTTTTCCCTCGAGTGTCGTAAGATCGATCATATTCAGCACAAGTAGCAATCCATTCAGTTTCGATTCTTTTTTTATACTTCGTTTGGTAAAACGGGAAGCTCTTTCCTCGACTCCCACCTGGTCTATATGTGGAGATAATTCAAAATCCGGAATCATTATTTTTTCTTTTATCGAAATCATATGGCTATTCCTCTATTTCAAAAGTAAACTATTTTTTTGGCGCCATGACCGGGGAAAACATACTCATGTATGGGCTAAATATTTTGTTGCCACTCACAAAAATGGTTTTTATGGAAAATCGTTTTTCGATACCTTTCAAAAAATTAACAGGTATGAGAAAACTGAAGATCCTTTCAGGGTTAGGGCTATTGCTGTTATCTGCCGGAAAAATTTTTTCGCAGCAAACTTTCCCGGTAAACGGTATAGCCGATCCAAGAATGCATTGCTACGCATTTACAAATGCTACAATTGTAAAAGATGGTCAAACTACTATCAGCAATGCTACTCTTGTCATTCGTGAAGGCAAGATCATTTCTGTAGGAACTAATGCGCTTATTCCTAAAGATGCGGTGACTATTAATTGTACGGGTAAATACATTTATCCATCATTGATCGATGTATATTCCGATTATGGTATCGCAGCACCAACACGACAACAAGCTGCTGGCGCTGGTGGCGGCTTTTTTGCCCCGCAACAATTTACATCTAATACGAAAGGTGCTTATGGCTGGAACCAGGCCATTCACAGTGAGACCAACGCTATTGAACTATTTTCAACCGATGACGCTAAAGCAAAACCACTTCGTGATAATGGCTTCGGGTCAGTACTTACTCATAATAAAGATGGTATTGCGAGAGGTACAGGAGCGTTTGTAACATTGGCAACTGAAAAAGAAAATCTTGTGGTAGTAAAAGAAAAGGCTTCTGCAAACTATTCGTTCAGCAAAGGGACATCTACTCAAAGTTATCCGGGGTCAATGATGGGAAGTGTGGCCTTATTGCGCCAATCTTATATTGATGCAAAATGGTATAAAAATAAACCCGCGAAAGAAGGCATCAATATGAGTTTGCAGGCATGGAACGATAATCAAAACCTGCCGCAGATATTTGAATCAACAGATAAATGGGGTGATATAAGAGCGGATAGAATAGGAGATGAGTTTGGTGTTCAATACATCATTAAAGGAGGCGGCAATGAATACCAGCGTATCAATGATATTGCTGCTACAAAAGCTGTTTACATTCTTTCATTGAATTTTCCGCAGGCACAGGATGTAGAAGATCCCAACGATGCAAGATTTGTTTCATTGACGGATCTGAAGCATTGGGAACTTGCTCCTACAAACCCTGCTGCCTTGGAAAAAGCAAATATTCCTTTTTGCTTAACGTCTGCTGATCTTCGGGATAGCAAACAATTCTGGACAAATCTTCGGAAGGCAATTGATAATGGTTTATCAGAAGCAAGAGCTTTTGATGCTTTAACCAAAGCGCCGGCTACATTGATAGGTGTGTATGATAAAGTAGGAAGTTTGGATGAAGGTAAGCTGGCAAATTTTCTTATAACAACCGGAAATCTTTTCAATGAAAAAACGACGATCATTGAAAATTGGGTAAAGGGCAATAAATATGAACTAAAAGAAGATGCCTGGAAGGATATTAAAGGACAATACAATCTTGTTATCAACTCATCTTCCGGTAATACAAATTATCTGCTCGATGTAAAGAATTCATCATCAGCTAATATATTAACAAAGGATACGCTTACAGCTAAGTTCAGTTATGATGGTAAGATAGTTAAACTAAGTTTTTCTCCTGTTGCTCAACTCAGGCCATCCGCTGGCACCGATACTTCAAAGGGGCAGCGTTCGCAGGGAATGCTTGGTGCTGGCGGTGCAGGCAGGAGCGGGTCAATTATTCGTTTAAGTGGTGTAAACAATGGCGATATATGGCAGGGCAATGGAGTAGATACTGCAGGTAATGCGGTGACATGGACAGCTACTTTTTCAAAAACAAGTGATCCTGCTACTGATTCAACAAGAAAGAGGCTTCCATCACGATTAGGAAAAGTTACTTATCCATTTTCAGCTTATGGTAATGAAGAGTTTCCTAAGCAGGAAAATATTTTAATAAAGAATGCAACAGTTTGGACAAATGAAAAAGAAGGAAGATTGGAAAATACAGATGTGCTGATAAAGAATGGAAAGATTGCACAGATAGGAAAAAACCTATCTGACGCAACAGCAAAGACAATTGATGGTACTGGTAAGTATCTATCACCTGGTATTATCGATGAACATTCTCATATCGCTGCATTTTCAATAAATGAAGGAGCGCAATCTGTAACATCAGAAGTTCGCATTGCTGACAATTTAAATCCGGATGATATAAATATATATCGCCAGCTCAGTGGTGGTGTTACATCTTCACATATTCTACATGGTTCCGCTAATACCATTGGAGGACAAACACAATTAATAAAACTACGCTGGGGAGTTAATGATGAGGATCTCAAATTCAAGGGCGCCGATCCTTTTATCAAGTTCGCATTGGGTGAAAATGTAAAACGCACAGCATCTACCCAAGGTAATACACGGTATCCCGATACAAGAATGGGTGTTGAAGAAATATTGCTCGATGCATTTACAAGAGCAAATGATTATCAAAAAGAATTAAAAGGTCCTGACGCTAAATCGGTAAGAAAAGATCTTGAACTGGATGCATTGGTAGAGATCATGAATAAAAAACGTTTCATTACCTGCCACTCTTATGTTCAACCCGAGATCACTTATACAATGCGTGTAGCAGAAAAATTCGGTTTCCGGATAAATACATTTACTCATATACTGGAAGGATACAAGGTGGCTGATAAAATGAAAGCACACGGGGCCAATGCTTCTACTTTCTCTGACTGGTGGGCTTATAAACTCGAAGTGCAGGATGCAATTGCATATAATGCTGCTATTATGGATAAAGTGGGCGTTAATGTTTGTATCAATTCTGATGATGCAGAAATGGCTCGTCGTCTTAACCAGGAAGCTGCAAAGAGTGTAAAGTATGGAGGCATGAGTGAAGACGATGCATTTAAAATGGTAACCATTAATCCTGCAAAAGCTCTGCATGTTGATGACAGGGTAGGTAGCATTAAAGTTGGCAAAGACGCAGACCTCGTATTATGGAGCGATAATCCGCTGAGTGTTTATGCAGTGGCTTTATATACCATTGTTGATGGTACTATTTATTTTGATCGTAATAAGGATAAAGAAATGCGTAAGCAGATCACTGCTGAACGTAATCGTTTAATTCAAAAAATGATCACCGAAGGAAGAACAACTCCCGGAGGTCCTGCTGCGGCAAGGCCAACTTTGCAGGTAGTGCTTCATTGTGAAGATTATGAACATGACAAAGGAATGCTGGAAGTAGATAGTTATGAAGAAAAAAATTCTAATCAATAAAAAAAATTATAAATGAAAAAGTATTTCTTTTTGATAATAGCCGTCCTTGGCGCTTATGGTATAAATGCGCAGGATGATGTGTATCCGGCTGGCCCCCAACAAGGAGTGTTTTATATTGCGAACGCTACCATTCATGTTGGGAATGGGCAGGTAATAAATAATGGAACGATTAAAATAAATAATGGGAAAATAGAACAGGTCGGCACTAATGTGTCAGTAACTACTGGTGAAAAAGTGATTGATGCAAGAGGGAAACAAGTTTATCCCGGTCTTATACTTCCTGAAACTGATCTGGGATTAAAAGAGATCAGTAATGCCGTTCGGGGGTCAAATGATTATACAGAATTAGGGGATTGGAACAGTAATGTTCGTGCAGTCGTAGCATATAACACCGATTCGAAGATCATTGGTACATTAAGAGCAAATGGAATTTTACTGGCTAATGTAACTCCAATAGGAAGCTTATTGGGCGGTTCTTCAAGTGTTGTTCAATTGGACGCCTGGAACTGGGAGGATGCGGTCTATAAAACAGATGACGCCATGAATTTTTATATGCCGGGTTTGCTTGCACGCCAGGGTGGCTTTGGAAGCTTTGGTGCACAACAGCAAAGTGATCCTGTAAAAGAAGCAATGGACAAGATCGAAGACGTAAGAAAATTTTTTCGTGAGGCAAAAGCTTACATGAATGAAAATGCACATACAGAGACCAATATCAAGTTTGAAGGCGTAAGACCTTTGTTTGAGAAAAAACAAAAGCTGTTTATTCATTGCAATCAAATAAAACAAATGTTGATCGCAGTTGATTTTGTAAAAGAATTCGGTATTGATGTGGTAATAGTTGGGGGTAGTGATAGCTGGCAGATTGCCGATCTGTTAAAGGCAAATAATATTGCGGTTATATTAGAACGGGAGTTCAATTTACCTACATTGGAAGATGATGATATCGATCAGCCATTTAAGACGCCCTATTTATTGCAAAAGGCAGGAGTGCTTTATGCGTTGAATGATAATCATGATGAAGCCCGCTATCGCAATCTTTCATTTAACGCAGGCCAGGCAGTTGCTTATGGGTTAACAAAAGAAGAAGCATTGCAGGCAATTACTTTAAACGCAGCAAAAATACTAGGAGTTGATGATCGTACCGGCACAATTGAAGCAGGTAAGGATGCAAACATTGTAATAAGTGATGGCGATATATTAGATATGCGGACAAGTATTATCATTGCTGCGTTTATTCAAGGCCGAAATGTGAGCTTGAAGAATAAGCAAACTGAGCTATACGAACGATATAGGTATAAATATGGGTTCTGATAAGAGCAATGAGTCAAATGAGTCATATAAAATCACATTAAAAGTCTTTTGACGTCTATGACCCATTTGACTTTATGACTTGTATTACTCTAATGTTCTTCGTGTTGCTCATTTGGTTGAAACTCTTTACCACAATGTGGACATATATATGTTGGAGATTTCCTGTTCTTTCTCATTTCTTCTAAAAATCCTGAAGTAATTATACCAGCAGGAAGAGCAAGCAAAGCAACTCCTGCTAATAATATAATCACAGTAAAAACTTTTCCCATCACTGTTAGCGGCACCATATCACCATAGCCAACTGTAGTTAATGTAACGACCGCCCACCACATTGTATCAGGAATGCTGGTGAAATGTTCTGGTTGCCTGGGATGTTCTACAAAATAAACCATACAGGAAGCAATGACAATAAGAAAGGATGTTAATATAAAAGCAAGCATTAACTCACTGAAGCGGGTTTTAAAAACATTTGTGACCATCTTGGTTGCTTTGGTATATGCAGTAAGTCTGAAAAGACGGAAGAATCTCAACAGGCGGAGCATACGAAATAATCTGAAATCGGAACCATAACCGCGGCTGGCAATTGTGGCAGGCAAAAAAGCAAAAACATAGAACGGCAGAATAGCCATCAGGTCGATCAACGCAGCTGGCGAAATCATATATTTTAACCGGCCATATACACTGTGTTTGTATCTTGGATCATGATTACTGCTCCATACACGCAATACATATTCTATGGTAAAGATGATAACAGAAATAAGATCGAAATCACGAAAGAATTTTTTATGAGGAAGGAAGATCGAGTCTACTGTTTCCAGCATTACTGCTGTTACATTCAAAATGATAAGAACAATTATAAATATATTGATGATCCTGTCCCAATGAGATTCGCCAACAATTTCAGGATGAAGCAGGCTGTGAACCTTTTTTTTGGTTACATGATACATGGCAGGTAAAAAGTATTGATACCGATAAAGATAGAAATAAAATCAAGAAAGGATAAAGACGTTTATAGATCCTATTTCAAATAAAAAACGGCTCAGCCTCATGGCTGAACCGTCCTGTCCTGGAAACCGTCCTATTGAAAATATTGTTATTGCTTAATGATCTTTTCTGTTGATATTAGTTTGCTGTCTCTGCTTATCTGCACCAGGTAAAAGCCTTTCACCAGTTTCGCTGCTTCAGTTACTGTAAAACTATTAAAGCCACTATTTGCTACTATATTTTTTGCAAACTGCTGCTGACCGCTCATGTTATAAACTTTAATAGTTATAACTCCTTGTTCGGTGGTTTGATAATTGATAGTAAAGTCGCTTGTAAAAGGGTTGGGTGCAGTTTGAATAGTAATTCCGGATGTATTGCTGAATTTTACTGTTCTTGTTTCAGAATATCTCTGCGACCCTTTTGGCTCGGTTGCTTTGATACGATAATAAACTACGCTGGCTTTTGCATTTACCTGGTTATCGTTATAGCTATAAGACGATTTGGTATTGTCAGCATTTACATTTTTAATATTAGAGAAATTTATACCGTTATAGCTTCTTTGAATTTCGAATATAGTACCATGATCATATTCAGCAGACCATGTCAATGCAGGCACATCATTTGAAAGCGTTACAAAAAAGTAATCCCATTTAATAGCCAGCGGCACTTGTGCCAGGATTTCAACAGCACATCCTGGTATATAAGCCATTAGTGAATCAGGAGCTGCAAAAGACTTGTAAACAACATTTGGGTTTACGATGCCCAGCTGATTATCATAAATAGTCAATGGGTTTGCACGGGTTTTGTCATAAATTTTAATAGTATCTGTTGTAATTCCGATGACACCAGTTGTTCCTATATTAGTAGTAGTCGTATATCCTGTAAAGTATAAATAACCCGCACCAGTCACAGTTCCGGTATTATTAAAATTTACTGCCTGTACTCTCGCTATTGGTCCATTGTAAATTGAACCGCTATTCACGATATTTCCAAGACCAAGCGAAGATTCGGCCCACATAAATGAATAGTTATAAACATAACCGCTCGTATTGGTAATACCGCCATGTGAGATCATACGACAATAATTATAAATCATTGCTTGTCCGTTCTTGAAGGTAATAGACCCTGTCGTTTCAAATTTTCCCTGGTTTATAAAAGTACCTCCGTTATTTACGTAATCGCCGGCAACAGTAATGGTGTTTTTATTTGTTATAGATGTTGTACCTGTCATTGTCAGGTTAGCTCCGAAAGTCATAAACCCCTGGTTGTTGATAGCGTTATTATTGGTCATGTCCACATCGGCATCCATTTTAATTGTGGCATTAAAATAATTATTCCATACCTGGTTACTTCCATTCATTTGCACACTTGATGTTATCCAGACAGTGCCATAATTATGAAGTGTAAAATCTGTATTAGTTTTTAATTGTGTTGCAGACGTATACTTGAAAGTGCCATACACATATAATGTGCCGTGCATATTAGGAGAAGCAATGCTTGTGGGTTGAAAAACTGCGCCACTTGCTACAGCTATTTTAGCCCCGGTAGCAAAACCCGTAATATTTCCTGTATAAGTTCCGGAAGCAATATAAAGACTGTCACCTGCGAGAAGATTATAATTGGTTGCAGTTCCGTTGTCAATATATACTGTGGCTGAAGATGACTTGCAAAAGGCTGAACCCAAAAGGCTTAATAAAATGATAAGGGTAGAATTACGATTCATTTGTTTTCAATTAGGGTTGAGATTTCGGATAATTGTACGGTGCATTTTCAACATATTCACCACCGTAACACTCCGCAAACATAATACTGCAATTACGATCCTGCAATCGTAAATCTACCTTTAGAAAAAATCAAAACAGAAGAAACCGGAGTTTAAACGGAAAATATTTTTGATGTATCATAATGGAGCGATAATAATTATCAATGTAAAGACCTTCTACTTCTATTCTTTTTTTGAGATAGTATATTTTCGTATTGCAGGCGCAACCTTGGTTCCCAACAATTCAATTGCATGCATCATTTTATCATGTGGTAAAGCTCCAAGGCTCATTTGTGCAAGAAATCTTGTATGACCAAACAGCTCATGCTCGTATAATATTTTATCAATTACCTGCTGCGGGCTACCTACTAACAAAGATCCTTTTGGAGATAAAGACGCATCGAACTGTTGCCTGCTGGCAGGAGGCCAACCTCTTTCTTTTCCAATACGTGTCATTACTTGTGCATAAGGCGGAAAAAATTCATCGGCTGCTTGTTGCGAATCATCAGCAATATAAGTATGCGAATTAATACTTAGCTGTAACTTATTTATATCATGACCGGCTTTTTTATATACGTCACGGTATAATTGTATATGGGGAACAAAACCGGCTGGTGTTCCACCAATAATTGCAAGTGCCATAGGTAATCCGTATTCTGCTGCACGAACAATGGATTCAGGAGTACCGCCAACTGCTATCCATATCGGTAATTTATTTTGATAAGGCCTTGGATAAACACCACGATTATTTATTGTTTGCGTATGTTTTCCTTTCCACGTTATGAACTCATTTTTGTTTAATTGCAAAAGCATTTCCAATTTTTCAGAAAACAATTCATCATAATCTTTTAAATCATAGCCGAACAAAGGAAATGATTCAATAAATGATCCACGACCTGCCATGATCTCTGCACGACCACCTGATAAAAGATCAATGGTTGAAAATTGTTGAAATACACGCACAGGATCATCCGAACTTAATACGGTAACTGCACTTGATAATTTAATTTGTTTTGTTTTTACCGCTGCTGCTCCCAAAACAACTGATGGCGCTGATACTGCATAATCAGGACGATGATGTTCACCAATTGCAAATACATCAAGACCGACCTGGTCTGCCAGTTCTATTTCTTCAATTAAGTTTGGAATACGTTCTTTAGGTGTAACAACCTTTTTTGTTATGGGATGATTGCCTACATCTGCAAACGTGTAAATGCCTATTTCCATAGTTATATCAATATGTTCTTCAAAAATTTAATTACTCCTTCAACAATTTAAAAGGAGAAAAGTTGCTATAACTCAAATGAATTACTTCCCTGATGTAAAGGATATGTTTTATCCTTCCAAATAAAAGTTCCGCTGACAGTTGCTGGTAATTGGATATTGCAATGCCATTTTCCAGATTGTAATTGCTTGTAGTCAACAGCTATCTTCCCCTTCGGATGAGGAATATACCCAGAAATATTTTTCAGTTGACCTGGATGAGGTTCAATTTTTACCTTGCTAAATCCCGGCGCATCGCTATCTATCCCGAGTACTATGCGGAACAGTTCAATATTCGGACTACTTCCCCATGCATGACAATCAGATCGTGTATTATTAATATCATCTGTTTCCGCCCACGTTGTCATTCCCATTTCTATGTTTTCTTTCCATTTAGTTAACATGTCCAGGTATTTATTACCAAGACCGGCCTTAGCAAGAGCTTTGTGTAAATAAAAACGAAAGTAAACAGATGCTTTACTGATGCCTGTATCAATGATCATTTTCTGAGCAATAGCCGTCGCAGATGCTCCATCAATAACATCGGTGAGTATTGCTAATGAGTTGCAGTGTTGTGAGTATGTTTCTTTTTCCCTGCCTGCCGGCGAGGCAGGTTTTGTATCACTAAATAATTGTTTAGATGGATTCCAATAATTTGTTTTAATAATTTGTTTAAGCAGGTTTACCTGTTTATTATAATTATCTGCGAAAGATCGCATGCCGATTTGTTTTTCAAGCAGGGCAGCAACTTCATAGGCCATTAGTAGTTGTAGATCCATTGCAGCTGAAGAACCATCTTTGCTAAATGGGGCCATGCCTGCTTCCCATCCTTTATCATTTACCCAATCAGTAAAATTCCAATAAGGCACATTTTTCAGGCTGCCGTCTTTTTGCTGATGTCCGTTAAAAAATTCCAATACCATTCTTGCAACAGGTAATTGTTTGCGGATAAAATCAGCATCGCCACGATACATCCAGTAATCATGAAGCATGGATATCCATATTAATGAAAATGTCGGGATCTGTTGTGAATGAGCAGTAGGGTAGCGGCTCATTGTAATACCTTCAGGCATCAATGAATTTCGTATTTGCTCAATGGCATTCCGCATTAACTTATCATCACCACTATTATATAATGAAACAAGAGCTTGTATGCGGGTATCACCGACGTATTGTAGTTGCTCATAGTAAGGACAATCCATGTATGTCTCGTGTGCACATAATCTTGCAGTCCGCCATCCTATTTCTAAAATTTTATTCAAGTCATTGTCATCGCTTTTGAAGGCGGCATTGAATTGAAAAGGATAGCCTTCATATAATCCATAGAGATCATTAATGATAAGTGTTTCTTCTTTTGTTTCAATATCCAGTTTTATATAACGATAAGTTCGCCATAGTAATGATGTAAAAACCTGGTCATTATTTCCAGCGGAGATCAATTCATCTTTTGTACCTACAAACCTTTTCCCTTCTATTTCATTGCGGTTTCCTTTTTGGTGCTGAGTCCGCCAATCTGTTTTATCTCCTTCATCAATATATAATCCTTCTGCATAAGACAGACTGATTATTGCATTTTTGCCTTTGCTGAATTTTAAAACAGGATAGGCGGTGGTTAAAAAACTTTGATCCAGTATCAAACTTATTTTACTATTTGCCGGAACTGAAAAATTGTTATTGCCTTTTAAGAAATCATTATTAATGCTGATGCCGATTGATGACCTCACCTGTATCAATCGTTGCAGAGTTATTTCCATTTGTGGAATAGAACGGGGTACCAGCATCCATCCATTCGACCAGGAAAAGACACCTTTGGGCAAGCCATTGAAAAGTTGTTGTGCCGGCTTCCACGATATATCGTTATAATGTATTTCATTCCATCGGTCAGGATAATAAGTATAGTTTATTCTTTCGGTAGGTCCGGCAGCATAATAAGTATATATAAGCTGGGATTGTAAAGGACTGTATGCACTGTCTTTTATGCAAAGCCATGATGAATTAGTATTTATTATTTTCTCTTTTGCTGAATTGCCCTGCAATATAAAAGCTGTTTGCCAGCTGATCTGAGCTTCCTGTCTTTCTTCTCCAAAATTCCATACGATTGCTGCTAATACATTATTACCTTGTTGCAAATAAGGAGCGAGGTCCGCGGTTTCATAATTCCAGCTATATATGTCATTGCGTGCAGGACCGAAAGAAACCATTGCACCATTTACATAAAGCTTGTAACGATTATCAGCCGATACATGAATAATGAACGATGATGGCTTTTGACCCAATGAAATTTTTTTTCTGAAATGATATACGCCATAATCATGAGTTGGCGTGTTAGGAACTGTTATCCAAAATGCGTCCCATCTCTTGTGTAAGATATCATCGGCAATTTGTTGCGAGTATGAAAAATGAAAAGCAAGGAAAGTTAGGAGAAGAGAGAATATTTTTTTCATAAAGCAAGTTAATATGGTAAAAATAGCAAGCTGTGCTGAATAGATTTTTATTCAGGACCTCCATTTTATATCTTCCTCCTTACTTTCTTTTATACGAAACCGGGTGATCTTGCGTATTAATGCTACTGGGAGCTTTTGATCTAATGGAAATTGTACCGAGCCTGCTGCAGTTTTATATTTTGTAAGTTCTTTGCTAAAAGCTTTTATCGCTGATGGGGTCGGATAAAAACCAATATGATGTTTGAATACTGCAAATGTTACCAATATTCTTTTGTAGGAATAGGAAGGCATGCTCCATTTTAACCCTTCTGTAACGCCAGGAGCTGCTGAGAGGATACATTCATGCATTTGCCAGAGTTTTGCCTGGGTTTCTTGTGGAGCTGCGTAAATATATTCTTCAATAGTTTTTGGCTTCATAAAATTTTGTTTAACTGCTATTTTTCACTGCTCAACATCTAAGTATTTGTTTATACAAAATGTGCAGTGATCGGCTTAGTGATAAAGTAAAAATAAATGTTAATATACAATTTGTAAAAAGGCAATGGCGGTAGAGGATTGTGCTTCACTTTTAAATAAACAAGGCTCATTTTTTAATGAGCCTTGTTTATAACTATATTCTGCTATTGTTGCTTAATGTTTCGCTGTTACGGGCGGATTATTGCTATTATTAGTATTGTTATTATTGGTATTGTTACCGCCACCTGCTGTTACTGGTGGATTGTTAGAATTGTTTGTATTATTCTCATCAGCTCTTGCAGTGGTAAATACTGAAAGAGTAAGAATGAGCGATGCAAGCAAAAAGATTTTTTTCATAATAAATTTTTTAAATGGTGAAATGATGATTCGTTT
>Ga0207710_10001017_pt1 | contig 14642 bp, 14 predicted proteins | sample KBSS24metaG_FD_184400 | JGI IMG/M metagenome (GOLD analysis project Ga0207710, IMG submission 184400) | Switchgrass rhizosphere microbial communities from Kellogg Biological Station, Michigan, USA - KBS S2-4 metaG (SPAdes) (version 2) | ecosystem: Host-associated > Plants > Roots > Rhizosphere...
CCGCACCCGGCGGCACGGATCGCCCGCAGCGCCTCGATGCCGTTCATCACCGGCATGTTCCAGTCCGACAGCACCAGATCCGGGTCGTCGTTCACGGCGATGTCGACGAGTTCCTCGCCGTCGGCGGCCTCGGCGATCATGGCGTCGCCGTAACCGGCCTGGCGCAGCGTACGGATGACGATCTTGCGCATCACCGCCGAGTCATCGGCGACAACAATCCTCATGCGTTACCCCAGACAGAGATTCGGACGGGCTGTCCGTCCCACCGCAGGTCGGCCTGCGAGACGAGCTGCGCGGACGGGACTGACAGCGCGCCGTGCTCGAGGTCGACCTGCGGAAGGGACAGCACCGACGGCTCGGGCAGGAGGGCCTTCACGTTGCCGCCGATGATGTTGGCCATCTCGCCGAAGGCATCGCGGATCTCCGGGTCGCCCACGTCCGCGCTGTCGAGCGCGAACATGGCGGCCGCGATACCCCTGGCGGTACTGGATTCGGTCACGATCAGGACGTGACCGCACCACTGGCCGGTGATGGACACAGCGGCGGTGACAGCGTCGGCGAGTGGGTGCTCCGCACCGTCGGCGTAGACGCCGTCGGAAACATACGACGACCACACCTGTTCTGCGATGGCCGCGAGGTCCTCGGCGGTGGGCACGTAGACGTCGGCTTGGGTTACCACTTCACGACTCCTGTCGTTCACAGATCCGCATCCCTGCGTTGCCCCTTCCATCGGCCGGACCCGCCCGATCTTGAAGCTCGCTCCGCCATCGGCGAACAGCCTCGACGGCGTGACCACCGACGTGGTCGGCTGGACCGATGGACGTACTCGTGCTCGGCGGTTCGGTCTTCCTCGGACGGGCCGTGGTGGACGAGGCCGTGAGCCTCGGCGCGACGGTGACGGTCTTCAACCGCGGCCGCTCCGGTCCGGTGCCGCCCGGCGCCACGCACGTCCGCGGCGACCGGACGGTGGATGCCGACCTGGCGCAGCTGTCCGGCCGCGTCTTCGACGTCGTCGTCGACACCAGCGGCTACGTCCCGGCCGTGGTCGGTCGCTCCGCCGCGCTGCTGGCGCCGTCTTCGGGGCGCTACGCCTTCATCTCCACGATCAACGTCTGGCCCGGCTGGCCGGACGAGGCGGACTACTACGAGCGGCCAGTGCACGACGGGTCGCCGGACGCGGAGCAGGCGCCGGACGGGATCGAGAACCAGTTCGCCTACGGCTGGCTCAAGGTCGGCTGCGAGCGTGCTGCCGCACGTGCCTTCGGCGAGGGACGGACGAGCGTACTGCGCGCCGGCTGCATCGTCGGGCCGCACGACGCTGCGGTCGGGCGGCTGCCCTGGTGGATCGACCGTATCTCGCACGGCGGCGAGGTGCTCGTCCCGGGATCGCCGGACGACCCGGTCGCGCTGATCGATGCCCGCGACCTCGCCCGGTTCGCCCTCACCGCTCCGGCCGGGACGTTCGGCGCCGGAGGGCCCTTCGGGCGCGACACCCGGGCCGACCTGATGGCGGCCTGCGCGGCGTCGACCGGGGCAGACACGTCCCTCACCTACGTCGGCGACGACTGGCTGGCGGGCCAGGACGTGGCCCCGTGGACCGAAGTGCCGCTCTGGGCCCCGGCTTCGCCGGGCCTGTTCGCCCACGACAACTCGGCGGCCGTCGCCGCCGGGCTCACCTGGCGCCCGCTCGCCGCGACCGTGGCCGACACCTGGGGGTGGATGTCCGGGATCGAGGGCGCCTGGACGCCGTCGGAACGGACACCCGGGCTCGCGCCGGCACGGGAGGAGCAGTTGCTGGCGGCCTTCGCAGGGCAGTGACGCTCGTCCCGGGTCAGGTTCGGGTCAGGTTCGGTTCGTAGACTGCCCGCCATGGACGCCACGCTCGCCCAGCATCTGCTCGCCAACCCGCTCAGTCCGGACAGCCTGCTGTCCGGGTCGGGGGCGCTGGTCGTCCTGGCGCTGATCATCTTCGCCGAGTGCGGTCTGCTCATCGGGTTCTTCCTGCCCGGGGACACCCTGCTGTTTGCGGCGGGCATCTCGGTGGCGGTCGGCACCATCACCACGTCCCTGTGGCTGTTCCTGGTGCTCGTCCCGCTGGCGGCCGTCCTAGGCAATCTGCTGGGCTACTGGATCGGGCGCACAGTCGGGCCGAAGGTCTTCGACAAACCCTCCTCCAAGTGGTTCAGCCCGGAGAACGTCGAGCGCGCCCGCCATTTCCTGGACCGATGGGGCAGCTGGTCGGTGATCCTGGGACGGTTCGTGCCCATCGTCCGCACCCTGATCACCGTGATGGCCGGCGTCGCGCGGATGAACTACGGCCGCTACGCCGCGTACAGCCTGATCGGCGGCGTGCTCTGGACGGACGGGCTGCTGCTGCTCGGCCACGGCCTCGGCAAGATCGACTGGGTACGCGAGCACAAGTCCTGGATCGACTACCTCGTGGTCGTCGTCGTGGTCATCGGCCTGATCCCGACGCTCTACCACTACCTCAAGCTGCGCCGTGCCCGGAAGAGCCCTACTTCTTGAGCTCGTCCTGCTTCGCTAGGCAATCCTTGTAGACGTCTTCGGGAAGGCTGATCCTCACACCGAAGAAGGTCGGCTTCAGATTGCACGCGTCGACCTTGTCGATGATCGAGGCACGTTGCTGCCAGACCCAGCCGCCGAGGGCCAGGAAGATCACGATGACGATCACCTTCGCAATGATCTTGGTGATCAAGAAGCTGATCAGCACCCCAACGACGACGAAGGCGACGGCTGCGGCGATGCCGATCGTCTTGATCTGGTCGGTGTCGACGGCGAGTGCACTCATGGTCCGAACCGTATCGGCTGACGCCGGGGCGAGCTTGAGCCTCGCCGTTCTCGGGCTAGCGATAGCCTGAACTCCGTGAACCTCTCTCCGCCGCCCGCGCTGCCCATCGGCGGCCTGCGCCTCGTCGCCCTCGGCGGTATCAAGGAGATCGGCCGGAACATGACGATGTTCGAGTATTCCCGGGGGGGTGGGCAGAGCAGGCTGCTCGTCGTCGACTGCGGCATGCTGCTGGGCAAGACGAACTCCCCCGGCATCGACGTGACGCTGCCGGACTGGTCCTACTTCGCCGACCGCCTCGACGATATCGACGCGGTCGTCCTGACCCACGGCCACGAGGACCACATCGGCGCGCTGCCCTACCTGCTGCGCGAGCGCGCCGACATCCCGGTCATCGGCACCCGCCTCACCCTGGCCCTGGTCGAGTCGAAGCTGCGCGAGCACCGCATCAAGAACCCCGACCTGCGCATGGTCGTGGAGAAGTCGTCCCTGACGCTCGGCGACTGGGACCTGGAGTTCTTCGCGGTCAACCATTCGATCCCGGACGCGATGGCGGTCGCGATCACGGTCGGTGGCCAGACCGTCCTGCACACCGGCGACTTCAAGATGGACCAGACGCCGCTGGACGGGCGCCTGACCGACCTGCCCGGCTTCTCCCGCCTCGGCGATGCAGGAGTCGATCTGCTGCTGGCCGACTCCACCAACGCCGAGGTACCCGGCTTCATCCCCTCCGAGCGCGACGTCGGCAAGGTCGTGCAGGACGTGATCCACAAGGCCAAGGGGCGCATCATCGTCGCCTGCTTCGCCTCGCACGTGCACCGCGTGCAGCAGGTGCTGGACGCGGCCGTCGCGACCCAACGCCACGTCGCCCTGGTCGGACGGAGCATGGTCCGCAACATGCAGATCGCGCGCGACCTGGGCATCCTCTCCGTCCCGGACGGCGTGATCATCGACCTGAAGGACGCCGAGGAACTGCCGTCCAGCCGCGTCATGCTCGTCTCGACCGGCTCGCAGGGCGAGCCACTCTCCGCCTTGTCCCGGATGGCGAATCGCGAGCACCAGAGCGTGCGCATCGGATCCGACGACACGATCCTGCTGGCGTCGTCGCTGATCCCCGGCAACGAGACGTCGGTCGGTCAGGTGATCAACGGGCTCTCCCGCCTCGGCGCGACCGTGATCCACAAGTCGATGGCGCTCGTCCACGTCAGCGGTCACGCGCCCGCCGGTGAACTGCGCTACCTGATCAACGCGGTGCGCCCGAAGAACCACATGCCGGTGCACGGCGAATGGCGGCACCTGCGGGCGCATGCCCAGATCGCCCGCGAGATGGGCATTCCGGACGAGCGGATCATGCTTGCCGAGGACGGCACCGTGGTCGACCTGGTCGGCGGCGTCGCGAACATCGTCGGGAAGATCCCGGTCGGCTACGTGTACGTCGACGGCCTGGAGGTCGGCGACATCGGCGAGTCCGTCCTGAAGGACCGACGGATCCTCGGTGAGGACGGCTTCCTGTCCATCCTGGTCGCCGTCGACCTGGAGGTCGGAAAGGTCGTCTACGGGCCGGAGCTCACCGCGCGCGGGTTCAGCGAGGACCCGACGGCCCTGGAGCCGATCACCGCCGAACTGGTCGACGCGCTGGAGAAGGCCCTGGCCGACGGGATGACCGACACCCAGGCGCTCGAGCACCTCGTCCGGCGCACCGTGGGCCGCTGGGTCGACCGCAACTACCGCCGCCGCCCGATGCTCGTCCCGCGTGTGGTCGAGGTCTAACTCGGCACGGTCAGGATCTCGGCGCCGGTGTCGGTGACGACGACGGTGTGCTCCCACTGCGCGACCCACGAGCCGTCCTTGGTCAGGATCGTCCAGCCGTCGTCCCAGCCGTACCACTCGATGCCGCCGAGGGTGATCATCGGTTCGATCGTGAAGGTCATGCCCGGCAGCAGGATCGTGTCGGCGCGCGGCTCGTCGTAGTGCAGGATCGTCGGCTTCGTGTGGAAGCTCGGCCCGACCCCGTGCCCGGTGTAGTCACGGACGACGCCGTAGCCGAAGCGCCTGGCATAGGACTCGATCACGCGGCCGATGACCGAGACGGGACGGCCCGGGGCGATCGCCTTGATACCGCGCATCATCGCCTCGTACGTCCGGTCGCCCAGATCCTTGACCGCCTGCGCCGGCGTGCCGGCGTAAAAGGTGGCGCAGTTGTCGCCGTGCACTCCCCCGACGAACGCGGTGATGTCGACCTTGACCACGTCCCCGTCCTGCAGTTCGCGGCTGTCGGGGATGCCGTGGCAGATGACCTCGTTGACGGACGTGCAGAGCGACTTCGGGAAGCCCTTGTAACCCAGCGTGGACGGATAGGCGCCATGCGCGATCAGGTAGTCGTGGCCGATCGCGTCCAGCTCGTCCGTGGTGATGCCCGGGGCGACGTGGCGCCCGACTTCGACCAGGGCGTCGGCGGCGATCCGGCCAGCCATGCGCATCCGCTCGATCGTGTCCGCGTCCTTGACCATCGGGTCGTCGAAGTCGGCCTTGATGCCCGGCCTCGCGTCGACGTAGTGCGGCCGCGCGATGCCCGACGGAACCGGCCGCCGCGGCGAGATCACCCCAGGAGCAACAGCCAGCGTCATCCCTCCATTGTGCCTAAGGTGAGGACCCCGGCGGAGCCCGGCCCAGCCACCGCTCGCGAGCGAAGCGAGTCGTCGGCCGACGGTGGCCCCGAGGGACCAGGGGTGCAAGGAGGTCGACCGCGGCCCGATTGAGCCCGACACGATTGCGGCCTCTACGGATGTATCGGGGAATCCCTAGAGTCTCGAATACTCTCCGATCATGGATCCGATCCGGAACCCGTATGCACCTGGTGCCGGGCAGCGTCCCCCCGAACTGGCCGGACGCGACGGCGAACTCCACGGCTTTGACGTCGTGCTGGAGCGCGTCTCGCGCAGCCGCCCCGAGCGCAGCATCGTGCTCACCGGCCTGCGCGGCGTCGGCAAGACTGTCCTGCTCAACGCCATGCGCAGCGCCGCGGTGCGGCGCGGCTGGGGCACCGGCAAGCTCGAGGCCCGTCCCGACCAGTCGCTGCGGCGCCCGCTCGCCGGGGCGCTGCACCTGGCGGTCCGCGAGCTGGGCGCCCGCAAGGACCAGGCCGACCACGTCCTGGGCGTCGTGAAGTCCTTCGCCCAGCGGGAGGCCGGGACGAGCGCGAAGCTGCGCGAGAAGTGGTCTCCCGGCATCGATGTCCCCGCCGTGCCGGGACGGGCCGACTCGGGCGACATCGAGATCGACCTGGTCGAGCTCTTCCGGGACGTCGCCGGGCTGGCCGCCGACACCGGCAAGGGCATCGCGATCTTCATCGACGAGATGCAGGACCTCGGCCCGGACGACGTGAGTGCCCTCTGTGCCGCGTGCCACGAACTGAGCCAGCACGGCCTGCCGCTGGTCGTCGTCGGCGCCGGGCTGCCCCACCTGCCCGCCGTGTTGAGCGCAGCAAAGTCTTACAGCGAAAGGCTTTTCCGCTTCGCCCGCATCGACCGGCTCGAGCGGCCGGCCGCCGACGCAGCGCTGCAGCGGCCGGCGCAGGACGAGGACGCCGCCTGGGAATCTGACGCACTGGAGGAGATGTACACGGCGACCGGCGGCTACCCCTACTTCGTGCAGGCGTACGGCAAGGCCACCTGGGACGCCGCGCCCGGCCCGACGATCACCGCCGCGGACGTCACGGTCGCCGCCCCCGAGGCCGCCGCCGAACTGGCCGTCGGCTTCTTCGGCTCACGCTTCGAGCGGGCCACCCCGGCCGAGCGGGAGTACCTGCGGGCGATGGCCGAGGCCGGCGGTGAGGACGTCGCCACCAGCGCGGTGGCCGACCTGCTGGGCAAGCAGCCGCAGTCGCTGTCCCCCGCGCGGGACGGGCTGCTGAAGAAGGGGCTGGTCTACTCCGGTCAGCGCGGCCGGATCGCCTTCACCGTCCCCCACTTCGGCGCCTACCTCCGCGCCCAGGACCTCTAGCCCCGCCTTCCCCCCCGAAATGGCCGAATTTCGGGCGGAAATCTGGCCATTTCAGGGGGGAAGCGGTCGGTGGGCGTGCTGGGACAGCCAGGTGTGCATGGCGATGCCGGCGGCGACACCGGCATTGATCGAGCGGGTCGAGCCGTACTGCGCGATCGAACAGACCACCGACACCGCGGCACGGACCTCGTCCGTCAGCCCGACCGATTCCTGGCCGAAGACGAGGATCGCCTTACGCGGTAACGGCGTCGTCTCCAGCGGGGTCGCTCCGGGCAGATTGTCGACGCCGATCAGCTCGTACCCGGCGGCCGCCGCGTAGGACACCAGTTCGGCTGCCGAGTCCACATGCCGGATGTGCATGTAGCGGTCGGTCACCATCGCGCCGCGCCGGTTCCAGCGCCGCTTTCCGATGACGATCACCTCGCGGGCGCCGAACGCATTGGCGGTACGGACGACCGTCCCGATGTTCAGGTCGTGCTGCCAGTTCTCGATCGCCACGGCGTAGTCGAAGCGGCGGCGGTCCAGTTCCTCGACGATCGCCTCGAGGCGCCAGTAGCGGAACTCGTCGACGACGTTACGGCGATCCCCCTCCGCCAGCAGCGTGGGGTCCAGGCGCGGATCGGAGGGCCATGGCCCCTCCCACGGGCCGACGCCAATGGGGGCACCCCCGCCAGCGGAGGCATAGCCGGCGGGGGATTCTGAGTCCGGTGTCGCGCTCAGGCGAGATCGAGGTCTTCGAGAGTGAAGGCGGAGCGGTACTTCAGGCCGGCGTCCTCGATGGCCGCGCGGCCGCCGCGGTCGACGATCACCGCGACACCGACGACGGCCGCACCGGCCTCGCGCAGCGCGGCCACCGCCTCCAGCGGCGAGCCGCCGGTGGTCGAGACGTCCTCGACCACCAGGACCCGCTTGTCCTTGACGGACGGGCCTTCGACGCGCTGCTGCATTCCGTGCGCCTTGGTGCCCTTGCGGACGACGAACGCGTCGACGGCCCCGCCGGAGGCGTGCATGACGGCGGTGCCGACCGGGTCGGCGCCCAGCGTCAGGCCACCGGCGGCCTCGTAGGTCCAGTCGGCGGTCAGTTCGCGCAGGACGCGCCCGACCAGCGGGGCCGCCCGGCGGTGCAGGGTGATGCGCCGCAGGTCGATGTAGTAGTCAGCCTCGCGGCCGGACGACAGGGTGACGCGTCCGTGCACCACCGCGAGGTCCTTGATCAACTTCAGGAGTTCGTCGCGGTCAGACAAGAGAAGGTTCCTCCGGGTCGGGGCGGGCAGGTCAGCGGTCGGCGGTCTTGCGGGACTTGGCCTTGCTGGCCTTCGCCCGGGCGCGGGCGAGTTCGGCGCCCTTGGCGGCAGAGGCGTCCGCACGCGTCTTCGACTTGCTCTGCTTGGTCAGGCTGACGGAGTCGTCGCCTGCCGCCGGGGTGGACGGGGCCGGGGCGGCGGTCGGACGAGGCCCGAAGAGGCCGCCCCGTCGACCACCGGCCGCGCCACGGGCAGCGGCGCCGCCACCGAACATCGACGGCTTGCCGGAGGCCGCGCGTGCGGTCCGGAAGTACTCGGCCGACCTGGGCAGCATCAGCAGGACGATCGCCACCAGACCGGCCAGCGCCGCCAGTGACTGGATGACACCCATCGGCTTGGGCCAGTCGCTGGTGAATTGCGTGATGTACAGCGCGGCCGCTGGGAAGCTGACGAACGCACCGATGATGTTGAGGGCGATGTAACCCCACCGGGCGCCGCCCGAACCGCGCCGGATCATCCCGCCGATCACGATGATCATCAGTGTGAAGAGGCCGACCGACATCAGGGTCTGGGTGCGGAACCGGCTCAGCGAGTCGCTGAGGTCCGATGCCTTGAGCATGAACGACTGCGTACAGACCGTCGACGCACCCGGCTCGAGGGACTTCAACTCGCAGGCGACGTCCGTCCAGTCACCGCCGCCGCTGGTCTTGCCGCGATCGACCGTGACGTCCTTCAGCGCCACCGACCCGGTGTTCGTGACCGTGTAGGCGAAGTCGACCTTCTGATCGGTGACGAGGTCCTTGTCGCCGAACTTCTTGCCACTGGTGGTGATCGCGGTCGAAATCGCGATGGCCGGCTTGGCGACCGTGCTGGCGCTCGGCTTGGTGCCGGTGACCGCGTCGCCGGTGGGCGGCGTGCCCTTGGCCGTGAAGGTGACGTCGTTGATCGACTTGCCGGTGGCGTCCCGGATCAGCTTGTGCAGGCCGTCGGTGAACCCGAAGCTCAGGGCCGCGTAGACCAGCATCAGGACGATCTGGGTGACGCCGACGTACAGGGCGTAGTTGACGGTCGCCGGACGGGGCACCGCGGCGGCCTTCGCGCGGGATTCGGCCAACTGCTGCTTCAGCGCGGCGCGGGCGTCGGCGCGGGCGGTGCGCTTGTCGTCGGTCATGAATTCCTCTACTGATGCGGTCGGAAGTACTCCGGAAGGATACGTGGCTACGCTTTGGGCATGACCACGCCCGACGACCAGGGACCGGAGCCGGTCCCGTTCGTCGATTTCGACCCGTATCGGTTCGGGGCCCCCGAGCACCCGATCGCGCCCGAATACGCCGTGCCCGGCTACGTCCCTCCCACACCGCCGCCGCACCTCGGGCCCCCGCCGGTCGCGCCGCCGCTGCCGCCGCACCTGGCCGCCCAGCCAGGTCCGGCCCAGGTCCCGTACGGCCAGCCGTACCCGCCGCCACCGGGCTACTACCCGCCGCCGGGCTACCCGGCCCCGCCGGCGCAGCAGGTGCCGCTCAAGACCGGCGTCCCCGGACGGGCCCAGGCCTCGCTCGTACTCGGCATCGCCTCCGTGGCGCTGTTCTGGCTGAGCCTGCTGAACATCGTCCCGATCGTGCTGGCGTTCGTCTTCGGCTTCATCGGCCTGGGCGAGTCACGGGTACGCCCCAACCGGGCCGGTCGCGGGGTCGCGATCGCCGGCATGGTCCTGGCCGCGGTCGGTGCCGTCGGCACGATCATCTTCACCGTGTGGGCGTTGAGGACGATCCAGCCGTGCCTGGACATGGAGTTCGGCTCCTCGGCGTACTCCGACTGCATCCGCGACCACATCTGAGTTTGTCCACAGCCGATCTGCGGCCGGAGCGCCGGCAGCCTACGGTTGTCACGTGACTGAGCAGAACCCCGGACAGGGCCCGGACTACACGCCACCGCCGCCCACCGCCCCACCCGGCTACCCGACCACCCCGGCGCAGGGTTACCCGCCCGCGCAGGGGTACCCGCCGCCGGGCTACACCCAGGGCGGCTACCCGTACCCGTCCTATGCCCAGCAGCCCGGCTACCCGCCGCCGGGCTACCCCGCGTACGGCTATCCGGGCTACCCCCCGCCCGCGCCGGGTGCAGGCGAGCGCCGTCCGGGTACGGCGACCGCGGCGGCGATCCTGGGCTGGGTGGTCGCCGGGATGCTGGTCATCGCCGGCGCGATCCTGTTCCAGGGCGCCTCGTTCTTCGACGACTTCGGCAACGACTTCGACAACGCCGCAGGCGAACTGGCGGCCAACGGCTTCGCGAACATGCTCGCCGGCGGGCTGTTCATCGCCGGCGGCGTCATGCTGGTCGGCCGCAAGCCGCTCGGACGCGGGCTCTACCTGGCGGCGACGGCGATCACGATCATCCTGGGCCTGTACTGGTCGTTCCGATGGAACGACGAGGTCGGCTCCGACGCCGCCGGCCTGGTCTTCTGGGCCCTCATGTTCGCCACCCCGGTCATCGTCGGCGCCTCGCTGCTCAGCACCGCCGCCGTCCGCCGCTGGCTGACCCCGACGTCCTGATGTCAGCGGGACGTGCCGACGGTCAGGCCGGTGCGGTCCTCCAGTGCCTCGACGTGGACGGTGTCGCCGTCGCGCACCTGGCCGGCGAGCAGTTCGCGGGCCAGCGCATCCCCGATCGCGGTCTGGACGAGCCGGCGTAGCGGCCGCGCCCCGTACAGCGGGTCGTAGCCGTTGATGGCCAGCCACTCGCGGGCGGCGGGCGTGACGTCCAGGACGAGCCGCCGGCCGGCGAGGCGGGCCTGCAGCGCGGAGACCTGGATGTCGACGATCCGGGTGAGGTCCTCGGTGGTGAGCGGGTCGAAGATCACCACGTCGTCCAGTCGGTTGAGGAACTCGGGCTTGAAGTGGCCACGCACCGCACCCATCACGGCGTCGCGCTTCAGCTCGTCCGGCAGGTCCTCGGAGATCAGGGCGTGCGATCCGAGGTTGGACGTCAGCACCAGGATCGTGTTGCGGAAGTCGACCGTCCGTCCCTGGCCGTCCGTCAGCCGTCCGTCGTCGAGGACGGCGAGCAGGATGTCGAAGACGTCCGGGTGGGCCTTCTCCACCTCGTCGAACAGCACCACGCTGTACGGGCGCCGGCGCACGGCCTCGGTCAGCTGCCCGCCCTCGTCGTAGCCGACGTAACCGGGGGGTGCACCGACGAGGCGGGCCACCGAGTGCTTCTCGGAGTACTCGGACATGTCGATGCGCACCATCGCGCGGTCGTCGTCGAACAGGAAGCCGGCCAGTGCCTTGGCCAGCTCGGTCTTGCCGACGCCGGTCGGGCCGAGGAACAGGAACGAGCCGGTCGGACGGTTCGGGTCGGAGATGCCGGCGCGGGCGCGCCGTACCGCGTCGGAGACCGACCGCACCGCAGCGCGTTGCCCGATGACGCGGGAGCCGAGCTCCTCCTCCATCCGCAGCAGCTTGGCGGACTCGCCCTCGAGCAGGCGTCCGGCGGGGATGCCCGTCCAGGCCTGCACGACCTCGGCGATGTCGTCGGCGGTGACCTCCTCCTTCACGAGGGCGTCCGCGGGAGCCTGCTCAGCGGCCGCGGCGTCCTCGATCTCCTTCTCCAGCGCGGGGATCTCGCCGTAGAGCAGGCGGGATGCGACCTCGAAGTCGCCGTCGCGCTGAGCGCGCTCGGCCTGACCCTTCAGCTCGTCCAGCCGCTCCTTGAGCTCGCCGACGCGGTTGAGGCCGGACTTCTCCCGTTCCCAACGCGTGTTCAGCGCGTCGAGCTTCTCGGTGAGGTCGGCGAGTTCGGCGCGCAGCTTCGACAGCCGCGCGGCGGAGGCCTCGTCCGTCTCCTTGGTCAGCGCGAGTTCCTCCATGCGCAGCCGGTCGACGGCGCGCTGCAGTTCGTCGATCTCGACGGGGCGGGAGTCGATCTCCATGCGCAGCCGGGACGCGGCCTCGTCCACGAGGTCGATCGCCTTGTCCGGCAGGAAGCGGGACGTGATGTACCGGTCGCTCAGCGCCGCGGCGGCGACGAGCGCGCCGTCGTTGATCCGCACCTTGTGGTGCGCCTCGTAGCGGCCCTTGAGGCCGCGCAGGATGCCGATCGTGTCCTCGACGGAGGGCTCGCCGACCAGCACCTGCTGGAAGCGGCGCTCCAGGGCGGGGTCCTTCTCGATGTGCTCGCGGTACTCGTCCAGCGTGGTGGCGCCGACCATCCGCAGTTCGCCGCGGGCCAGCATCGGCTTGAGCATGTTGCCGGCGTCCATGGCCCCTTCGCCGGTCGCGCCGGCGCCGACGACGGTGTGCAGTTCGTCGATGAAGGTGATGACCTGGCCGCCGCTGTCCTTGATCTCGTTCAGCACGGCCTTGAGGCGCTCCTCGAACTCGCCGCGGTACTTCGCACCGGCGACCATCGCGCCCAGGTCCAGGCTCATCAATCGCTTACCGCGCAGGGATTCCGGGACGTCACCGGCGACGATGCGCTGCGCGAGCCCCTCGACGACGGCGGTCTTGCCGACGCCGGGCTCGCCGATGAGGACGGGGTTGTTCTTGGTCCGTCGCGAGAGCACCTGCACCACGCGGCGGATCTCGGCGTCACGGCCGATCACCGGGTCGATCTTGCCGTCGCGGGCGGCGGCGGTGAGGTCCACCGCGTACTTCTCCAGCGCCTGGAACGTCCCCTCCGGGTCGGGGGTCGTGACCCGTGCCGAGCCGCGCACCGCGGTCAGCGCGTCGCGCAGCGCCTCCGGCTTCACGCCGTGGGAGGCGAACAGCGCCGCGGCGTCGCCGTCGCCGGAGGCCAGGCCGATCAGCAGGTGTTCGGTGGAGACGTATTCGTCGCCGCGGTCGCGCGCCTCGCGCTCCGCGACGCTGAGCACGGCCAGCAGGCCACGGGAGGCGGACGGGACGGCGACGGTCGAGCCGGACGCGGCCGGCAGCTTGTCCACGAGGTGCTGGGCCTCGGCGCGGAAGGCGATCGGGTCCACCCCGACCGCCTGCAGCAGCGGGCGCGGCAGTCCCTCGGCGTCGTCCAGCAACGCCACGAGCAGATGCGCCGGTTCCAGTGCTGGGTTGCCGCGCTCGGCCGCCGTCTTCTGAGCCGTGGAGATCGCGGTGCTGCTACGCGTCGTCATGTCCATGCGGATAGTTCACCCTCTCGGAGCGATGTTTCGTAAGGTCCGATCGGGATAACGTCCCAAGACTTGAGTCTGTTCCGCTCAACTCTGTTACGCCCGGGCTGATCGCGCTCACGAGCGGCCGGCGGTGGCCGATAGGTCTGGCGTGCTACTGACGATCCTGCTCGCGTGGCTGCTCTGCAGCCCCTTCCTCGCTGTCCTACTCGGGCGCGCAATCGCGTTCGGCTCCCGCTCGCACTGATCAGAGCGAGGCGAACGGGGGCGCGCTCGCGTCCTTCGCGCTGATCTGCGCGGGGTCCGCCGGATCGATCGGGACGGGCCAGGCGATCGCCAGCGCGGGGTCCAGCGGCGTCGCCGCGACTCCGGCCATGCCCGGGACCCATTCTGCGTCGAAGCAGTAGACGTACTGGCAGCCCGGGTCGGACGTGGCCTGGAACCCGTTCAGCACCCCGGCCGGGACCAGCACCTGCGTCCCGACCTCCAGCGGAACCGTCACGACCGCGCCGCGGGTGGCCGAACCGGGACGGGCATCGACGTACGCGCCCAGCGCCGTTCCCGCGGCCAGCCCGACCAGCTTGGTCATCGCCTCGCCGTGCAGCCCCCGGACGCCGCCGCGGTGCGTCCAGGTCATGTTGACCTGCTGCCACCGCTCCGGCACGCGTATGCCCGCCGACTCGAAACCGGAGGTCCGGAAGAACTCCCGCACCGTGCCGCGGTCGTCGGTGACCGACTTCGGGGTGATGACGAGCAGGCCGTCGATCGCTGAGGGCGCGACGGTCATCTCCGCGATCTCGAACATCTACAGCCACGCCCGGTTGTTGGTGCCCTCGGCCACTGCGGCGAGCGCGGTCTGCCGCAGATACGCCCCGTAGGACGACTTGCCCATCGCGTCGGCGGCCTCGAGGGCCTGCTCGGGGGTGATGAAGCCACCGCGCATGGCGACCTCCTCCAGGCAGGCGATGGTGATGCCCTGCCGGTGCTGCAGGACCTGGACGAACTCGCCGGCCTCCAGCAGGGAGTCGGTCGTGCCCGTGTCCAGCCAGGCGGTGCCGCGGCCGAGGTCGACGAGAGACGCGCGACCCTGCTCGACGTAGATGCGGTTCAGGTCGGTGATCTCCAGCTCGCCACGGGCGGAGGGCTTCAACTCGGCCGCGTGACCGATCACGTCGCTGTCGTAGAAGTACAGGCCGGTGATCGCCAGGTTCGACCGCGGCTGGGTCGGCTTCTCCTCGATGTCGACCAGCACGCCGTCCTCGTCCAGCACCGCGACGCCGTAGCGCTCAGGGTCCCGGACCCGGTAGCCGAACAGGGTGCAGCCCAGGCTGGACGCCGCCGCAGCCTCGAGCTGGTCGCCGATCCCGTGCCCGAAGAAGATGTTGTCGCCGAGCACCAGCGCGCAGCTGTCGTCCCCGACGTGGTCTGCGCCGATGACGAAGGCCTGTGCCAGCCCGTCCGGCGA
>Ga0207710_10001025_pt1 | contig 14564 bp, 7 predicted proteins | sample KBSS24metaG_FD_184400 | JGI IMG/M metagenome (GOLD analysis project Ga0207710, IMG submission 184400) | Switchgrass rhizosphere microbial communities from Kellogg Biological Station, Michigan, USA - KBS S2-4 metaG (SPAdes) (version 2) | ecosystem: Host-associated > Plants > Roots > Rhizosphere >...
TCGTCATCGCCGCGCGCCACGACGTCCAGCGACCCGTCGAGGAACGCGGCGCGGCACGCGTGCCGCTGGATCTTTCCGCTCGATGTCTTCGGGATCGTGCCCGCCTCGAGGAGCACGACGGCGTGAACCTGGAGGTCGCAGCCGTCCGCGACGGCGCGCCGCACCGCGAGGATCACCTCGCGCGGGTCCGCCGCCGCCTCACCCGAGAGGGGCCGCCGGTCCAACTCGACGGCGACCACGACGCGCTCCTCGCCGCCCTCGTCGATCGAGAACGCGGCGGCGCACCCGCGCCGCAGCCTCGGGTGGGCCGCCTCGGCGTAGCGCTCGATGTCGTGCGGGTGGTGGTTTCGGCCGCGGACGATGATGAGATCCTTGAGGCGCCCGCTGACGAACACCTCGCCGTCGAGAAGGAACCCGAGGTCGCCGGTGCGGAGGAAGCGCGCCCCGTCCGCCGCGCCGGACGGAGCCGCGACGAACGTCCGCGCGCTCGCGTCCGGATCGTTCCAGTAGCCGGCGGCGACGTGCGGCCCCGCGACCCAGATCTCGCCGATACGTCCGTCGGAGCACACCTCGCGCGTCGCCGGATCGACGACGAGCACCGTCGTCCCGGCCACCGCGCGCCCGGCGCCGACCACCTGCCGCGCCGGCGAAGGAGCGGCGGCGGGCGACGCACGCCCCTCCTCCAGGGATCGCGCGTCGAGATCGGCGACATGGTAGTCGCCGCCCGTCACCTTCCCGGCGACGAGGAGCGACGCCTCGGCGAGCCCGAAGCACGGGAGGAACGCGCGCCGTTCGAAGCCGCACGGCGCGAACACCCGCGCGAACGCGTCGAGCGTCTCGGCCCGGACCGGCTCGGCGCCGCTGAACGCGAGCGTCCAGCTCCGTAGATCGAGGCGCGCGCGCTCTTCCGGCGCGACCTTCCGTACGCACAGATCATAAGCGAAATTCGGCCCGCCACTCGCCGTACCGCCGTACCGCGAAATCGCCTCGAGCCAGCGCGCCGGCCTGCGCAGGAAATCGAGCGGCGACATGAGTACGCATCGAAACCCGGAATACACGGTCTGGATGACGTTCCCGATAAGCCCCATATCGTGGTACATTGGCAGCCAGCCAACACCGACCGAGCGCTTCGAGAGGCCGAAGACCTCGCGGATCATGCGCTCATTGGCCATCAGGTTGCCGTGCGTGAGCATCACCCCCTTGGGGGTGCCGGTCGATCCGGACGTGTATTGAATCAACGCGAGCGTGTCGGCGCCAACGTCGCCCCGCTCGGGGGGCGGTGCGCCGCGCGCGTCGACGCGGTCGGTGGCGATCCAGCGCAGCGCGGCGAGGCTCGGCGCGAGGGCGGACAGCGAAGATGCCATGTCTGCGATCTCGGACGTCGTGCTGACGACGTCCGCGCGGGCATCTTCGACGATCGCCCGGAGCCGCGGGAGGCTGCGCGAGAGGCGCGTCGGGTCCGGCGGGTACGCCGGGACGGCGACGAACCCGCCGTAGAGACAGCCGAAGAACGCCTCGATGTAGTCGAGCCCCGGCGGATACAAAAGGACGATCCGCGCCCCCCGCGGCGCTGTCGCGCGCAGCGCGCCGGCGATGGCGACCGCCCGCTCGTGGAGCGAGCCGTACGTGAGGTCGCGTCCTTCGCGTTCTCCGTCGAGCAAGAACGTGAACGCGAGCGCGTCGCGCGCTGCGCCTGCCCTCTGCTCGAGCAATTCGACGAGGTCATTGGCTATCGCCGGAGCAGCCACTGCGCCCATGGTTGGCGCGACGCTATCAGCAACCGACTCGCGAGCGAATGCCATTCGTGATCCTTCTTGGAAATTTCGTCGCTGATTTTAAATATTGATCTTACGCCCTATGCCGCTGTGCGACACGCATGAGCCGCACGCGCGACGGGGTGGACGCCGGCTGGACATCGATATGAGCGCGAAATTTCACCGACCGCGCGATACGTAACTTAAATTAAGGATAGGGCGCGCGACGCCGCGGCAGACCGCGGTCTGACGCGGTCGCCCACGCCCGCCCGCGTAAACGTGCTGCGCCGCAAATTGGATTTTCGGCCCAAATTTCGATTTTCGTCCACGCGCGCGCAGCGGAGAGATGTGGGCGACTCCACGACACACGCAGAGCGTCGACGACGGAAGCGTCTCTGACGCGCGATATCATTTAACGAAGTGCCCCGAAAATTAACGTGGACTTGTTTCGGTGCACTTATCTAATAGCGCTTCGCGATGCCGAAGCGGACGGACCTTCGGACGATCCTCCTCGTCGGCGCCGCGCGCACGTCGAGCGGATACGGCTGCGAGCTCGATTTCGCCGGAGCGGAGGCCGCCCACGCGCTGCGTGAAGAGGGGTACGGCGTCGTGACCGTGAGCGCGAGCCCGTCGGCCGCGATGACCGACCCCGATCTGGCGATGCGAGCGTACGTCGAGCCGATCGAGCGCGGATCCCTCGTCGCGATCCTCGAGCGCGAGCGCCCCGACGCGATCGTCGCGGCGTTCGGCGGCGAGGCCGCCGTCTCGCTCGTCGCGCACCTCCACGACGAGGGCGTCCTCGCCCGGCACGGCGTCGAGCTGCTCGGCGCGCCACGGGCGCCCGCCGGGCGGATCGCCGACGACGCGCGCCTCTCGGCCGCGCTGCGCGACTTCGGCGCCCCCTCGCCGCGGGCCGCCGTGGTGCGCGCCGCCGATGAGGCGCCGCGCGCGGCGGCCGCGGTCGGCCTCCCAGCGATCGTTCGCCCGTCGTGCCCGCTCGACGAGCCGCGCGCGCGCGCCGCCTCCACGGAGGCGGAGCTCGCGCGATGCGTGGAGTGGGCGCTCGCGCAGTCGGGCACGGGCGAGGCGCGGGTCGAGGAGAGCGTCGCCGGGCTCCGCGGCTTCGACCTCGCAGTGATGCGCGACGCGCGCGGCGGCTTCGTCGTCGTCTGCTGGCTCGAGCAGGTCGATCCGCTCGGCGTCCGCGCCGCCGACGCCGTCCTCTTCGCGCCGGCGACGTCGCTCGGCGAAGAGGAGCGGAGCATCATGCGGCGGGCGGCGCGCGCCGCCGTCGCCGCGATCGGCCTCGACGGCGGCGCGGCGCATGTGCGCTTCGCGGTGGGCCCGGAGGGGCGCCGCGTCCACCTCGTCGACGCGTCGGCCGGCGTGTCGCGCGCCACGGCGACCGCCGCGAAGGCGACCGGCTACCCGATCGCGACGGTCGCCGCGAAGCTCGCGGTGGGCTACGCGCTCGACGAGATCTCCGTCGACGCGGCGCGGACGAGCGCGGCGCTCGAGCCGGCCGTCGACCGCGTCACGGTGCGCTGGCCGCGCTTTGCCTTCGATCGGTTCCCCGACGCCGAGGCGACGCTCGGCGCCGCTTCGGCGTGCTTCGGCGAGGCGATCGGTGTCGGCGGCACGCTCGCCGAGGCGCTGCAGAAGGCGGCGCGCGCGCTCGACACCGGGCACGATGGGCTCACGACACTCCTCGACGCCGCCGAACAGCGGCGCGTCGCCGAGAGGAGGCGCGGGCGGCGCGGCGCCCGGTCGCTCGATCCGTCGATCGCCGCGCCGATCGCAGAGGGCGCCGCGGCGGCCCGCGCGCGCGCGGCCGCGGCGACCCCGGAGCGCCTCTTCCACGTCGCGGACGCGATGCGCCTCGGCGCCAGCGACGCCGAGCTCGCCGCGGACACCGGCGTCGCGCCCGACGTCCTCGCGGCGATCCGGCGGATCGTCGCCGCCGAGGAGCGCTGCGCCGCGCGTGGCGCAGCGTCGCCCGACGAGCTCGTCGAGCTCAAGGCGCTCGGCTTCTCGGATCGGCAGATCGCGTCGCTCGCCGAGCGGCGCGAAGACGACGTCCGCCGAGCGCGTCACGAGGCGGGGATTCGCCCCGCGTGCACACGGATCGCGGGCTCGCGCGCGGTGTACGCGACCTACGCCGTGACGCGCCCGGAGAGCGCGCCGAGCGCGCGCCGGATCGCGATCCTCGGCGGCGGGCCGTACCGCGTCGGGTGCGGAGCGGAGCTCGACGATGGGCGCGCGCACGTGGCCCGCGCGCTCGAGCACGCCGGCGTGGACGTGATCCTGATCGACGCGAACCCGGAGGCGGCGTCGACCCATCGCGGCGCCGCCGGGCGCGTGTGCGTCGCGCCTCTCACGGTCGAGGACGTCGCCGCCGTCTGCGAGGCGGAGTCGGTCGACGGGGTGATCACGCAGCTCGGCGGGGCGAACGCGCTCGCGCTCTCGGCGCCGCTCGCGCGCGTGGGCGTGCGCGTCCTCGGGACGAGCGCCGAGGCGATCGAGGCCGCGGCGGACCGGGCGACCTTCGACGCCGTCGCGGCGAGGCTCTCACTCGCGCGGCCGCGCGGCGCGACGGCGCGGAGCGATCGGGAGCTCCGCGCCGCCGCCGAGGCGCTCCGCTTCCCGCTCCTCGTGCGGGGCGGCGCCACGCTCGGGGCCGGCGCGGTCGCCGTCGCGCGCGCGAAGGACGAGCTCGACGCGTGTGCACCGCGCGCCTTCGCGGCGGCGCGCCGCGCGGGCGACGGCGGCGTCTTCGTCGAGGAGCTCGTGGCGGGCGCCGTCGAGGTCGACGTCGACTGCATCTGCGACGGCGCGCGCGCGATCATCGCCGGCGTCGTGCAGCACGTCGAGGAGGCGGGCGTGCACTCCGGCGACTCGTCGTGCGTCCTCCCGCCGTACGCGCTCGACGCCGAGCTCGTGGTCGCGATCGAGGAGCGCACCCGGGCGCTCGCCCTCGCCCTGCGCGTGGTCGGGTTCCTGAGCGCGCGCTTCGCGGTCCGCCGCGGCGATGTGTTCCTCCTCGGCGCGAAGCCGCGCGCAGGTCGCGGCGTCGCGTTCGTGTCGCGCGCGACCGGGCGGCCGCTCGCGGCCATCGCCGCGAGCGTCATGCTCGGCCATACGCTCGACGAGCTCGGCCTCGACGACGCGCCCATGCCGCGGCACGTCGCCGTGAAGGTGGGCGTCTTCCCGTTCGCGCGGCTCGCCGGCGTCGATCCGATCCTCGGCCCGTCGATGCGCGCCGCCGGCGAGGTGATGGGGATCGCCGACACGTTCGCGCGTGCGCTCGCGAAGTGCTTCCGCGCGAACGGCGTCCTCATGGCCGCGCCCCGCGCGCGGCGCGTCGCGCTCCTCGCCGTGGCCGACGACGACAAGCCGGCCGCGTGCGTCCTCGCGCGCCGGCTGCGCGCGCTCTCCTTCGACGTGAGCGCGACGCGCGGCATCGGCGCGGCGCTCGCCCAGGCGCGCGTGCCGGCGCGGGTCGTCGGCACGGTGGCCGACGGTGCGCAGCACGTCGTCGACGCCGCGCGCGAAGGCGCGCTCGCGCTCCTCGTGAACACCGCCTCCACCGCCGACGAGGAGCGCGAGGGGCACGCGTTCCGCCGCCGCGCGTTCCTCGCCGGCGCCTCGGTCTTCACGACGATGGCCGGCGCGCTCGCCGCGTGTGCCGCGCTCGAATCGATCCGGTACGAGGCCGCGCCGACGGTCGCGGCGCTCGACGAGTGGACCTACGACGCGGCGTCGCGCGCGTCGGCGCACGCGCCCGCCTCGCCCCCGCCGTCGCGCGGGAAGGGCGCTGCCGCGGGCGGCGCCGCGCCCGCAGCGATCCCGGAGAGGAGCGCGAGCGACGGCTCGATGCAGTTCCGGCCATGACCCCGCGGCGGTCGCGTCGCCTCGACCACCCGCCACCCCATCGACACGAGCAAGCGAGCACAAGGAGAGTTCGAACATGATCGTACTCGGATTGACGGGGGGCTTGGACCCCGCGCACGAGAACAAGCTGGAGTTCCCCTTCGACCTCGCGCACGACGCGGCGGCGGTGATCTTGAAGGACGGCGTGGTGGCCGCGGGGATCGAGCAGGAGCGGCTCGATCGAATCAAGCACAGCAACAAGTTCCCCGGCGACGCGATCCAGCACTGCCTGACGTCGCTCGGCGTCGGCCTCGACGACGTCGACAAGATCGCGCTCTACGCCGACGAGGACACGATCAACGCGTTCCTCATCGAGCAGTATGCGAAGGGGCGGACGCGCCACCTCGCGCACGCGCGCGAGTTCGTCGCGATGCTCCTGCGCGATCGGTTCGGGCGCTGCGACCCGTCGCGGCTCGTCTTCGTGAACCACCACCAGGCGCACGCGATGAGCGCGTACGCCATGTCGAAGCTCGACGACGCGCTCGTCGTGACGGTGGACGGCACCGGTCCGGAGGGGACGTGCACCACGGTCTGGCACGGACGCGAGGGGCGGCTCGAGCCGCTCCAGAAGCACCGCCTCCCCGACTCGCTCGGTCACTTCTACGACTTCACGATCGCGTACCTCGGGTACGGCCTCTTCGACGAGTACAAGGTGATGGGGCTCGCGCCGTACGGCGACCCGGCGCGCTTCCGCCGCGCGATGCAGGCGCTCTACCAGCTCACGCCCGACGGCTGGTTCAAGATGTCGTACCCGAAGGAGGCGTGGCTTTCGGTGATGTTCCAGCACGGCCTCGGCAAGCCGCGCCTCCGCGGCGAGCCGTTCACGCAGGACCACAAGGACATCGCGGCGGCGCTCCAGGAGACGTTCGAGACGGTCCTCTTCCACTTCTTCCGCCACCACCGCGCGAAGACCGGCCTCGACCGCGTCTGCTACGCGGGTGGTTGCGCCCAGAACGTCACGTTCAACGGCAAGCTCCTCGAGTCCGGGATCTTCTCGGAGGTGTTCATCCAGCCGGCGTCGTACGACGCGGGGAGCGCGATCGGCGCGGCGTTCGTGGCGCACGCGCAGTCGGATCCATCGTGGCGGCCGGTCGCCCTCCCCGACCTGTACTGGGGGGCCGACGTCGGATCCGACGAGTCGATTCGACAGCAGCTCGACGCGTGGCGCGGCTTCGTCCAGGTCGAGCGGATGGCCGACGCAGCGCGCGAGACCGCCGCGCTGCTCGCCACGGACAAGGTCGTCGGCTGGGTGCAGGGCCGGTCCGAGTTCGGCGCGCGGGCGCTCGGGAACCGCAGCATCGTCGCCGATCCGCGCCCCGCCGAGAACAAGCGGCGCATCAACGCGATGGTAAAGAAGCGGGAAGCGTACCGCCCGTTCGCGCCGTCGGTGCTCGAGGAGCGCGCGGCCGATCACTACGCGATGCCCGGGCTCGGCGCCTCGCCGTTCATGCTCTACGCGGTCAAGACGAAGCCCGAGGCGGTCGCGGCGCTCGGCGCGGTCACGCACATCGACGGCTCCGCGCGCGTGCAGACGGTCTCGAAGGCGACGAACCCGAAGTTCTGGGCGCTGATCCGCGCGTTCGAGGACGCGACCGGCGTCCCGGTGGTGCTCAACACGTCGTTCAACAACGACGCCGAGCCGATCGTCGATACCGTCGACGACGCGGTCGCGTGCTACCTCACGACCAAACTCGATCGGCTCGTCGTCGGCGACTACCTCGTCGCTCGGCGCGACGTGGCCGAGTCGGCGTACGAGGAGATGGTCGCCTCGCTCGCGCCACATCGCAGCCTGCACCAGGTCACGGCGTTCGCCCCGGAGGAGGGCTGGCGGACGCGCCACCAGATCCGCAGCACGTACGCGGCCCACAGCCAGGTATCCATCTCGGCGTCGACGTACGCGGTCCTGTCGTCGGCAGCGGGCGGCGGGCGCGTCCGCGATCGGCTCGATGCGTGCCGCCTCGAGGGCGAGGAGCGGCGGGCGGTGGTGCGGGAGCTCATCGAGCTGTGGACGAAACGTGTTGTCGCCCTCCGCCCCGCCTCGTAGCGCCGCGCGCGCGGCGACCCCCCCCGCCCTCGCGAGCGGGGGGGGTCGGCGCCGCGCTCGCGCGTCAGCGGTACTTGCGGAGCACGAGGCGCTCGCGATCGAAAGACGCGACGTCGCCCGTGTTCCACATCACCGCCTGCGTGAAGCCGCCGCGCTCCTCGACGAGCTTCGCGATCTGCGCGATGAGCGCCGACTCGGACGGCTGGCCGTCGCCGGACACGTCGAGCACCTCTTCACCGACGCCGCGGAAGCCGTTGCCGTAGGTGAGGTAGTGCCGCGCGCCGGCCGCCTCGCACGCCGCGACCGCCCCCTCCGGTCCCGGCGTGACGCTCGGGAGCGTCCCTGCCAGGAGGCGCTCGAAGAGCTCCTCGAGTCGGTTGAAAGGCAGACACGTGTAGTCGCCGGTCAACCCGGAGAAGAACGGAGAGATGAACCGCGGCAACGAGCAGAGGAGCGCATCGGCCGGCCCGCGCCGGCGCACCGACGCCGCGAGCACGTCGACCATCGACCCAGCGGGGTCGACGCCGCTGTCCGCCAAGACGAAGAGGGAGAAGTCCGGTGTCGTCACGCGGTAGCAGTTGCCCCAGTTCCTCACCGCGGGGTGAGCGCCGGGCGCCTCGCGCGTCGGCTGCTCGCCGTAAAACGGGAGGACGTCGACGACGATGTCTCCGATGGTCATCGACGTCCACCACGACGGCGCGCGCACGGTCTGCCCGAACGTCGAGAGCGTGCTCGCGAGGTCGAGCGGCGAGAGCGCGCTCGGCCGCGGCACCTGCGGCACGATCACCGGCGTCCGGGCGTCGCCGGTGCAGTAGAGGATCGACGGCACGTTGAAGTGATCGTGGTGACCGTGCGTGATGAGCACGGCGTCGAGCGAGCGGCGATCGAGGTTCGTCGGCGCGCGCCACAGGTGCGGGTACGCGCGCCACAGGCAGATGGGGTCGAAGAGGAGCGTCGTCGTGCGGGAGCGCACGACGATGCTCGCGTGCTCGCGGCGGTAGACGCCGGGGGCGTCGATCTCGGGCCAGCGCGCTTCGTTCGCATCCATCGGGAGCGCGGCGAGGCTCGCCGCCGCGTCCGGCCCGAGCGCCGCCGCCGCGCGCCGGAACGCCTCGGCGTCGTCGGCGTGCGCCGCGGCGCGGAACATCTCGCCGATCGCGGCCGCGCGCTCGCGCGGCACGTGGAACGGCTTCTCGGAGAACGCGCCGGCTTGCAGTGTCTCGATGATCCCCGCCGTCGGATCGAGCCAGGGCGCGCTCTTCCGTACGGTGAGCACGACGCGCCGGATGTCCTCTTCGGTGAAGAACGGCCCGAAGATCTGCTGGACGACCTGGTCCGCCCCTGCCGGCAGCGGCGGCGGTGTCGCCTCCGGCACCTTGAGCATCAGCGTCCAGTCGTGCGGCGGCGCGGGGAAGAGGAAGTCGTCGGTAACGAACATCCCGCCCTCCTCGATCCCCTCCGGACGGAAAAGGTGCTTCGGCAATTGGAAATGGTCGATCATTTTTTCGAGGCTCCGACGGCACTCGGCTGGACTCATCCCGAGCCGAATCCAATCGATGAGCAAAGGAGTCGCGAACGCGAGTGACGCCTCCCGCTCGCGCCGCGGCGCGACGGTGGCCCGAATTTTGGTAGGAAACATGTCTGCCCCGATTTGAAAATGATGGTGGTTGTTCGGAGAATGAAGACCGTAGACGAAATCCATTCATCGCCGCAACGCGCCTATCAGCGCAACCGGCTTTGTCATGCCCACCGTGTACGGCTCTATCCAATGGTGTCGCCGCAGGGACAGATATTTAACGATCGGGCGATTAAATTGATTGCCGACGGCTGCGTGGTTGGCGATTGTTCCATTCGTCGTCGCCGTAAAGCGATTTGAAGGCGACGACGGCGACTCGGGGCGCGACGACGGCGCGGCGTCGGTGAGATGCCGTACGGTCGCCGGAGCGAAGTGGATGTCGAATTTCATGGGGAGAAACGGTGGCTGACATCACTGCACTAGTGGAACGTCTGAGCGCGCACCCGAGCGCCGCGGTCGTCACACACGAGCGCAGGGGCTTCGCGCCTCGTACGTACGCGCAGCTCCGAGACGACGTGCGCGAGAGGGGGCTCCGGCTCCGCGAGCGCGGGATCGAACCTTTCATGCGCGTCGGCGTCCTGGCGACGAACTGCTACGACTGGCTCGTCCTCGACTTGGCGCTCCTCGAGCTCCGATGCGAAGTGGTCGCGTTCACGACCGCCCAGGTCGACGCCGACTTGGAGGACGTCGCCGTGCAGCACGAGATCTGCGCGCTGCTCGTCGCGGGCGCACCGTCGACGGTGAAGCGGTTCACCCGCCTCGGGTGGGTCGTCGCCGCCGACGGCGCCGATCCGATTCCGCTGCGCGAAGGGGGACTGCGCCGGGGCGACGAGGCGTGGGGGACGCCGTTCCGCGTCTTCTCGTCCGGCACCACCGGTTCGCCGCGCTGCATGCTGGCGTCGTGCGAGGGGCTCGGCTCCGTCGTCGACGCTCTCCGCGCGACGTACGAATTTGACGCGACCGACACCGTCCTCCTCTTCCTGCCGGTGGCCAACCTCCAGCAGCGATTCCTCGTCTATGCGGCGCTCTGGCACGGCATCTCGATCGTTTTGGTCGAGCCGATTCACCTCATGGCGGCGTTCAAGGAGACGCACCCCACACTCCTGCTCGCCCCGCCGCTCCTCTTCGAGACGATGGCGCGGAAGATCGTGAATCGCCGCCCGGTGCGCGCGCTCCTCGGGGCCGCGGCGCGCCTCCCCGACCGCGGCCCCGCCGCGCGCCTGCGCAGCGCGGTCCTCCGGCCGATCCGCCGGCGAGTCCTCGCCGAGCTGGGCGGAAAGATGCGCCTGATGATTACGGGGATGGCGCCGATCAGCCGCGCGACACTCGACGTGTTCCGGGCGCTCGACCTGCCGCTCTACGAGGCTTACGGCATGAACGAGTGCGCGATCATCGCGAGCAACACGCCGGGGCACGCGCGCGTCGGCAGCGTCGGGCGCCCCGTCTCCGGGGTCAAGGTCGAGCTCGCCCCCGACGGCGAGGTCGTGGTGGAGCGCCCGGTGCCGATCACCGTGAAGTACGTCGACGTCGATAACGAAGTGAACGCCGAGACGTACATCGGAGCGAACCGCGTCGCGACCGGAGATCTCGGGCGCTTCGACGAGGACGGCTTCCTCTATCTCATCGGGCGGAAGAAGAACGTCATCCTGCTCAGCGACGGACGGAAGATCCACCCCGAGGTGCTCGAGCGTGAGATCACCTCCATCCCGCTCCTCGCGCAGGCGGCGGTCCTGCCCGACGGCCCCGGGCTCGCGTGCGTCATCCACGCGACCGACTCGAGCGCCCGTTTCGAGCGCAAGGTGCGTGAGGACGTGAATCAGCTGATCAAGGAGCTCTCGGGGCAGGAGGTCACGCGCGTCGTCTTCAGCAAAGAGCCGTTCACGATGCAGAACGGTCTTCTCACGCAGAATCTGAAATTGAACCGCACCAGCCTGCGCTCGCTCGTCGCCGCGCACGGCGGCGCTTGATCCTCGCGGAGGCGGCCATGGCACCACAAACCGATTCCGACGAAGAGCTCCTCGCGATCATCCGCGAGTCGGTTCCGCCGAAGAAGGCGAAGCAGATCGCCCCCGCGGCGACGCTGCGCCAGCTCGGGATCGACTCGCTCACCATGGTCATCATCATCGGCCGCTTCATCGCCGATTACCCGATCGAGGTGGAGCCGCTACAGGACCGCTTCACCGCGGTGAAGACGATCGGCCAGCTCCTCGAGCTCGGGCGGGTCGCGCGCGACATGTGGAGGCGCGAGCATGGACAGCCCTGATCCGGCGCCGCTCGCCGGCGTCCAGGCCCGACCGCGCGACATGATCGACGCGCACTGCCACGTGGCGTCGCGGCGCTTCATCTCCCGCACCTTCGTCGACGGCGCGGTCAAGAACCTCCTCGCCATGCACGAGGCGACCGGCCTCCCGCCGAACCCGCGCCTCGCCGATCAGTACATGGAGTCGCTCGAGGACCACGGCTGCGACGAGCTCGTGCGTCAGATGGACGAGGCGGGGATCGCGTGGACGGTCCTCCTCCTGCCCGACTTCACGTACGTGATGCGCGACTACGAGCTGACCATCGAAGAGATGTTTCGGCTCCACCACGAGATCCTGAAGCGCCACCCCGGACGGTTCCACGTCATGGCCGGGGTCGATCCGCGCTGGGGAAAGGACGCGGTCACGCTGTTCCAGAAGGGGGTCGACGATCTCGGGTTCCGCGGCCTCAAGCTGTATCCGCCGTGCGGCTACCGCACCGACGACCGCGCGCTCTACCCCTTCTACGAGATATGCGCCGCCGCCGACATCCCGGTCCTCGTCCACATCGGCCCGACGACGTCGGCGCTCGGCTTCGAGTACGCGCGGCCCGGCTTCATCGACGAGCCGGCGCGCGCGTTCCCGAAGATCAAGTTCATCCTGGCGCACGCGGCGACCGCGCATACCGAGGAGTGCGCGATGCAGTGCGCGTTCCGTCCGAACGTGTACGCCGACATCAGCGGCTTCCAATCGATGGCGCACGACATGGAAGCGTCGGGTGTGCACCACCTCCTGCGCACCGGCATCGCACACAAACTGCTGTTCGGGACCGACTGGCCCGTGTTTCGCGAGGACGGGACGCAGGCGGATCACGTCGACCTGTTCATGGGCGCCGTCCGTGAGGACTACAGCGAAGCGCAGATCCGCCTCGTCGCGCGGGACAACGCGAGGCGCTTGTTTGGTGATCCACCGGGACCGCGCGCGCGAGAGCGCGCAAACACCCCGTGAGCGCCACGATCATACGAGCACAACCGGATCGCGGTGACGCTCGCCCACGCACGAGGATGCACCCATGTCGAAGACGGTACTTGTCGTAGGTGCGGATACGAGCCTCGGTGCGCTGCTCGCGGCGCGCCTCGGAGGCGCGGGCGGCGATCGCGTGCTGTCGTGGGCTGCGCGCGCCGACGCCGCGCGGGAATCGCTCGACCGCGTCGATCGAATCGACGACGTCTGGATCGTCGGGCCGACGCAGGGAATGAGCGCGCGCGCCGACGCCGCGCACCCGGCGATGCTCGACGCGCTCCGCCATGCGCTCGTCGGGCACGCCGTCGGCGCGGTCGACTACGTCGGGAGCGCATACGTCGTCGGCGCGAAGACCGGGTCGATCGCCGAGGCGTTCCTCGCCGACGCGACGACCGCGAACGACGCCGACGAGGCCGCGGAGCAGGCCGCGGAGCGCGCGGTCGCAGCGCTCTCTGGCGAGGCGCGCTGGCCGCTCCGCGTCTTCCGCACCGCGATGCTCGTCGGCACGCCGCTCGAGGGCGACGTGCCGCCGGCCGGCGGCGTCGGCGCATTCGTGTCCGCCCTCCTCGATTTCAAGGCCCTCATCGAGTCCAAGGCGCCCGACTACTTCCAGCGTCGCGCGCTGCGCCTGCCGGCGACCCTCGGCGCGGCGCCGAACCTGCTGCCGGTGGACGCCGCCGTCGATTGGATGATCCGCATCGCGCGGAGTCCCCGGTCCGAGGCTTCCGTGTTCCACATCACCGCGAAGGCGAACGCGTCGCTCGAGCGGTGGAGCCGTCACCTCCGCGCCGCCGGCGTTCGCGTGGAATGGGGCGCCCCGCGCTCGTCCGCGCCGCCCGTCGACTTGCTCCTCCGCGCGCACACCGCTGCGTTCGCGAACCGCACGACGCAGCCCAAGACCTTCGACGCGACCTTGGCGATCGCGGCGGCGGGCGCCGGCTTCGCGCAGCCGGCGCTCGAGGAGGCCGATGAGGCCGCGCTCTTCCTCCGCGCCGCCTCTCGGTGGTCCGCGGCGCGCGAGGCGGCGAGTCACGCCGTGGCCGAGTCGGTCGCGTCGCTCGCGCAACGCACGCTGCCGTGCGACGACGGCGGGACGCTGGAATATCGCATCGGCGGCGCCGGGCCGGCGGTCGTGTGCATCAACGCGATGGGGCAAGGGATCACCGTCTGGACGCGCCTCGTGACACGTCTCCTCGAGAAGCACACCGTCGTGTATTACAGCCCTCGCGGCACGTACGGCGAGCTCGCGCGCCCGTTCACGCTGAAGGACCAGGAGCTCGAGCTCGAGCGGATCCTCGACGCGGAGCAAATCCGCGAATGCCGGATCGTGACCTGGTGCAGCGGCGCCAAGGTCGGGCTCGAGCTCATCAAGCGGCGGCCGGCGATCGCGTCCGCGATCGCGCTGGTGGCCGGGGCGTTCAAGCCCATGCCCGGCTTGAGCAAGATGGAGACCGCATTCGAGGGGAAGCTCTTCACGATGTGCCAGATGGTGACCAAGCAAAAAGAGATGGCGTCGCTGGTGCAGAGCTTCATGGAGGCGATGTTCATGAACGATGCCCCCGCCGACGCCAACGTCCTCTCGCAAGCGAGCCGCGAGCTACGCTCGACGTTCATTCAGCCATTCGGCGATGTACAGAGCACTCGCAATTACAGCCACCAGGTGATCGATTACATGTCATACGACATCGCGCCGACGCTCGCCTCGATCCAGGTCCCCGTACTCCTCGTCGGCGGTGAGCTCGATGAGATCGCGTCTCCTGCGATGTCCAAGGCGGTGTCGAAGCGCCTGCCGAATGGGCGTTACGCCGAGATCCGCGGCGGCACCCATTACGGCCTCTTCGAGAACGCGGAAATGGTGGCGAACCTCGTCGAGTGCTTCTTCGCGTCGCCCGACGCGGCGCCCATGGAAGCGGTCTTGCCGTCAGCCCACGGCGTCGCTGCGCAAACGACGAGCGCCGGCGGGCGCGGCGCAGCGTCGGCGCCCAAAGATACGTGATTAA
>Ga0207710_10001029_pt1 | contig 14537 bp, 8 predicted proteins | sample KBSS24metaG_FD_184400 | JGI IMG/M metagenome (GOLD analysis project Ga0207710, IMG submission 184400) | Switchgrass rhizosphere microbial communities from Kellogg Biological Station, Michigan, USA - KBS S2-4 metaG (SPAdes) (version 2) | ecosystem: Host-associated > Plants > Roots > Rhizosphere >...
TGTAAAGTGGGTATTATGCCTGGGTTTGTTTTTAAAAAAGGAAGAATAGGAATTGTATCTAAATCCGGAACGCTTACTTACGAGGCAGCCGACCAGGTAGCCAAAGCTGGTCTTGGCATTTCCACTGCTGTAGGTATTGGCGGGGATCCTATTATTGGCACAACAACAAAAGAAGCTGTTGAATTATTTATGAACGATAAGAATACCGATGCAATAGTAATGATCGGTGAAATTGGTGGGGGCATGGAAGCTGAAGCTGCCAATTGGATCAATGCAAATGGAAATAAAAAACCTGTTGTTGGTTTTATTGCCGGGCAAACCGCTCCTCCCGGACGTCGCATGGGTCATGCAGGCGCTATTGTTGGTGGCAGTGATGATACCGCTGCTGCTAAAATGAAGATAATGAGTGAATGTGGTCTGCATGTTGTAAGCAGTCCTGCAGATATTGGGAAAAAAATGGCGGAAGTGATGAAGAAATAAATAGCTGTCTATTGGAATAGAAATAATTAAAAAGCCTCTCCGGTTGGAGAGGCTTTCAATTTTATTCCTCTTTATTGGATGTGGTTGAAAAGGGTTAATGACTACGGATAAAACGGGCCAACTCATCTCTACTGCTATTAAAACTGAATACATCATTGATCATAAAATAATTTTTCTGATCAATTGTTTTGCTATAAGCCAGCTTCGCAAGCTCGAGTTTGTTATTTTCAATACTGAACTGTTGCAATATCTGTTTTACCTGTACAGTAGTGAAAAAATTAGTGCTGATAATTTGAGTGGCTGATTTCATTTTGTTATTCTCAGACCATTCTCTGTTCATCGATGAGAGTACCGTGTTGAATTCAACGTCACTCATCGTTCTGTCATAGCTATTGTCGTTATATCCATGGTCACGGTCATCAAATCCTCCATTACGATCACGGCTGTTATCCCAGTTTCTGTCACGACCATCCCGGCTGTCATAATCTCCGTAACGGCCACCATTATCATAGTTGAAATCATGATCCTTATCCCATCTTTGACCATCATTATTTAGATCTCTTCCAAAACCTCTGTCACCACGATCAAACATACGGGTTTCATTTACAGAAGTCCTTCCGAAACGGTCAACAGATAAAACTACACTTGTGCGGGGTTTAACGCTGATCGAACTATTAAACACAACTTCATATTTCTTACCAAGAATACTGAAGAGACCCATATATTTTTCCCGGTAAATTTTTACGCTGTGCATCCCTGCATCAATACCTTGTATCCTTACATAGTTATCAAGAGGCTCAAAACGACGGCCATCAATAACAACCTTGATACCGCTGCGATCAGATGATCGGACTGTAAGTGTGCTTTTTGGTCTTGCATCTGCTGCAAGAAGCGATATACTTACCATTAAAGAAGCTAAAAATGTAAAAATTCTTTTCATAATGTTTGTTTTTAAAGGTCATTGAAAATTGTTTGGTAAGTAAATTTCAAAGCACATGCCATCATGCCAAACGTGATTGCAGGAAAACGTTAAAGGCTGCCGTTGCAAAAGAGTATGACCTGGAATACAGCCATACCAATGATTTCCCGGCATTGTTAATAAAATCTTTCATTCTTCATTTCTATAAAATACCCTGAAGCTGGTATTGGTTAGTGTTAATTAAAAAGAAATATTTGGTTCTTCATTAAACTTAAATCATTGTATGTTTATCTCTGTTCATCACCAAATCAATAATCCCGGGCAGTTCTGGGCATCGGCACAAAAAAGTTTACCTGAACTTCCTGTACCTGGTGTAAAAAGAATTTGCAATGTTTTTCCTTCGAGCAACATGATGGAAGCAACTTGCATCTGGGAAGCAGATTCTATTGAATCCCTTGACAAGTATTTGCGCAGTAAAGTATTTGACTGGAGCAAGGAAACTTATTTCGAGATCAATGCGGCGAATGCTATGGGTCTCCCGCAATAATTTACAAGCCCTATTCCTTCCAGCGGTTGTCTCTTAATTGAGGCAACCGTTTTTATTTATGAAATCTGAAAGCTTTCTGCATCTTATCGTCATTCGAAGATTAATTATCTTGTATCACTTAATTGCCACTGTATGCAAAACATGAAAACCTTATTCCTTATTTCGATTTTATCCGGCCTATTTATTCTACCCATCAATGGTCAGCAGCCAATAAAGGATTATGAGAAGGAATGGAAAAAAGTAGATGGCTTTGCTAAAAAGAATCTTCCTAAGTCAACATTAACAGAAGTAAAAAAAATTTACGAGCTGGCTAAAAAAGAAAAACAGGATGCACAGCTAATCAAGGCGGTGGTTTATATGATCGGCTTGCAGCAGGAGAACAGGGAAGAAAATGAGGCTCTTTCAATCAGTGAAATAGAAAAAGAAATAATAGCAAGCAAAGAACCTGTTACATCTATATTTAATAGTTTGTTAGCCGAGATCTATTGGACTTACTACCAACAACATCGCTGGCAATTTTATAATCGTACACAAACAAAAGATTTCAAGAAAGTTGATATAAGCACATGGACCGCAGAAGATTTTCATAAAAAGATCGGAGAGCTATATCTGCAATCCATAAAAGATGAAAAGTTATTGCAGCAGACAAGGCTTCAACCTTATGATGCCATTATAATACAAGGAAATGTTCGCCATCTTCGCCCCACTCTTTTTGACCTGCTGGCATTCCGGGCACTAAACTATTTTGAAAACGATGAAAGGGATATAAAGAAGCCTGCTTACGCTTTTGAAATTGACCAGCCATTAGCATTTGATCCTGCTGCCGACTTCATAACAAGAAAGTTTATTACCAAAGATTCTTTATCGCTTCAGCATAAAGCCTTGCTTATTTATCAAAAATTAATTGCCTTTCATTTACACGATAATAAACCTGATGCATTGATCGATGTGGATATTCAACGTTTGCAATTTGTAAAAGATAAATCCGTTCACCCTGACAAAGACAATTTATACTTACAGGCAGTAAATCATATAGCACAGCAATATGGAAATTTACCTGCCGCATCCCAGGCCTGGTATTTAATGGCCGGTTATTATAATGAAAAGGCGAATGAATACAAACCTTATGGAGATAGCACATATAGATTGGATAGGGTTAAGGCAAAAGAAATCTGTGAAAGAATATTAGCCCAAAAGGATTCTTCTGAAGGAAAGATCAATTGTTATAATTTATTAAATGAGATCAATGGCCAGACTCTTCAATTCAATATAGAGAAAGTCAACGTTCCAAATCAACCTTTCAGAGCTTTGATAAAATGGAAAAATATTGATCAGGTTTATTTACGACTTATCAAACCGGATGAAAATCTGAAAAGACAAATAGAAAATCAATATGATGAAAAATATTGGTCATCTATTATTGCAGCCACTGCATACAAAAGCTGGCAACAACAATTACCTGTAACAAATGATCTGCAACAACACAGTGCAGAAATAAAAATAGATGCTTTGCCCATTGGTGAATATTTATTGGTTGTGTCTTCTAATAAAAATTTTAATGATAAAAAAGCTATTCTTGGTGCCAGGCTTTTCTATGTTTCCAATATCAGCTATGTAAACAGCAACCGGGATTACTTTATTTTAAACAGGGACAATGGTCAACCTCTTGCCAATGCTGCTGTGCAGGTATGGGAACAGAAATACGATTATAAAACTTCCAAATACATAAAACAGAAATTTGGCAGCTATAAAACAAATAGCAATGGCTTTTTCAATATCAGTTTACCACAAGAGCAACCTTATGGAAGCCACCAATACCAATTAGACATTAGCTATGGCAATGACCGCCTTTTCATGAATGAATATCAAAACGATTACTATTATTATCCGAACAATGGTGAGGATGAAAATAAAACTTTGACTTCTGTTTTTTTGTTTGCTGATCGAAGCATATATCGACCGGCACAGATAGTTTATTTCAAGGGAATTGTTTTATCAAAAAACAATAAAGAAAAGACCGCCAATGTCAGCGAAGGATATTCAACAATGGTCTATCTCCGGGACGCCAACAACCAGGATATTGACAGCATAAAACTAAAGACAAATCAATTTGGTTCTTTTTCCGGAAAATTTCAGTTGCCAGAAACAGGGCTCAATGGGCAATTCAGTATTTACACAAAAAAAGATAATGGCAATCTTGAATTCAGAGTAGAAGAATACAAACGTCCAAAGTTCTATGTGGATTATGAACCTATTAAAGGCACATATAAAGTAAATGATAAGATAAAGATCACCGGCATTGCAAAAGCTTATGCTGGTAATAATATTGACGGTGCAACTGTCAGCTATCGTGTAGTACGTAAGCCAAGATATATTTATTCATGGCTGTTTTGGCGTTCGTGGCAGCCGCCTGTTGAAGAAATGGAGATTGTACATGGTGAAATGAAAACTGATAAAGATGGAAAGTTCATCATTGAGTTCATAGTTATCCCTGATTTGAAAATTGAAAAGAAGTTTGAACCCGTATTTGACTATACGGTGTATGCAAATGTAACTGATATAAATGGTGAAACAAGAAGCGGTGAAAAAATGGTTTCAGTAAGCTATAAATCTCTCTTACTGAAAGTAGACGTTCCCGAAACCTTACCTGCAGATAGTTTGAAGGCGCTATCGATCCGCACAGAAAATATGAATGGAGAATATGAACCAGCCAAAGTCAAAGTCACTATTACCAAATTGAAAGAAGAAAAACGCCTGATCCGTGACCGCTATTGGGAAAGACCTGATCAATTTATAATGAGTAAAGAAGAATACATTCGCAATTTCCCTTATGATGAATATGATAATGAAAGCGATTATAAAAGTTGGCCGAAAGAACAGACCATTTTTGAAAAGACGGACTCAGCAAGAGTGAATGGTCTGTGGTCAGTGGTCAGTAGTCAATATGCCCCAGGTTTCTACATTATCGAAATTTCTACAAAAGATAAAGACGGTGATGAAGTAAAAGATATAAAATACATAGAGTTGTATGATGAAAAAATAAACCAATTAAATCATCCCGAATATTTATGGACCGAAGGAGCCAAACCTATTGAGCCCGGTGAAAAAACATCAGTAAAACTTGGCACGTCAGCCGACAACTTATTTGTAGTTCAACAACTGGATAAAAAGTCCGGAGTCGGGGGTCAGGAGTCGGGAGTCAATAATTACACAATTATAAAATTGAACAACGAAAAGAAAACTATCGACTTTACAGCAACTGAAACCGACCGTGGCGGGTATGCTGTTGGTTGGTTATTTGTAAAACATAATCGTTTCTACCAATACAATCAAACCATTACTGTTCCCTGGACAAATAAAGACCTTACTATTGAATATGCAACCTTCCGTGATAAAACTTTACCCGGCAGTGAAGAAAAATGGAAACTAAAGATCAGTGGTTATAAAAAAGAAATGGTTGCTGCTGAAATGCTGGCAAGCATGTATGATGCATCGCTTGATCAGTTTTATCCGCATAGTTGGACTCAACCGTCTATTTGGCCTATGTATTTTACTGGTCGTATTTGGAATGGTTCACAGAATTTTTTGAAAATAGAGTCAAATCAGAAATATGTTATCAATCATGAATCAAAGCCCTTAATAAAAGTATATGATTATTTATTGAGGAATAGTTATCAATATAGAGGGAATGGTTTTATCAGATCAATGCGAGATATTAAATCTACACCTGAAATGGCTCAAAGTAAAGGTGCATTAGATGAAGTAGTAGTAGGTTATGGAATTCAAAAAAATGAGGGCATTGCTGACGCATTAGAAGGAAAAGTAGCTGGATTAAATATAAGCTCAGAAGATGCTGAAATTAAACTTCCTTTCGTTGTGATTCCGCCAAAATTAGAACAACAAGGATCTGAAACTCAAATTCGTAAAAACTTCAACGAAACAGCATTCTTTTTTCCCGATCTGCATACGGATGCAACAGGAGCCATTGAATTTTCTTTTACTATCCCTGAAGCATTGACCAAATGGAAGTTCCAGGCATTGGCGCATACAAAAGATTTGGCATTCGGTTATTCAAGCAAAGAGATCATTACACAAAAACAATTAATGGTACAGCCCAATGCGCCAAGATTTTTAAGAGAAGGAGATAAAATTGAATTGAGTACTAAGGTTGTGAACCTTACCGATAAAGAATTAAAAGGACAAGCCGAACTGCAATTGTTTGATGCAGCTACCAATCAACTTGTGAATGATATTTTCAAAAATACAAGTGCAACTAAATCTTTTTCTATTGCAGCAGGACAAAGCGAAGCAGTAAAATTTCCAATAGATGTTCCCCAACAATTTAATAAAGCTTTAGTGTGGCGGATAGTTGCCAAAGCTGCTGATGTAAGTGATGGAGAAGAAAACGCATTACCCGTTCTTACAAACCGTATGCTTGTCACCGAAACTTTGCCTTTAAATGTTCGTGGGGAGAGCACCAAACAATTCACATTTGATAAACTGTTGAACAGTGGTCAAAGTAAAACCTTGCAGAATTATTCATTAACTGTTGAATATACGTCCAACCCCGCATGGTATGCAGTACAGGCATTGCCTTATTTAATGGAGTATCCTTATGAATGTGCAGAGCAAACATGGAACCGTTATTATGCTAATTCTTTAGCCACATTCATCGCTAACTCATCTCCCCGTATCAAACAAGTATTTGAACAGTGGAAAATTAAAGACACAGTTGCTTTAATGAGCAACTTGCAAAAGAACCAGGAATTGAAATCTGTATTGCTTGAGGAAACACCCTGGGTTTTGCAGGCAAAGACAGAATCAGAGCAGAAAAAAAATATTGCCTTGCTGTTTGATATGATCCGCATGAGTAAAGAACTCAACAGTTCCTATGAAAAACTAAAACAAATGCAAAGCAGTAATGGTGGATTTGTTTGGTTCAAGGGCGGGCCGGATGATCGTTACATCACGCAATATATTATCACAGGTATCGGTCATTTAAAAAAACTTAAAGGAATTGCAAGCGGGCAAGATGAAAAGTTGAAACAAATTCTTTCAACCGCTATTCCCTATTTAGATAAGAAGATGAAGGAAGACTATGATGAATTGATAAAAAGTAAAACTGATTTAAAGAAATATTCTGCCGGATACACAGAGATCCAATACTTATATATGCGCAGCTTTTTTCCCGAATATAAAATAGCAGCTACTTTGTTGACAGCCTATAACTATTTCAAGGGTCGTCTTGCGCAAACATGGACACAAGAAAACAAATACATGCAGGGAATGATCGCTTTGACATTGAATAGAGCAAGCGATACAAAAACTCCAATCGCTATATTAAAATCATTAAAAGAAACATCTATCAGCAATGAAGAATTAGGAATGTATTGGAAAGATGCATCACGCAGTTGGTGGTGGTACGAAGCGCCGATAGAAAGACAATCCTTGTTGATAGAAGCATTCCAGGAAATAAGCAAAGACACAAAAACGGTGAACGATCTGAAAACATGGTTATTAAAAAACAAACAAACCAATGGCTGGGAATCAACAAAAGCTACAGCAGAGGCTTGCTATGCTTTATTAATTCAAGGAACAGACTGGTTAATCAATGAACCAACAGTTCAGATACGATTAGGAATAACAACAATCAATTCAACAGATAGCAAACAAGAAGCAGGAACTGGTTATTTCAAAACAAATATCCAGGAAGAAAAAATAAAACCTGAGATGGGAAATATCTCAGTTAAAGTAGTGTCGCCGAAAGTCCCCCTTCAGAGGGATTTAGGGAGTTGGGGTGCTGTTTACTGGCAATATTTTGAAGACCTTGACAAAATCACAACTTCTTCTACGCCATTAAAGTTGGTTAAGAAATTATTTATCGAAAAAAATTCTGATCGTGGGCCTGTGCTTACTCCCGTTAACGATGGTGACGTATTAAAGATCGGTGATAAAATAAAAGTAAGGATCGAACTAAGAGTGGACAGGGAAATGGAATATGTGCACATGAAAGATATGCGGGCATCAGGAACTGAACCTGTAAATGTATTGAGCAGCTACAAATGGCAGGATGGACTTGGTTATTATGAAACAACAAAAGATGCGAGTACCAATTTCTTTTTTGATCATTTGTATAAAGGAACTTATGTATTCGAATATCCTTTGTTCATTACTCATACCGGTAATTTCAGCAATGGTGTGACTTCTATTCAATGTATGTATGCGCCGGAGTTTAGTAGTCATTCGGAAGGAATAAGAATTTCCGTGAGATAAAATATTCAATACTCAACAATCAAATGTTCAATTTTCAATTTGTTGCTTATATAATTAAGTTGAAAATTGAACGTTGAGCATTGAACATTTATATTTGTTTATTATGCAAACGGAGTTTCTCATTATCGGCCAGGGTATCAGCGGTACATTTCTCTCATACTATCTCCTAAAAGAAAAAAGATCTTTCCTTGTCATTGATAACGGTAATAAAAATTCGCCTTCAGCAATATCAGCCGGCATTATCAATCCTGTTACCGGCAGAAGAATGGTAACAGTCTGGATGGCAGAAGATATATTACCCTTTGCATGGAAAGCATATAATGATATCGGTAATGATCTGAACATATCATGCATCTCCCAAAAAAGCCTGGTTGATTTTTTTCCCAACCCTCACCAGCGAGTGGTTTTTATGGAAAGAGTGGAAGAAAACAATGAATATCTCCACTCCTATCCTGAACAAAATAAATTCAATCCTTTCTTCAATTATGATCTGGGCTGTGGCGAGATCAGGCATTGTTATATAGCCCATTTAGAAAATTTATTACCGGCATGGCAGCAGCATTTAAAAACGAACAATCAATTACTGGAAGAAAATTTTGAGTTGGAAAAGTTATCAATTGCGGAGGATAAAATTCAATACAAGGACATCAGAGCAGAAAAGATAATTTTTTGCGATGGGCTCAGTAGTTTTCAAAACCCTTTTTTTCAACAATTGCCTTTTGCTCCGAATAAAGGTGAAATGCTGATCGTTGATATACCCGATTTACCACAAACTCATATTTATAAAAAAGGATTCATCTTAGCCCCACTTCAGAAAAGTGGGATATTCTGGCTTGGCTCCAATTACCAATGGAATTTCCCGAACGCTGATCCTACAAAAGAATTTTATGAACAAGCCGAACGTCATTTAAAAGCATGGCTTAAACTTCCATTCACTATTATTGATCATAAAGCTGGCTTACGACCTGCAACGCTTGAAAGAAGACCATTCGTTGGTCTGCATCCACTTTATCCGAATGTGGGAATATTAAACGGTATGGGAACCAAGGGTTGTTCATTAACTCCATTCTTTGCCAAACAACTAACCGATCTTTTAATATCTAATATTGCTATCGAACCTGATGCAGATATAAAAAGGTTTTCCAGGATTTTATCAAAGCAATAGCTTTTACATTTGCCTTTTCTTTAATAAATCACTTCAATGAATCAACAAGAACAACTCTATATCATTCCCGCCCGTTTCCGGCGTATGGAAAATATGCATATTGTTTTCTGGCTTATGAAAGATATTAGCTGGTGTATGATCTGGAAAGAATTAGGAATTACCATGATCGTTCCTACTTTGTCTGTTGCAATATGGATAGCATGGCGCAACCGTGAACAGAGATCGGAGCTGGCACATAACCTTGCCATTGTTTTTTGGATCAGCGCCAATGCTTATTGGATGATCAGTGAATTTTTTGAATTCGATACCTTAATTATATGGAGAAATTTCACCGGCAAGCATATGGCTCTTATACCATTTACTATAGGCGCAGTCATCCTGCTATATTATTATATAGTTCAGCGACCAAAAGAAATAAAAGAACATAAGGCGTTAACTCTGTAACGCCACCGGCTGATTTTTTCTTTTAAGAAGGAAAAAACGACGGGCAAAATAAATGAGTGTAATTGTTATCATGGTTCGGATTTTAGAAGTTTATCGGTGGTCATCGGATCCTGGTTCAATACCCTGCACAAAGCATCATACAGATCGGGCATATTTTGTTTTAAACCAGTTGGGTTTTCAAAAAATGCTTCCACACTCACAGCCCAAAACTCGTGCAGGTTACTGAAGGCATAACTTCTAAGGTAACTGCGGCGGTTTGTTATCACATCTGCTAATATGGGGCCCGTACTGTTAGAGAACTTTTCATAATTCAACCTGAAATGCGAATCAATACCATACTGTGCAAAAAAGTTGTTATACAATAAAGCATGAGACATTTCATGTACAGCAACGTTGATATTATCGTTTTTATGCGAGTACCCGTACAGAAAATGTTTCCAGGATAAGTAAATACCTTCAGGCGCCACATGCCCAATATACAATTCTTCATCATTATCCATGTGGTAAGCATCGGCAAGTACATATATATCCTTAAAATGAGATAAGAGATAATTCTTTAAACCAAAAGTTACTTGTACGGCAGATGCGCTTACAAGGATTGCAGTATCTTCATTATTCTCCAGTCCAATAAAATGAAATTTTTTAGAAGCTTTAAAATGATGAACTCTTTTTACAAAGGATAATTTTTTATCCTGCGGCAGATCATTAAAATAAGTAAATAAGCTGCCAATTATAAAAGAGTAATTATTAAAAACATCATCACTTATTTGCACGTCCACAGGAATGCTGGGAGAGGGAGAATCAACGCTACGGGAAAAAATACCATTAAGTTTTCGCAGGAGGAAGTGCATAGTATACGGTTCGAACCTTAAATATAGCTAATGCTGTTCCAATTTGCAAGCCCGCAGGTCTTTTGTTGCTATATTTGCGCCGGTTTTGAAATGAGCAGTGACGTAATGTTTTGGTAGCCAGCGTCCACTTTACTATCATCGTTCCTTGCGTCGCACTCTTCAACACCTGTAATTCTGCTGGACATTTAAAGCGAAAATCCCTAAAATTAACGGCATGTACCGGACTCACACTTGCGGAGAATTAAGAATGGATAACAAAGGGCAACAGGCTACTCTTGCCGGTTGGGTACAAACCATTCGTAAGTTCGGCTCTATCACTTTTATTGATCTGCGTGACCGCTATGGAATAACCCAATTATTATTCGGAGAAGAACTGAATCAACAATTAAATGAAAATCCGTTAGGCCGTGAATTTGTATTGCAGGTAAAAGGAACCGTAAATGAAAGAAGCAATAAAAATTCAAATATACCAACCGGCGATATTGAAATCATTGTTCAATCTTTTAAGGTCTTGAATAAGTCTATTGTTCCTCCATTTACCATCCAGGATGATACGGATGGTGGTGATGACCTGCGAATGAAATATCGCTTTCTTGACCTGAGAAGAAATGCGGTTAAAAAAAATATCGAATTGCGATATGCTGTTAACCGTGCTGCAAGAAACTATTTGCATCAGCAGGGTTTTTATGATATTGAAACTCCCTTTCTAATTAAATCAACACCTGAAGGTGCAAGAGATTTTGTGGTACCAAGCAGGATGAATCCAGGTCAATTTTATGCATTGCCTCAATCGCCACAAACATTCAAGCAATTGCTAATGGTAAGTGGTTATGACCGTTATTACCAGGTAGTAAAATGTTTCCGTGATGAAGACCTGAGAGCTGATCGTCAGCCCGAGTTTACTCAGATCGATTGTGAGATGGCTTTTGTTGAACAGGATGATATACTGAATATGTTTGAAGGGATGATCAAACATATCTTCAAAGAAGTAAAAGGTATTGATTATACAGAAACAGTTCAGCGAATGACATGGGAAGATGCCATGTGGAATTATGGAAATGACAAACCTGATATCCGGTTTGGAATGCAATTACTGAATCTAAAAAAACCTTCCTCTGTTTATACAAATAAGCAGGATCAATCATCTTTAATCAATGATGCAGGTTTTAAAGTTTTTGATGAAGCTGAAACAGTATTGGCTATTGCTATTCCGGGTTGCAGTGAATACAGCCGCAAACAAACGGATGAATTAACTGAATGGGTAAAACGTCCACAAATAGGGATGAAAGGATTGGTTTTTATAAAATGCAATGCAGACGGAACATATAAGAGCAGTGTTGATAAATTTTACACTGAAGAAAAATTAAAAGCCATTGCTAATGCTGCTAATGCAAAAGCAGGTGACCTTATCTTAATATTAGCCGGTACAGAAGAAAGAACAAGAAAAGCCATCAGTGAATTACGATTAGAGATGGCGGAACGGCTTGGACTAAGAAAAAAAGATGAATTCAAATTACTTTGGGTGCTGGACTTTCCATTGTTTGAGTATGATGAAGAAGGTAATCGTTGGGTAGCACGGCATCATCCTTTCACTTCACCTAAGCCTGACCATATAGAAACAATGATTAGTAATAACCCGGTAATTGAAAATGCTGCTGAATATTTGAAACATCCATATTCCAATATCAAGGCCAATGCTTACGATATGGTGTTAAATGGAAATGAGATCGGCGGTGGCTCTATTCGTATCTATCAAAAAGAATTGCAGGAAAAAATGTTTGACGCATTGGGCATGAGTAAAGAAGAAGCCCTACATAAATTTGGGTTCTTGCTTGGTGCATTTGAATACGGCGCACCGCCGCATGGTGGCATCGCTTATGGCTTTGATCGCTTATGTGCCATTCTTGGCGGCAGCGAATCTATACGAGATTTTATTGCCTTTCCAAAAAATAATGCGGGCAGGGATGTAATGCTTGATGCACCTGCGACTATAGATGATAAGCAATTGAATGAATTGCAAATTAAGATTAATCTTACAAGCAATGTCCGCTAAATGGAAATTCTTTGGCTTAATCTGCGTTCTGCAATTACTGGCAACAGCATTCTTTTCTATTACTTCATTCATTAATCTATTACAGCTCGGCCTTTTTTATTTTTTATTACAAACCATTGCATTTGTATTGATGACCTGGCTGACTATACTTGCATTAAATATTCTTAATAATAATTATCCTGACGTACCCGTTGGCGGAAGACAAAAAACTATTTTCAACTGGCTTTTTCTTTTGAATTTTTTATTACTCGCCTTTTTGTTTGGGCTCGTAATTGCTGAATACAAGAATTTGAAGGTATTAACCAACCTGCTTGATCGTTCTATTTTTTCTTTGCATTTCAAATGGCTGTTGCCGTTTTTTATATATTCGATAATCCTCGTCTTTCAATTTATTATTTTATATGGCCTGTATGCTATCCGGATAGAGCTATATCGCAATTTTATGAGTAAGCAATTTGAATTTGAAGAAAGGCTTCCTAAGAATTAATAAATGGAGCGACGGCGCCATCGTAATAAAAGATATCCCCCTATCAGAAAAGCTATCAATATCATGATCCATAGAACATATTCTCTTGGAGGTGAGTTTCTTCCATTGCCATGAGCAATCTTTGCCCGACATTGATCAATATAAAATTCGGTTTGAGGATAATTCCGGTTTATCTTTTTCACTTTTTCAAATCTGTCCAGGGCTCTGCGGTAAAACTGCTGGTAAAAGAAATTTAATCCTTCATTAAAAGCAACTGAAGCCTCGCTAAGGCTTGCATGAAGTTCAGGTGAGTCCATATATTCTTTCAACACGGAAACAGGAATTGCAAAATTGAATCCACTGGCTAATACGTTGCCACCTTGTTCCAAGCTTCCAAATGTAGCAAGCCCGATCACCTCACCCCTGTCATTGCATACTGGGCTACCGCTGCTGCCATGACTGATTATTGCATCCATTTGTATTACCGGCCAGCCTCCTACTGATTTTTTTATGGCACTAACAATTCCCGTTGTTAAAGTTGGTTCTATACTGGCTTCACTTGCGAGATATGCATTACTTGTTGCCGGTTCCGGATAGCCCAATACCAATACCTGAGTGCCTATTCTTACAAGGGGATCATTGCTGAATGATAAGGTGGGAAGATTATTTCCATCCTCAATTTTCAAAATAGCGACATCTTTTCCCGGCATCGACTTGCCTTTTTTTATAAGCCTTGCTATCTTCTTTGTTATTGCCATTTCTCCGTTCGTGGTATCGGTTCTGTAAGACACATACAATTCTTTCTTAAGATCAAATAAGATCATAGAAGAAACCTGCGAATATATCTGTGTATAGGCATTATATAAAAGATTACGTTGTTCATCGGTCAGCGTCATAGCCCACGATGATTGCAGGGCATTAATATTAGCATCCGTAACTTCCTGGAAAGTGGACAATATGAACTTACTGCGTATATAAGCGCTATCACGATCAATAACATGGCAATTGGTAACAACATATCCATCGCTGCTTATGATAAAACCAGTACCCGTACTTTGTACCCGGTGCACTTGCCGGAAATAGTCAGCACTTGCCGAAAAATATTTAAAAGGTCGTTTATATAAGGTCTTTACAACAATGTCAAGTTTTTGTGCCGGCGTTAAAATGGAACCTGAAGTATCTAATTTTTTTACCGAATCTACAAGGTTGTTGAATGGTCTTTCATTCATTTCCACCTTGTTCACATATACTGTTGCGGAAAAAACAGCTTGCACCATAACGATACCCGGAGAGTTCATAGCATAATTATGCTCTACGCTTATTTCCTGGCAAAAAATAG
>Ga0207710_10001031_pt1 | contig 14502 bp, 9 predicted proteins | sample KBSS24metaG_FD_184400 | JGI IMG/M metagenome (GOLD analysis project Ga0207710, IMG submission 184400) | Switchgrass rhizosphere microbial communities from Kellogg Biological Station, Michigan, USA - KBS S2-4 metaG (SPAdes) (version 2) | ecosystem: Host-associated > Plants > Roots > Rhizosphere >...
ATTTCCAAAATGCGAAAGACCATTTTCCCCAAGCGGAAAACCATCTACCCCAAGCGGAAAGTCATCTACCCCAAGCGGAGGACCTTCTACCCCAGGCGGAAAACCTTCTACCCCAAGCGGAAAACCATCTAGCCCAAGCGGAGAATCATCTACCCCAAGCGGAAGACCTTCTACCCCAAGCGGAAAATCGTCTGGCCCAAGCGGAAAACTATCTACCGCACACGAAAAATCATTTCCCGTATGCGAAAAACCATTTTCCCCACGGCCTAAGCCATTTTCCCCACGGCCTAGATCGTTTTTCCCCCGGCCTACACCATTCTTCCCATGGCCCAAACCATTTTTCCCACGGCCCAAACCATTTTTCCCACGGACTACATCATCTTTCCCATGGCCTAAACCATTCTTCCAAGGGCCTAGACCATTTTCCCCACGACCTAGACCGTTTTTCCTACGGCCTAATCCATTATTCCCACGGCCTAAATCATTTTTCCAAGACGAAAAATCAATTCAGCTACTGCTGAAACCATCCCGATCTCTTTGATCCTATCGAATGTTTACCGACCCTTTCTCCAATTTCACCCCAATCCACCACGTCCGACGGGTTTCTAGGCTAAAATAAGTGCAGGTTACGGAATCGCTTACGAGAAATGCCATTTGATCTGGAAAATAGGCTTGTAATAGGGCTCGCATCGAGCGCTCTATTCGATCTAACGGAGTCAGACGCCGTTTTCCGTAATGAGGGCGAAGAAGCATATAGGAAGTATCAGCGGGCTAATCAGGAGAAAGCTCTAAATCAGGGGGTTGCGTTTTCCTTCATTCGCCGGCTGCTCTCGTTGAATGAACTGGACCCCTCCAATCCTCCGGTCGAAGTTCTTCTCTTATCCAGAAACGATCCGGATACGGGATTGAGAGTGATGAAATCGATCGATCATCACGGCCTCAAAATGACGAGGTCTGTCTTCACCCAGGGACGATCACCGCATAAATACATCCCGCCCCTGAAAATTTGTTTATTCCTTTCAGCAAATGAAGCTGACGTCAATGAAGCGGTCGCGGCTGGTTATCCCGCCGGCCAAGTCCTTAAGAGTTCCGTTCCCGATGACCCGGCCGATCTAGAGTTGAGGATAGCGTTCGATTTCGATGGCGTACTAGTAGACGATGAGGCAGAGGCGGTCTATCAGGAGAACAACATAGACGCATTTCACGCGCACGAGCGCGAAAGGGTCAACGTCCCTCATAGTCCGGGACCATTAGCCGAATTCTTGCGCAAAGTATCGAACGTACAAAAGTTGGAACAGGCACGTTTGCAGATCGATCCCGAATACGTGCCGCGTCTACGGGTAAGTATTGTTACCGCCCGGAATTCACCTTCACACGAGCGGGCAATTAATACGATGCGTTCCTGGGATATAATGGTCAACGACGCCTTCTTTTTGGGTGGCATCGAAAAGAAAGCTGTGCTCGAAATCTTGAAGCCGCATATCTTTTTTGACGACCAGCGTCTTCACTTGGATCCGGCATCCACATTGCTTCCGTCGGTTCACGTTCCATTCGGCGTCGCAAACAAAATTATCGTTTCCGCGAAAACCTAATCTTTCTTTCTGGCTTGTGATTGAACGGCCGTTATAGCCACCGCGTCGACGATGTCGTCGGCCTTGCACCCGCGCGACAGATCGTTACAGGGGCGGTCGAGGCCTTGTAGGATCGGGCCGATCGCGGTGCCTCCGGCCAGGCGTTCGGTGAGTTTGTAAGCGATATTTCCGGAGTTGAGGTCAGGAAAGATCAGGACGTTTGCGCGGCCGGCGACCTGCGATCCCGGCGCCTTTGAATCCGCGACGGATGGAACCAATGCCGCATCGGCCTGCAGTTCACCGTCAACGGCAAGATCGGGCATTCGTGCACGGACAGTTTTCACCGCTTCGATAACCTTGTCTATCGATTGATGCTTGGCGCTTCCTTTGGTCGAGAAGGAAAGCATGGCGACGCGCGGCTCTGTCTGAAGTAGTGCCCGGCAGGAATCCGACGAAGCGATCGCGATCTCAGCGAGCTCACCCGAGTTTGGCTCGACAACGACACCGCAGTCGGCATAGATCATCGCACCTCCCGCGCCGAACTTCTTGTCCGGCACGACCATGAGAAAAAAAGAGGACACGATCTTGAATCCGTCCCTTACCCCGATACAGCGGATCGCGGCGGCAACCGTATGGGCAGTCGTATTAGTTGCACCGGCCACCGAGCCGTCAGCTTTGCCTTCACGGACCAGCAAATTCGCATAGTAGAGCGGGTCCTTCACCGTTTGTTCTGCTTCTTCGAGGGTCACGCCTTTAGCTCGCCGCATCTGATGATAACGCTCGGCCATTTTACCGAAGTCATGATTGGACGCGCGGTGATCGAGTATTTCGATACCGTTCAAATTCGTGCCGGCACCCGCCGCCAACGCCCTGACCTTTTCTTCGTTGCCAATGAGGGTGATCTTCGCGATCTGCTCACGCGAGCAGATCTCGGCCGCACGCAAAGTTCGGGCATCCTCTCCCTCGGGAAGAATGATATGTTGGAGGTCTGCGGCCGCCCGCTCGCGGATCTTTTGTAGAACCATAAATTGATTTTGACCGTTGTTCGGGGTTCCTAACTTGTTAACCAACAACGATCCACGATCAACGAACCATCTGAATTTACCATACAACCAACCCGCACAAAACTTGCTCAAACATCAGCTATTCTCTACACTTTGGGAAAGCGAAGGGAAAGTACGATGAAAGAGCCGAAGGCAAAATTGAAACGCCGCGACAAACTCGAGTTGAAAGGCCGAATGAGTAGCTTCCTGATGTTCTTGCCGAACATGGTCCTTCTGCTCGGCCGGATGTTGAAGGATGGCCGTGTGCCGCTCGCCGAAAAAGCTCTTTTTATGGCCGCGATCGTCTATGTCATCTCTCCGCTCGATTTTATTCCGGATTTCTTTCCTTTCATCGGGCAGATCGACGATATCTATGTTGTCGCACTGGTTTTGCTCCGGCTGCTGAACCGCACCGACGAATCCATCGTTCGCGAGCACTGGTCGGGAGGCGGTGACATTGTCTCCCTGGCCAATTCAGTAGCTTCGATCGCGCCCAAATTTCTCCCGAAACGTATCTCTCGCGTGCTTGAATCTCGCGTAGAACTCGGCTCCGCCGGCAAGATCCTAAAGGGTATCCGGACGCAAAACCAGGCCTTTGTTGTCGAGATCCCGGCAAAAGAAAGCCCGGGAGAGATCAAGGTCGATTCCCGCTCCGTAATGACAAACTGACCTTCTCACTGTTCTATTACACGCCTGGCAATGTATTTAACCGCGAATTTCGGTGTGCGTTTGTTCACACAACTGAACGCTGTTGGCCGACACTTTCTGGATTTATCCTTTCTTTGCAATTATATACAAGTAGCTCGAAATTAATTGATTAGTAAGTTCGCTGGTAAGCAGCATCGCGTTTTCGCTATAATGTCGTTATAGATACGAAAGCCTGAACGATAATTCTATGTTCGAACGTTACTCGGAACGATCCAGAAGGGTGATCTTCTTTGCCCGTTATGAGGCACTGCAATACGGTTCGTCGGTTATCTCGCCGGAACACGTGCTGCTCGGTTTGATGCGGGAAGATAAGACGATCACCGCTAGGTTTGTCCCACTCCGTCATGAACTAACAGTCGACAAGGTCCGCCGCGAGATCGAGGATCGCATAGTTGTCCGGGACCGAATGCCGCAGTCCTCTGACCTTCATTTGGCAGCAGAAACAAAGCGAGTATTGTTCTACGCTAACGAAGAAAGTCGACAGCTTCGCAGCCGGCTAGTAGCGCCGGAACATCTGCTGCTTGGGCTTGTCAGCGACGAACGCTCCATCGCGGCCGAAATACTTCTTCAGCATGGCGTCCGTGCACAAGATGTCCGGAACGAGCTTTTGCGTGCTTCAGGAATGGGTGATTTTGCCGAGCAACAGGACAATTCCAGAACGCCGAGCCTGCAGGAATTTACCCGAGATCTTACTCTCGAGGCGGCAAACGGAAAACTCGATCCCCTGATCGGCCGGCAGCCGGAACTGGAACGCCTGATAGAAATTCTCTGCCGACGCACTAAAAACAATCCGGTCCTGATCGGTGAAGCTGGCGTTGGTAAGACGGCAATTATTGAGGGACTCGCCCAGCGTATCGCATTCAAGAACGTTCCTACTTTCCTGGAAAGCAAACGTATTCTCGTCCTTGATCTTTCGTCGGTTGTCGCGGGCACAAAGTACCGGGGCCAGTTCGAAGAACGTTTGAAAAAGATAATGTCCGAGCTTAAGGACAATAAAGATTCGATCGTTTTTATCGACGAACTCCACACACTCGTCGGTGCGGGTTCGGCCGAGGGCACGCTCGATGCGGCCAATATCTTGAAGCCGGCATTATCCCGCGGCGACATTCAGTGCATCGGAGCCACTACACCATCGGAATACCGTAAGTCGATCGAGAAGGATCGTGCCCTTGAACGCCGCTTTCAGTCGGTAAAAGTTTTGCCTCCAACTGAAGAAGAAGCTCTCCTGATCATTCGCGGAATAATCGATCGTTACGAAACATTTCATCAGATTCGTTATTCGAAAGAGGCCCTTGAAGCCGCTGTTTATCAATCAAACCGATATATACCTGACCGATTTCTCCCGGATAAAGCGATCGACGTACTCGATGAAGCAGGGGCTCGTGCCAAACTGCGATATCAGAGTGAAAATGACGGCGAGCCATCGTGGAAGGAAACAGTCGAAAACTGGAAGCGCGCAGCGGCAAATGAAGACCAGATCATTACCTACGAGCTCCACGCATTTGAAGACTCATTCTTGTCGGTCGAGGTAAGCAAGGACGACGTGGAAGAGGTTGTGTCGCGCTGGACCGGTGTTCCTGTAGCATCGATCAAGGAAGAAGAGGCAGCCAAGCTGTTAGCCATCGAAAGCGAACTGCACAAGCGCATCGTCTCGCAGCGGCCCGCGATCTCTGCCCTTGCTCGTGCGATCCGGCGTTCGCGTGCCGGTCTAAAGAATCCGAGCCGGCCCGTGGGTTCGTTCCTCTTTCTCGGGCCGACTGGTGTCGGTAAGACCGAGGTTGCACGTACCTTGGCGGAGTTTCTATTCGGCTCGGAGCGTTCGCTTATTCGCTTCGACATGAGCGAGTTTATGGAAAAGCACGCTGCGGCGAAATTTATCGGTTCGCCTCCCGGATACGTCGGTCATGAAGAGGGTGGTCAGCTTACGGAAAAATTGCGCCGGGCGCCGTATTCGGTGGTGTTGTTCGACGAGATCGAAAAGGCTCACCCTGATCTCTACAATGTATTGCTGCAGGTATTCGAGGACGGAGTATTGACCGATGCCCAGGGCCAGACCGTCGATTGCAAACACGCAATTTTCATAATGACCTCCAACATCGGTGCGCGTGCTATCCAAAAGCGCGGAAATCTTGGTTTTCAGGCCGCGGGCGATGCTTCGCGGGACAAGATGGAAGAGCAGGTGATGTCGCAGGTGAAGCAGACCTTCGCGCCTGAGTTCATCAACCGTCTTGACGAGATCATTCTCTTTGACGAATTAACCGAGAACGATCTGCGCGAGGTTGTCGATCTGCAGGTCGGCCGGCTGAACGAGATCGTCGAGAAACGTGAGCTTAATATCACCCTTGCCGACAGCGCCCGCGACTGGTTGATCGAAAAAACCTGTGCCGACCGCTCGTATGGGGCGAGGCCGCTAAAACGCGCATTACAGAAATACGTCGAAGATGAACTATCTGAGGCCCTGATCCAGGGGACGATAACGGATGACAGCACGATCGAGGTTTTCGCTGACGGTGAACGTCTCGCCTTTCGAACTATTGCAACCGAAGCGACCGAAAAACAATTGACCCAAAAGGCTTAGGTCTTTGGGTAGGATTTTAGGTTTGTTGATTCAAGAGCCGGGTTCCAACCCGGCTTTTTGGTTTTTCGAGACAGCACTATAATAAAAGAAATCGTCGGAAGATAGTCCTTGATGCTCTCCGCTAAACGCTGATTTGAGTTAACTAGAGGTGTGACAAATGCGTCGAATGATCTTAATCCTTTCTCTAGCCCTTTGTACCGCGCCGCTGGCTACACAGGCGCAGTCCAAGCCGACTGTCTACGAAGTATATGCTCTCAGCTACGGTATTTTTCCAGCCTATTCGGTTTCGAATCTCGTTGCCGGCGCTGACAAGGATCGAAAGCGCGATCTACAGATGATGATCTGGCTGATAAAAGGGCCGGGCGGGAAAAATATCCTGGTCGACACTGGCTGTTATCACGACAAGCTCTTAAAGGCTGCTGGCTTCAAGGGCTACATCAAACCTTCCGACACCCTCACAAAGCTTGGGTTGAAGCCCGAAGACATAACCGACGTCATCATCTCTCACATGCACTGGGACCACGCCGACGGAATAGACCTGTTTCCCAACGCAAAGATCTGGATACAGAAAGACGAGTACACCTATTACACAGCAACGGCGTGGCAGCCGGACGGTAAAACTGGTGGCATTGAACCCGACGACGTGCTTACCCTTGTGCGGCTCAATACTGAACACAAAGTGAACCTGGTAGACGGCGACGCCAAAGAGATCATCGACGGCATCACCGTTTACACGGGTGGGCGACATACGTTCGCTTCACAGTATGTTGGAGTGCGAACCGGCAGCGGCACGGTCGTGATCGCGTCCGACAATATGTACCTGTATGAGAATTTGCAAAAGCACGTGCCGATAGCCGCGACATTCGATGCGGACTCAAACCTAAAAGCACAGGACCGAATGAAACAGATCGCCTCGCGACTTGATCTGATCGTGCCCGGTCACGATCCGGAAGTCTTCGTCAAATTCCCAACACCAGGGAACGGTGTCGCGCGGATACAGTAAGCTTTGCCTTCTGCTCGAACGCCCGCTCGATTTGATCTAGTTGTCACTTAAGACCCTCACTCCTGCTAACTCCCCGGCTCGAAAAATCGCGGAATGGCCGAAATGTCAAAACCAGCAACTCGGGGGCGTTCGTGTCGATCGCCCCCGAGCCGTACGCTCAGCTTAAACGGCCGATCCGGCCCTTGTTTATCGTTAGTTTGAAAAATAGCTTGCAGGTACCGGAACATCGCCGGAAGTTCCCCAACTGGCGATCAAAATACCCAGGGTTGAGCGATACGCGTACCAGGTGCCATTGCGAAATACGGCCTGATCGTCCCTGCCATCGCCGTCATAGTCCGCGGGAACAGGAATATCGCCCGCTGCACCCCAGTTTACGACTGAAACAGTGCCGTTGGTGCTTAGTAGAGCGTACCAATTACCGTCTGAAGGTCGAAAGACGGCTAGATCGTCCTTACCGTCTCCGTCATAGTCACCCGGAACAGGTTTGTCAGTCGATATTCCCCAGGAGGCGACAAGGATACCAGCCGTCGAGCGAAGAGCAAACCACATGCCCGTTGACGGACGGAAAACTGCCGGATCGCATTTTCCATCACCGTCAAAATCGGCCTGGACGGGAACATCAGTTGAATTTCCCCAACTTGTTACCGAAACTGCACCGTTCGAGCTTCGCAAAACGAACCAGGTACCAGTGCTAGGACGGTAAACGGCAAAATCGATCCTTCCATCCGCATCGTAATCGCCGGGAACTGGCGTGTCACTGGCATTGCCCCAACCAGTAACACTTGCGGCACCGTCCGAAGACCTTAAAACAAACCAGGTCCCCGTTGAAGGCCGGTATATTGCTGCGTCGGTTTTGCCATCACCGTCATAATCGCCTGGTACCTGAATATCTGATGCCAATCCCCAGTTCGCCACAGAAACTCCGCCGCCAGAGCGATTGCTGTACCAATTTCCGTCGCTGGGACGAAAGACGGAGATATCGGCCATGCCGTCGCCATCGAAATCACTGACCGGCAATTCGAGGCGATTTGGTGTATTTACAACCTCAAAATCGGAGCCCTTGATCTGGCTCAGCGCACTAAGCTCATCGTCGTCCCACGCCGGATCGTGTGCGCCGGAGACGAACCAGTTCGAGCCATTGTCGGCAACGATCATTCCGTACTTTTTCATTGCCTGCAGGATCACCTGAATATGCGGGGCAAATCCGCTGATATTCTTTGAGGCCTTCAGGCGAACGCGCAACCCCATCGGCGGGGCATTCAAGCTGTTCGTACTTCCGGCCTCGTGTGTAGCGGGATACACATATGCGTGGCGCGAGGTATTAATTGTAAACCTCAGCGCATGACGGATTTCGCCCTGACCAACCACCTCATCGCGACGTACGAGGCCTGGGAAAATAGGTAATCCCGCAGCGTCAGCGGAGGTCCAGCCGGCAGGGCGAAGCTTGTTAGATCTTAGGTCCCAGACCGCGCCATTGCCGGCCTGCCAGCTTGCTCCGCCGTTTTGCGGATAGCTGGAATAGGTTTCGTAAAGTTTCCAATCGTCACGATCGACGACCAGAACGTGCCGGTCGCCGGTTGATGCGGTTCCCCCTTCGACGGGAGCATCGGCTGGAAAAGGATAGGGCCCCGGATCGCTTTGATCGGCCCACCAAATAAAATCCATTGGAACTCTTGCTTGAGTCCCGGCAACGACATCGTAAGGGAACCCGATCGGCTCACCTTGCCAGAAAGTTCCAAAGTCCGGATGAAGGCCGGTTGTCGCGCCAATGCTGGCGATCAAATTCGCCGAATTTGGGTGCACCGGGTATCGCGATATATCCATGTTCCAGGCGTTGTTGGCGGGAAAGGGCCGGTTGCCGTTCAAACTTGCGCCGATCCCAAGATCGGGAACAAGAGTTGATGTCGACCCGGCTGCAGACGTCGCTAACCCCTGCATTTCAGCGTGTCGGGAAAGCGGTGTGTCACCGGCGTAGATAGCTAGAAATAATGCTGCAAATGCTAACGCAATGAATGCCCGGTCCAAGCAATTTCTTGATTTCATTGGGTTTACCTCTAGAATTTCTTGATGTAGGAAAGGAAGTAAGGAGAAACGAAGGACGTTGACTAACTAGGAATTCAGTCTAGCCTTTAAGCTAAACATAGTCAAGGTCGATTTAACACCGTTTATCCTGCGGAGGTCCTTAGGAAAGGGGTCAGTCAAAAGAATTGAGACGACGGAACAGTCGGCGGCACCTTGCTTTCCGGTCTCAACCCGCCACGCCGCTCTTACTCACCACCAAGATCCGCTCTTGCCGGTGCACGAGGCCCGAAGTGTCTGGCTTCTAGTTTTCCTTTTTTGAGCTTTCTTCTGTATAATTCGTAAATTTGTTGGATAGTGTAAAAAGGCAACCCGCGTTTGGTTGGTAGAATCAAACCGTTCGTAATAATCCGACATGTTAGTGCCGGCGCCGAATCTCTGCCCATTCGTTTTTGTTAACCGCGGCGGCTAGAGAGCTTTCCGAAGCTGTCTCGAATTTGCACTTATTTTAAGTTTATATCACTGGGTTTTATGGATAATCTTCGCGCGTTCGGGCTTGTCTTTCTTTGTTTTACATTCCTTGCCCTGCCGGCATTTGCCAAACCAATTTACGCTTCCGAAACTGCCGAAAAAAACCAGCAACAGGTAGTGGAGAGTGTCGATATACAGGGAAATCGGCGCCTTCGCGATGAAGATCTGCTTTATTACATCAAAACCAGGCCGGGCGACGTCTACGATCCGGCCGCTCTCGAGCGTGATCTGAAAGAACTGCTCTCGCTCAATTTCTTTGATAAAACTGCTACTCGCGTCTTGACCGAACCTGGCGTGCGTGGCGGCGTGAACGTGATCTTCGAGGTTCGCGAGCTTCCGATCATTCGCGACCTTCAGTTCACTGGCCTGAAAGCTGTTCAGGAATCCGATGTATTAAAGGCATTTCGCGAGCAGCGCGCCGGGGTCTCCAAGGAATCCGTCTATGATCCCGTAAAGACTCGTGGAGCAACCCGCATCCTGCGGGAACTTCTTGCTTCAAAAGGTTATCCAAATGCAAAGGTGGACATCAAGACCGAGGAAGTTTCAGCCACCTCGATCGCTATTACCTTTGCGATCGATCAGGGAGCCCGATCGCGAATTATCGACATAGAGTTTCAGGGCCTTGATCATTTCAAGAACAGTGAGCTTCGGAATGCGCTCGTTTTGGTTCGGGAAACCGGACTGATCACCCGATTTAAGGGGCAGGACATTCTTGATCTTAAGAAGCTGCAATACGATCTTCATAAAAACGTGCAGTCTTACATGTGGTCGAAGGGTTACTTTCAGGCTCGGATCGGCGATCCGGAGGTAGTCGGTCTCGGATTAAAACGCACCGCACCGGTACCTTTCCTTGATAAATTCCCCTTGCCGCTGATCACGTCGATGGACGATACGCTTAAGATCATCGTTCCTGTAACGGAAGGGAGGGTTTACCGCCTGGGTGAATTGAAGGTGGAAGGAAACTCGATCTTTTCCGAGCAGCAGATCCTTGGTTACGTTGGCCTCAAGAAGGGCGAAATAGTAAACGGAAAACGTGTTCAGGACGCCGTGCTCGAGGATCTAAAAAAGGTTTACGGCGCACAGGGGTTTGTTCAGTACAATGCGGATTTCGAACCTGAGTTCAAGGATGACCCGAAGAATCCGGAAGAGGGCATCGTCGACATCAAGATAGTGATCGATGAGGGAAAGCAGTTCACCCTCAGACGGCTTGAATTCACAGGCAACACATTTACGCGCGACCGGGTAATGCGACGCGAGTTTCTTATCAACGAGGGTGATATCTACAACCAGCAGTACATGGAGATATCAGTCGCCCGCCTCAATCAGACGCAGTATTTCGATCCGATCGACAAGGATCAGGATGTCGAGATCAGGACGGACGAGGAGCAAGGGGATGTCGACCTGATCGTTAAGGTCAAGGAAAAAGGCCGTCAACAGATCTCTTTCAATGGTGGCGTTTCAGGGATCGGCGGTTCGTTCTTCGGCCTCGAGTATTCGACGAACAACCTCGCCGGACGTGGAGAGATCCTTTCACTCCAGGCCGGTATCGGCAACCGTCAACAGAGTTTTCAATTATCGGTGCAGGAGCCCTATTTCCGAAATCGGCCGATATCAGTTGGGTTTTCGCTTTTCGCTAGTAGCTACCAGTTCTTTGGAGAGGGGACATTTCTCTCGCAGAATACTGATCTGATCAACCGTATTTTGTTCGATCCTAACAGCCAGCTGACCACGGATTCGAGTAACCTGTTCACCCAAAAGACCTATGGGGCGAACGTGTTCGCCACTGCCCCGCTCTCGGAGCTTTTCTTCAAGAAACGCAAGTTTACACAGTTTTCGCGCGTTGGCTTGACCTATCAACTGTCGGCGACCAGCATCCAAGATCCAAAGATCAATCAGAGCAATGATCCGACCAAGATCGTTCCGGTGATCTATTCCCAGCCGAGCATCATTACGAGCCAGGTGACGGGATCGTTCGTCTACGATACGCGGCAGCCCGCCAAGAATGGCATCGACACGTTGCGTGGCAGCCAGCTTTCTTTTTCATTCGCGCTTGCGGGATTGGGAGGCGATGTGCGGACCTATCAGCCGAACATCACGTACTCAAATTTTATCCCTATACGAAAGAAGAAATCTAAGGACCCTGAGGTATTCGCGTTTAGAATTCAGGCAGGAACCATCGGGGCATTCGCCATAAGTCCGAACATCCGCAATGCGAATTCGATCGCCTTCGTCGGGGGCGTTCCGGTTTATTCACGTTATTTCCTCGGAAGCGAAAACGACCTTCGCGGTTACGATTCGCGTGCGATCGGTCCCGTCGCTCCCTACGACACGTTCGTAACGACCCGAAATGTGGTGTTGGCAGCCAATCGTTCGGGTACACCTGATACTCACGTTGGATTTGATAACGATACCGATTTGCAGGCAGAGATCGCTGCCCTGGGGAAATTAACTGGAGCCAGCGGCGCGAATCCGGCGCTCTTTCAGAATAATTTTCGCTTCATAGGCGGCGATACCGAGATACTCGGAAATTTCGAATATCGCATTCCGCTGTTTGGCCCGGCGACCCTTGCCGCTTTTGCCGACGTTGGTTCGGTGTTTAATCTTCGCAAGACCGGAACGCAGGAGATCAACAGTGCGTTCCTGCCGGATGATACCTTTTTAGGGGCCGGCACCGTATCAGCACTAGCGCTGCGAAGTGCAGGGCTGGAGTCGAGTTTTGGAGCCGTTTTATGGGACGGGCTAAACGTTCTGACCCAGACTGATTTCATCCGGCAATTTTGCCGCGGCAATCGTTTTGGTTGTCCGACATCTCTGCCTCCGGGTCTGCAAACGTTCTTTTTACGGGGTGAGGCACAGCAGAACTCTCTGCTTCGGGTAAACGATGCGTCATTCGCAAAGCTGAAGGATTTCAAATCGAGCGTCGGTCTCGAACTTCGGGTACAGGTCCCGGTAGTAAATGTCCCATTTCGGCTGATCTACTATTACAATCCAGGTGCAAAGGTTGGATTTACAGAGGAGCTTCCCAACATTTTCCTTCCGGGCAAAAAGAATGGCTTCAGATTCACGGTAGGAAGAACATTTTAGGCCCGCTTGTTCCGGAAATTGCATCAAAACGTGTTGCGATCGCGCTAGGGCAAATGATTGACAAACGGTTTTTCGATAACATACTATTGCCTTTCTTTTTGCGGTTCGCCCATCAGAAGCAACAGTAGGGAAGGAATTTGTTTCAAAGATTATTGGATAATATTATTAGATGAGTCTCGTTTGGGACATTTAAGGAGTAGTACGACAAAATGAAAAGATCTATTTTAGTTGCCATCAGCATGTTATTTGCCTCGATACTAGCGGTTTCGACGTCCGCTCAGGTGCCGGCACAAACGGTAAATCCCAAGATCGGCGTGATCGATACGTCAGCTTTTGGGGCAAAGGAAGGCATCAAGAAGTATACGGCCGCAAGCGAAGCTCTCGATAAGGAGTTCGCTCCACTATCCACGGAGATCCAAGGCCTTGTCACGCGTTATAACACTTTAGGGTCCGAGATCAAGAAGCTTCAGGACGCCGCCGCGAGTTCGCCAAACGTCCCGATCGATAAAACCGGTGCTCAGGCGAAGATAGATGAATACCAGAGCCTGGAAGTTACGATCAAGCGAAAACAGGAAGATGGCAAGGCAAGATTGGATAAGCGCTCCGGCGAGGTCCTCGGGCCCATAATGCAGGATATTGGCAAGGCAATAGATGACTATGCCAAACAGAAAGGCTATGCATTGATGCTGGATCTGGCAAAAATGGCCGACGCCGGTATCGTTCTTTCGATGGATGCTTCGAAGATAGACGTGACAAAGGATTTCATCGCCTTCTATAATGCCCGGCCGGCAGGTACCGCTACGACCGCCACGCCAAAGTAAGATAGGTTTTCGTCGTCCTGGATTTCGAATACATAAATCGATCAAATGAAAGGTCTTAGCTTATTTTTTTATGGAGCTGCCTTTGTCTGTCTGTTAGCTGCTGCGGCTTTCGGACAGACAGGCAATCCTCCGTTGAATGCACCAGGTAAGATCGGGCTCATCAATATAAATTTGTTCGCGGAAGAAAAGGCCGGTATTACGAAGTACAAGGCTGGACTCGCGTCGATAGATAAGGGGCTTGAGGCGGTCAATTCGGAACTTAAAAACCTCACTACGAGGCATAACACCGCCGTTTCCGAATATCAGGCCATGCAAAAGACCACTCCACCTGTCAAACCCGAAACCCTTCAGGCGAAGGCGGATGAGATCCAAACCCTTGAAACGGCGATCAAGCGCAAACAAGAGGACGGAAAGGGTCAGTACAACAAGCTTTACTCGGAAATAATGAGCCCGATCATCAACGACATCATCAAGGCGCTCAATGAATATGCGAAGTTAAAGGGATACGCCGTGATACTTGACGGTGCAAAACTTGAGCAGGCGGATATTTTGTGGGGCTTTGATGACAAGTACGACGTAACCAAAGACTTCATTCTGTTTTACAACGCTCGCCCGGCAGGGACGGCCGCGGCAAAGCCGAATTAATAAAACCTTTCAGACCGAATGAATAATCAGCAGCGAGATCGAGACCTCGCGGCAACCTATCGCGCATAGTGGCATTGCCCGCCAACAACTTGATTCGGCGAACCATTGACTCATAAAGCTGTCCTGTGAAATTACCGCTCAAATCACCCGGCTAAAGAAAGGTTTTTCTATAAAAATATTGGGTTTTTCTATAGAAATATTGAGTTTTTTTATAAAAATATTCTCTTTTTCTATAGAAATATTGGGTTTTTCTATAAAAATGTTGGGTTTTTCTATAGAAATATTGAGTTTTTTTATAAAAATATTGTCTTTTTCTATAGAAATAATGAATTTTTCTATAGAAAAAATGACTTTTTTTATCGTTTTAGAGACTTTTTTTATAAGAAAAATGGCTTTTCTTAATGCTTCTCTCGTCTCCTCGCTCTCTTTCATTCCAACATGATCTTTTCTTTCCTTTCGCCGGACAGACAGTTCCGAGGGCCACGAGTGAAAAATTGTT
>Ga0207710_10001033_pt1 | contig 14417 bp, 16 predicted proteins | sample KBSS24metaG_FD_184400 | JGI IMG/M metagenome (GOLD analysis project Ga0207710, IMG submission 184400) | Switchgrass rhizosphere microbial communities from Kellogg Biological Station, Michigan, USA - KBS S2-4 metaG (SPAdes) (version 2) | ecosystem: Host-associated > Plants > Roots > Rhizosphere...
CTCGCCGAACAATCCGACGGGTTGCGTGATCGATGACGCTACGTTAAGAACGCTACTAAAAACCTCGCGCGGCCTGGTCGTCATTGATGAGGCGTATCACGAGTTTGCCGGCCGCACCGTCGTCCCGTTACTTAAAGACTACGAGAACCTGATCGTGTTGCGGACGTTCTCGAAAGCGATGGCGGTGGCGGCGTTGCGCATCGGTTACCTGCTCGCATCGCCCGACCTCGTGCGCGAGATCGGTAAAGCCGTGTTGCCTTATAACGTCAACGTGTTCTCGCAAATCGCGGCCGAAGTTGCTGTTGAAAACTACGAGAACGAGCTTCGTCCACTGGTCCGTGAGATCGTCTCGGAGCGCGATCGTGTGTTTGCCGAGTTGTGCAAGATCGATGGGCTTCAACCAGTGGCTTCGGAAGCGAATTTCATCCTCGTGAAATCAGCCATCGAACCGAAACGAATCTTTAGTGAACTACTCGCACGCGACATTCTGATTCGCGATGTGAGTGGCTATCCGATGTTGAGCGAGTACTTTCGCTTTAGTGTTGGGACGCCCGAAGAGAATGATTACGTGTTGAAAGCAATCCGTGAAATCTGTGGCTAAACAAACGACCATGCAATCACGAATCGCAAACGTCCAGCGGAAGACGAAAGAAACCGACGTGCGCGTCGAGCTCAACCTCGACGGCAGTGGACAGTCAAGTGTATCGATCGGTTTGCCATTTCTTGAACACATGCTCGAGCTGTTTGCCAAGCACGGATTGTTCGACTTGCAGGTGACGTGCAAAGGCGATCTCGAAATCGACGATCATCATTCGGTCGAAGATATCGCGATCACGTTGGGTCAGGCGCTGGTCCAGGCACTCGGCGACAAGTCTGGAATCAATCGTTATGGTGAAGCGGTGGTGCCGATGGATGAGGCCCTGTGTCGCTCGGTGATCGATCTTTCGGGCAGGTTTTATCTGGTTTATGACGTGCCGACGCGGCGGCAGATGATTGGGAATTTCTCCGTCGAGCTGGCGGAGCACTTCTGGCGATCGTTTGCGGAGACGGCGAAGTTCAATCTCCATGTCGATTGCCTCCGCGGGCGCAACACGCATCACATTCTCGAAGGCACGTTCAAAGCTTCTGCGCGCGCGTTGCGGCAGGCGGTCGAGCGCAACAGTCGCATCCTCGGCGTTCCGAGTACGAAGGGATCATTGTGAATGTAGAAAAAGAACAAGTCAGGAAGAGGGGCTTGCCCCCGCTGTTTCAACCCAAGCAGCGGCGGGGGCAAGCCCCTCTTCCTGACTTGTTCTTTTCTCTGACTTGTTCTTTTCAATTTAGACCATGACTTTAGCGATTATTGATTACGGCGTTGGTAACTTGCGCTCGGTCGAGAAGGCTTTTGCGGCGATGGGTTGTGAAGCGATCGTCAGTAGCGATGAGAGCGTGTTGCGTGAAGCTGAGCGTCTGGTGTTGCCGGGTGTGGGAGCGTTTCGAGCGTGTATGGCGGCGCTAAAAGAACGCGGGTTCGATCGGTTGGTCCAGGAGAGAGCGAGCGAGGGGACGCCGTTGCTGGGTGTGTGCGTGGGGATGCAGTTGCTGTTTGATGAGTCTGAAGAGTTTGGATCCACAAGAGGGCTGGGATTGTTGAGAGGGAGTGTGCGGAGGTTTAGGGGCGATCTGGTCGTGCCGCATATCGGTTGGAACCGGATTCACCAGACGCGATCGCACGGGTTGTTTGAAGGGATTGAAGAAGGATCGTTCTGTTATTTCGTGCACTCTTTTTACTGCGCGCCACTGGATGCACGAGTTGTTGTCGGTGAGACTGAGTACGGTGTGCGCTATGCGTCGGTAGTTGTGGAAGGGAATGTTTGCGGCGTGCAGTTTCATCCGGAGAAGAGCCAGGACGTTGGATTGCAGATGCTCAAAAACTTTGGAGGGTCGTGTGTCTCATAAGAATTTTCACGCAAAGGCGCAAAGGCGGGTCAAATGCTTCGGGCGAGCCTTTGGGTCTTTGCGTCTTCCTTTGCGCCTTTGCGTGAAATTGTTTTTAACGTGATGCTGGCCAAACGAATCATTCCCTGTCTCGATGTCGACGACGGTCGCGTTGTGAAAGGCATTCGCTTTGTCTCGCTCACGGATGCGGGGGATCCGGTGGCGCAGGCGAAGCGTTACGATTTGGAAGGCGCTGACGAGTTGACGTTTCTCGACATCACCGCTTCTTCCGATCGACGCGATATCGTTGCGGGGCTCGTGCGCCGTGTTGCCGACGAAGTGTTTATCCCGTTCACTGTCGGCGGTGGGCTGCGCTCGGTCGAAGACATTCGCGCGATACTGCGCGCCGGCGCCGACAAGATCACATTGAACACGGCGGCCGTCGATGATCCGGAATTGATCAAAGCCTGTGCGGAGACTTTTGGAAGCCAGTGTGTTGTCGTAGCGATCGACGCGCGCAGGCGTGAACAAGGCGGTTGGGAAGTTTACACACACGGTGGCCGACGCCCGGTTGGTCTCGATGCGGTTGAGTGGGCGGGCCGCGCGGAGCAGCTCGGCGCCGGTGAGATACTCTTGACGAGTATGGATTGCGACGGCACACGCAACGGTTACGATATCGAGTTGACGCGTGCTGTTTCTGACGCCGTTCGCATCCCGGTGATCGCTTCCGGCGGCGCGGGTAAAGTCGAGCATTTTTACGATGCGCTAACGGCGGGCGGCGCGAGTGCCGTCCTGGCGGCGTCGCTTTTTCACTTCGGCGAGTTATCGATTGGCGACGTAAAGAGTCACCTGAGAAGTCGTGGACTGGAAGTAAGATGATCAACTTCGACGAGATTCGTTTCGACGAGCGCGGGCTGATTCCGGCCATCGTGCAGGACGCTGCGACTCGCGAAGTGCTCACGCTCGCCTACATGAATCGCGAGAGTGTCGCGCGCACGCTCGAAACCAAACAGACGTGGTTCTGGTCGCGATCGAGAAACGAGCTCTGGCACAAAGGCGCGACGTCCGGCAACACGCAGGAGGTCGTGAATCTCGCCCTCGACTGTGACTCCGATGCGATCATCGTGTTGGTTAAGCCTGCCGGGCCTGCGTGTCACACAGGCGCGGTTTCGTGCTTCGACACCGGAGCGGCGTCGCTCGGCGCTGTGTTGAACCAACTGTACGAGTTGATCCAGAGTCGTGAGCGTGAGCGGCCTTCCGGCTCTTACACGACTTATCTCTTTGAAGCAGGCCTCGATAAGATATTGAAGAAAGTCGGTGAGGAATCGGCGGAAACGATTATCGCCGCGAAGAATGAAAACGACGCGCGGCTGACTGAAGAATCAGCGGATCTCTTGTATCACCTGCTCGTGTTGTTAGTGGCGCGCGGCGTCAGTCTGACAGATATCGCACAGGAGCTCGCGCAACGAAGAAAGGGCAAAAGTGAAGCTTAACGAGTTGCTCGAGTTTGCGGTCGATCTCGCGCGTGGGGCCGGCGAGATCACGTTGCAGTATTTCAAGAAGAAGCCTGAGACGAGCACGAAGACTGACGGCAGTTACGTTACGATTGCGGATCGAGAGGCGGAGAGCTACCTGCGCCGGCGGATTGCCGAACGGTTCCCTGACGATGGGATTCTGGGTGAAGAAGAAGGCGAGTTGCAGGGCACGTCAGGGCGGCGCTGGATACTCGATCCGATCGACGGCACGTTTGCTTTTGTGCACGGTGTTCCATTCTATGGAGTTTTGATCGCGGTCGAGATCGAAGGCGAGATGCAAGTTGGGGTTGTGAATATACCGGCGCTTGGCGAGATTGTTTCGGCTGCGAAAGGAATGGGCTGTTTTTTGAATGACGAGCCGGCGCGTGTATCGACTACGCCCAAGCTCAAGGACGCGCTCTTGTTGTCGACCAGCTTTGTCGGGCACACGGCTGAGCTGCAAGCGCGTGCGAAGGTGAGCCGGACGTGGGGCGATTGTTATGGTTACGTTTTGGTCGCGACTGGCCGGGCAGACATAATGCTGGATCCGGTGATGAATCTGTGGGACTGCGCGCCGTTGTTGCCGATAATGGAAGAGGCTGGCGGAACGTTTACTGACTGGCGCGGTGTGCGGACGGCAGACGGTGGCGACTCAATCGCGACGAATGGTGTGTTGTTTGAAGAAGTGATGAGTTTGATCCGCCAATGATCGTTATACCCGCAATCGATCTGAAGAATGGTTTGTGCGTGCGGCTGTTGCAGGGGCGAAAGTCTGAGATGACTGTTTATAGTGAAGATCCGGTTGAGGTAGCGCGCGAGTTTGCCGCGGCGGGCGCGGAGATGATTCATGTGGTTGATCTTGATGGTGCGTTTAATGAAGCCGAGTCACCTAATCGAGCGATGGTGAGGAGGATTGTTGACGCGGTTGATGTAGAAATTCAGTTTGGTGGCGGTGTCCGTTCGCTCGAAGATGTGCAACAGCTTTGCGATGCAGGTGTGGCGCGAGTCGTACTTGGAACAGTGGCAGCGGAAGCGCCCGGCAAAGTAAAAGACTTTGTGAGCAGTTTTGGTTCCAAGATTTGTGTTGGGATTGATGCGCGCGACGGTCGCGTGATGACGCGCGGTTGGGAAATGGCGACGCCGCTGATGGCGGTTGATCTCGCGCGGTCGGTGGCGGAGTGTGGCGTCGAACGCATTGTCTATACTGACATCGCTCGTGATGGCGCGCTCACTGGTCCAAATATCGATCAAACACTGGCGGTTGTCCGATCTGCAAACGTTCGTGTGACGGCGTCGGGTGGCGTTTCCTGTCTTGATGACATTCAACGCTTACGTAGTGCGGGCGACGCACGGGTGGATAGTGTTATCGTCGGCAAGGCTTTATACGAGGGAAAGTTTAAATTGGAAGAGGCGATCAAAATTTCTAAATATGAGTGAAACCATCTTTAACGACGGAATTTTGAAGGGACGCGTGGCGTTCGTCACTGGCGGCGGGACAGGGATCACGGGTGGAGTTGCGCGTGCGCTTGCCGAAGCGGGTGCTGCGGTGGCGCTCGTCAGCCGGAAGATGGATCACCTTATTCCAGCCGCGCAGGCGATCAATGAGAACGGTGGGATCGCGATTGCTGTTGCTGCTGATGTTCGACAGCCGGAGGAAGTTGAAAAGGCAGTCGCGCAAACGGTCGAACAGCTTGGCAGGATTGATATCGTGGTGAACGGCGCGGCAGGGAATTTTTTATGTGCCGCCGAGGAGTTGTCGCCTAATGGTTTTGGGACGGTGGTTGATATCGATCTGAAGGGCTCGTTCAACGTTTGTCGCGCGGCTTTTGCGCAGCTCAAGGAACATCGCGGGCAGATTCTGAACATCAGCGCGACGCTTCATTATCTCGGGACGCCGATGCAGCTTCATGTGTCTGCGGCGAAGGCGGGCGTGGATGCGTTGACGCGCAATCTCGCGGTCGAGTGGGGTCGATATGGCATACGCGTGAACGCGATTGCGCCTGGTCCAATCGAAGACACGGAAGGCATGAAGCGTCTCGTGCCGCAGCCGGTGAAGGAGCGTTTACTGAAAAAAATCCCGGTTGGACGTTTTGGCAGAATTGCTGATATTGAGAAAGCCGCGGTGTTTCTCTGTTCTGATGCGGCGAGTTTTATTAACGGAGTCGTGCTGGTGGTCGACGGTGGACACTGGCTCAACGGCACGCGCCTGGCGTAGGAGTAAAGTAAGTTCTCTCTGCGCCCTTTGCGTATCTCAGCGTTCTCTGCGTTTACCGTAAGCATTACCGCAGAGAGCGCAGAGATACGCAGAGGGCCGCAGAGAAAAGTCGAAATGCTCGATCTGCAACCATCATCATTCGACGCGTTTGAGCGCGAGGCGCGGCAGGGCAATGTTGTGCCTGTGGTGCGCTCGGTGCTGGCGGATTTGCACACGCCGGTCGGCGCGTTCATGCGCATCGCGGGTGATTCGCCGTATTCGTTCCTGCTCGAATCAGTTGAAGGTGGTGAGCGAATCGCGCGCTACTCGTTCCTCGGCGCTGAGCCGGAGATGATCGTGCGCGGCAAAGGCTTGTTCACGATCGTCGAGCGCGACGGCAAGACTGAATCGTTCATGCAGGTCGCGACTGAGTGGGTCAGAGATTATTTCCGCGGGCGAGTGCTTGCGCGCAGGCCGGGACTTGTTCCGTTTGCCGGCGGCGCGGTCGGTTATATCGGTTACGACGCGGCGCAGTGGTTTGAGCCCGCTTTGCGAGACGATCAAACGCAGCCTCTCAATGCTCCGACTGACGCAGTCTGGATGTTTTATCGAAACGTGATCGCTTTCGATCGCGTCAAACAGCGGCTCGAGATCGTCTCGATCGTCTTTACTGAAGAAGCTAACGGCAGTCACGAGCGACTGCGCGAGCTTTACGACCAGGCCGTTGCGCGCACAAAAGAGCTCGAAGATCGGATCTTCGAAACACCTGCCGCGCCGCGTGTGCAAACGCGCAACGACAACACTGAAAACGTTCAACCGCAATCAAATTGGACGCGCCGGGCGTTCGAAGACGGCGTGCGCCAGGTGAAGGAACACATCGCTGCCGGCGACTGTTATCAAGTCGTGCTCTCGCAAAGGTTCTCGGCGCAGTTCGATGGCGATCCGTTGCAGATCTATCGAGCCCTGCGCGCGATCAACCCATCGCCGTACATGTTCTTTCTGCGGCTGGGTGATGAGACTGTCGTTGGCGCATCGCCGGAGATGCTCGTGCGTTGTCATGGACAGCGTCTCGACTATCGTCCCATCGCGGGCACGAGAAAACGTGGCGCGACCGAGACGGAAGATTGGATGCTCGGCGAGGACCTGAAAACGGACGAGAAAGAGATCGCGGAGCACATGATGCTCGTCGATCTCGGGCGCAACGATCTCGGGCGCGTTTCGGATTACGGATCGGTGCAGGTTGATGATCTGATGCACGTCGAGCGTTATTCGCACGTGCAGCATATGGAGACGAGTTTGAGATCGAGATTGCGTGATGGTCTCGATCGTTTTGATGCGCTCGCGTCGTGTTTTCCGGCGGGCACGGTGACGGGTGCGCCGAAGATTCGTGCGATGGAGATCATTCGCGGGCTCGAGCCGGATCGTCGCGGGCTATACGCGGGTTCGGTGTTGTACATGGATTATGCTGACAATCTCGATTCGTGTATCGCGATCAGGACGATCGTTTTGCGCGATGGGCAGGCGATGGTCCAGGCGGGCGCGGGGATCGTGGCTGATTCGATACCGGAGCATGAGTATGTCGAGACGGTGAACAAGGCGAGGGCGATGTTTCGTGCGATTGAGATGGCGCAGCGTGGGCTTTAAGACAGGTTTAGACAGGATTGACAAGATTTTCATGATTAACAGGAGTTTTTTTGCAGTTTTAAGTATCGCACTCGCAGCGATCACGGTGAGCGCGCAGTCGAATAATCAGCTTGAGCCGCCGAAGAAGGCGAATGCGCGTGCGTCGGCGCCGGCGCCCGCGGGTGAACCGTTTGATGGCGCGACTGTTGAGAAGATGGCGGGCCAGTGTGTGACGCTCGACACTGAGCTGGGCGCGATCGAGATCGCGATCATGCCTGAGAATGCGCCGGAAGCAGCGCGAAACTTTTTGAATCTCTCGGCGATTGGTGCTTTCGACACGACGACGTTTAGTCGAGTGGTCAAGGGTTTTGTGATTCAGGGTGGGAATCTACAGACGAGCGAGAAGTGGGGCGAAGCACTGGCGCGGCGAATGAGTCACAAGCTTCCCGATGAGCCTGGTTTAGTGAAGCATGTTCGCGGCATCGTCTCGATGGCGCGCACTGACGAGCCGAATAGTGCGACGACGCACTTCTTCATTCTGGTCGCGCCGGCGCCGTATCTCGACAGCAAGTTTGCCGCGTTCGGAACAGTGACGAAAGGCATGGAGGTGGTCGACACGATCAACCAGGCGCCAGCCGATGGCGAAAAGCCGGATAAGCCGGTGAAGATCAATCGCGCTGTGGTTAGTCCGTGTAAGAAATAATGCTGCTGGTAATCGACAACTACGATTCATTCACTTACAACCTCGTCCAGTATCTTGGCGAGCTGGGCGCGACGGTTGAAGTGCGTCGCAACGATCGCGTCACGCTTGAAGAGATTGAAAATCGCCTGCGACCGGAACGGATCGTGATCTCGCCTGGGCCAGGAACTCCGGATGATGCTGGCATCACGCTCGATGTGATCCGGCGATTCGCGGGGAAGATACCGCTGCTCGGTGTGTGCCTGGGCCACCAGTCGATCGGTCAGGCGTTTGGCGGGAAAGTCGTGCGTGCGCCTGAGTTGATGCACGGTAAAGCATCGGATGTCCATCACGACGGCAAGACGATCTTTGCCGGATTGGGTGATCAGTTTCGCGCGGGTCGTTACCACTCGCTGATCGTTGAAAAGGAATCGCTGCCGGCGTGTCTCGAGATCTCGGCGCGCACCGCAGACGACATCATCATGGGGTTGCGTCATCGTGAGCTGAAAGTCGAAGGCGTTCAGTTTCATCCCGAATCGATCCTGACTTCCGACGGTAAACAACTGCTCGCAAACTTCCTGAAACTCTAACCGGCCGTGGCTATTCATCCTTTAACTGACTTTCTGGCACGGCTCGTACGCCGCGAGGATTTGAGCCGCGATGAAGCTTTCGATCTGCTCGAGGCGTTGCTTGATGCAGAGGCGACTGACGCACAGATCTCTGGGGCGTTGGTCGCGCTCGCGGCGAAGGGCGAGACGGTTGATGAGTTGACCGGAATGGCGGAGGGACTGCGCTCGCGGGCCGTGCGCGTGATCTCGCAGCACACGTGTTTTATCGACACGGCGGGAACGGGATCGAGTCGTGCGAAGACTTTCAACATTTCGACGGCGGCGGCGTTTGTGATCGCGGGCGCTGGGTTACCGGTGGCCAAGCACGGTAATCGTGCGGCGAGTAGTAAGTCGGGCAGTGCGGATCTGCTGACGGCGCTCGGAGTGAATGTTTCGGCGATACCGCTGGTGTCGGAGAACGCGCTCAACGAGATTGGGATCTGTTTCATGTTTGCGCCGCTCTTTCATGGCGCAACTGCTCGTGTGGCGGGCATTCGGCGTCAGCTTGGTATACACACGACGTTCAATCTGCTCGGGCCGTTGAGCAATCCGGCGGGTGCGCCGCGGCAGATCATTGGTGTGTGGCGGGAAGATCTGGCGGAGAAGCTGGCGCGAGTGTTGTCGGGGCTCGGGACTGAACGTGCGTGGGTCGTGCATGGTGAAGACGGGTTGGATGAGATCACGCTAGTAGGGCAGACTCATGTTGCTGAGGCGCAGAATGGGGAAGTGAGGACGTTTGAGATTGGACCGGAGGATTTCGGGTTTGAGGTTGGACGGATCGAGCATTTGCGTGGGGGTGATGCGGAGGCGAATGCAGAGATCGTGAGTGGAGTTTTAGCGGGTGAGCGAAAGGACGAGGCGCGAGCGTTGGTGATCATGAATGCCGCGGCGGCGTTGTTTTTAGGTGGTGCGGCCGGCGACTTACGTGAGGGGGCGAAGTTAGCGGCGCATGCAATTGATAGTGGGGAGGCGAGGCGCAAGTTGGAGCTGCTGATCGAGGCGACGAGTGGGCCTTGAAACGCGGATGAACACGGATTTCCAAAACGCGGATCTGTACTGAGATGAATGTGCTGCAGGAAATAATCGCGAAGAAGCGAGAACGGGTGCGTGAGGCGAAGATGAGGGCGCGGCCGCACGCGTTTCGCAGTGCTTTGCAAGTGGATGGTATCAATATTATTGCTGAGTTTAAGCGGCGATCGCCGTCGAAGGGGATGATTCGTGGTGATGCGAGTCCGGTTGATATTGCGCGCGCGTATCAGGCGGGTGGCGCGGTCGCGATGTCTGTGTTGACGGAAGAAGATTATTTTGCGGGTTCGCTTGATGATCTCAGGCAGGTGAAGGCTACGGTCGAACTGCCGGTGCTGCGGAAAGATTTTATTGTCGACGAGTATCAGGTTTATGAGTCTGCTGCTGCTGGCGCTGACGCGATCCTGTTGATCGTTGCGGCGCTTGATGATGAATCGTTGTCACAGTTACGACGGCTTGCTGAGGATGAACTGGGAATGGATGCGCTTGTCGAAGTTCACACAAGCGAGGAGATGAAAAGAGCGGAAGCATGCGGTGCGAGACTGATCGGAGTTAACAATCGTGATCTCCGCACGTTTGCAGTGTCACTCGAGACGTCGCTTTCGCTCGCGCGTGAGGCGCCGTCCGAAGCTTTGTTGATTAGTGAGAGTGGACTAAAACACGCTGCTGATTTGCGGCGTTTGTACGAAGCCGGCTATGGCGGGTTTTTGATTGGGGAGACGTTGATGCGCGCTGACGATCCCGCAGCGGCGCTCCGTAGTTTCAGAAATGACGCTCGTTAAGATCTGCGGCATCACGAATCTCGAGGACGCGCTCGCTGCGATTGCCGCTGGCGCGGATGCGCTCGGCTTCAATTTCTACAAACCTAGCCCGCGCTACATCACGCCGCAAGACGCACGCGAGATCATTGAACAACTTCCAGATTCAATATTGACGGTCGGCGTCTTCGTCAATGAAGAATCAAATATCGTAAGAGCAATTGCCAAGGAAGCTGGTCTGCGTGCGCTGCAACTACACGGTGATGAATTGCCCGAATATTGCCGCGAGCTCGCCGCGGACTTTTACGTCATCAAAACGTTCGCCGTGTCAGACTCTTTCGATATTCAAGCGCTCGCGCCGTACAACGTCGAGGCCATCATGCTCGATACGAAACACAACAATCTCCGCGGCGGCACGGGCCGCGTGTTTGACTGGTCAGTAGCGCTGCGGGTCGCTCCGGCGATCCCGAAACTCTTTCTCGCCGGCGGCCTATCACCCGAAAACGTCGAAAACGCAGTGGAAATTGTGCGTCCGTTTGCCGTCGACGCCTGTAGCGCTCTCGAAGACAGGCCCGGAAAAAAGAGCCACGAGCGCATGCGTGTATTTATAAATGCGGTTCGGGGCGTCGCGCCTTGACGTTTCCCTACAGTCGCGGAGTATCCTAACCCTTGCCCCTAAACATAGAATTTTCGGATAGTCCTCCCCAAACAACCTTATTTGAATTGTCGACGTCTCTTCGTCTGGATATGACCCCGAGGCCTGAAAAAGAACCAACTACCCGACCTTCCGACCGTTCGCGCGGTCGCGTGCTTTTGATCGCGGACGATCGGGCGCAATTTATCGAAACGCTGAGAGACCGAGGTATCGACGTCTTTGGCGTTTCTAACGGCACCGCTGCCATTGTCTCGCTCACGCGAACCCGGCCGCACCTCGTCATCGCCGATGCGACGTCTCGCGGCTTGAGAGTCAGAGAGCTCGCGAAGATGCTGGCCCAGGCGGAAGATGGGATTCATCTGCTGCTGGTGGGCCCTGAGCCCGCGACGGTCTCGCTGCGGCACGATGCGATGCTCGAAGGCGCTTTTGACTACTTCTCGTTGCCGGCTGAAGTCGATCTGCTGATCGAGCGGACGCAGCAGCTCGTGTTGTTGCGCCAGAAGATCGATCGGTTGCGAGCTGATGCGGATCTCGACTCGTTGACGGGGCTTGCGAATCGCCGGCGCTTTCGTGTGGCGCTGGCGCGCGAGGTTGAGCGCTGGCGGCGTTATCGAGTGCCGTGTGCGTTGCTGATGCTCGACATCGATCACTTGAAGCACGTGAATGATAAGTTTGGACATCCGGTTGGAGATAGTGTGATTCGCCAGATCGCGCAGACGTTGAAAGAGGTTTCGCGTGATAACGACACGGGGGCGCGGCTCGGTGGCGAGGAGTTTGCGCTGTTGCTGGCAGGTGTCGATCTCGAGCGCGCAGTGGCAGCGGCTGAGCGCTTGCGCACGGTGCTCAGTAATAAACGTGTTGAAGGTGTTGGGACGGTAACGGTGAGTATTGGCGTGGCGGGCTGTCCGGAAAGTGCGACGTCTGAGAGAGCGCTTTACTCGGCGAGTGATGAGGCGCTTTATGTGTCTAAGAACGCGGGCCGTGATCGTGTTTCAGTCGCGCCGCCGTTGCAGGAGAAGCTGCCGGGAGTTTAATGACAGTGTAGACAGGATTTACAAGATTTTTTCAGGATTAACATGTAAATCCTGTTTCATCTTGTAAATCCTGTAAAAGACTACCTCGTCAATTAACATGACAACTGCAATCACACAACCTGACGATCTCGGTCACTGGGGACAGTACGGTGGTCGCTTTGTGCCTGAGACTCTCATGGCGCCGCTCGAAGAACTGACGACGGCGTACGTTGCGAGCCGTGACGATGAATCGTTTCAATCAGAACTTCGAGACCTGCTGAAGAACTATGTCGGTCGACCCACACCACTCTCTCACGCCGCGCGCCTGACTGAGTATTGCGGCGGCGCGAGGATCTATCTCAAACGCGAAGATCTCCTGCACACCGGTGCACACAAAATCAACAACACTATCGGGCAAGTGCTGCTCGCGCGGCGCATGAACAAGAAACGCATCGTTGCCGAAACGGGCGCAGGCCAGCACGGTGTCGCGACTGCAACCGTCTGCGCGCTCTTCGGGCTCGATTGCGTCGTCTACATGGGCGCCGAAGACATGCGTCGCCAGGCGTTGAATGTCTTTCGCATGCAACTGCTTGGCGCTGACGTTCGCGAGGTAAACGCCGGCTCGCGCACGCTGAAAGACGCGATCAACGAAGCCCTCCGCGATTGGGTGACGAACGTCGGCGACACCTATTATTTACTCGGCAGCGCGCTTGGCCCACATCCGTACCCGCTCATGGTGCGCGATTTCCAGAGCGTGATCGGGCGCGAAGCACGCAAGCAGATCCTCGAACAGGAAGGTCGTCTGCCCGATGTTCTCATCGCGTGCGTCGGTGGCGGCTCGAACTCAATCGGACTGTTTCATCCGTTTCTCGGCGATTCGTCGATCAGGATGATCGGTGTCGAAGCCGGCGGCTCGGGCAACGAGCTGGGCCAACATGCGGCGCGTTTCAACGTCGCGGGCGGCGGACGGCCGGGCGTGTTGCAGGGCACGATGAGTTACGTTTTGCAGGACAACAACGGCCAGGTCGCGGCGACGCACTCGATCTCGGCCGGTCTCGACTATCCCTCGATCGGTCCGGAGCACGCGTTTCTGCACGATGCGGGGCGCGTCGAGTACGTTTCTGTTTCTGACAGCGAGGCGCTGGAAGCGTTTCAGCTTCTGTCTAAACTTGAAGGCATCATTCCCGCGCTCGAGTCGGCCCACGCGGTCGCCCAGGCGATCAAGACAGCTCGCGAGCTGAAGAGCGATCAAATCCTTTTAGTGAACCTTTCCGGACGCGGAGATAAAGATATTAATTCCGTGCGCGAAGCATTGGAGTCATGAAGCTTGGGACGCATCGCTGACGCCTTCACAACTCTGAAGCGAGACGGAAAGAAGGGATTCATTCCTTACATCACCGCGGGCGATCCCGACCTCGCAACCACCGAACAACTCCTCTTAACTCTGGCGCAGCACGCGACTCTGATCGAGCTGGGTGTGCCGTTCAGCGATCCGATGGCTGATGGTCCAGTGATTCAACGTGCGTCGGAAAGAGCACTCAAAAATAGTTTCGGTTTGCAGGATATTCTCGACGCAGCGGCGCGCGCAAGAAAGCAGATCGATACGCCGATCATTCTTTTCAGTTACTACAATCCGCTACTTCAGCTTGGTTTGAAACGACTGGCGGAGGCGGCGAAGAAGGCTGGTGTTGATGGTGTGCTCGTGACTGATCTGACGCCGGAAGAGTCAGGTGAGTTTGAGGCGGAATTGAAGGCGCAGGATCTGGATATGATTTTTTTGATCGCGCCGACGTCGACTGATGAGCGTTTGAAGCTGGTGGCGAAACATGCGAGTGGATTTATTTATGCGGTTTCGCGAGCGGGAGTAACGGGCGCGCGTGAGACGGTGAGCGTGGAAGCGGAGAAGCTTGTCAGCCGAATGCGACAGTTTTCGTCGCTGCCGATCGCGGTTGGCTTTGGGATCTCGACTGCGGCGCAGGTTGCGGATGTGAGCCGGTATGCCGATGCGGTCGTGGTGGGATCGGCGATCGTGGCGGAGATGGAGAGGTTAACGGATGCTCCTGGGCTCGTGGAGGGCGTGAGTAGATTTTTAGACAGGATTACAGGATTTTCATGATTTACAAGATATGTTAGAGTGCGCATGTTGAATCACATGTACCTCACGAGGGTCCGGAAAGAAAACCTCACCCTCTTGGCGAAAATTTACTGTTGCACAGATGAAACACTGTGTTATTATCTGCTCACTTTGAGAAGAGGAGCGGAAGAAAGAGATGTATGCCATGGCAGATGACCGAGCGAGTGCAGACCGCGGCAGGGCAGTAGAAGCCGCTTTAGCAAACATTGAAAAGAAGTTTGGCAAAGGATCGATTATGCGACTGGGCGAGCGTGAGGTGTCGGACATTCCCGCAATCTCAACCACCTCGCTCAGCC
>Ga0207710_10001034_pt1 | contig 14416 bp, 15 predicted proteins | sample KBSS24metaG_FD_184400 | JGI IMG/M metagenome (GOLD analysis project Ga0207710, IMG submission 184400) | Switchgrass rhizosphere microbial communities from Kellogg Biological Station, Michigan, USA - KBS S2-4 metaG (SPAdes) (version 2) | ecosystem: Host-associated > Plants > Roots > Rhizosphere...
GCGCAGCGCTTTGAGTCGCGCCTCCGCCTACTGCTTGTCCCAGTACCCATCCGACCGCGAGGAAAATCGCACCTAGATACAATGCGCGATATTGTTGGATAAGCTTAACGAACTCATCTAGTTCGCGCGATACCCACTCTGCCTCCATCCGCTGAAGCTCAGACATGTTCATTGGTGTCGCGCTGTCCGCAGGCAATTTAGGTCGCTGTTCGGCGACGCGGGCGTCCGGCTGCGCTTGCTCTCGCGGAGGCAGTTCACCAATCGGTTGTGGTGAGGAGTTTTCTAAGGCTGTCTCGTCAGGCACGTCAACGCTCCTCTCCTACCTTAACGAACTTCAAAGGCCCTTCGATCAATACCGCCATGCCGCGATCTGTGGAATCACTGCGAGAGAAGAAAGTAGTAGCATTATGCCCGCGATTAGTCCCCACGAGTAGATCTTTTGGCCCTTCCAATGTCGGAGTTGAAAATATTCCCGCGCCGGGCTGAAGAGCAAATAACCTGTCGGAATAATTATGACCGCGAAGGAAATCGCATCGGCGGCTGGGACGACCAATGGCGTCGCCCTCAGAGAAGTTTTCCATGTCTCCCATAGGGGCAGAGCGCTGCCGGCCTCCCGCATTTGAACTTCGAGTAAACGCAAGTAAGCGGCTTGACGGTGGATGAAGAAGTCGAAGCGCACCATAGCCGCTGCCCAAGCGAGTGTCAGCAGCGGCAGGAAAACGCTGAGGATGGTTGGACGTAGCTTCTCAACTACGAGAGTACCCGCCAAAAGGGTGAGAATCACAACCACGGTGATCAGGTGCATCAAAACGTGATTTGTGACGATCTCTGACCTAATTTCTATGTACACATCTATAGGATCCAAGATCCTCATATATTACAGCAAGTTTTCTACAAACTTCGAGTACGAATGCCTTCATCACTGATTTCTATGAATGTCCTATGCGCTCTCAGCTGGAGGCACTGACTCGCGAACCAACAGCTCAGAATTACCAACGTCGCAGGCATAAATCTATGCTTGAGCTCACATGAACGGCAGCAGCAATCTTCAAGCGGACAGCGGAGCTATTCACGAGCTTGGAGAGCTTCGAGCCGAGTCCGTCGGGCCGATATTGGTAGGTGACAGACTCTTGACTGCTCAGGCAATGACGCTGCTCATCCATTGTGATCGAGATATCAGAGAGGCCCGCTCCCAGATTAATCAGGATTGGTATCGTCGATTGATGCGAATTAGAAGGCGTGTCGTCATGCGATTACAGAGGCGGTGGACCGGAGTTGAGCCGCCTCCAATGGTTCCCTTAGGTAAACTTCGCAGGCGTTACCACGCGAATCTTTTGAACTATCTCTATCGGGCCATAGGCTGACAACAGCTCGTTCCAGACCGAATAATGAAGGTCAACAAAAACAACAAAGTTGAGATTGGCGTCGACTAACCACGACTTCAGAAAACCGCCTTCAGACCCAAGGTCAAAACGAGGAGTCACGTCTGGTCTATCTACTTGTCGAGCCTACTTGTAATATGAACGCGAGGAAGGAACTAATGAAAGATCTAATCTATTATCCAGGCTTTGAGATACAGCAGGAGAGCTGGCTGAAGTTTGCACTTCTTTACATAGACACTTTGAACCCGATCATTCCAAGGTCCGGCGATAAGAGGCTGACCGATCTATATCGTAGACTCCTCGGTGAAACAGACCTAATACAGTCCCATCGTCCGGACTATCAGGAGGGATGGCTCGCCACGCTTGACGCAATTGATCATACTGAGAGAGTAATTGAGCATCCCAAATTGTACTCTCCAATTTTTGGGGAGGGCGACTTCGTCAGCGCATGGAAGTCGTTAGATAATCATGATTACATCCTGTTTAAGGAAAAATATACCGACGATTGGAAAGATTTCTGCATAGCTAACAATTTCGGCTCAGAGGTGGATGAAGGTATTAAAGTTCATCATGATCTTGCGTTCGTTTACATGACTCTTTTAGCTCATACGATCGGAGACGCGCGTGGAATTGCGCCCGTCTCCGACTATCCGAGCCTTGATAAGTTTGCCATCTTCACAAGAAGAGCTGATCAGCTTGAATCTAAGAACGTAGAAGTCGCGCAAGCTGTGATTCAGCTAGAGCTGCCTGGAAACTTTGAAGAGATCAAGTTGGATGATGTCATTTCTGTCCGGAATCGGGCTGGTTTTAAGGAGAGGTTAAGTGCATTCCATCAAGAGTTTGATGCATACTTCACAAGTGTCGAAAAAGGATCGAGACCGGGAAAGTTTGTGGCCTCATTCGATAGCATCTGGAAGGATTTTTCAGAGGATATCTTAATAACTGGAGCTGGTGCGATTACGTTCGGCTTAGGCGTTTGGGTAGCCTTAACGTCGCCAAACGCAAGTACGGAAGATTATGTTAAAGCAATTGCCGCTGGTGCTCCGGTGACAGTAGGAGGTGCGATACGATTAAAGAACACTTGGAAAAATACCAAGACAAGAAGGTACACCAGAAAATACCTCACTGACCTCACCAAAATTAAACCAACGAATCTGTAATAACAGATTTGAGATTTAAGAAATCAGAAACGCATCTCCATGCCCTTCTCAATGTCGGCGATCATGACTTTGACCATTCGCAGATCTCCGCAGGCATGAACGTTCAGACACCCCGCGTACGGGAAGGAAGCTGAGCGTTAAGTTCTGAAACCTTCACGTGATGGCGAACCACGAACTCAGAACGTCTAAAGATCTAATCGTCGGCGAAAATGCTTTTTGGAGCAGAAATCGCGTTTGCAACACTGCAGACCTAAAAAGATGGTTTCTTCACGATGTCGGCCAGCGCCCATCGTTTGAATTCTCTACACGGAGATTCGCTTGACCCACAACGTTTTGATAATACCGATCATAAGCTGGAAGCGTTGGTTCAGAGCTGCGTCAGCAGCTCTTGTTGACTCTTAAGCCGCAGCGAGGAAGGCAGTCAAGGGCGAAGCGAACTGTTTTGAGTTCGCGGAGTTCATCGGAGCGAAGCGCAGACCCTTGACGGCCTCCGCAGCGGAGGCTCCCGTATCGCTCTTTACTTGGATCGGTAAATGGTAGGCGAGCGAGAGTATTGAATTAGCTGACGCAGCGATTGATAGGAAACTTCAACATCGACACTGTGAGTATCGCGTCGAGAAATGTTTGGAGAGTTATTAACGGTTGGAAACGATCCGCGTGGTCTTGCGGAAATCAGATTTGAGTTCAAGTTCGTCATCGATGATTTGTTCGACGAGAATTCCCGTGAGGCGTGCGTAGGCGAGCAGGATGGTGAGCGGCGGTTCGTTTTTGTCGAGTTCGTACTTGGAAATAGTCGTATGGTCGATCAGAGCTTGAACACCAAGTTGTCTGACCAACTCTCCTTGAGACACTCCTAAACTGCGCGGGATTTGAAGGAGCTTCTTTGCAAGATGTTTCGGACGGGGTCGCGAGTGTCCCATAGTTTTTAACTTCCGGTTAAGAGATTGACTGTGCGAATCACTGGAGCGTCTACTGGGCGGTAGGCCAAAAAGAATTCAGGCAAATTATTCGCTGGTCGGATTACGGGCAGTCGAGAATCTGCGGATTGTGTAGCTCGTCCGCGAACTCAGTGATAAAGGCTTCCGCCTGTTCTTTGTTCTTGAATACAAACGCCGTATTTAAGTCACTGGAGAACAGACTCGGAACGCCTGAGATATTAACCATGAAATGTCACGATTATTACGCCGGTGTCCGTTTCTCCACCTGCTGCATCAATCCGCCGTAGACGTTCCATCATTGCCTGATTGATCGCCTCGGCATAGAGCTCGTCCGCATTTGGAATGTGACCGATCTCTAGCAAGTGAACGTTGGTGCCAAGAATTGCCAGCAAAGCTAGTCCAGCTCCGTCAGTTCCTATTTCGGCATCTTCTGGCACATCCATTAACCAGTCGAGCAGTTCATGTTTAGTCGTTGGCATTAGTTGCCTCTTTCTTCTCGTGCAGAGTTGACTCGAGTAAGTTAATTCGCGGGCCAACTCACTTCCACTCGTCAACTGAATATGAGTGGCTTAGTTGCAAGTTGGCCCGCGATGTTCTAGAGAACCTATTTGGCTTTGGCCTTCTCGATTAAAGCGATCTCTTTGGTGAGCGCGTCAGGCAAGCGCGTGAGAATGGCAATAAGCAAGTTGATTTTGGCTAGGGATCGACGACGCTCTTGCTTGGTGCCCAAAAAGAATTCAATCTGGACTCTGCGCCGGCAATCAGCAGTGGTAAGCATGTTGTGACCCACCTGTATTCGCCCTGGTTGGAGGATTCAACTTCAGCGAAGATATGCGACGTGTAGCCGGTTGAGACAGGTGAGAGGAATGAACGCTTGCGAAGAGAGAAAACATTTTTCATGTTAGCAACCTCGGAGGAATAAATACGTGAAAACCTCCGTGTCTCTGGACAAAGCGATTGCAGTGTCGCGCTTATTGAGAGACAAGGAGGCTGGATACGCTAAGAACGCAGCGTGTCGGCTTATTTGGTCCAATGCATGAGTTTGAGTTTATGGACCTGGGCCAGCGAAATCCTTTCTGCTAACGGTAACGCCAACTGAGTAGCCGACAATCGCTTCCTCCCCAGGTGCGGGAGTTTGGTCGGTAATCAATCCGGGTTGAACGTCCGAATCGTAACGTGTCGCCAGCAGACGAATGTTCAAGTTAGCGGCATGAAGCTTCTTCTCGGCGTCTTCATAGGTCAGTCCTTTGAGCAGTGGCACCTTGGCTTGAGCTGGTCTAGATCGGCGCTCACGTTGGACGTCAAGACGCAGTGCCAAAAGCGCAATTGTCGGTATAGCGACATACACAACCAGCGCCAGCGTCACAAGAAATCTGATAAGCAGTTTCTGTTTACCTCGCAGGAAATAACCAACGAGGACGCCAAGTAAAAATCTCATTACAGCGGTTCCTTTTGGAGATCCTTAGTGAATCACCTACTCGTTACCCGCTTCATTTTTCTATTTGTTGTGAGAAGGAATGTCGGTTGATCGAAAGCGTGAGGATAGAGGCATCAAGTCGCAGTAATGAAGTTAACTCAAACGCAAGCAGTGGAATTTTGCCGAGAAATGTTAGCTTTGCTGCTGTAAAGTCGTTTTCTGTCACGTAGAAAGCCGAAGTTGAAAGCGGCTCCAATCTGCTAATCTGTTTGGACACCGCTTCCTGATCGAGATACAGGTAGCAGGTTCTATTTCACCTACATCGCTGCACGTTTGTTGAGTATATCCCGCATCTTGTCGTTCACCTTCTTCGTTAGGTGGTAATACCGATACGTCATAGAGATGTCAGTGTGGCCCAAGATTTTTGCCAGTTCCTGCATCTCCATACCAGCATCCGCCATGCGAGTTGCAAACGTGTGCCGCAAGTCATGAAAGCGCACGGTAGGGATACCGGCCTCCTTACGTACAGCCTCCCACACCTTACGCAGGTTCACGCTCGCGCTTGCGAATACCGGCTCTTCGGGATCGTCGTTGTTCCTCTGGAGTTTCAATTTGAGCAGTTCGGCTTTCAATCGAATGCTGACTGAAATCTCCCACTGCTTCATGTTCTTATCTTTGTAGGTGGTGATGGTCACTTCTTCAGCTTTGAAGTTGACATGTTTCCACTTTAAGAACTCCACCAGGCTGGACCATCGAGCGCCTGTCTCAAGTGCTGCAATGAACACCGGAATTGTGTGACGACGATCTGCTTTCTGAAGGGCCTCGAACAACCGTTGCTCTTCGGTATCGGACAATACGTGTTCGACAGCACCCTTTTCAGCAGCAACCTGGATCAACTGTTTGCCAGCTTCAGTCTTGAAGGGATGATCGAAAACCCACTTTTTGGACAGCGCGACACCAAACATCTTTCGCGCTTTGCATAGCTCACGATCAACGGTAGCGATACTAACCGTCTTTAGACGGCGTGCCTTGTACTTCTCGAGGGCCTCATCGTCAATTTTGGTTATATCCTTGTCGCCGAAGTACTCGACCAACTTCTTTATAGAAGAGTGGGCTGCCTGGACACTCCTGACACCGCTTATCTTCGAGCCATCTTCGCTATAAGTGGCCGGTACATAGAACCGGGTCTTCACGTATTCAGCAAGCTGCCGGAACGTGACCTTACCCGCTTCAAATCTCGCTGTTCCTTTTTCTAGAATCTCTGCCTCAAGTTGAGCGAGTCTGGTCTTTGCTGCACTCTTATTGTCGGCAGTGCGCATGATCTCGTGAATCTTGCCGTTGTTGTCTTCAAACCGGATGCGTGCGCAGTGCTTACCTCTTTTCCGGCGAATTGTTCGTTGAAGTATTTTCAATTTGCACCTCTGTCTTGGCGATGCACTCGCCACTTGAGCACGTTAGTAGTGTTGGCCCAAGCCACCGCTAGTGTACCCATTTGGCGTGCCCCGTTTCTACGTGGTTTTCAGGACACAAGGGGACACATTCGGATCAGAAAGATTCGATTACTTGCCGAACGCACTCGTCACATGAGCACGGTCGATACGTTGGCCCAAGCCACGGTATTGTGTCCCCCTTTTTGTCCCCCTTTTGAAGTGGTTTTTAGGCCACAAGGGGACAACAAGGGATATAGAGGGAGACACAAAACAGGCCGTTTTTATTGATGTTTTCTATTTTGTTCAGGAAAACCGAAAGGTAAAGATCGGTCCGGAGGCGAACGCTCTAATCCACTGAGCTACGCGGGCGTGTGGTTGAGGGGGAAAAGATAGCATATCAGCCACGAAAAGGCACAAAACAGATCGGGAAAGATTTTTGTGACTTTTGTGCTTTTTGTGGCTACTTAACGAGGTTGTGGATGAAGGAGACGATCCAGAAGGAGAGGGCGGCGACGAAGGCGGCCGCGGGGATCGTTAGTATCCAGGCCCACACGATTCGCCCGGCCACGCCCCACTTAACTGCCGATAATCTACGTGTCGCGCCGACGCCGACGATTGAGCCGGTGATCGTGTGCGTGGTCGAGACGGGCGTGCCGGTGAGCGTGACGTAGGCGAGTGTCAACGCCGCGGCGCTCTCGGCGCAGAAGCCACCGACCGGCTTCAACTTCGTGATCCGCGTTCCCATCGTACGCACGATGCGCCAGCCGCCGGAGAGTGTGCCTAAAGCTATGGCGGCGTGTGCCGCGAGGACCACCTCGATCGGAATTTGTGGCAGCGTGCCGTTTGGACCATACTGCATGCCCCAAACACCGCCAGCCGTCAGCACTGACGTGATGATTCCCATCGTCTTCTGCGCGTCGTTGCCGCCATGGCCCAGAGAGAACGCCGCCGCTGAGAAGAGTTGACCGCGACGAAAGATCTTATCGACACGCGTTGCCGAGAAGCGTCGAAAGATCCAGTAGACCAGCACCATCAACGTGAATCCCACCAACATGCCAATCAACGGCGAGAGCACGATGAACTTCAACGTGCGGAACCACACTTCAGCTTTGAGCAATCCGCTCACACCGCCATACGCCGCAATACCCGCACCGGCATACCCGCCGAGCAATGCGTGCGAGCTCGACGTCGGCAGTCCGAGATACCACGTGATCAGGTTCCAGACGATCGCGCCGAGCAACGCCGCGAGCAGCACATAGAGCCGCAAATCGGGACTGATGAGGTCCATGCGAACGCCGTCGCCAATCGCTTTCGCGACGCGCGTGCCGAACACTGCAAACGCGATGAAGTTGAAGAATGCGGCCCAGATTACTGCAAGACCCGGCGAAAGAACGCGCGTCGAAACAACAGTCGCGATCGAGTTCGCGGCGTCGTGGAAGCCGTTGATATAGTCGAAGACAAGCGCCAGGAAGACGAGGATGAAGACAAAAGCCAGAGTTGCGGTCATGGGAGACGGTTACTAAGTATGCTTAATAATCACACTCTCAATAATGTTAGCCACGTTCTCGCAACGATCGACCGCAGCTTCGAGCTTCTCGTAAACCTCTTTCCATTTCAAAACAGTGAGTGCGTCGGGCGGATCGTGAAATAGATCCGCGATGGCGGCGTGATAGATATCGTCGCCTTCATTCTCGAGCCGGTGAATCTCAACCAGCCGCTGGGTAATGTTCTTCGGACGTTGCAGGGTCGAGACGATCTCTTTGAGCTGGTCGGCCATACGCTCGAGCACGTCCGCAAAATCACGCGCGTAATCGGTAGTTTCGTGGACGTCAAAAATGATGATCGCGCGTGCGGCGTCGTCAATCAGGTCGACGATATCGTCGAGCGCGGTCGACATCATGTAAATGTCTTCACGATCGAATGGCGTGATAAACGACTTGTTTAGCCGCGTGGAAATGCTGTGAGTGAGCTCGTCGCAGGCGTGTTCGAGCCCTTTGATGCGCTTCGCATACTCGCCGTAGGCATGATTCTTGTCGGCGAGCATCTCCTTCAGCTCACGCGCGGCCGCAGAGATATACAGCGTCATCTGCGTGAACAGATCGAAATACTGCTCTTCTTTGGGAAGCAGGCTAAGCAGACCCATCACAAACCCACCTTGGCTGAACTTTATCTGAACGAATGCCGGACTATAACTTACCTGTTGCCGACTTGCCAAATGTTATGCGCGTCGTATATCAAAGGCGCCAATGACCCAAGACAATCTCGCGGATATTCAGCAGGTATTGAGAATCGAGTCGGACGCCATTGCCCAGACGGCCACGCGGCTTAACCGCGAGCAGGTCGGGCGGGTGGTCGATCTCGTGGCGAACTGTACGGGAAAGGTCGTCATTCTCGGAGTCGGCAAGTCGGGAATCATTGGGCAAAAGATAGCGGCGACGATGACCAGCGCCGGAACTGCCGCCCTCTATCTCCATCCTTCTGACGCGCTGCATGGCGGGCTCGGAATCGTCCAGCAGGACGACGTGGTCGTTGTTTTGAGCAACAGCGGCGAGACAGACGAAATGATTGCGATGTTGCCGTATCTGAAGAATCGCGGCGTCCCGATCATCGCGATTGTCGGGAACGTCAATTCGACGCTCGCGCGGCGCGCCGATGCGGTGCTCGATGCTTCAGTTGATAAGGAGGCGTGTCCTTTAAATCTCGCGCCGACGACGAGCACGACAGTGGCGCTCGCGATTGGTGATGCGCTCGCGATGACGGTGATGAAAGTCAAGGGACTGACGCCAGACGATTTTGCGGTGAATCATCCAGCAGGACAGCTCGGGAAGCGACTGACGTTGCGCGTTGCAGATCTGATGCATCGTGACGGCGAGAACCCGACGATCGCGCTTGGGTCGTCGTGGGTTGAAGTTGTGAGAGCGATAAGCAAAGGTGGACTCGGTGCTGTTTGTGTGGTTGACGGTGGTGGTCTACTGGCGGGGATCATCACTGATGGCGACTTGCGACGTGCGATTGAGCAGACGAGTCATGATTCGCTGGCGCAGTTGATGTGTGATGACTTTATGACAAGCAAGCCGGTGGTGGTGACGCCGGAGATGCTGGCGTTTGATGCTTTGCGGTTGATGGAGGACCGGCCGTCGCAGATCTCGGTGTTGCCGGTGGTGGACCATGATGGGATGTGCGTTGGTCTAATCAGAGTGCACGACATTGTGAGGAGTGGTCTTTAGACAGGATTTACACGATTTTTCAAGATTGACATGTGAATCCTGAAAAATCTTGTAAATCCTGTCTACATATCTACAATATCCCAGGCAGATCTCACCCGGAGTAATTTTGACATCAATCCAGCGTGCATGATGTGACCGCTGCGCTCGGCGACGACCTTTCCGAGTATCGGCATGCCCAACAGCGCGAGGTCGCCGATGATGTCGAGGATCTTGTGACGAACGAACTCATCCCGAAAGCGTAAGGCCGTTTCGTTCAACATCCCTTCCGGCGTCAGCACGATCGCGTTGTCGAGTGATCCACCGCGGATCAGGTTCGCTTTTCGCAACTCTTCGATCTCGTTTGTAAACCCAAACGTCCGCGCCGCCGCAATCTCACGACTGAAGGCGCCATTGCCTAACTCCACAAACAAATTCTGCACGCCAATCATAGGATGTGAGAAGTCGATGAGGCAGTCGATCTGGTAAGTGTCTGCAGGCTCGACACTGATACGACGGTTGCCTTGTTCGTACGAGACCTTCTCACGGACCAGCAGCGCGCGCCGTGCGAGTGGCTGTTGGACAATTCCGGCACGTTCGATGATCTGCGCGAAGTCTTCAGCGGAGCCGTCCATGATCGGAATCTCGAGATTGTCGACTTCTATAAACGCGTTGTCGACGCCGAGTCCACGCAGCGCCGCGAGCAGGTGTTCGACAGTCGAAAGCATGACACCGGTACGCATGAGCGTGGTGGCATACCCACAATGGGCCACTGATTCGACTGTTGCCGGAATTTCGAAGCCGCCGAGATCGGTACGGCGGAAAACATAGCCAGTGTCAGGCGGAGCAGGGACGAGACGAACATGGACCGGAACAGCAGTGTGTAGTCCGATCCCATGAGTTTCAACCGCACTGCCAAGTGTGGTCTGTTTGATCAAACGTCGGGGCCCTTATAAAAGAGTCTGCTCATTCTTTGTCGAGTGAAGAGCAACGCATGTGCCGGGCGAAAATAAGGGCTAACTCGTGGTCTGTGTTGCGTATGCGCCACAGAGAACCCCATGTGTGGAGATCAGCCGCCACACTTTTTGTTAAAAACAATTGAATAGACCGAATGGCTGGAGTACACTCACACGCAACATAACCGTCGGGACGCCAGCTTTTCGGCGTGCGTTTGTTAAATCAGCGCTTTCGCGCCACATCCTGTGGTTGAAAGAAACGCACCGCCAGCGCTCCGAAGAGCAAAGGGAGTGAACGTCCTCGTTTTCACTCTCATGGAGAAACCGCGATGCCAGACCTTGAAATTACGTGTTCGGAGTGCAGCACTCCGTTCATGTTCACGGAACGGGAACAGGAGTATTACCGGGAACGAAACCTAACTCACCCGAAGCGATGTAAGCCATGCCGCGACGCACGGCGTGCCAACTTCGGCGGCTCTAAAGGACAAGGAGGAGGTGAGCGGCAAAGATTTGACATTACCTGCGATCAGTGTGGCAAGAACGATTCGGTACCGTTCAAACCATCATCTGGCAGGCCAGTTTTATGCAGCGATTGTTTTAGCGCGAGTCGCGCGCAGCAGCGGACCTGAGGAATTCCGACCCACTGTTGCGAAGAGCTAGCTTCGGGCATAAACACTAACAACAATTGGGGAATTTTTCCGACGCGCGAGCAGTTTACGCGATTGACGGCGAAGAACGCTCTAAAACGCCTGAACAATGACTTACGAAACGATCCAACTCGAGATGCGTGGTGCGGTTTGCCTGCTGACCTTGAACAGGCCGGACCGGCTGAACGCGCTCAACGTGCAGGTCGCCCACGACTTCAAGGCCGCCATAAAAGAGGCACTTGAACGCGGTGCCCGAGCGATCGTGATCACGGGCGCGGGTCGAGCGTTTTCGGCTGGTGGCGACTTGCGCGAGATGCAGGAGATTGCGAACAAAGACGGGCGCGTCGAAGCGTTCTTCGATGAGCCGTTGCGACTCCTGAATGAAGCGATCTTGTTGATTCGACAGACGCCGGTTCCGTTTATCGCAGCCGTAAACGGTGTTGCGTCAGGCGGAGGATGTAATTTATCGCTCGCTTGCGACATTGTAATTGCAGCGGAAAGTGCCCGGTTCAACCAGGCTTTTATAAAAATCGGACTCACGCCTGATTGTGGTGGAACATTTATGCTGCCCCGGCTCGTAGGATGGAAACGAGCAACGGAATTGTTATTCACCGGCGATTTAATCAGTGCTCGCGCAGCCGCTGAAATGGGAATGATAAATTCGGTTTCACCCGACGAGGAGTTAATGAACAAAGTCATGTCAATGGCGGAAAAACTGGCCCAGGCGCCGACGGCAGCAATCGGCGAGATTAAGATGCTACTCGAGGCCAGCGCCACTAATGACATGCAAAAGCACTTGGATTTAGAGCGCGAGACGCAGATTGAATCAGGGAAGAGTAAGGATTTTGTTGAAGGCGTCTCGGCATTTCTTGAAAAAAGGCCGCCGCGATTTGTTGGAGGATGACGTTCGACGAGAACGGAGCAGATCGCGAGCCGCCGCAATGGGCGGCTTTTTTATTGGCAAAAACCAGATTGGATTGAGCGACGAAGCATAGAACAAGTCAGGAAGAGGGGCTTGCCCCCGCTCTTCCCCAATACAGCGGGGGCAAGCCCCTCTTCCTGACTTGTTCTATGCTTACTGATCCGGTCCAACCACAACTATTTGGTTTAAGATCATGGACTCGTTAACTTACATACAGCTCCTGCAGCGCAATCGCTCGTTCAGACGATTGTGGATCGGGCAGGTCATCTCGGAGCTGGGCAACTGGTTCAACTTCATTGCCGCACTCGGTTTGGTTCGTGTTGTGTCACACGCCGCGCCCGAAGTCACCACGATCGTGCTCCTCGCGCGACTAGTGCCGTTCACGCTTTTCGCTCCACTTGCCGGCGCGTTCGTCGATCGCTGGTCGCGTCGCACCGTAATGATCGCTACAGACCTCGTGCGCGTTGTGATCGCACTCGGATTCGTGTTCGTGCACGGTCCTGAGGATCTGTGGATCGCATACGTGTGCACCGCGGCGCTCTCCATCTTCGGGACGTTCTTCGAAGCGGCCAAGAATGCGGCTGTTCCAAACATCACCGGCGAACGTGATCTACTCGCAGGCAACGCGCTGATGTTCTCATCACGCTTCCTGCTGATGTCGATCGGAGCGGCGCTCGGCGGCTGGACCGCAGCACACGTCGGATACAAAGCGGCGTTCATCATCAACGCACTGTCGTTTGTCGCGTCGGCGTATTCCGTGTGGCTCGTGCCTGAAAAGGACACGCGCAGCGAGAAGGTTGTTTCAGAAGAGCCGAGGAGTCTGTATCGCGGTTACTGGTCTGACATGCGCGAGGGTTGGTCCTACATCGTCAGGCACGCGCCTGTAGCGACGATTCTCGGGATCAATATCCTCTGGGCCACCGGTGGCGGGGCGATGAATCTGATCGCCGATCGACTGGGCGCGCTCGTGTTCGCCGGCCAGAATGGCACCAGTCCCGACTCGGCTGTCGCAGCTTTCTATTTCGCCGGAGGCTTCGGTCTCTTTATCGGGATGATGATCGCGCGTCGCGTTGGTGCGTTCTTCGAACTAAGAAAACGGACCGTCGCGTTCATCGGCTGGACGCTGTTTATCCAGGGCATCGTTTACGCGCTGGTAGGCGTGATGCCGACGCTCGTGGGCGCGTGCGTGCTCGTGGCGATCTCGCGTGTGTTGCTGGGAGCTGAGTTTGCAGTCCAGGAAACGCTCCTGATGCGACTCGTGCCCGACTACTTGCGGGGCCGCGTGTCGACGAGCGATCGCGCCGCGGAAATGATGATCTGGGCGTTCTCGACGGCCGTCGCCGGATGGTCGCTACACTGGATCACGCCACGATTGTTGACGGTGATCTCCGGTTTGCTTTCGGCAACGGCGGGAATGCTCTGGCTGATGCTCTTTGTGATGAGAAAAGTTCGGTTACCGAAGAAGGTGGCCGGCCACAGTTACACACAAGTCGCCGCGGATTGATAGAATCCACGCCCATGCGTGTTCGAGGCCGTCGCCGCAAGTCAATCGTATTTTTCATCACGCTCAGCGCGTGTCTGGTCGCACTCGCGATCGCGCTGAATGTTGGCTGGATCATACTCAACTGGCGCGAAGTCGCGCTGCTCGTTCTCGGAATCGTGTTCTTTATCGTCCTGATCTTTGGGCTCGTGCTCAACACGACGTTTCTGATTCGCGAGATCCGGCGCAACGAGCAGCACGACGCGTTCATCAACGCCGTCACGCACGAGCTAAAGACGCCGATCGCCTCGATTCGTCTTTATCTCGAAACGCTGAAGACGCGCGACGTTGGCGAAAAGGAGCGCCGCGAGTTTTACAACATCATGCTGGCTGACAGCGATCGGCTGTTGCACACGGTCGAGCAGGTGCTGCGCGCCGGCCGCACCGGGCACAAGCGTCCTCGTATTGCGAGTTCGGTGATCGATCTCGGTGCGATGGTGCGCGAGTGTCTGGAGTTGACGCGCGTTCGTTACGGGCTCAACGAGACTGCGTTGATTTACAGTGAGTCGCCGGAGGTGCAATCAGCGAAGGTATCGGGCGACGTCGATGAGCTGCGCGCCGTGTTCTCGAATCTGTTGGACAATGCAGTGAAGTATTCAGACGATGAAGTGAACGTTCGGGTGTCGCTGTCGGCGTTGGATAACAAGCGCGTGGTGGTGCGAGTGTCTGACAAGGGTATTGGAATCCAGAGTGCACAACTGAAGCGCATCTTCAAGCGCTTTTATCGTGTGCCGGGACGGTTCATGGCGCGAGTGAAAGGGACGGGGCTGGGGTTGTTCATTGTTCACTCGGTGGTTACGAAACATGGTGGTCGCGTGTTT
>Ga0207710_10001038_pt1 | contig 14368 bp, 14 predicted proteins | sample KBSS24metaG_FD_184400 | JGI IMG/M metagenome (GOLD analysis project Ga0207710, IMG submission 184400) | Switchgrass rhizosphere microbial communities from Kellogg Biological Station, Michigan, USA - KBS S2-4 metaG (SPAdes) (version 2) | ecosystem: Host-associated > Plants > Roots > Rhizosphere...
GGAACGTCATGGCCTCCCCCATGGGCATGACCTACGGCGGCGCCGGGGGAACGCTCGGCCCAGGCATGGTGTTTGGGTACCGCGCAGGCCGCGCCGCGGCAAATCGCGTTCGAAGCAGCGAGCGCCAAGGCCGAGTGCTGGCCTGAGGGCGTGTTAGGTCCGCTGCCCGCGGCCTGAGCCGGCAATGCGTGCCCGCGCTGCGGCCCGCGGCGGGCCACCGACACGCCACCGCCAATTTCACCGCGCGTCGGCAATAATCAACTCCGCGGCCCGCCACGCCAATGCCATTGCCGGTGCATTGGTATTCCCTGACACCAAACCGGGCATCACCGAACAGTCAGCCACGCGCAGACCCTCCACCCCATTCACTTTCAAGCGTGGGCTAACCACGGCATGTGTGTCACTGCCCATCCGACATGTAGAAACTGCGTGCGTACCGCAAAGTGACCCGACCCGAAATGCAGCCAGAATATCCTCGTCCGAGACACATTGCCGGCCCGGCACGAGCTCTTCGCCCACGTAGCGGCGCAAGGCGGGTTGCTGCATGTAGCGGCGAATGTAGCGCACAAGCGCGATGGCACTACGCTGATCCTCCGGCGTAGTCAGCCAGTTCGGCACAATAACCGGCGGCGCTGCAGGATCGGGCGATCGCACCCGGATCTCACCTTCACTTGTAAGGTGCAGAAGCTGGCCATACGCCGTAATACCCGGTTGATCCTCCACCGATGCGAGTGGCACCGGGAATTGCCCATCCGAACGCGCGAAACTGAACGCTCCAAGGTACAGCTGCGCGTCGGGCCGGCTGACGTCAGGGCTCATCCGCACGAAAGCCCCCACCTCGAACGGGCCAGTGGCCAGGGGACCCGTGCGTCCCAGATAGTATTGGGCGAGACTCATCAGCAAGCCGACTCCGCGGAAGCGGTGATTGAGCCCCCGGACCGAGGTCAGCCGATGAGGGATCGAAAACCCGAGGTGATCTCGTAGACATCGCCCCACGTCCGGCCCATCGTGCAACACGGGGATACCCAACGAACTCAAGTGCGTCGCAGGCCCGATGCCGGAGAGTTGCAGGAGTTTGGGCGATTCGATGGTGCCGGCCGACAGAATGACTTCGCCCCGTGTACGGTACGTCACCTGTATCCCATCGCGTTTCGCCAGCACACCGACCGCGCGTCGCCCTTCGAAGAGAACACGTTCGACTAGGCTGTTCGTCACCACCTGCACGTTGCGTCCTCGCGTCGCCGGCCTCAGGAAGGCGAGCGCGGCACTCTGCCGCCGCCCGTGCCTGATGTTGTGCGAGTAGTAACCGACCCCCTCGCGGTCCCCTACGTTGAAATCCTCGCGCCGTGTCAGGCCCATTTGCTGTCCAGCCTCGATCAACGCCTCCGCAACGGGGTACCGGAACTTACCGCCCTGAACGTGTACAGGCCCGTCTCCTCCGCGCTCGAGCCCTGGCCCCTCCTCATGTGTCTCGATCGCGTTGAAGGCACGCAGCATGACCGACCAGTTCCATCCATTCGCCCCTTGCCGCTCCCACGCCTCATAGTCTTCCGGCTGTCCCCGGATATAGATCATGCCGTTGATGGACGACGACCCACCGAGTGTTTTGCCGCGTAGCCAGGTCTCACTTGCAGGAGCATGGGGAACTCGTGGCTGCTCGACCGGGTAGTGCCACGCGTAGGTGGGGTCGAGAACCAACTTGGCCATGCCTTTGGGCATTGAGATCAACGGACTGCGGTCCGGACCACCCGCCTCGATCACGAGCACCCGATGGCGCGGGTCCGCGGAGAGACGCTCGGCAAGTACGCACCCTGCAGAGCCTGCACCAACAACTATGTAGTCGTAATCGTCCATAAGCTCCTACTCGACGCGATACTCATGCTCCCGCGATCTTTGCTTGCTGCCATGCAAGCTCTGCGAGGACCGGTACCGTCTCGGCCATCCGAAGTGCGTGCGGCGATGCAGCCGTCCCACGCGCAAGCCTGCCCTTGATGCCGTGAGCAATGGCCGCAAACCGGAACAGATTGAATGCAAGGTAGAAATCCAGATGCGCAATGCCCGCGCGCCCGGTGCGTCGGCAGTAGGACGCAACGTACTCAGTTTCGCACGGAATATTGAGTGCCTCGAGATCCGCGCCTTTGAGTCCCGCGGTGACCAGAGGTGGCATTCGATACATCATCAAGTGATAGGAGAAGTCAGCCAACGGATGACCGAGAGTCGACAGCTCCCAGTCGAGCACTGCCAGCACCCTCGGTTCGGTAGGATGGAAGATCATGTTATCGATGCGAAAGTCGCCGTGCACGAGCGTCGTCTCATCACCACTCGGCACGTGCGTCGGTAGCCATTCAATCAACCGGTCCATGTGTGGATCGCGACCGGCCTCGACGTCGGTCACATATTGTTTGGACCAACGTGCGATCTGCCGCTCGAAATAGTTTCCCGGCCGACCGTAGTTCGCAAGCCCAATAGCTGCATAGTCAATCGAATGCAGCTGGGCAAGTGCCTCGTTCATTGCGTCGAAATAGCGCGGGCGTACTTCGCGATTGACTTCCGGTAACGTGACGTCCCAGAAGATACGGCCGTCGATGTGGTCCATCACATAGAACCAAGTGCCGATCACGCCGTCGTCGCTGCACAACCCGTGTACACGGGGAACAGGGAATCCCACCGAGCGCAGTGCTGTCAGCACCTGCGCTTCGCGCTCAACTGCATGCGCACCCTTCAACAGCTGGCCCGGTGGCTTGCGGCGCAACACATAGGTTGCATTTGGCGTCACCAGGCGGTAGGTGGGGTTGGATTGACCTCCCTTGAATTGCTCGACCGCCAGAGGCCCTGCGTAACCCCTGACGTTCGTTTGCATCCATGCATCGAGACGTGTCTCATCGAAGCGGTGCGCCACGCGAACCTGCGTCGTCCCGCCGAACTCTTCCTGGCGGCTCATGGCGGGTCGCGCTGGAGAGCCTCGTGCTTGATGCCTTTCGCGAGCGACCAGCGATGCACCTCGCTCGGGCCGTCGTAGATTCGGAACGCCCTCACCTCGCGGAACACCTGCTCGACCACCGTGTCACGCGTAACGCCAGTGCCACCCATGACCTGGACACAACGGTCGGCGATGCGAAAGAGCGCTTCTGAGACGGCTACCTTGGCCATCGATGATTCGGTCGTGCCAGGCACGCCGGTGTCGAGGACCCCGGCACACCAATCGATCATGAGTTCCGCCTGTTTCAGCTCAATGAGGTTGTCGGCGAGCATGAAGCCAACCCCCTCGTGGTCGATCAGCACCTTGCCGAAGGCCTCGCGCCGTACTGCATACGCTGTAGCGATTTCCTGCGCACGCCGGCATGCTCCGAGCCAGCGCATGCAGTGCGTAAGCCTTGCTGGCGCAAGCCGCACTTGTGCGTACTTGAAGCCTTTCCCAGGCGCGCCGAGTATTTGACTTGCGTTGACCCGCAGGTTGTCAATGAGCACTATCGAATGCCCACCCGGCATCGTGCCGTCGATGGTATCGAGCACTCGCTCGATGCGGATTGCCGGATTGGGCAGCTCAACCAGGAACATCGTCGCGCCATCGTCTGATTTGGCCATCACGATGCCGACACCCGCCCCATCTGCACCGGTGATGAACGCCTTGCGTCCGTTGATCAGCCAGTGCTCGCCTTCACGCCGCGCCTCCGTCTTCAACATGGATGGATCTGAGCCGGCACCGCCGTCCGCGGCAGGTTCGGTCATGAAGAAGGCTGAGCGCGCCCGACCCTCGACCACGGGCCGCAAAAATTGCTCTTTCTGTTCGGGTGTTGCAATTCGCCCGAGCAGATACATGTTGCCTTCGTCCGGAGCGGCTACGTTGACAGCGACCGGTCCGAGTGGTGATAGGCCGGCGGCCTGGAGAACTCGGGACGTGCCGCAGTGCGTGAGATGGCTTCCGTCATTGAGAATGTGCGGTGTCAACACTCCAGCGGCACGCGCACGCTGACGCATCTCCGCAACCAGGCCCGCGGACGGACCATGCGCACCCCAACGCTTGTCGCGCTCGTAAGGAAAAATCTCGTTGCGCACGAAGCGCTCGACGTTCGCGGCTATCGTTAGAGCTTCATGACTCACGACCTCGCACTCGCCTTGGCGATGGCTTCAGCCATCTCCTCCGCGGTCGGGTTGCCGCGCAGAGTGAGTCCGCCATTAACCTGCAGATTCGTACCGGTCATGAAACATTCGTCACTGGCGAGCCACACAGCCGCCGCGGCGATGTCCTCTTTCGTGCCGATCCGGCCCAGCGGATAGCCCTTCAGGAATGAATCAAACAGACCCGGGACCGTCTTCGCCTCGGCCGTCATTGGCGTATCGGTCAGACCCGGGGAAATCGAGTTGGCGCGAATGCCTCGGCTGCCGAACTCATGCGCTACACAGCGGATCACGTGATCGGCCCCCGCCTTGGTGCCCATGTAAGCGGCGTGATGATTGAGCATGATGGTGGCCGTCGCCGAACTGATCTGGATGAGCGACCCGCCGCCGGTCATGGCCTTGATCATCGCCTGGTAAAACTGGAAAGGCCCGATGTACTGCAGTGCGGTGATCTGCAGCAACTCCTCAGTGGTGGTCTCGAGAAACGGCTTCAGCAGGCCCCAGCCGGTGGCATTCACGGCAATGGACACGCTACCCATCGCCGCGGCAGCCGCCTGTCCCAGCGCCTCGAGGTCAGGCAACCTCGTGATGTCGCAGTAGGCTGCGTGCCCGCCGATCTCGGCGGCCAGCCGCTCGAGCTCATCCAGGTGTCGGCCCGCAACCAGCACCTTCGCGCCTTCCGCCGTAAAGCGCCGCGCGATCACCTGACCCATGTTGTCGCGCGAAGCGGCCCCGAGTACGACCGCGCACTTGCCATCGAGACGTCCCATCCTGGCATTCTTCTGCCTCCGCACTCCGCCGGCAACTGCCATGAATGCTAGGTGTGCTAGACAAAACGATAGTGGAGCGGGAGCCGGCGCAGGTTCAGGATGGCCCATTGCAAACCAACGTGGGGGCAGCAGCATGGACCTCGGGCTCAAGGGTAAGAAAGTCATCGTCACCGGCGGCAGCCGGGGCATTGGTCGAGCTGCGCTCGAGATCTACGCGGCCGAAGGGGCCAACGTCGCCTTCTTCTCGCGAAACCGCGCACAGGTTGAGGAAACCGTTGCCTCATTGTCGCGCCATGGCGGCAAGGTCCACGGATCCACCTTCGACCTCAACAACCTGGCTGCTCTGCCTGGCTGGCTCACGGGCGCAGCGGAACAGCTGGGCGGTTGTGACATCTTCGTACACGGCGCCAGTGCGTCCGGATCCCAGGCTACCGGCGACTGGCAGAAATGTTTCGACTTCGACCTCCTCGGTACCGTAAAAGGTTGTGAGACTCTCGAGCCGTACCTCGCCCGCTCCGGTGCAGGCTCGGTGATCATCATGTCGAGCACGGCCGCGATGGAAACCTTCCTCGTCCCACAGGCCTTCAATGCCATCAAGGCGGCTCTGCTGACCTACAGCAAACAGCTGAGCCAGGCGTGGGGTCCCAAGCATATCCGCGTGAATGCCGTCTCTCCCGGCCCCGTCAGCTTCCCCAGCGGCAACTGGGAGATGATCAAGAGCGCCATGCCGGATCTCTACAACGCCACCGCCAGCCAGTTCGCGCTCGGCCGCTTTGGAGAGCCGGACGACGTCGCCCGTACAATCGTGTTCCTGTCGAGCCCCGCCTCAGGCTATACGACCGGCACCAACGTCGTGATTGACGGCGGTTACACCAAGCGGGTGCAGTTTTAGAGGATCCGTAGTACGAGCTTGCCCTGGTTGCCGCCACTGAAGAGCTTCATGAACGCCGGGTATGCGTTCTCCAGGCCGTATTCGATATGCTCGTCAACGCGCAGCTGTCCGGCGGCGATCCAACGCGCAATTTCAGCAGCCCCTTCCGGGAAGCGCGTTACATAGTCCATGATCAGAAAGCCATGCAGGGTCGCGCGCTTCACAATGACCTGCCAGAGATTACGCGCGCCCAGCTTCCCGCAGTCGCTGTTGTATTCACTGATGAGGCCGCAGAGGATCACGCGGGCTCTGGGCGCAAGGTTCATCAAGCCTGCATCGAGGATATCGCCACCCACATTCTCGAAGATCAGGTTGACACCGTTGGGTGCAGCCTGGGCGATGGCTGCAGAGAGCTCACCGACACTCTTGCCGCGGTAGTCGATATCGACATCGTAACCGTAGTCCGTGCGCAGGCGCCGGCACTTCTCTGGGCCGCCGGCAATGCCAATGGTCCGGCAGCCCTTGAGTCGCGCAATCTGGCCGACAATCGACCCGACCGCACCCGCAGCCCCGGATACCAGCACGGTTTCATCGGCAACCGGCCGGCCGACATCCAGCAAAGCGAAATAGGCCGTCAGCCCCACCGCCCCCAGCGCCGACAGAAAGTAACTCGGCGACGGCACGCGGGACATATCCACCTTGTTGGTGAACCCGCCGGGCGCGACGGCCGAGTAATCTTCCAGCGCGTTCAAACCGACTACCCAGTCGCCGGGCGCGAAGTCGGGATTGGCCGAGCTGTGGACCCGCCCGACAGTGGTCGCCCGGACGGCTGCGCCGAGGGGAATGGGTGGCATGTAGGAAGGCACATCGTCCATCCAACCACGCTGCGCCGGGTCGAGCGACGCGAAATGATTGCGGACGACGAAGCCCCCTGGGGGTGACTCCGGCACGGGCGAGGACTGCAGCGCAAAATCCTCCGGAAGCGGCGCCCCGGTGGGGCGGCGCATCAGCACGAAGCGGCGATTGCCCGTCATTGGAGTTGACCTCTCAAACCGCAGTGAAGCCACCGTCGATCACGAATTCGCTGCCCGTAACGAAACTCGCCTCGGGCGAGCACAGATAGACGACACCTCCACCAATTTCCTCGGGATTACCCAGGCGCCCGATGGGATGAGCGGCGATAACACCCGCTTCCGCAGCTTCGCGTGTGGGCACGGCACCCAACTGCACGTAACGATCAATGATGGCGTGCATCATCGGAGTATGGATTCCGCCCGGATGCACACTGTTGACCCTGATGTTGTACTTGAGCATGCCGAACTCGATCGCGGCCGATTTACTGAAGAGCTTTACCGCGCCCTTGCTCGTGCAATACGCCGCCGTGAACGCCGCGCCCCGCTGACCTCCGACCGACGAGAAGTTGACGATCGAGGCTCCTCCCTTGCGCGTCTTGCCGCTTTCCTTGAGCAGCGGCAGCATCGCCTGTGTACCGATCAGCATCGATTCGACGTTGACCGCCTGCACCTGCCGCCAATCTTCGAGCGTGGTTTCCTCGATGCTTTTCACCTGGCAGATGGCCGCCGCGTTGACCAGGGCATCGAGCCGGCCGTACCTCGCACGGACCTCGATTGCGACCTGCGCCCAATCGCGGGCGCTGGCGACGTCGTGCCGGCGATAGGAGACTGCGCCCGGTACGGAGGCTTCAGGTGCCAGGTCGGTGGCGAGTACTGTCGCACCTGCCGCATTCAGCGCGGCACATACGGCTCGGCCGATGCCACCGGCAGCGCCGGTAACCAAGGCAATTGTGTCATCCAGCCGGATTGTCATGAGGTATGTTGGCCTTTTAACGCGCCGTCCAGCCGCCATCGATGACGAGCTCGGAGCCGGTGCAGTAGCTGCTGTCGTCGCACGCGAGAAAGTAGGCAGCGCCCGCGATCTCGGCGGGCTCCGCGAGGCGCCCATTGGGTGTTGCGGAGGCGATCTGGTCGATGAGGTCCTGCGCTTTCTCGGCCATGCCCAATGCGACCCATTTGCGCATCCCGATCTCGAGGAGGGGCGTGTTGACGAAGCCGGGATGAATCGAATTGACCCGGATCGGGGTTCGCTTGACCGCGAACTCGATTGCAACCGACTTCGTGAACAGCCGCACGGCACCCTTGCCGGTGTTGTACGCCGACGTGTCGGCATACCCGACAAGACCCATGATGGAGCTGATGTTGATCACGCTCGAGCCGAAACGTGTGGTGCGGCCGGTCTGCGCGAGAAGGTTGGTGAACGTCTTGGTGCCGAGGAATACACCGTCGACGTTGATCGACATGATGCGCCGCCACGCAGTGAGCTCGAGTGCCTCCACCGCGCCGGTGCAATCGATACCGGCATTGTTGACGAGGATGTCCAGCCGGCCGTGGCGTGTGCGGACCTGTGCTTCCGCAGCCTGCCAGTCCGCCTCGGCGGCAACATCCAGCTTGAGATAGCTCGCCGTGCCGCCCAACCGATCAAGGACGGCTGTGACCGGGGGGTCAGCGGGCTGCGCAAGGTCCGTCAGGACGACAGCCGCTCCCTCCGCGACATATCGCTCCGCAATGGCCAACCCGATTCCGCGCAACGCGCCGGACACCAGTGCCACCCGCCCCGACAGATTTTTCATTGTTACTGTCTCCGGAGGACCTTACACACCCATCATCCCTGCTGTAGTGGCGCCATCGATGCCATACTCCGAGCCGGAGATGAAACTTGCCTCATCAGAGGCGAGAAACGCGACGAGCGCGGCAACTTCTTCTACGCGAGCCATGCGTTTGAGCGGTGCCATGCCTTCGAACTGAGCGCGCGCCGCGCGCGGATCGGGGGCGCGATCAATCACAGCGCGAATCATGTCGGTCTCCACCACTCCGGGGTGAATTGAATTGCAGCGGATCTTCGTACCCTGGTTGGCGCAGTGCATGGCCACTGACTTGGTCAGAGCGATGAGAGATCCCTTGGCGGTGGAATAGGCGACGAAATTGCCCATCGGCCGGTAGGCGCTCATGGAGGAATTGACGATGATGGAGCCGGCAGGCCCGTTCGGATTGGCGCGCATCGCGCGAACCGCTGCCTGACACGTCAGCATCACGCCCGTCAGGTTGACCGACAGCAGCCGGTTCCAGCTCTCGATCGTGATGGACTCGATGCTACCGTCGCCAACCTCGATCCCGGCGTTCGCGAACGCAATGTCGAGGCGGCCGTAACGAGCCTTGAGCGTATCCATTAAGGCGGGCCATGTTTCGGCGGCCTCGACACGGTGTGGGTGGAAGCTGGCCCCCGTCTCCTGCGTCAAACGCGTTGCCGCCTCCGCATTCGAACCGGTGAACAGAACCTGGGCACCCTCAGCCGCCAATCGACGCACCGCCCCCGCACCAATACCCGAGGTGCCGCCAGTGACCAGCGCGACCTTGCCTTCCAGCCGGTTGCCCCGCGTCGCGCCGTTGGCGCTTCTCGGGATTCCCTCCGCCCTGCTCCGGTTTGCCATGGGATGATCTACCTCGGTATCAGGTACGGAGAATGACGTAATTCTGCATCCGCCGAATCTATGCTTTCATCTAGGTGACGGCGGTGAGCACGGGTCGCCATACTGATGGCACGCCCAGGGTGCGACGCATGCGTCGCACGGGTGGCCCGCGAGGGACACCCTGGAGCGATGGTGAGCGGGCGGCGCCCGCGCAAAAAGAGCCTACGCCGTATGAGCAAGGTCGCCCCCGAGACAGCCTCCCCCGCTGGGGTTAACCGGTCCCCCGGAATCAGCTGGACGGAGCTGATGAGTGAGGATGCCCGGCCCGTGCCGGCGTTCCTCCGCGAGGAAAGCTACACCTATCGCGGCTCGGAGCCCTTGGCGGCCGAACGCTACACGAGCCCCGAGTTCATGCGGCTCGAACAGACAAAAATGTGGCCGAATGTCTGGCAGTTCGCCGCTCGCGAAGAGGACATGCCAGGGGTTGGCGACTACATCGTCTACGAAAATGCCGGTCGCTCGTACGTAGTCACCCGTCAGGACGACGGCTCCGTCCGCGCATTCCACAACGTCTGTCTACATCGCGGCCGCAAGCTACGGACCCAGGACGGCACGGCCGACCAGTTCCAATGTCCGTTCCACGGGTTTACCTGGAACAAAGATGGCTCGATCAAGAAGATTCCCTGCCGTTGGGACTTCGAGCACCTGCAGGAGCAGAAGATGCACCTGCCCGAGGCCGAGGTAGCACGTTGGGGCGGCTACATCTTCATTCGCGAGAATGCCGGCGGACCGACGCTGGAAGAGTTTCTTGCACCGCTCCCGGAGCACTTCCAGCGCTGGAAGCACGAGCAGTGCACGACGGCGATCTGGGTCGCCAAGGTCGTACCGGCCAACTGGAAGGCTACCGCGGAAGCCTTCATGGAGGCCTGGCACACGGTCGTCACTCATCCACAGTTGCTCCCGTTTACGGGTGATGAGAACAGCGCCTATTGGACCTGGGGCGATAACGTCAACGTCAACCTGGTGCCCTTTGGCATCATGTCGCCGCATATCGATTCCAACGGCAAGCCCCAACAGTGGATCGTCGATGAGTTCGTGAAGTTCAATGGCCGCTCGGCCGAGAACTACGAGGACAACAAGGATGCGTTCGCCGTCAAAGTCCCTCAGGGCATGACGGCTCGGCGCGCCCTGGGCGCTGCAATGCGCGAAAACTACACGAAAATGTTTGGCCACGACCACAGCGAGGCAACCGACTGCGAGCTGCTGGATGCACTGGTTTACAACGTGTTTCCAAACTTCGCGCCGTGGGGCGGATTCATGCCCAACATCGTGTACCGGTGGCGGCCGTGGAAGGACCCCGATCATTGTCTGATGGAAGTGCGGATTCTGACGCGCGTGCCGCCGGGCAAAGCCATCCCCAGGGGTGTACCGATGAAGTTTCTCACGGACGAGCAGCCCTGGACCGCCGCTCCCGAGCTCGGCATCCTGGGGGCAGTGTTCGAACAAGACATGGGGAACTTGCCGTATGTGCAGGAGGGCTTACACGCCTCCAAGAACGGTCGGATCAACCTGGGCAATTTCCAGGAGATCCGCATCCGTCAATTCCATCAGACGTTGGACAAATACCTGGGCAGGCCCTGAATGATCTTCGTTGCCGGTACCCTGACCGTGAAGCCCGCCCTGCTCGCCGATTTCCAGAAGGACGTGGCCGCGATGGCCGGGCGCGTACGCCAGGAGCAAGGCTGCCATCACTACTCCCTGCTCGCCGAGGACCCGAGCTTGGGACTCGTCAACGTGTTGGAGCAGTGGACCGATGACGCAGCACTCGCTGTGCATCTCAAGCAACCCTGGGTCGTCGAGTTCTTCAACAAGTATGTGGGCCACCTGTTGGCCATTAACATCAAGGTCTACGACATCTCGGGGGAGCGCGCGCTGCCAGCGATGTGAGCCGCGAGGGCTGCGGCGTACGGCTCAGGTACCAGCCGCGCCGCGACTCAAGTGCGGTCGGCCGGCTCCTTGGCCCAGTGAATTCCGCGCTTGAGCAGCTCGTAGAACACGGGCAGGTCCCATGCGCAGCGGTCAACCGTAGGCCAATATTCCATCAGCGGCTGCAGGTCGTAGTGTCCGCGGCAATGGCCCAGGGTCAGATATAGCACCGCGCCCTGGCCGTGTGATTTGAGGTAGAACACTGGATGGGTTGCTGCCGGCCACGTGGCTTCGGCGAAGCCCTCAGCAACACCCGCGAACTCGGTCTGGAGCAACACACGCAACGGACCGTAGGTTTCGAGCAGGTAGAGCTCATCGGTGGTCTCGAATGGCTCGATTCCCGCCACGAGCGGATGGTCTGGCTGGGCAACCGTCACCCGATAGGGGGCGATGGGCGGATGTGCGATGAACATCGAGCCGAGCGTCTGCATGAACAGGGGCGCCCAGCGAGGACTGTCCACAAGGCCGCTTTCCAACCAGCGCAGTATGGAGTTGGTGCCGTGCAGGGCATACCAACGCCCCCCGCGGTCCAGAAAAGCGCGCAGCGCCTCCTGGGCCGCCAGCGATGGCACCACGTCGCACGTGTAGCTGACAATGAAGTCGGCTTCGCCGATTGCGCCCAGATGCTCGTAATCTTCGAACACTCGCACCCGGACGCGCTCGTCGGCCGCCAGCAGCTTCAGGAGCTCGAGCCGCGCAAAATCGATGTCGTGGTACTTGCCGCCGGCAAACAATACGCAGCGGATCTTGCGTTGGTGAGAACCGGCCGTCACGTTGCCGCTCGAGACAGCCTGCCCGGCGGACTCAAACCAGCCCGTTGGTTCTGCAGACGATTGAACCGGACGAGCTCGGAGCTCGCATCCCCGAACAGGTTCGCGAGCAATACCAGCCGCTTATAGCCGTGGCCTATGGCCAACTCGTCGGTTGTGCCGATGCCGCCGTGTAGATGCACGCACTCCTCCCCTAGCTCGATCGCCGCACGGCTGATGTAGCTCTTCATGCCTGCGACGGTGCATCCGGCGTCTTCGTTTGCCGCCATGCAGGCCATTGCGCGGTACAGGTGCGAGCGTGACTGTTCGAGGCGCACATAGAGGTCTGCCAGTCGATGCTGCAGCGCCTGAAAACTGCTGAGCGGGCGGCCAAACTGCTGGCGCGTCTTCAGATACTCAACGGTGGCGTCGAACAGTGTAGACATGACACCAACCATCTCGGCGCCGGCGGCAAGGCGCGCGAGATCCACTGCCGCCGAAAACTCGAGTAAGCCGCCGGGTAGCCGCCCGCCGGTCTTCACACTGCGAAAACGTATGGCGCTCGCCTTCGAGCCGTCAATAAGATGGAAATCACGGCGCTCGATGCCTGCGGAGGTCGGCGTCACGAGATAGAAGCCGATGGAGGTGGCAGCCGAATCGCCCCCGTGCCCAGGGTCGCGCGCGGAGACGATCCACTGATCAGCGGACGCTGCATGCGGCACGACGGACTTCTCGCCGTCCAGCACCACAGCCCCACCGGAGTTGCTGGCCAGCACCCGTACATCCGTAAGGTCAAATCGGGCCGGCTGCTCGAAGTGGGCGAGTGCCATATGCGCCTCTCCCGCGATGGCCCGGGGCAGCCAGGCTTGCTTCTGAGCGGCATCCCCCGCCCGTGCCAACAGTCCGGCGGCCAGCACGATCTCCTCGAGCACCGGCTCGATGCACAAGCCACGGCCGAGGGACTCCATCACGGTCACCAACTCCCGCGGGCCGCTTCCCAGACCGCCCTCCGCGGGCGCCAATGGCAGGCCGAGCACACCGATCTCGGCCAGCGAACGCCAGTTGTCGGCACTGTAGCCCCGCGGCTGGCCGCGGTCCGTCCGGCGCCCGCCGGCACCGATATGGCCGCGCACGAAGGAATCCATCGCATCTTTGAGGAGAGTCTGTTCCGGGCTCGCAGCGAATTGCACTCGATTCTCTTCCAGCCGGGCCGCTCGCCCGGAATTCCTTGGGGTGTTCCGTGGTCTGCCGTGGATAGATGACCACTTTTTACGGCGAGGCGCGACTGGCAATTCCCTTAGGCCGCCGCAGGATGCCGTGCAGGAGATTGTCATTTCCGGGGGAACGTCTCATGATGGCGGCGTCAGAGGGGGTATTCGAGTGGCATGCCCCAGAGCTGGAATTTCCGCCGGTAGGCCTCAATGACCTGCTCGAGCGGATCACGATCCGGTCGATGGAGGGTATACGCCCGGCCGCGGAAGCACTGCGCGACTCCGTGATGTCGCTGACCGGATTGCGTGTGGCCGCACACGCCAACATTGCCTCCAAAGAGCCCATGGTGGACGACCATGGCAAGATCCTGGCGAGTGAGGTGTTCGGTTGGTGCGACCCGGGCGAGCGCTGGTGGGAACGGCCGCGCCTGGCACTGACTTCGCCTATCACCCTCGCCTGCCGCTACGAAAGCGAGCCGTTCTGGTGCAGCAGCGACGGCATGCACACCCAGCAATACAACCCGCACCTTGTTGGTTTGGACCTCACGGACTTCTTCGAGCGCGCCATGACCGAAGCGGCCATCGTCGTGCCCATCCACCTGCCCTACGGCCAGATTGGCGCCGTCAGCTTCCAACCGCTGGTCCCTGAAAAGGAGGGGCTCGGGCCGAAGTTCGCCGAATTCGGCGAGCTCCTGGGGATGCTGTCGCGAAAATTCGTCTGCAGCTACGTCAAGGTGATGGACAAGGCCCAGTGGATTCCATCGGACGTCAAGCTGAGCAAGCGGGAGATCGAGTGTCTGCGATGGGCCGCCGTCGGCAAGACCGACAGCGAGGTGGGACTGATTCTGGGCCGCAGCTGCGCGACCATCCGTTTCCACATCCACAATGCGGCTATGAAACTCAACGCCGTCAATCGTAGCCAGGCAGTCTTCAAGGCCGGGCAGCTCGGCTATCTTGGTTCCGTGAGCTGAGTGTTGGCGCCGCCGGGCGCACCGCCGCTGGCCGCAACTAGTCTTTTTTATAGATGCGCCGCGGCGGCGTACGGGTGATGCTTGTGGAATGGCCGCGCGACCTGTTGCCCCGAGCATCTTCACTCTTTCGCCCCAACTACGGCTGATTGGCGGGCGCCACCGCGCAAGCGGCCGCATGGTCTTTCCGCTGCCGGACGATATTGAGAG
>Ga0207710_10001040_pt1 | contig 14365 bp, 14 predicted proteins | sample KBSS24metaG_FD_184400 | JGI IMG/M metagenome (GOLD analysis project Ga0207710, IMG submission 184400) | Switchgrass rhizosphere microbial communities from Kellogg Biological Station, Michigan, USA - KBS S2-4 metaG (SPAdes) (version 2) | ecosystem: Host-associated > Plants > Roots > Rhizosphere...
TGAGTCTCGACCGGGACGACAACGCCGCGCGCAACCTCGCCGCGCTCGCGGCCCGTACGACTGGTACCGGAGTGGCCGGAGACCAGGACACCGCCCCGGCGGTGTGGAAACCTCGTGGAGCCGACCATAGGACCCGTGTCACCCACACCCGCCATCCGGCGGGCGCGGGGCGGGCAGGTGGCGCAACCCCACCGCTGACGCGGCGGGCGGAAACGAGAGACCGTCCTCACGCTGAAGCCCGCACGCTTTGGTGATGTGACGGACCTTCCAGACCGAAAGGTCTGGGATGCGTTCCAACGACCACTATCGATCATCGGAACGCAACGGAGATGCTCGGCCTGCCCGATGCCGGTTGGCTCGCCCGCCCGACGGGTATCCCGTCGCCGTCTCGTGAAAGCGCGCGAGAAAGACCCGCCTTTTGCGGCGGGGGCGACAAAAACGGGGGAGAGTCATGGCGCTCAGGCGAAGCTGGAGATATCTGCTGGTACTCGTCGCGCTGGCGGGCGCGGCGGTCATGACCGCCGTTCCGGCGTCGGCCTCGCCGTACGGCGGCGGACCGGGTGGGGGCCCGGGCTACCACCACGGCTACCACCACCGGCCTGTCGTCTGCCGGTCGTTCTGGGTGCCGGGCCACCCCGTCTGGCGGTACGGACACCGCTACTGGGTCGGCGGCCACTGGATGCGGACCTGCTACCGGCGGTAGCCCGGTCCCGCTTCCCGGGCGCCCCGCCGGCGTGCTCGCGCATGCCGGCGGGGCGCGGACGCGTCCGCCGCCACCGACGGGCGCGCCAGGTGAGCCGGAACGGGACGCGTCGCGCCGCCGACACTGGCCGAGGAGCACCGGACAGGAGTGAAATGGTGCTAGCCCAGCCGGAGACGAGGTGGTGGCGGTGCCTGACCCAGCGGTCATCGGACAGGTGGGGACGGTCGTCCTCGCCACCCGCGGAACGGCCGGCATGGGCGAGATCACCGTGCGCGTCCGCGGCGGCATCGAGACCTACCTGGCCTGGTCGGACGGACCACTGCCGGCCGGGACCGAGGTGCTGGTCGTGGGCTGGCGCGGGCCGCGTACGGTCGACGTCGTGCCGTGGTCGGAGTCGTTGGGGTCGGAGTCGTTGGGGTCACGGTCTCCGGCGCCACAGTCCCTAGCGCCACCGTCCCCGGCGCCGCCGGCCCCGGAGCCAGGAAAACACTGAAGGAGCGCGCCGTGCTCGGCTACAAGGTTCCCGCCCCGGACCAGGCGATGCTGATCTCCGGTGGCAAGCATCGGGGTGAGCGGCCCTTCCGCGTCGTCACCGGGCACGGAACGTTCATCCTGCCCTTTTTCCGGAAGGTGCGGTTCCTGACCCTGGCCATGTGCGAGGCCGAGGTCGAGGAGACCTGCGTGACCCATCAGGGCATCGCGCTCAACGTCCGCGCGGTCATCGCCTTCAAGGTCGGCAACGACCCGGAGAGCATCGTCAACGCCGGCCAGCGGTTCCTGTCCGACCAGGACCAGATGTCGATCCTGACCGGGCGCATCTTCGCCGGCCACCTGCGCTCGATCATCGGCTCGATGACCGTCGAGCAGATCATCCAGGAGCGGCAGAAGCTCGCGACCGAGGTCCTCGACGGCTCGAAGGCCGAGATGGCCCGGATCGGGCTCAGCGTCGACGCGCTGCAGATCCAGTCCATCGACGACGGCGCCCTCGGCTACATCGCGGCCATCGCCGCCCCGCACAACGCGGCCATCCAGCGCCAGGCCCAGATCGCCCAGGCTCAGGCCAACCAGGCCTCGGCCGAGGCCCAGCAGGAGTCGCAGCGCCGCCAGGCCGAGTACGCCCGCCAGACCGCGGTCGTACAGGCCCAGTACCGGGCCGAGATCGACCGGGCCCAGGCCGAGGCCGGCCAGGCCGGCCCGCTGGCCACCGCCCAGGCGCAGATGGACGTGATCGCCGCCCAGACCGAGCTGGCCCAGCGCCAGGCCGACCTGCGCCAGCGCGAGCTGGTGGCCGAGGTCATCAAGCCGGCCGAGGCCGAGGCCGAGCGAGTCCGGATCCTCGCGCTGGCCGACGCCGAGAAGATGCGGATCCAGGCCGAGGCGGCCGCGTCCCACAACCGGGTCGCGCTCGACCGGATGCTGATCGACCAGCTCCCGGAGATCGTCAAGCAGGCCGCGTCCGGCCTGGCCGGGGCGAACGTCACCGTGCTCAACGGGGCCGAGGGTATCAGCGAGATCGCCAGCGGGCTGGTCGGGCAGGGCATGGCCCTGTTCGAGTCACTGCGCTCCGGGATCGGCCAGCCGGGACCGGCCCACAACGGCTCGGGCCCCGCCGAGGGCGGCGACGGGCGCGGCCGGCCAGCGATCGGGCCCAAGAACACCGACGGCCGCGGCTGACCCGCCGCTGACCCGCCGCTGACCCGCCACTGAGCCGTGGCTGAGCCGCCGCCGGGCCCACTGCATGGCCCGCGGGCGCGTCAGGCCTGAGCCACGGTCATCCCCACGCCGCCGCGCCACTCCTCGGCCAGCAGCGCGAAGTCCAGCTCGTCGCTCCACTCGCCCTTGAACCACTCGTTGCGGACCAGGTGCGCCTCCTGCCGCATGCCCAGGCGCCGGGCCAGGCTGGCCGAGGCGCTGTTGCGGGCGTCGATGCGCGCGGTCACCCGGTGCAGGCCCAGCCCGTCGAAGGCGAGGTCGAGCAGCGCGGCCGCCGCCTCCGTCGCGTAGCCGCGACCGCTGAAGTCGGGGTTGATGACGTAGCCGATCTCGCCGGAACGGTGCATGGCGCTGTGGAAGAACAGGACGACATCGCCGATCAGGTGCCCGGTCGCGGCCAGCTCGACCCCGAGGGTGAGGCTCTGACCCTCGTCGTCGAGGTACGTGCGCGACCAGACGCCGGCCAGTCGGGCGGCGATCTCCCGGGCGTCCATCGGGGGGAACGGGACGTACCGGCAGACGTCCTCGCGCCCGCGATAGGCCAACAGGTCGGGGGTGTCGAGCGCGGTCAGCGGCCGCAACCGCAGCCGTTCCGATGTGACCGGATATCGGGGCCTGAGTCGCACCTGACCATTGTCGCAGCCAGGGTGGGGGATACGGCGCCCGTGCGTACCCGGCTCAGGCCCGCGGCGGCGTACCCTCGCGTGATCCGGTATCGCTATTCCGCCCATTTAAGGACGAGATGGACGCCGATCGACCGTCAGTGCCAGACGTGCCGGCCGGCCAGGCGCTGCGGCGCCGCTATGACAGTCCGCTGCGCCGGCAACGGGCCGCGCTGACGACGGAGCGGATCGTCGACGCGGGCTGCGCCCTGGTCCGTGGCCTGCCTACCTGGGACTGGCGGCGGCTGACCTTCCGGGCCGTGGCCGCCGGCGCCGGGGTCAGCGAGCGCACCGTGTACCGGCACTTCGCGACCGAGAGGGACCTGCGCGACGCGGTCATGCGCCGGCTCGAGCGCGAGGCCGGGGTCGACGTCGAGGGCCTTGACCTGGCCGAGTTCGCCCAGGCGGCGGCCCGGGCGTTCGCCCACCTGCCCGCCTCCAGCGGAGACCCGGCTGAGCCCGAGCCGGCCGAGGACGCGGCGGCGGCTGATGATGCCCGGCGCCGGGAGTCCATCGTGTCGGCGGTCGCGTCCGCCGCGGCCGGCTGGAGCGATGACGAGTGCCGGATGGCGGCGGCCGTGCTCGACGTGCTCTGGAGCGTCTCGGCCCACGAACGGCTGATCAAGGACTGGCGCCTGGACGGGGAGCAGGCGAGCGCGGCCATCCGCTGGGCGATGGGGCTGCTGGTCGAGGCGGTGCGCGGGCGCAGCCCGGCGACCGGCTGACAACGGCCCCGGACTGATAATGCGGCCATGGCGTACGACCGTGAGCTGGCCGAGCGGATCCGTGAGCACCTTGCGGGGGAGTCCGGGGTGAGCGAGCGGGCGATGTTCGGCGGCCTGGCCTTCCTCGTCGACGGGGCGATGGCCGTCGCCGCCAGCGGCCAGGGCGGCCTGCTGGCGCGGGTCGACCCGGCCGAGGCGCCGGCCCTGCTCAGTTCCCCGGGCGTCACCCGCATGGTCATGCGGGGCCGGGAGATGCGCGGCTGGCTGCGCGTCGACGCCGCGGCCCTCGACGCGGACGCGGACCTGGCGGCCTGGGTCGCGCGCGGTGCGCGCTACGCCCGCTCGCAACCACCGAAGTAGGCGCGGGCCGTCCCGGCCGATCAGGCGGTGGCGCGCCAGGCGTCGGCGATGGCGGTGTAGCTGGCCGCGCGCCGCGCGCGGTCCAGGCTCGGGGTGACGACGACGATCTCGTCCGCCTCGGCGGCCGCTCGCAGCTCCAGCAGGCGCTCGGCGACGGCCTTGGGCTCGCCGGTCACCATCCGCCCGTCGTCGCCGGCCCGGTCGCGGAACGCGGCCGAGGCGGCGTACGCCCGGACCTCCTCCGGCGGCAGCGGCTCGCGCACGCCCCGGCGCAGGTTGGCGATGGTCAGCGTCCAGCCGGCCTCGAACTCGGCCACGGCGTCCGCATCCTCGCTGGCGAAGGCCAGCACCGACATCGCCGAGTAGGGCCGGGTCCCCTCGGTCCGCGGGCTGAACTCGCGCCGGTAGCGGCGCAGGGCGTCGACCGCGATCTCCGGGCTCATGTGGTGGGCGAAGACGGCGTTCATGCCGTTGACGGCGGCGAAGCGCGGCCCGTATGGGCTGGAGCCCAGCACGTAGAGCTCGGGCTGCTCGGCGACGACCGGCGCCGCGACCAGCCGGGCGTAGGGATGGTCGGCCGGGAAAGCGTCCTCCAGGAAGGCGAGCAGCTCCCCGACCTGGGCCGGGAACTCGCTGGCCGCGTCAGCCTCGACCCCGCGCCGCAGCACGTGGGCGGCCAGCGGGTCGGTGCCGGGCGCCCGGCCCAGGGCCAGGTCGACCCGCCCCGGGTACATCGCCACCAGCGTCCGGAACATCTCCGCCACCTTGAACGAGGCGTGGTTGGGCAGCATGATCCCGGCCGCGCCAACCCGGATCCGCTCGGTCAGCGCCCCGACGTGGGCGGTCAGCAGCTCCGGCGCGCTGCAGGCCAGCGAGCGCATGTTGTGGTGCTCGGACACCCAGTACCGGCGGTAGCCGGCCACCTCGACCGCCCGCGCGACGTCGACGGCGCCGGCGATGGACGCCGTCGCGCTCTCGCCGTACTCGATTCCGACGAAGTCGAGCACACCCAGTGGGAGCGTTGTCTCGTCAACCACGCCAGTGCCAACACGCCGGCTCGCGACCCATTCCCGACCGCCTGCCCCCAGGAGGGTCCATGCCGATCAACGCCGTGTTCTTCGATGTCGGCGAGACGATCATCGACCGCCTCCCGCTCTGCCCTGGACCGCCACGCCGGCGCAGAGCACCACGGCCAGGCCGCCGAGGACGGTGGCCCGGGTGACGGCCTCGCCCAGGAACAGCCCGGCCCAGGCGATGGTCAGCACGGGCTGGGCCAGCTGGACCTGGCTGACCCGCGCGATCGGCCCGATGGCCAGGCCCCGGTACCACGCGAAGTACCCGAGGAACATGCTGACGCAGCTCAGGTAGGCGAACGCCAGCCACTGGCCCGGCGCGGCGGCCGTGCTCTGCCGCGGGGCGGCGAGCGCCGTCAGCGCGACCATGACCGGTGAGGCGAGGACCAGCGCCCAGGACACCGTCTGCCAGGAGCCGAGGTCGCGCGCGAGCAGGCCACCCTCGGCGTACCCGAGCGCGGCCGCGACCACCGCCGCGAACAGGAGGAGGTCCGACCGGTCGAGGTGCCCCAGCCCGCCGCCCGACACGGCCGCGAACACGAGCGCGGCGACGGCTCCCAGCGCGGCCGACACCCAGAACGACGGGCTGGGACGCTCCCGCCATCCCGGGTTCGCTCCGTCGCTCGCGCGACGCGCGCGCAGGACGGCCGCCACGGCGGTCGCGGCCGGCAGCAGCGCGGTGACCACCGCGCCGTGGCTGGCGGGCGCCGTCGTCAACGCGAAGGCGGTGAGGAGCGGGAAACCCAGCACGACCCCGCCCGCCACCACGAGCAGCCGGGCCAGCTGCAACGGCCGGGGCCGGCGCTGGCCCGTCGCCGCGAGGGCCGCGGCGGCGAGGGCGGCCGCGACCACGGCCCGGCCAGCGCCGACGAACAGCGGCGAGAACGCGCGGTCGGCGACCCGGGTGAACGGCACGGTGAAGGAGAAGGCAAGGACGCCGAGCAGTCCCCACCCGAGCCCGGCCCGGCTGGATAGCACTGAGGAGTCCCGAACGGTAGCGATATCTGTTTTTTTCACATATCACAATAGCGTTCCGAGGTATTCCGCGCCCAGTTGGCCCTTATGGAGAAGCGGTATTCATGTGGGACGTGCCCGCGGTTCGACCAGCTACCGGCGGCCCGGGAGGCATCCGCTGACCGCGGGGCGTCACCCGCCGGAGCCCGGCCTTCAGGCGGTCCGGCGGGGCCGCGCCAGCTGCTCGGGCGTGGCCAGGGACGCCTCGAAGCCGCCGGCGGCCAGGCCGGGCGCGGCCACGGCATCGTCCTGGCCCTCGTCCTGGCCCTTGGCCTGGCCCTCGGCCAGGACGAGGGCGAGCAGGCCGGGGAAGCAGGCGTCGAACTCGGCTCGGCGCAGCCGGCTCAGCCGGCGTGACCCTCGGTCGATCTGCTCGATCACCCCAGCCGCTCGCAGCACGGCGAAGTGGTGACTGGCGGTCGCCTTCACCACCGGCAGGTCGAACGTGCCGCACGAGCGGGCGAACTCCGGCTCCTCGGCGATGATCCGCACTATCAGCCGCCGGACCGGATCGGCCAGCGCCTCCAATGCCTGCTGCAGTGTCACGTCCCCGGGGTCAGTGTGCCGTGGCCCCCGGGATCGTTGTGCCTGACCCGCCATCCCCCGTAACCCCCTGTTCCGCGGCCAATCGTAAGGCAACAGGCGACGCACCGGCGGATGTTCGGCTGTCACCGAACGCCATCCCGCGCTTGGCGGTCGGGCGGCGACCCGGTCAGCCGGCCGCGGCCGCGGCGAGCATCCCGCGGGTGATCGTGTCGAGGTCGGCGTCGGTCGAGACGTAGGGCGGCATGCAGTAGACAAGGTCGCGGAAGGGGCGCAGCCAGGCGCCGGCGGCCAGCGCGGCCCGCGTCGCGGCCGCGACGTCCACCGGATGGTCGAGCTGGATGACCCCGATCGCGCCGAGGACGCGGACGTCGCGGACACCGGGCAGCGTGCTCGCGCCGGCCAGCCCGGCCGCCAGCCCGGTCTGGATGCGGGCCACGTCCGCCGCCCAGTCGCCCCGCAGCAGCAGGTCGATCGACGCGCCGGCCACCGCGCAGGCCAGCGGGTTACCCATGTACGTCGGCCCGTGGACCAGCACCGGGATGGCGCCGGTCGAGATGCCGTGGGCGACCTCGGTGGTGCACAGCGTGGCGGCCAGGGTGAGGTAGCCGCCGGTCAGCGCCTTGCCGACGCACATGACGTCCGGGCTCACGCGAGCGTGGTCGGCCGCGAACAGGGCGCCGCTGCGCCCGAACCCGGTCGCGATCTCGTCGAAGACGAGCAGCACGTCGTGCGCCCGGGTCAGCTCACGCAGGGCGCGCAGGTAGCCCGGGCTGTGGAAGGTCATCCCGCCCGCGCCCTGGACGACCGGTTCGACGATGACGGCCGCCGTCTCGCCGGCGTGGCGCTCGAGCAGGCCGGCCAGGTGCTCCAGGTAGGCCTGCTCGAGGGGGGCGGCGAAGCCGGGCGGGGGGGCGTCGGCGAAGATCTGCGGCGGCAGGACGCCCGTCCACAGGTGGTGCAGGCCGCCGTCCGGGTCGCAGACGGACATCGGATGGAACGTGTCGCCGTGGTAGCCGCCGCGCCAGGTCATCAGGCGGACCTTCTCGCCCCGCCCGCGCGATCGCTGGTACTGGATCGCCATCTTGGCCGCGACCTCGACCGAGACCGACCCGGAGTCGGCCAGGAAGACGTGGCGCAGCGGCTCCGGGGTGATCTCGACCAGGCGGGTGGCCAGGCGGATCGCCGGCTCGTTCGTCAGCCCGCCGAACATGACGTGGCTCATCTTCGCGGCCTGGTCGCGCAGGGCCGCGTCGAGCTCGGGGTGGGCGTAGCCGTGGATGGCGGCCCACCAGGACGACATGCCGTCGACGACCTCGACCAGGTCGCCGGCGGGCAGCCGCAGCCGCAGCCGCGTCCCCGCCGCCGACTCGACCAGGTAGATCTCGTCGCGCGCCGGCATCGGCCCGTACGGATGCCAGACGTGCTCCCGGTCGAGCTCGAGGAGCCGCCGGGTCACCGGCTCGTCGACCGGAGCCGAGATCAGCGAGGTCACCCCGCCCTCCCCGTCACCCGCGCCGGTTCAGGCGTTGGCCGGCAGGGCCGTCCCCGGGCCGCGCCGGCGGATCGCCACGTCGACCGGCCCCGGGACAGGAGCCGCCGCGGCCGCCGCGGCCGCGGCCGCGGCGGGGGTGGGGGCGACGGCGGCGGCCGGGGCCGCGGCCGGAGCGGCCGTGGTGGCGCGCTCGGGCATCCCCTCGACCTCGAAGCCGGCGTCGGCGATCATCGCCAGGTCCTTGTGGCCTTCCTGGCCCTCGCTGGTCAGGTAGTCCCCCAGGAAGATCGAGTTGGCGACGTAGAGCGCGAGCGGCTGTAGGGTCCGCAGGTGGATCTCGCGGCCGCCGGCCAGGCGTACCTCGGCCGACGGGCAGGCGAAGCGGGCCAGCGCCAGGATGCGCAGGCAGCGCTGGGGGGTGAGGGTCCACCGGCCGGCCAGCGGCGTCCCCTCGAACGGGATGAGGAAGTTCACCGGCACCGAGTCCGGCGCCAGCTCCCGCAGCGCGAAGGCGACGTCGACCAGGTCGTCGTCGCTCTCGCCCATCCCGGCGATGATGCCCGAGCAGGGGGACAGGCCGGCGTGCTTGGCCCGCTCCACCGTGTCGACCCGGTCGTCGTAGGTGTGGGTCGAGCAGATGTCGGCGTAGCGCTCGCCGGCCGTGTTCAGGTTGTGGTTGTAGGCGTCGGCGCCGGCCGCGGCCAGCCGTTCGGCCTGGCCGTCGGAGAGCAGCCCGAGGCAGGCGCAGACCTCGACGCCCGGGTGCTCGGACTTGATCGCATCGATGGTGGCCGCGACCCGCTCGACGTCCCGGTCCGTCGGGCCGCGCCCGCTGCCGACCAGGCAGACCCGCCGCGCCCCGCCGCCGATCCCGGCCGTGGCCGACGCGACGGCCTCCTCCGGCTTGAGCCAGCCGTACTTCAGGATGTCGGCCTCGGAGCCGAGGCGCTGCGAGCAGTAGGCGCAGTCCTCCGGGCAGCGGCCGCTCTTGAGGTTGACCAGGAAGTTCAGCTTCACCCGCCGGCCGAAGTAGTGGCGGCGGACCCGGTGGGCGGCCGCGACGACCGCCGTCACCTCGTCGTCGGAGCTGGCCAGGACAGCCAGCGCCTGCTCCCGGCTGATCCGCCCGCCGGTCAGGCAAGTCTCGACGATGTCCGCCAGGACCGTCGTGAGGTCCTCGTTCGCTACGTTCACGTTCGCCTCGTTTCAGTCACTGACGGCCGCTTAACCAGCGAGGTACGCGGGCGACACAGTACGCGGAGCGCCGCCGACGGGTTCCCGTCAACGGCGGTCAGCGTGTCCGAATCCACAACTACACCGGTGCAGTCCTGGCGCGCGGTGACGATCCACCGAGACGATCGCGCGATGCCCGCCCGCCCGCCCGCCCGCCCGCTCCGCGCCCTCGGGCCCGCCCCGCCCGCGCTCGTCGGCGCCGGCGGGGCGGCCCGCCCGGTCACGGTCAGTCGGCGGCGAGCAGGGCGTCGAGCTCGGCCAGCGCCTCGCCGAGGCGCTCGGCGAACGCGTGCATCCCGGCGGCGACCGGCCCCGGTGTGCTCAGGTAGATGTTCAGCCGGTCCGGCAGCAGGACGTAGGCGACGCCGATGCACCGGCCGCTGGTCGAGCCGAAGCCGAAGAACTCGACCTTCGTCGAGGGCGCCGAGCTGGTGCTCAGATAGTCCTCCCGCGAGATGCGCCAGCCGGGCGTCCCGTACAGCGGCGACGGGTCCGGCACGCCGAGGGCGTCCCCGTGGCGGCGCTGGACGAACTCGAGCTCCCACAGGTGCTGCTCGGGGGCCTCGCCGCGCTGGCACTCGCCGGCCCGGGCGCCGTGGGCGGCCGCCGCCGCCCGCAGCGCGGCGCGTCGGGCGCTGGCGTCGGCCGCCGGGTCCTCCATGGCCGCGACGAACGCGAGCACCTCGGGGGTGACCACCCGCATCGCCTCGGTTCGGCCCCAGTGCCAGCCCCGGGTCGCGATCGACTCGTAGGTCGCGCCGACGAGTCCCTTGGCCCGGTGGTGGGCGAGCTGGTAGGCCAGCTGGGTCAGCGCGTCGGGGGAGATCTTCAGGGACTTGGCCCGGTTCGCGCCGTGGCCGGGGAACGACAGCGTGAGCGAGTCGGTGTCGGCGCCGAAGGCGGCGAAGGACTCCGCCGCCGCCCGGACGTCGGCCCGCAGCGCGTCGTCCAGGACGAACGTGATCGGTTCCGGGGTCACCGGGCCGTGCGAGCGGGCCCCGGAGCGGGCTGACAGGTCGGCGGCCGGGGCGGAGAACAGCTCGTCGAGGAAGCCGAGGACCGTCGCCCCGTCCAGCTCGCAGTGCTCGATGTTGATCCCGGCCTGGCCGTCGGCGAACACGACGAAGGTGACGGCCTTGTCGTACCAGCGCGCGGCCGTACCGCCGGCGCCGTTCACACCGCTGCCGCCGGTCGGGCCACCGGTCGGGCCGCCGTGCAGGAGCCGGTCGCAGGTCTCCAGACTGTCGGCCGGGGTGGCCTCGTCCAGGCAGACGCACAGCAGCGCCCGCTCGATGTCCTCCAGCGCGGCCGCGTTGGCCGGGTCGTGCGCGCGCAGGTACGCGCGGCGCTCGGCCCAGGCGGGCCGGGCCAGCGTGGTGAGCTGGCTGACCTGCTCGCTGAGCGGGAGCGGCGCCGGGTCCGCCGCCGCGATCACCGCGGCCAGGCCGGCGGCCAGCTCCTCGATGGTGCGCGGGGTGCCGTCCGGGCCGAGGACGTCCAGCCGGAACGGGCGCCCGGCCCGGAAGACCACGATGTGGCGGGCGTCGGACGGCCCCGGCCACTGCTCGGTGTAGGGCGCGCGGACGGTGTCGCGCGGGATACCCGGGATGCGGGTGGTGGAGAACAGGTAACGGTCGCGGACCATCGACTGGGCCTGGCCCCGGCGCCGCTCCGGCGGGACGCGCTCGGCGTCGAGGTGGATCTTGAAGTCCAGCGCGGCCGCGACCAGCTCGGCGGCCCGCTGAGCCTGCGCACCCGGGGTGTCCGGGGTGTTCGGGGCGGGCTCGGGAACGCCAGGGAAGAGGAAGAAGTAGTTGGCGTTCAAGGCGATCCGGTCGCGGCGGCCCAGGTAGCGGTCCAGCCAGAACTCGTCGAGCCAGCTGTGGACGCCCTCGCTCGCCTCGTAGCGGACCAGGGCGGCGTGCAGGGCGGGGCCGGGGCCGTCCGGCGCGCGGAAGCGCTCCACGGCGGCCTCGGTCTCGGCCAGCTCGGCCGGGGTGAGCAGCGGCGCGCACCAGGCCAGGAACCGGGCGCAGCTGTCCTCGAGGCTGGGCAGGGGAACGCGGGGCAGGCTGTCCTCGAGGTCGAACGTGCCGACGGCGGACGGTTCGGGCGCCGGCGGCCGCGTCGGTTCCGGCGCGGGCGGGGCCGAGGGCGAACCGGTCTGGACGGTCATTGGTCGCAACATCCTTGTCCTGGTGACTGGAGCATGATCGAAATCGGCGTGGATGGAGTCCGGGGGAGGGGCCGGGAGGGGGGAGCCGGGTCACGATGGCGCCGGAGCCGGGTTCGTCTCGCGTCCGGAGCGCGGGCGTGACACGAACAGCTGGGCGTAGAGCCAGCCGTCCGCCTCCAGGCCGCTGGGGTCGACGCCGACGTCGGCCAGGGTGGCCAGGACCTGGTCCTGCTCCCGCCGGGAGGCGAAGCGCCGTTGCTCGAACAGGCGGTCGGTGCTGACCGTCTCGTAGCCGAAGCGGGCCAGGGTCTGCTCGATCGGGTCGAACGGGAACATCCGCAGCGCGAAGTGCGCCATCCAGGGCAGGCGCCCGCTCGGACCGCGCCGCGGGCCACTGGCCGGGCCGCCGCCCGCTCCGGCGCGGCTCCCCGGCGGGCCGCCGCCGGCCGGGCCGCTCCCGGCCGGGCGGTTCCCGGCCGAGCGGTTCCCGGTGGGGCCGCCCCCGGTGGGGCCGCCCCCGGTGGGGCCGCCCCCGGTGGGGCCGCCCCCGGTGGGGCCGCTCTCGGCGCCGTCGCGCGGGGCGCCGGGCCCGGCGGCGGAGGAGGCGATGACCCGGGCGATGGTCCTGTCGGTGACATACCCCAGGCAGCCGGTCGATATGACCAGGTCCAGGTCGGCCAGGCAGGCCTGCTCGGGCGCGGTCGGGTCGCGGGACTCCAGGTCGGCATGCAGCGCGGAGTCGAGGAAGCCGGCGTCGAGCGCGTAGTCGAGCGCCGGGCGGGAGGAGTCCAGGCCGATGACCTCGATGTCGTTCTGGCCGGCGCGGGTGCGGGCCAGCGCCTGGTCCTCGGCGACTAGGGTCTCCCGGGGCGACGCGCTCCGCGCCTGGTCGTGGCGGTCGTAGCGCTCGTACAGGTCGTCCATCGACACGTCGAACTTGAGCAACGCCGCGTTCACCCCGTAGGAACAACCGATGTCGAGAACCCGCAGCGGTCGGTCCGGGCACTCCTCCCGCCGCTCGTCGATGATTTTGGCGAAGTAGGGCTTGGCCAGCTGCGGGATCTGGTATTCCAGCTCGCGTAACGTCGAGAAATAGGCGCGTGGATCGGGCTGCGTGTAGATGTGCTCAAGGCTGACCTTTCCGGTGGTGTCGAAATCCATGGCCGGTGCTCCTTGTCGCTTCGCTGGACGGCTCGCTTCGGTCGGCGGGTCTCGCTTCGGGTGGCGGGGGAGTCAGTCCAGGAGCGCGTCCACCCGCGCCGACCCGGCCCGGCCCGCCAGGTGGTCCGGCAGCACCCGGCCGAACAGTTGGCGGGTACGGGCCACGCTGCCGATGACGCCGGGCCGCTCGGTGTAGGCGAAGATCGCCGTGTGCCGCTGGCGCGGGCCGGCGACCTGGCGCACCCGGTGCAGCGAGTACCGGCCGAGGAACAGCTGCAGGTCACCGGCGCGCGGCGCCAGGCGCCGGACGCGGCCCTCGGCCCGGCTGGCCAGCACCGCGGCGACGTCGTCGAAGTTCTCGGCGCCGGCCGACCGGATGCCGGGGCAGTACTCGAACTCGCCGCCGTGCGCGGCGGCCTGGGTCAGCAGGCTGACCGCGAACTCGTTGGTGTCGAAGTGCCAGGGGTGCTCCCGGCCGGGCTCGACCACGTTCAGGCACAGGCCGGCCAAGGGGTCGGCCAGCTCGTGGACGGCCGGCAGGCCGAAGCATGCCGCGACGAACGCCTGGAAGGCGGCGCTGGTGTAGAGCGACTGGAGCGGGTGACCGGCCGGGATGCGGTCGCGGGCGACGAACGCGTTGCCCCGCCGCATGGTGACCCGGGCCGGATGCCCGGGCGGCAGGGGCGTGTCCGGCGTGGTGTTGTAGACGTTGACGGTCTGTTCGCCGTAGTAGGCAAGCGGGGCGAGCGCCGCGCACTCGGCGCGCAGGCGCTCCACCCGCCCCGGGCGCACGAAGTCCGGCAGGACGCAGCAGCCGTCGGCCGCCAGCTCGTCGCGGGCGGCGGCGACGAGTGCCTTCCAGGCATCGTTTCCGGGTGCTGTGCACAACGGATAGCGTTCGGTGTTCACTAACTCGGCCAGGGCGGGGTCACCGGGGACGGGAGCGGCGGTGGTGGTCTCGCCGATGTCCGCATAGCCTCCCATGGATAATCCCTCCATCGTGGATCGCAATCGCGGGCCGTCAACGCTGTTTGTGCGCCGGCTGACGTGACGGCGCCAGAAATCCGACAGCATTGGGAATCCAGCACAGTGTTCCTGTTCAGATCCGGGAAACGGCGAGGAATGTGACCTGTAACACGGCGGTTATCTGGCCGCCATGGGGCCGCCGATTGGGCGGCGCGGCCGTGATGCATTACCGAAAAGTGCTGGTCATCGCCCTGTTACGCGGCCGCCGCAGACCGCCGCGGACCGCCGCGGCCGGGAACGCCCCGCTCTGGGATGGCTGCACCGGATCCCGTCTGGCGGATCAACGCCTCCGTCCTGACCGCGCGGGCCGACTGGGCCGAGCGCCGAGCACGCGGCCCGGGGCGGGTCGGTCTTGGACTGGGCCGGCACCGAGGCGGGTCTGGCCCGCGACCCGGACGTCGTGCTGGCCGGCATCGGCGACGTCCCGACGATGGAGATCCTGGCCGCCGCCGACCTGCTGCGCCGCTACGTCCCCAGCCTG
>Ga0207710_10001041_pt1 | contig 14352 bp, 21 predicted proteins | sample KBSS24metaG_FD_184400 | JGI IMG/M metagenome (GOLD analysis project Ga0207710, IMG submission 184400) | Switchgrass rhizosphere microbial communities from Kellogg Biological Station, Michigan, USA - KBS S2-4 metaG (SPAdes) (version 2) | ecosystem: Host-associated > Plants > Roots > Rhizosphere...
TCCTCCGCACCATCCAGGCCCTGCTCGCCGTCTGGACCGGCGCCTGCCCCACCTGCCAACGACCCTTCACCCACACACCCACCGTCACGCAACACCTATCCGGAGTCACCTAACGAAGTCCTACTAGGGCTTTGCGTGCCGCGGCTTCACCGCGCGCGCCGATAACAACTGTGGCTCCGGCCCGGGTCAGGCCCTTGGCCGCCAAAAATCCCAAGCCTCGGTTTCCGCCGGTGATGAGGACTATTCTCGACATTCTTTCCGAGCTCCCGTCTATATGGTTCCCCTCGAGTGTGGCAGCTGTGGCGGCGGAAGTCTGGCGAGATTCCGACGTCACGTTTGTGGCGCATCTGGTCGTCGAGGCACAAGTGTTACTGATCATCTGCGCGGGTTGATCAACCATGCGTTGTTCGTGGCTGCCGGTGCCTGGAGGTGTGGAGGTCGAAGCACTCGCCAGCCCGGCGGCGGTGCTGTCTCGCTGGCCGGGAGCATGCGCCGCTACCTTGAGCCGGACAGCGGAACGAGGGTTCGTGTGGTCGACCAGCCGGCGCCGCCCGGCTGGACCTACGGTCCGAGGCGCGATGGTCCGCACGGGGCGCCCCTCTGCAGTTCGAGGGACGCCCCGGTTACGGTGATGCGGTGGGACTGCACCTGAGCCAGATCGACGAGGTGGACGAGCTGCTGACCAAGGACCCGTTGGCGCTGCTGAGCGAGATGGTGCTGGACCAGCCGGATTCGGAAAGATGGAGTGGCGCGGGACGTTCCGCGCCCATCTGATCGCGTGGCGCCAGATGTATCCTCGCTGTCGGAATCAGCCAGGCCGCCGACACGGTGAATGCGGGGTCGAGACGATGCGACAGTCCGTTCCGGGATGTGGCGGCGGTGGCCAGGAAGAGATCATCGCCGTCGCGTTCGCGCCTCAGCTGCCCCTCGTAGCCGCCGCCGACAGCGCCGGGATGGTGCGGGTGTGGGAGTTCGCGCGGTGGAAGATGGACGATCTGCACTACGTGGACCGGTACAGCAGCCCTGTTCTCAGCTTCGGCAGCAGCTCGGCCGCGACCGCCGCGGCATTCAGCCCGGATGGCGTCGTCGTGGCGTATGGCGACCCGGGCGGACCGGGACGGGTGCGGGCATGGGACCTTGCCACCGGCGTACACGAACGTGATGACATTGTTGTGCCCGGTGAAGTGACGTCCCTGGCGCTGTCTCCGGACAGCGAAATGATCGGCGTCGGCACGGCCGACGGAACAGTGCGCCTGTTAACGGCCGGCGGATGGTTGTATCCGCCAGATGCACCCAGGAACCATGTTCATTCCCTCCTGACCGGTCACACCGGTCCGGTCGTCGCGATGGCTTTCGGTTCGGACTGTGAAACCCTGGCCACCGTGGGATCTGACAATTCGGTACGCCTGTGGGCGGTGCCCAGCGGCGAGCCGACCGCTGTCCTGTGGTGATGGCAGACGACCGCGCCGAGCGCCGCCGGCGCCTGCCGCGGGCCCCGCGCTGGCCACCGCCTTGCCCGCCCAGCTTCCGTGGTGCCACTACCTGGATGCCGACGACTACACAGCCTGCCGGGACTACACCGACTACACGATGATTTGACCGCCGGCCTGGTATCCGCCTCGGGGTGGTCGACTATGGTGATGTCGTGGGACTGCACCCGTTGGCGCTGCTGATCGGGATGGTGCTGGACCAGCCAGTATCGGAAGGATGGGAGTGGGACGGGGCGTTTCGTGCCTGTTCGACTACGTAGCGCCATGCGCCGTTCTGTGGCCGCCGGAACGAAGAGCAGAGCGAGCGACCACATCGGCGTTTGACGAGGCCGGATCTGCACCAGTGGCCTCGCAGTCACTTCCTCCTCGCCGTCCTCCGGGACTGGCGGGGCTTTCTTCTAGATCGGCTACTTCATGCCTCCGCGCGTCGCTGTCTTCAGCGACGCGGCCAGGACCTTGATATGCGCCCTGTTGGCATTGGGGTGCTTCTAGTAGCCGCTTGGCGGTAGGACCCCTTCATCGGCGGCGAGTCGGCAGGACGTCAGAAAGCCGAACATCCCCGTGCCGTCCTTGCGTCGGAAGAATTCCACCATCTCGGTGTTGAACTCGTTGCGGCGCGCGGCTGGGACGCTGATGGAATCCATGCCATGGGACATGAGGTGGCCATTCATCATGTAGCGCGTGGTGCGTTTGTTGCCGTCGTAGTAGAACTGCTGAAGCGAGCCGAAGAGAAAGTAGGCGATCGCCTGCTCGAACTCGGCGTCGATCTCGGCGGACAGGAACTCCAGGCCCTGCGAGAAGATGCGACGCAGGTTCTCGCCGCCGCGCTCGGTGGCGGGTGGCAGGTAGCGGCCATGCTGTCCGAGGCTGACGCCTGGGGTGAGCGTCTCCCTGCCCTCGCCGCGGAAATGGCCTGACTCCAGCGCCTCGTCTCGGGCGAGCAGGAACTGGAGTCTGTCGGAGATCTCTTTGGAGAGCCGGAACTCGTTCGTCCGGACGAGCTGGGCGAGCTCGTTCGCAGCCTCGGCGAGGTTCAGGATCTGACGTTCGTCGCTGATCTTCCGCCCGCCGACCGTGATCCCGTCCAAGAGCGTCTGGACCTCGGGGTAGGTGAAAGGGTTTCCCTCAAGTACCGCGGCATCCCACACGTACTCCGGCAGAGAGCGGTGAAACCGCCAGACGGCGCGCTCGACCGAGAATCGTGGAATATCCCGGCGTACGGCGGACCGATCCCATGCGAATCCCAGGGCGCCTAGCATCGCCTTACTCGTCGCCATGATCGCACCTCCTCGGGACCGAGCGCCACCGGCATGTGCCGCGAGCCGTGCCTGTGATCCAACGATACGGGACCGCGGGATCTCGGAGCGTCCTACCGTGCGGCACGCTGTAGCAGGTGGCCCGCACGTCGGCGTCGCGGCAATGTGGCCAGCGGCGAGCCCCTTACGACACGCCGGATGCGTGTCCTCCGCCGCTCACCGCGGCGGTTTGGGCGAGCGTGTCGCAGGTGCGTTCACGCGCGATGCGCGCTGGACCGGCCAGCGCCGGTGAAGTCACCGAGCCCCGTGCGGATGACCGACGCCACTCGATCTACCCAGTAGTGAACGGATGGGTAGTGGCCCGATGCGATGGCTGGTCAGGCTCTGCCGCGTCCCTGGAGCACCAGCGCCCACATGAGGCAGCCGAAGGCGGCCAGGGACCCCGCGGTACGGACCAGGTTCCAGCGGACCCAGGTCGCCTCGAAGTGCGTCCGGACCGCCGCGAGGTCGGGGATCTGGCCCGGGTGACCGGCGGCCGTAAGTTCGTCGGTGAGCGGCACGTTGACCGCTCCGGTGGAGACGTTGCTGCCCCTCGACATCGCCGATCCCGCGTCCGTGAGGGCCGCCGCCGAGGCCGCCCCGGACGTCTCGCTGCTCATCAACAACGCGGGGATCCAGAACGGGGACCGACCTGGTGACCGGTTCGTTCGACGCGGTACGGCACGAGCTGGAGACCAACATGTTCGGCCACTTGCGAATGATCCGGGAGTTCGCGCCGGCGCTCGCCAGGAACGGCGGGGGCGCGATCGTCAACGTCCTCTCCGCCATGTCGTGGTTCGGGGGCAAGGGCGCCAATGCTTACCACCTGACCAAGGCCGCCGCCTGGGCCATGACCAACGGTGTCCGCCTGGAGCTCGCCGAGCAGGGGACGCTCGTGACAGCGGTGCACCTCGGCCTGGCCGACACCGACATGGCCGCGGGCTGGCCCGTGGCCAAGATCGCACCGTCGGATCTGGCTGACGCGGCGCTCGATGGTGTCGAAGCGGGCTCCGCCGAGGTCCTCGCCGATCAGTGGAGTCGAGACGTCAAGTCCCGGCCGTCGCTGACGCCGGAAGAATTCAACGCCGCGATGGACCGTGCTCTGGCGGCGCTGACGGCGGCATGAGAGGCCCCTCGGGCCGGCCGAGGCCGGCGAGTTGCTGGCGAAGGATCCGTTGGCGTTGTTGATCGGGATGGTGCTGGACCAGCAAATCGGACAAACAAGGAACGGCGGCTTGGCGCAGGGCAGCGCCGGCGTGCTTTCGGCCAGGGAGTCGGCCGGCGGTCGAGCGTAGCCAGCGCCGCCGACGAGCCTCAGCGAGCCTGACCCGGGTGTGCGGGTGGATGTTGGCGACGTCCGCGCAGACCGCGGTACAGCGACAGGCCGGCCAGGAAAAGGACGAGGATGGCGGGGCCGACATGCACGGTGATGAACCCGATGTAGTGAGGGCCGCCCCACGCATGTCGGTACATCGCCGGCCGGCTGGGGCGCTCGGTGGCGAGGATGAATCCGGCCCGTACGACGAGGAAGACGCCGGCCAGCAGGAGAAGGAAGCGGACCGCCGCGCGCAGTAGACGGGTGCCCCGGCCGCCGACGGGTGGTCGTGGGGACCGGTGGGCGGCGGTGAGACCGACTCCGGTCAGGCCGGCCGCGACCAGCGCGGCGACGATCAGTCCCGTCATACCGGCTCGTGTTCGTGACGTCGAATGCGCCTCCTGGCCGCGGAGGCGGCTACCAGGGCTGTCGGTGTCAGAACCGCCGCCAGTGCCAACGTCCGGAGTGGGGTGGTGGGAGCCCAGAGGATGTTGTCGGTCAGCCCGGCCCGCGAAGCCATGATTTCGACGGCGGCCGTCGCGAGTGCGACTCCGGCGATCTGGGCGCGGCGCGGCCTGGCCTTGAGATGGAGCCCGATGGCGTGGCACAGGACGTCGATGACGGCGGCCACGGTCAGCGGAGTGTCCTCGAGGAGCGCGGCGAACTCGTCGCCGTGGCGTGCCCGCCATTTCCTGGGATACAGAGCGAGGAAGAGGCGCCTCATGCCTGGGCCAGCCGTGACTGTCCGGTCTGGACGACCCGGGACCAGGTCGCCAGCTGGGCGGCCAAGGCCGCTCTCCCCGCCGCCGTGATCTCGTAGGGGCGGCGGCGGTCATCGCTTGGCAACGCGGCGATCAGGCCGCGTTCCACCAGCTTGGTCAGCGATCCGTACAGGGTGCCGGGACCGAGCCGGACTCCGGTCTGCTCCAGTACATCGGTGGTGATCGCGTAACCGTGCTTGGCGCCGTCGCTCAGCGACAGCAGGACCAGAACACCCGGCTCGCCGAAGCGGGCCAGGCCCTCGTCCCGTCCGAACCTCGCCATGCGATGCATCGCATGGCGTAGTAGTTGGAGGTGGCAAGGTGTGAAGCGGGCCCGGCTATCGGACTCACAGGTGGGTGTCCGTCTGGACGCCGACGACCGGGGGAGACGAGGCGCGACGACATCGATCGTGCGGCGGCCTGATCAGCGATGCGACGGCTGCGCCGATCCGGCTACCGTGAGGGGCATGGGACTGCACCTGAGCCAGGTCGACGAAGCCGACGAGCTGCTGACGAACGACCCGTTGGCGCTGCTGATCGGAACGGTGCTGGATCAGCAGGTTTCGGAAGGATGAAATGGACGGGGCGTTGCGTGTCTGTTTGACTACACGGCGCTGGGAGTCGCCTGTGGTCGCCAGAGCGGCGAGCTGGGCGAGCGGCCACGTCAGCGTTTGACCACTCCGGATCTGCGCCAGTACACTGGCAGTTACTTCCTCCCCGCCGTCCTCCGGGACTGGCGGGGCTTTTTTCTAGGTCGGCTACGTCATGACCCCACGAGTCGCCGTCTTCATCGACTACCAGAACGTCCACCTGTCGGCCCGCAGTACGTTCTTGCCTTCGGGCACTCCTGGCCGACATGGACACGTCGATCCCATGCGCGTGGCGCGGCGGATCGTTGGCGGGCGACGACTTGAGGGCGACCTTGCGGCTGTCCGCGTCTACCGGGGGCGCCCAAGCCCTGATCACCAGCCGGCGGCGGCCAGAGCCAGTGACCGGCAGGCCGACCGCTGGGCTCGTGATCCGGGAGTCGTGGTTGTCCGCCGCCAGCTCCGCTACCCCAAGGCCTGGCCGGCCGAGCCCGCGCAGGAGAAGGGCATCGACGTCGCCTTGGCCGTGGACCTCGTGCGGCTTGCCTGCGAGGGCGCCTACGACGTCGGCGTCCTGTTCAGCCGTGACACGGACCTTGTGCCCGCGCTGGAGACCGTCCGCGATCTCGGCGCTCATGCGGAGGTTGCGAGCTGGAAGGGTACGAGCCGGCTCCGCTTTCCTGGCTCGCATCTTCCCTGGTGCCATTACCTCGACGCCGCTGACTATGAGGCCTGCCGGGACTACACCGACTACGCCGCGATCTGACGGTCGGCGCGTCGGCTGACGGACTACGTCCGGGAGATCGCGGCGTCGGGATTTCCCGCCTTCCGCGGCCTTCCCCTGCGAGGTGGTTCCGGGCGCCAATCCTGAACATATTCCAGCGTTTCGCCGCTTTCCTCAAGAAGCCTGGCAAAGTACTCGGCGAACGGCAGGCCTGATGCAGACTCGCACCGGTCCTGACCGGTCGCGCATATGTTCCAGCCACGGAAGGAGCTCCTGCAGAGCAGCCAGGAGCGGCGTTGCCCGTGACCGTAGGTCGCCGCCGGCCTCCTTGACCGTGAGAAGATCGGCTAGGACCTGCGCTCGGTCGGCTGTCTCCCAGCCAGCCCACCCGATCAGGGTCTGATCTGGCATGCGTGGGTCGAGAGGAGGATAGGCAATGAAACGCTCGTTGGGAACGTCAAGTTTTCCGCGAATTCGCCAGTATCTCGGGCGAAGGAAATCGCTGGGCGTGTACTTCGGTGGCACGATAGACGCCGTCTGGGGATGAGATTCACCGGCATCCTCTGCGCGCTGGACCGCCCAAACCTTCTCCCAGGAGGCCCGCTTCGCGAGACCCGCCGGAGTATGGCGCAGGGCTGCCGCGCAAGGGATGTGTTCCTCAGCGAGAAGATCAGTGATGACCTCGGCTGGGGCTCGGTCGGGCGCAAGAAGCGTCGCGACCGAGGCGATCCGGGGATCGATCAGGACGAGCCTCGCCAGACGGCCAATCGTAAGTGGTCGAGGGCGGTAGATGCCGTCGCGATCCTCGTACCAGAGATGCTGAGCCTCGCAGCGGTCCAATAGCCACTGGCGAAGCGCGGCGGTCTCCATGGACTCCCAACCGTCGCTGAGCCACCGGCGCTTGAACTCCGGTCTCTCCAGCAGGCCCAGATCGTCGCTGCTCTCGATGGCCTCCAACTCGACGGGCGACGACATCGCAGTATGCAGCCGGCCACCTTTCGGGAATCTCGGTGATCGGCGTCGAACCATGGTGGGAGAACCAGGTCGTGCTCTCCCCACGAGCTGCGATCCTTCTTGCCAGCACGATCTCGAAGGCCCGCTCACCCGGGCTGATCGCTGGGATGCTCTCGGCCGGGGCGAGGTAGGCCGCGCCGACCTGGGGGAGGTGCCGTAACGGGCATACATCGTCCAGTCCAGCTTCTCCTGCATCGCAACCATTTCTCGCCCGATGCTCTCCCATCGGCGTCGGGCCTCTGCCAGACGTGCCTCGGTCGGTGCTCCGGCGGCGCTGACGGATTCTGGAGTGCAGGCTGTCCGCTCGAGGGCGAGCCCTTCCAGAATGCTCGACTGCCAGGACGTGAAATCATCGGGAAGAGGAAGGTTACGGAGGCTGGCCCCGGTGAACTCGTGGAACTCCTGCCATGCCTCCCCGCCGCCTTCCTGCCGCAGGCTAGATCCCTTGCTGTGACTGTGCTGCTTCATCCAGAAGCACGCGGCAGAGCTGTTGAGGAGCCCGACCAGGGCGACGTACCGGGCTCGCGTGGATTCCTCCGGAAGCTCGATGACCGGCGCAGACTGCAGCGCGATGACGCGCCCGAGCTGCAGGGCGAAGTGATTGTGGCTTGCGACCCACGAGAACGTGATCACGGGTCCGTCGCCACCCGCTCGCGACGCTGTCTGGGTCCAGTCGTACCAGGCGCGTCCCGAGCAGGATGTTAGGCGCTGAAGGCGCGACGGTCCCGCAGGGTCGTCCGGTAGGGCCAGAGTCGGTCATGCATGCGTGGGTAGGCATGAATGTCCTCGACGGTGTGACTATCGCGCCGGGGAAAGAAACCGGTCTTGTCGTTCTGGACGGCCCAGTCACGTACGTCGGAGCCCGTAGTGATCCGGACCAGGCCCGCTTCTTCTGCGGGGCCGAGTCTGCGGAAGACGTCCGGCGGCGCGACGAAGACGTCGTCCGCGCCGGTGATGGCCGAGTACCCAATGCGGATCGCGACGTCCCCGAGCTCTGATCGCCCTGACATGCGGGCGATCAGAGCCCGGGCGGTGCTGTCGGTCAACTGCCACGGAAACTCGCTAAGAACACGCCGGTCCAGGCTCATGGACCGGGTCCAGCGATCGGCGAGGCCGGCCGTACGCGCGTGCCGACGGATCGACTGCCATACCTGGCCCGCACCAGGTATGGGCGGCAGTGTGGGCTCTGCGCGCTCGGCCAGCACGACAACCACAGGCTGCGACACATCGGGGCGCCGGTTTCGGCCGACGAGGAGCACGGTTGGGGTGCCGTGGCCGGGAATGTATGCCCCCGACGCATCGAGGATGTGGGTCAGGGTCACCTCCTCGGCGAGGAACTCCGTGGCCAGCCGTCGTCCGAACTCCCGCCTCGTGAAGGAGTTCGAGGTCAGCATTCCGACGTGGCCGGCGCCTCGTCCATCGACGTCAGCCGGACAGGCCAGCTGGAAGAACCGTTGTGTGTAGGGGACTGCCAACGTAAACGTTCCGGTGCAGGTGTAGAAGCGTCTGCTCCAAGCGGAGAGCGCCCTGTTCGGGGTTCTGCCCTCGGCAGTGACGAGGGATTGCGGATCGACTTGCCGAACTGGTCGATGCTCGTCAAGGTCACGGCGGGCGACACCCTCGGTCGACTCACCGTTCTGAAGGGGCGGATGGGCGGGCGGAACCTGGACCACTACCGCACGTGCACGAGGGCCACGACGAGACGTTCGTTGTCCTCGAAGGTCGGCTGCGGTTCCGCGTCGGGGATGGGTTCCATGCTGCTGTCGCCGGGGAGGCGGCGTTTGCCAGTCGCCGGCTGGCACACGGCCTTGGCAATCCTTTGAGGAACCGGCTCGTTAGATCGCCATCCGCACGATGGCGCGTCACCAGACGATTCTCGTGCCGCCCCTGCCCGACCCCGCCGCGGCACCGCCTCGACAGCCGATCATGCCTGCTGGCGCCGCCCGTTCGGACAAACGCCGCCCGTTCGGGCAGACAAGGAACAGGGATCAGGAGCGCACGCGGATGACGGTCTTCCCCTTGCGCCGCTCGGTCGGGTTGAGCGCAGGGACGGCGTCGTCGAGGGCCGCGACAGTTCCGATATGCGTGCGAAGGCGCCCATCCCGCACTCGGTCGACGATTTCCACCAGCTGACTCGGAACTGACTCGACTACGAAGTCGACCGCGAGACCGTCGGCAGGGCGGCCCTCAGCGGGCCCGACCACCGACACGAGCGTCCCGCCAGGCCGGACGATGCTCACCGAGCGCCGCTGGACGTCACCACCGATGACATCGAAGACCAGGTCGACCCCGCCGATGTCCTTGAGATCCTCATTGTCGAGGTTCAGGAACTCGTTCGCGCCGAAGTCGAGCGCCGACGCGCGGTCCGCCGCCCGGCCGGTACCGATGACGTAGGCGCCGAACTCCCGGGCGAGTTGTGTCACCACAGATCCGACCGCGCCGGCGGCGCCGTGTGCGAGAACGCACTGCCCGGACCGAAGACGACCATGCTGGAACAGGCCCTGCCATGCGGTCAGGCCGGAGATCGGCAGGCTCGCACCGACCGTGAAGTCGACGTTCCCCGGTAGCGGCGCAAGATTGCGTGCCTCCACGGCCGCGTACTCGGCCAGGGTCCCATCGCGGTGCCAGTCCGTGATCCCGAAAACCCGCTGGCCCAGCGAGAGTCCTGTCGTGCCGTAGCCCAGGGAGGCGACCACCCCGGCGAACTCGTGGCCGATGATCGCCTGGGCTCGTTCGTGACCGGAGCGATCGACCCACGTGGAAGGCCACTCCCACTCCGCGGGGACGAAGCCCGACGCATGGACTTCGACGACGACATCGTTGATCGCCGGCGCCGGCTCAGGCCGCTCCGCCAGCTTGATCCCGGCAGCTTCCGCGGTCTGATCAGTCGCGACGATTGCCTTCATGTCTACCTCCGAGAATCTCTTGCTCGCCAGCTTCACGGTAGTGGCAGGAAACGTGACGCGAATGTGGGCTGTCAAGTCGAATTCGGGACCTCACGTGAGGAAGGAGCGCCTTGCCCTTCCGTCCCGAGTGACAGGCCGAGCACGTCTTCGCGTTTCATCGCAGTGAATGTCTCACCCTTTCCGAAATTCTCCGGTCGCCTCGGGAATGGGCGGCATGGTGAATCACCTGCCAGCAGCCCTGGCCAGCGGCGTGACAGCTGGGGGATGCGGATACCGTGATGATCGTGGGACCTCACTCAAGCCAGATCGCCGAGGCGGACGAACTCCTGACCAACGATCCGCTTGCCCTACTAATCGGCATGGTCCTTGACCAGAAGATATCGGAGAGGAAGAGTGGAACGGGACGATACGTGTCGGTCTGGCCGTTTCTGGCCTGGGCTCGAACTGGCCACGTCGGTCGAGGTCATCAATGCGCTTCGGGCCGGCCCGGACACCGCAGGCGTTCTGTGTCAACGACATCCTGAACGCCGAAGCGTGACGGGCGGCGAGAAGCCTTGGCGTGCGGCCGGTCACTTTTCGGGGAACACGAGGAGGTGGGCCGGCGCATCCCGCGTGGTGGTCCGGTCCTGCGAGGTCGTGGACGAGGACGAGCTCGTCCGGCGTAGGAACCCGCCGGGCCTCGAGCACAACCTGACTGACGGCCAGGGCGCGGCGACCTGTCAGGCGCTACTCGATGAACGGCGGCTCGCGGCGGAGAACCTGGTCGCCCCGCTGAGCGACCAGCAGCGCGCGGCGCTGCTCGAACTGGTGGAGCTGATCGCTCCCGCCGAGTCGACGGACCCCGAGTCGGACGGCGAACGCTGCGCATGGGCTTTACCTGGCTAGCCGATGACTCGGGCTGGACAACGCTGAGTGCCCGGCGTTCCGACGGGCGCCCCGGTGCTGGTCGGCTACGGTGAAGTCGTGGGACTGCATCTGAGCCAGATCGACGAGGCGGACGAGCTGCTGACGAGCGATCCGTTGGCGCTGCTGATCGGGATGGTGCTGGACCAGCCGAATTCGGAAAGATGGAGTGGCGCGGGACGTTCCGCGCCCACCTGATCGCGTGGCGCCAGATGGGGCCTTCCGATCGGAGTCAGTCAGGCCGCGCTCACCCGGATACCCGGATACCGTGATCCGAGGACGATGCGGGCGGCCGGGTGCGGGCGGGCCGATGAGCACCGACACGGTGAATGCGGGGTCGAGACGATGCGACGGTCCGTTCCGGGATGCAGTCGGGCCCCGCTGTCCGTTGCGTTCAGCCCTGATGGTGCCACCGTCGCGGCTGGCTGTGCCGACGGAGCGGTACGAATGTGGGACGTCGCCACCGGCGAGTCCACCGCCACGCTCCTGGGCCATTCGGGACACGTGTGGTCGGTGGCGTTCGAGGAGAATTCCGACGCCGGCCGCGTCGTCCTGGTCACCGGCGGCCAGGACGGGAAGGCGCTGCTCTGGGACGCCGACGCCGGCCGCCTCCTTGCGACCAGGGCGGACCTGGACGGGTGCGGGCATGGGACCTTGCCACCGGCATACCCGAACGTGATGACATTGTTGTGCCCAGTGAAGGGACGTCCCTGGCGCTGTCTCCAGACAGTGAGCCTTTCCGCGCAACGACTCGTGACGGTTAGTGATCTCTGATGTGTTGTTCGTGTAGTGGCCGTTCAGGTGGTGCGGCGGTGGTCCGTGTGGATGAGCACGAGGGCCGCCTTGGCGATGAGGCCGATCTTCCAGGGGTCGAGGCTGATGTTCCGGAGCGCCTTGTAGTGCTTCAGGAGCGCGTTCGCGCGTTCACCGACGGCCCGTAGGGCGTTGTGGATCCTGCTGTGTTTCTTCTGGTCGTCGGTGAGCGTTCCGCCTTTGGGTGTCTTGAACGGCACCGTGACCGTGCCCTGTAGCCCTTCGTAGCCGAGATCAGCGAACGTCTCGCCGCCGATCCCGCGGAAGTCGTCCAAGGCGTCGTCGATGTCCTGGGCACGCGCGGCGGTCGTGTCGTGCTCGCGGCCGGGGCGGACGTCGGACACCCACAGGATCCAGCCGTCGTCCGGGGCGGAGACGACCTGGACGTTGCCGCCGTGGTGGTGGTGGTGCTTCCCCGACCACCACAGATCGACGTTTTTCGTCGGGCCGGGCGTACGGACCCGGTCGGTCTCGATCAGCGTGCCGTCCACGATGACGTGCCCGTGGCCGGCGAGTTTCGCGGCGAGCAGGACGTTGTGCAGGTCAGGAGCCTGCGCGGCCAGGACCCGGATCCCCTCGTGAAGGTAGTCGTAGCCGGTCGACTTCTTGATCCCGTGGTCGACGATCAGATGGGCGACCCGGGTGGCGTCGGCGAACCAGCGCAGCACGAGCACCGCCTGCTCACGGCTCGTGAGCTTCCGCGTCCCCTTCCGGGTACCACGGCAGACACGCTCCGCTTCCAGCAGGCCGGTGACGAACTCGACCGTGTGGACCTGGAACGGCAGTACAGCATGGCGCGCGGGACTCCCTGAAGCTGATCTTTGGTCGGAACAGACTTCTACCGGGGTCCCGCGTTTCTTCTTTCAGCGCCCCCTCCGGCCCGCCCTGCCGCTTACCATCTGTGACGCTTACGCAGGGCCACCTATCGTTACGCGGAAAGGCTCAGTGGCAATCTCTTGCTGGGAGTAAAGATGGTCGATGTATGTTTCGACATCGGACTGGGCGTAGAGCAGTTTCCGGCCAACCTTCACGCTCGGTGGTCCCTGGCCGCGGTGGCGCATCATGTAGAGAGCCTGGGGGGTCGTTCGCAGTATTTCTGCCACCTCCTCAACGGTGAGGAAAGGGCCGAGGCGCCGCGGCTTCATGTGGTAGTAGAGATCGAGCCAGCGAGCTGGAATTCTCTCGTGTAGACGGTGGGAAAGCCGTCTTCGGGTGAGCTGACTGTAACGAGCGTGTACCGTTGAGACGGCGGCTTGGTTGCGGCACGCGTTTCTCTGGCGGGCATGGCTCATGTCTACACCCGGATGGGTAGCGTAAGTCGGCCGTTCGGTCCAGCCAACTGATCGGCTGATGCGACACACGCCGACGAGTTTCAGAAGATTCTGGCTTATATTTTGCGAATTGATGTCGGCCCATGTGGAACGGTCCCACCATCCTTGCATAATCATGCGTTGCTGTGTATGATCATTCACGAATTGCTCGGATAGAAGTGATGTATGTCACTCTAGGAGTTGGTATCGTGCTCACGAGACTCTCGGCAGTTGGCGGTCGGTCGTAGTGGCCCGGATCAAGGACAGGTGGTTCAACGCTCGTCCTGGCGGCGATGGGAAGAAGATCAAGTCGGCCCGTCACGGCAAGGGGGAGCGGTGGCAGGTCGTCTACGACGACGACCGCGGTGCCGAGCGTGGCCCTACCTTCGCTCGCAAGGTCGACGCGGAACGGTTCATGGCGACCGTCGAGGCCAACAAGCTTCGCGGCACCTATGTGGATCCCGACCGGGGGAAGACCCTGTTCCGGGACTATGTCACCGAGTGGCAGGCGAACCAGATCCAACTCGCACCGAGTTCGGCGGACACGTTGGCGTCGGATCTGAAGAACCACATCCTGCCGACCTTCGGCGACCGTCAGATCGGAAGGATCAAGCGGTCTGGGGTGCAGACCTGGGTAACCGAGCGGTCAAGAGTCCTCGCTCCAAGCACGCTGCACCGGGTCTACAGCTACGTGGCCACCATCCTCAAGGCGGCCGTGGCAGACGATGTGATCATCCGGACCCCGTGTGTGAACATCAACCTTCCGCCGGTCTCCAAGGCGCGGGTGATGCCGCTGCCGACACTGGCCGTTGAGGCGCTCGTCGCGGCGGCGCCCGACCGATGGCGCTCGGCCGTCATCCTTGGTGCCGGTACCGGCCAGCGCGAGGGCGAGGTTCTGGGGCTCACCCTCGACCGGGTCGAGTTCCTCCACCGGCGCGGTCGCATCGATCGCCAGGCGCAGAGCCCCAACCGTGGAACGCCATTCCTTCGGCCGCTGAAGACCGAGGCTTCGGTACGCCACATCCCCTACCCCGACGTCGTGCTCGACGCACTCGCCGAACACGTGAAGGCCTTCCCGCCGGAACTCGTCGAGGTGAACGAGTACACCGAACATTTTCAAACTTGCTTTGCTTGAACGGCGAGTAAGTTCTGCCCGGAACGTTTGAGTAACTGGCCAGTCCATGCCGGTAGACCGTCCGAAGACTGGAAGTTGTTCGACCGCTGTCAATCCGGC
>Ga0207710_10001045_pt1 | contig 14274 bp, 5 predicted proteins | sample KBSS24metaG_FD_184400 | JGI IMG/M metagenome (GOLD analysis project Ga0207710, IMG submission 184400) | Switchgrass rhizosphere microbial communities from Kellogg Biological Station, Michigan, USA - KBS S2-4 metaG (SPAdes) (version 2) | ecosystem: Host-associated > Plants > Roots > Rhizosphere >...
GCAGCGCGTCGCGACGAGCGAGAGCCAGCTCGCCGAGCTGACGGCGACGCAGGCCAGGCTCGCCGGGACGTCGCTCGCGGTGAACGACTGCGTCCTCCGCGCGCCGTTCGACGGGGAGGTGTCGCGCCGCCTCGCCGATCCCGGCGCGTTCATCCGCCCCGGGACGCCGATCGTGTCGATCATCGACCGCTCCACCGTGCGCGTCACCGGCGAGGTGCCCGAGGGGGACTTCGGCGTCGTCGCCGCCGGGACCCGGGCGCAGATCGAGCTGCTCGCGACCGGCGCCGCCGCGAGCGGCGTGATCGCGCGAAGATCGCCGGCCGCGTCGAGCTCCACGCGCACCGTCCACTTCGAGATCGATCTCGCCGATCCGGAGCGCAAGGTGCCGGTCGGCACCACCGCCGACCTGTCGATCGCGGTCGGCCAGCCCGAGCCGGCCACGGTCGTCCCGGGCGCGGCCGCGTCGGTCCGCGCCGACAAGGCCACCCTGTTCGTCGTCGAGGCGGGCAAGGCGAAGAAGGTGGTCGTGCCGGTGAAGGGCGAGGCTGCCGGGACGCTGTACCTCGGCGCCGAGCTCGCCCCGGGCGCGATGGTCGTGACCGAGGGGCGGTCGCTCCTCGCCGACGGCGACGCGGTGACGGCGACGATCGCCCCCGCGCCGGCGTCCTCGGCCGCCCCCTCGCGCGCCAGCCACGCGAGCCAGAAGCCGTGACGTCGCTCTCGCTGCGCAACCCGATCGCGATCCTGATGCTCTGCGTCGGGGTCCTCGTCTTCGCGTCCGTGGTCACGCCGCGGATGGCGGTCGACACGTTCCCCGAGCTCACGCCGCCGGTGCTCGTGGTCGGCACGCTGGCCCCGGGCCTCGGCCCGAAGGACATGGAGAAGACGATCACGTGGCGCATCGAGAAGTACGTGAGCGCCACGCCGGGCGTCGATCACGTCGAGAGCACGTCGCGCAACAACCTGAGCGTCGTGTTCGTCTGGATGAAGTGGGGCACGGATCTGAACGCCGCGCAGACGCTCGTCCAGCAGCAGGTCCAGTTCGCGATGGCGGCGGTGCCGAAGTCGCTCGGCGTGCTCCCGCCGTTCGTCCTCCAGTACGACCCGTCGAACGCGCCGGTCGTGCAGGTCGCGGTGTGGGGCGAGGGCTTCACCGGGCCGCAGCTCTACGACTACGCGTTCAACCAGATCGAGCCGCAGCTCGAGGGGATCTCCGGCGTCGCGAGCGCCGCCCTCAACGGCGGGCGGCAGCGGCAGATCAACGTCGTCGTCGATCCGTCGAAGTCGCAGGCGCGCGGGCTCACCGCCGACGACGTCGCGCGCGCCGTCGCGCAGTCGAACGCGCTGCTCCCGTCGGGCGAGTTCATCTCGCCGCGGTTCGACGCGAACGTGTACACGAACGCGATCCCGAAGGAGGTCCAGGCGATCGGCGACGCGGCGGTGGAGGTCGAGGCCGGGCGCTCGGTCCTCATCCGCGACGTCGCGCGCGTCGAGGACGGCGGCTCGCCGGCGACGCAGGACGTGACGGTGAACGGGACGCGGGGCGTGTACTTGAACGTGCTCCGCGTCCCCGGCGGCAACACGCTCGACATCGTCCAGCAGGTGAACCGCGTGGTCGACACCATCCAGCCGCAGCTCCCGGCGGGGATGCACGTGAAGGCGATCTTCGATCAGTCGACGTTCGTCCGCACGTCGTACGACGGCCTCAAGACCGAGGTGTGGCGCGCGCTCGCCCTGATCGCGCTCGTCATCCTGGTGTTCCTCCAGAGCCTGCGCGGCACGCTGATCGTCGCGGTCGCGATCCCGCTGTCGTTCGCCATCGCGCTCCTCGTGCTCTACGCGCACGGCGACACGCTCAACGCGTTCACCCTGGGCGGGCTCACGCTGGCGATGGGCCGCCTCGTCGACGACGCGGTGGTCGTCCTCGAGTCGATCCACCGCCACCAGCGCATGGGGATGTCGCGGAAGGACGCCGCGCTCCACGGGACCAACGCCGTCGCGCTCCCCGTGCTCGCGTCGATGCTCACGACCATCGCCGTGCTGCTCCCGGTGCTGCTCCTCGCCGGCCTGGCGAAGCGCCTCTTCGTGCCGCTCGCGCTCACCGTCGCGGTGTCGATGGTCGCGTCGTACTTCGTGAGCGTCATGGTGACCCCGGTCGCGTGCCGGTATTTCCTCGGGCACGGCGAGCACGGCGCGCTCGCGCACCGGGTCTCTGCGCTCATCGACGGCGCCGCCGATCGCTACGCGCGCCTCCTGCGCGCCGTGCTCCCCCACCGGGCGGCGGTGCTCGTCGCGTCCGCTGCGCTCGTGGTCGCGAGCGGGTGGATCTCGACCAAGCTCCCGAGCACGTTCTTCCCCGAGATCGACGAGTCGATGGAGCGCGTCTACGTGCGCCTCGCGCCCGGCACGTCGCTCACCGAGGCGTCGGCGAAGATCAAGGAGATGGGGCAGACGCTGAAGGCCGAGCTCCCCGCGGGCGAGGTCGAGCTGGTGCTCACGAACGTGGGCTCGCCGGGCAACGCGCGGAGCGCGATGACGAGCCCGAACTGGGGGCCCCACATGGGCTTCGTGCGCCTCGCGCTCGCCGACCCCGAGCACCGGAAGCACTCGCAGCGCGAGCTCTCCGACATGGCGCGCAAGATCCTCGTCGCGCGCTACCCCGGCGTCGACTTCCTCCAGTGGCCGGGGGGGCTCGTCGCGAGCGTCTTCTCGAACGGGTACTTCGCGCCGGTCGTCCTCGAGGTGCGGAGCGACGACCTGGCGCGCCTCGACGAGCAGGCCAAGGCCGTCGCCGAGGTCGCGCGCACGGTCGGCGGCGTCCGCGACGTGTGGGTCACGAGCCAGATGAATTATCCCGAGATCCACGTCGACACCGACCGCGAGAAGGCGGGGCTCGTCGGCGTGACGCTGCGCGACGCCGCGCAGACGACGCTCGAGGCGGTGCTCGGGAACATCAACGCGCCGAGCGTCTGGATCGACGGCGCGAACGGGCAGTCGTACTACGTCGTCACCTCCTACGACGGCGCGCGGATCAAGGACTCGAACGCGCTCGCGCAGGTGCCGGTGCGCGTCGGCGCGCTCGGCGACGCGGTGACGCTCGGGAGCTACGGCAAGGTGTGGCGCTCGGTCGGGCCGATCGCGGTCGAGCGCAACCAGCTCGAGCGCGCCTCGCACGTCGAGATGCAGACCGAGGGGCGCGACATCGGGAGCGCCGCCGCGGAGCTCGAGGAGAAGCTGCGGGCCGATCCGCGCACCAGGGGCGTCCGGTTCGAATGGGTGGGCCAGGTCTCGCTCATGAGGACGACGTTCTCGGGGCTCGGCGTCGCCATCGGCCTCGCGATCATGGTCGTGTTCATGATCATGGCGTCGCAGTTCAAGTCGCTCCGCCTCCCCTTCGTCATGCTCTTCACCATCCCCGTGTCTCTGGTCGGCATCGACCTCGCGCTGATGGGGGCGGGGCAAGGGTTCTCGATCACCGCGCTCATGGGGATGCTCATGGTGGTCGGCATCGCGGTGTCGAACGGCATCCTCCTCGTCGACGACGCGAACCGAAGGTTCCAGGAGGCGCCGGCGCGCGGCGGCGGCGACGCCGGGGCCCGGTTCGAGGCGGTCATCGCCGCGGCGCGATCGCGGTTCGTCCCGATCTCGATGACGAGCCTCGCGACCGTGATCGGGCTCGTCCCGACGGCGTTCGCGCTCGAGCGCGGCACCGAGTCGAACCAGCCGCTCGCGCTCGCGGTCGTCGGCGGGCTCACGTCGTCGACGCTGCTCTCGCTCTTCCTCGTGCCGGTGATGTTCATGATCTTCGCCAGGCGCGAGCCGGTCCCGGCCGCGTCCGGCGAGGCGCGCGTCGCGCTCGACGCGGGATCGCGCGCCTAGCTCGTCGGACGCGCCGCGCCGCCGCCGCTCGTCGCCGGGACGCCGCGGGCGTTCGACGCCCCCCTCGGCCGCTGGTCCGAGCCGAGGGTCCTCACGCGCCCGGGGCGGTGGAGCGGCGCGCGACGTCGAGCTGCGTCTGCCCGTGGTAGGTGCGCGAGATCTCCGCCTCGTCGAGGAAGCCGACGATCCGCGCCCCCTCGTCGACCACGATCAGCTCGCGCGTCTCCTCGGACAGGAGGAGCTCGAGCGCGGCGTGCAGGTCGTCCGACTCGCGGACCGAGATCGGATCGATCATCATGTCGGCGGCGAGCGCGAAGGCCGCGACGTCCGGATCGGTGGCGGCGGCGCGGAGGATGTCGGCGCTCACGACGCCGACCAGCTTGCCGTCGTCGTCGAGCACCGGGAACGCCTCCTGCCACGTCGCCTCGGCGACCCGGCGGATCACCTCGTCGGCGCGCGTCTTCGGGGTGAACGTCACGTAGGGCCGATCGCGCGTGACGACGTCGCCGACGCGCACCCCCTTGAGCACGTCGTAGATGAGATCGTCGCGGTGCGCCGGCGAGTCGCGGCGCGTCGCCACCTGCGCGTGGTAGAGCGATCGCCCGCGCAGCGCGACGAACGCGATCCCCTCGGCGAACATGAGGGGCACGAGGAGCTCGTAGCTCCCCGCGAGCTCGCACGTCATGACCAGCGACGCGAGCGGCACGTGGGCGAGGCCGCCGTAGAACGTCGCCATCCCGACCAGCGCGAACGCGCCGGGGTCGATCCGCGGATCGTGGAAGACGATCGACGCGGCGCGGCCGAACGCGCCGCCGAAGAGGGCGCCGAGGACGAGCGACGGGCCGAAGTCTCCGGCGCTCCCCCCGCTCCCCACGGTGAGCGACGTGGCGATGATCTTCGCCGCGCCGACGAGGAGGAGGAGCTCGACGCCGAACCACCCCTCGGGGAACCACGACGCGCCGGTGATCGCGACCTGCGCCGCGCCGTATCCGCCGCCGAGGATCCCGAGGCCCTGCCCCTTCGCGCCGAGGTGCGGCCCCACCACGACGATGAGCGGCGTCGCGAACAGGCCGAGGGCGAGCGCGCCGGCGGCCGGCTTCGCCCACACGGGCACGCGCGCGGTCCGCGTGACCCTCTGCACGAGGTGCAGCGAGCGGAGGAACGCGCTCGCGACGAACGACACGGCGAGCGCCATCGCCGCGTAGAGCGGGAGGTGCGCGGGGACGAACGGGTAGTGCGCGGAGTGGGCGAAGAGCGTGCTCTCGCCGAAGAACGAGATGAAGACCGAGTACGAGATGACGCTCGCGAGGACCGCGGGGACGAGCGCGTCGGACTCGAAGTCGTCCCGGTGCAGCACCTCGACGGCGAGGAGGGCCGCGCCGAGCGGCGTGCGGAACACCGCCGCCATCCCCGCCGCGGTGCCCGACACGAGGAGGATGCGCCGCTCCCGCTCCGTCACGCGGAGCGCGCGGCCGACGAGCGATCCGAGCGCTCCGCCGATGAGCATCGTCGGCCCCTCGCGCCCGCCCGATCCGCCGAAGCCGAGCGTCGCCACCGACGCGGCCGCCTTCACGAAGAGGACGCGCCGGCGGACGACGCCGCCGCGCCGGTGGAACGCGTCGATGAACACGTCCGACCCGCCGCCCAGGCACTCCGGCGCGAAGCGCACGGCGAGCCCGCCGGCGATGAGCGCGCCGACGGCGGGGAGCGCCCAGATCAGCCAGGGTCGGAACGGCGTGCGCGCGGTCGAGGTCATGAGCCGCTCGCCGTCGGCGAGGAGCGGCGAGTACCCGGCGAGCTCGTCCAGGATCACGCGCTGCGCGAGCTCGAGCGCCGCGAAGAAGATCGAGCAGAGGACGCCGGCGGCGACCCCGACGAGCGCCGCGTGCAAGAGGGTGCGCCCGACGAGCTGGAGCTCGATGGGCGTCGGCGGCAGCGCCGCGAGGCGAAACAGCGAGCGGATTCGCTTCTTTCGCGCCTTCTCGTCGCGCGAGCTCGGGCCGCCGTCGCTCACGCGACGACCATACTCCCGCCGCGACTGCGCGGGCGACCTTCCGTGGCGGCTCCTATCCGAGTGGCGATCGACGAGAGCCGGTGGGGGGGGCTACGAAGGGTGCACCCCTTCACGCGAGCATCGCGTGGACTCGGACGAAGGGGTGCACCCTTCACGCGAGCATCACGTGGACTCGGACGAAGGGGTGCACCCTTCACGCGAGCATCACGTGGACTCGGACGAAGGGGTGCACCCTTCACGCGAGCATCGCGTGGACTCGGACGAAGCGGTGCACCCTTCACGCGAGCATCGCGTGGACTCGGACGAAGGCCGCGATCGAGCGCCGATCACCGCGGCGCCGCCCGGCCCCGCGCCGACGCGGGCGCGGCGGCGGTCCCGAACAGCCGATCCCACAGGCGCGTCGTCACGCCGTAGTTCGCGTGCATGCTCGCGAGACGGTGGTGCCGCACATGGTGGGCGCGCATCGCGGCGAGCCATCGGCGGCGGAGCGCTGGGTGCCCGTCCGGCAGGTGGTACGCCATGTGGAGCGCCTCGTAACCAAGAAAGAAGCCGATCGACGTGGCGACGGCGAGCGCCCAGCTCCCCGCCGGCACCGCGGCGCGCAGGATCGCGAACGGGCCGGCGACGATCGCGACCAGCGTCACGACGTCGCGCAGCGAAAAGAGGATCAGCCACACGTCGGCCGGCCGCTCCCACGTGGGCGCTTCCTCCAAATAGTAATGATGGTGGCGGCCCGTGTGCGCGTCCCAGATCGCGCCGAGCGCTCGCCATTGGACGTGCATCACGTACCGGTGGGCCACGTATTCGAGGAGCGTCGCCACCACGAGCGTGGCCGGTACGGCCCACAGATCCGCAGGCTGGATCCGCCCCGCGAACTGGACCGCCAGGAGCAGCTCCGCCGCGACGCCGAGCGCGAGCATCCCGCCGAGGTGGCGGACGGGGCGATAACCGCTCGGGATCCAGCGGCGTAGCTCATCGCGATCCGTAGTGGCGACACGGCGCGCCGTGCCGCCGATCGAGGCCGGTCCACGCTCGCCGAGGCGCGCGCGGCGCGCCGAGCGCCGTCGACGGACGGCCGCAGCGCGGTGACGAAAAAGAGACGAGAGATTCATGCCGTCACCTCGAAGACCCGTGCGGCGGGCGCAGCCCGGCCGCGGTCGGACACCGACCGAAAACGAATGCGACGACCTGCGGTCTACTTCGACGCGTCGCTCCGTGAGCGACCGCCGACGACCGGGCCTGCGCGAGATGTAGGGACGAAACGATTCGGCCTAACCAATACTATATCGTTAATGTGTTATTCGGTGTACGGTTATTTTCGATATCGCGTAGCTGCTGCTGCTGCTTGGAATTTCGGGGGTGGCGGCGAAGCTCGACCATTCGGGGTGGGGGACCGCGGTCCGACGGGCCGCGGCGGAGAGCGACGAGGTCGGCCGTGACGGCGCATTCGACGTGGATTATCGACGCCAGGAACGACACGCGCTGGCTGCTCGGCGGCGTGCTCGTAAGCTATGCGCTCCTCGCCGCGCACCTCGGGGGGGCGATATCCACCGGAGCTCTCTGGTGGATATGGATCGTCCTCCTCGACGGGCCCCACGTCTTCGCGACGCTGTCGCGCACCTACCTCGACCGTCGCGAGCGCCAGGAACGCGCGGCGCTCCTGGCGGGCAGCTTGAGCTGGTTTCTCGCCGGGCCGGCGGCGTTCGCGCTCTCGGCCCTCGTCGGCACGCCGCTCCCGTTCGGCGTCTTCCTCACGCTGGCGATGCTCTGGGCGTACTGGCACGTCGTGCGCCAGCACTACGGTTTTCTGGCGCTCTACAAGCGCAGAAATGGCGACGGCGACCGCATCGACCACGTCCTCGACTCGGCGCTTTTGTACGGCGGGCTGCTGGCGCCGTTCGTCAGCTTCGCGCTCACGCAGCCGCGCGCGCGGCGGCTGCTCGGCCTCGCTCCGGCGCCGACGTGGGAGCGCGGCGTCTCGTCGGCGTGCTTCGTCTTCGCGGCGCTCCTGGTCCTGGCGTTCACCGTCCGCCAGCTCGTCCGCCATCGGCGCGGCCTCGGAGTCAATCGCCCGAAGTGCCTATTCTTCCTCGCGGTGCTGCCGCTGACCGCGGTCCTCTTCTCGCCGTGGGTGGTGGCGCGCGCCGATTTCGGCGCGTTTTTCATCGTCGTCACCGCGTATCACAACGTGCAATACCACGCGATGGTGTGGTTTTATCAGCGCAAACGCTTCCGCGGCGCGGACCCGGCGCCGTTCGGGCTGGCGCCCCGGATCATGGCGCGCTTCGCCGGGTACGCCGCCTGCGGAGTCGCGTTCACGCTGGTGTACCGCCTCGCCGGCTGCGGCGCCGGCGTCTACCCACTATGTGAGGGGCTCCGCTCCGCGCGCGCGATCGCGCCGGGGCTCACCCTATCGGATCTGGTGAACGGCGCGTTATGGGGCTTCGCGCTGCATCATTATTACCTCGACCAGAAGATCTGGCGCGTCAGCCGCGACGCCGGCCTCCGGCGGACGCTCGACATCGCCGAGGCGCCGCCCCGCGCGGCGGCGGCATAGGGTCGAAGCCACGTTCAGGCGCTCGTCGCCGACGTGCTTCGTGGACGCGTCGCGTCGATGGGGCTCGCGCCGGCCGGCGCGCGCAGCTGCGCGTAGGCGCGGTCGAGCGTCTCCGCCTTCAGCCCCGACGTCGGCCTCTCGTAGCGCTCGACGAGGCGGTGCGTCACGCGCGCGAAGAGCCGTAGATACGGGAGGAGCAGCGCGCGCGGCGCTCGCCGCGGGAACCACCAGTGGAGATACAGCGGGTGGGGTATGGCTCCGCGCCAGTGCTTCCCCTCCCACGCGTTCGGCCCCAGCCAGAGGAGGCGGACGCCGCGATCCGCGGCGCGCTGGAGCGCGGTGGCGGCGAGGTTGAAGTGGACGCCGGCGCGCCTCGCGCGATCGTCGTAGGTCCGGCCGCCGCGATATTGAAATTGCTCGCCGCCGCCGAACAGCTCGGTGACGAAGGCGAGCACGTCGTCGCCGTCCCGCGCGACCGCGAGCGAAGCGTGGTCACCGAGGCGCCGGCCGAGCGTCCGCCAGAACGCGGCGGGGGCGCGGACGTGATCTTCGTTGTGACGTCCGTACGTCGCGGCATATTGCGCCGCGATCCGGTCGGCGAGCCCGTCCCAGTCGCGCGTCGCCTCGAAGCGAACGCGCTGGGCTTCGGCCGCGCGGAGCGCGCGCCGGATCGCCTTCCGGCGGTCATTGCGGAAGCCGGCCAGGTACTCCGGCAGACCGCCCGGGGGGACCGGTAACGCCATATCGGGGAACAGGAAGAGCTCCCGGAGATCGGCGCGACGCAGCGCGCCTCGCGTCGGCGCGTCGCGCCCTTCGACGCCGTACACGCACAGCGGGAGGTCCTCTTCGGCAGCAAGGTCCTTGAGCCGCTCGATCAGCGCCATGCGCAGGACGTCGCCGTCGGGCTCGCCGGGCCCGACGACCAGGCGTCCGCGGAAGCTGAGCGGGCTGATCGCGAGCAGCCAGCCGTCGGTGCGGGCGCCGGCCACATGCAGCGCGCGCTGAAAGCCGGCGAGGAGGCGCCGCATCCACGGGATCCACGGCGAGAGCGCCGGCGCCATCCTCCGCAGGTCGGTCTGCCAGGAGCTAAAGAAGTATTTCTCCAGTGAATATCCGAAGTACACCGACCGGCTGCGCACGCGGAGCACGGGGCACAGCGCCGCCGGCCGCCCGTCGCGCGTCGCGACGACGTAGCGCACGTCGACGGCGCCGCCGAGCAGCGCGGAGAGGCCGGCCTCCTCCACCATCGCGAACCAGCGCGGCGTGAAGAACGGGCCGGCCCCTTCGCATACCGCGGCGATCGCCGCCTCGTCGAAGGCGCCGAGCGACGGGACGACGTGGACGGCGGCGGCGGTCACCGGCGGGTCGGAGAGCGCGCCGCCTTCGGGATCGATCGCATGAGGGACCTCCGACGTCGCCCCGGAGCCGGCGCCGTCGCAGACATCGGAGCAGCGTTCGACGGAGGCGCCTATCACCCCGCGGGGTGAGAAACGCGCGTGCAGCCGCCGGCGCATGCGGCGCCGCAAGAGCGGCCGTCCCGAGACGGATGACGGGGACGCGGTGGTCGAGAGGCCCGTCACGCCGCTGCCGCGCATCGGCTCCGTACAAACGTCGATTTCGCGACCGCACGACCGCGCGACCGTGCCTCGCGACGGCAAGGCCACGGGCGCGCTCACGCCATCGACTCTTGATGATGTCCGCCGGACCCCGACTCCACGTCGGCGCCCCATGGCGCGGCCTGTTCCCCGGGAGCGGCGCGTGTAAATTCGGCGCGTGAGCTGGAAGGCCTTCGTCCGCGAGATGTACGTCGCGGCGATCCATGTCTACCACTCGCCGTTCCCCGCGATCCTCCGCCGGAACCGCCTCGCGCCGAAGACGACCGCGAAGAACACCGCGCGCCCGCTCCACGGCGTGAGCCACGTCCTCCGCTGCATCGCGTACTACGAGGCGCTCGTCGTCATCCTGCGGCGGGGTGGGCTCCTCGGCGACCTCGACACGCCGATCAAGCTGCAAGCGATCGGCCTCATCGTCTTGATGCACGACGTCGCGAACCAGCAGGAGGACGACCACATCCGCGGCGAGGCGGCGCAGGCGGAGCGCTTCTACGCCATGGCCACGGAGCAGCCGTCGTACGGGAAGCTCGACGCAAAGGAGAAGCTGGCGGTCGACTTCGCCTACGCCGCGCTGAAGAGGAAGGCGCTCCTCCGCGGCGCGTGGGCGAAGCTGACGGCGGAGCAGCGCGGCGCGGCGCTCGTCCAGGCGTCGGACTCCTACGACTACACGCGCTCCGGGAAGGCCAAGAAGTACAACCCCGCTTACAACGCGCTCGTCCAGACGCAGGCGATCGGCGACGAAGACGGCGTCATCGTCGCCGCCGCGCGCGTGCTCGTCGAGGCGACGACCGGCTTCCACGACTCCGCGTCGCCGTCGCAGCGCGCGCGAGGGCTGCTCCTCGAGCACCGCGGCGCCCGCGCGCTCTTCGCCGAGGACACCGCCGCGCTGCGCGACGCGTTCCACGCGTTTTGGAAGGCGGTGAACGTCGAGAACGACGCGGTCGGCCTCTTCGCGCTCTTCGCCGCCGTCGACGGCCCGTCGTCGCCGCTCGGCGCGCCGTCGTCGAAGGGCTCGCTCGATCCGGAGCCGCGCGCGGAGGGGCCCGCGAAGGTCGCCGCGCCGCCGATCCTCCGCGCCGTGGCGGCGCTGGTGGACGCCGCCGACGCGGTCCTCGCCGCGCCGGCCGCGCGCGGCGGGTTCGGGAAGGGCCCCCAGCGGACGCAGCCCGGCTCCGACCAGCCGCCGCCGAAGCCGCCGCCGCGCCCCGACGACGCCGAGGACCTCGGCGTCACGTACGAGGCGGCGTGGAAGCACGCCCCGATCGTGCCGCGCGAGGAGTATGGGGCGCTCTTCACCGATCGGCGCTACGTGCGCTTCTTCATCCAGCTCGAGTCGCGGATCGCGAACGTCGGAGAGAGGTACACGAAGCGGAAGGAGGTGGCGATCTCCGGCGGGCACTACGTCGTCGTCTTCCGCGACCCGAGCGGCGAGCCGTCGAGGAAGGACGCCGGGTACCTCGTCGACACCCACGCGTACGACGACAAGGCGCGCGAGGTCGACGCCGTCCCGATCGACGACGTCGGCGTGTTCCTCGGCGACCTCGCGTCGGGCGCGCTCGGCGACGGCGCGCTCGTCCTCGCGCTCCGCCCGATCGGCGACAAGGCGCCCCCCGAGCCGGTCCACGAGCCGAAGGCTGGCGCGTACGTGCGCGTGAAGATGGGCGCGCGGACGTACGACTTCCTCCGCTGGGTGCGGAACAACTGCGGCGCGGGGGGGACGCTCGGCGTCGGCTGCCGCCCGCCGGAGCGCACGTACAACCTGAACTCGTACGCGTACCACACCGCCGAGGCGTTCCTCGAGGCGCTGGCGAAGGTGTACGAGATCAAGGGCGTCTTCCGCCCGCGGAGGGCGCGCAGCGACGACGTCACCGCGACGCTCCTCGAGAAGAGCGCGTACGCCGCCTTCAAGAAGCTCGGCGCCCCGTCGGTGACGCTCGAAGAGTTCGCGTACCAGTGGGCGATCAAGGAGAGCCTCGCCGTCCACGCGAAGAAGCCGGACCCGCCCGCGCCGTCGCTCGACGCGCCGAAGAAGGAGGCGCTCGACCCGCCCGCGCCGTCGCTCGACGCGCCGAAGAAGGACGGGCCCGACGCGCCGAAGAAAGAGGCGCCGAAGGGACCGCACGCGTTCGCCGACCCCGCGGTCGCGCCCGCGCTGGCGGCGGCGAAGACGCTCGACGCGTCGAAGCTCGTGCGCCTCGCCGCCGCGAACGCGCGCCTCGCCCAGAAGCTCGGGGGCGAGAAGGCGGGGATCTGGTACCCGGTGACGCGCGAAGACGTGATCCACGCCTTTCGCCAGAACGGGCACGCGCAGCGCGGGATCGAGGCGCTGAGCGGCCGGCCGCGCGTCGGCGAGTGGGCCGCGTTCAAGCCGACGCTGGCGGACCTGAAGGCGCGCACGGCCTACGTCGGGGCGCAGCGCGCGGCCGGCTCGGTGTACACGCACGAGATCGCGCCCGAGTACATCCGCGGAGCGATCGCGCTCGGGGCGCACGTGTCGACCAGCGAAGTGCAGATCGTCTACGCGCAGAAGGGGAACCGCGACGTGGGCACGGAGCGCGGCTGCCTCGTCTTCCTCCGCGAGTCGGTCGCGGCGAGCACGTCGACGCTCACCGAGGGGCAGGTCGGCTCGTCGAAGCCGGGGCTCGTCGTCTTCAAGCCGGAGGCCGTCGCCGACGTCCGCCAGCTCAAGTTCTCCGCGACGCTCGACGGCGGCACCGGCAGCGTGCCGAACCTCCCCGAGCCGGGCGCGCAGTACGAGCAGTTCACGGCCACGAGCGCCACGCTCCATAGCGCGAAGGGCGCCACGGCGAACCAGGCGGCGGCGAACAACGAGCAGGGCGTGGCCGGCGCGATCCCGTTCGCGCACGTCGCGGCGATCGTCATCAAGTCGGAGGCCGGAGGCAGTACGCCGTGGACGCCGGCGCGCCTCATCGAGCGGCTGCGCGCGGCGCGCCTCGCCGAGTTCCCGCCGCCGCTCGCGCTCATCCGCGAGATGCTGGCCTCGCCCGGGACGTCGCGGGCGATCTTCGAGTCGTGGTTCGCGGCGAACGCCGAGCGCACCGTCTACGAGCGCCTCTCCGACCTCCTGAAGGCGCGCGGCCTCACCGGGAGCGACGACGAGATCCGAGCGATGATCGTCAGCGACAAGACCCCGGCGCGCGACGGCGGGAAAGGGACGCTCCTCACGCGATCGCAGGTGGTCGCGCGCGTGGTCGGCCTCGCGACGGCGACGGATCCGCAGCAGACGACGCACTGGTCGATCACGCAGAGGCTCCTCTACGAGCCGGCGGTGCGCGCGGCGTACGCAGGCAAGTCGGCGTCCGGATCGGCGCTCGGGTCGCGCGCCTCCGGCCCCGGACGCACCGCGCCGCCGTTGAGCGGGAAGACGCCGCCGCTGAAGGGCGTGACGCCGCCGCCGAAGGGCGCGCCGGCCAAGGGCGTGACGCCGCCGGCGAAGGGCGCGCCGGCGAAGGGCGTGACGCCGCCGCTGAAGGGCGCGCCGGCCACGGGCGCGCCGCAGAAGCCGGTGCCGCCGCCGCCGCGCGAGCTCCCGCCGACGGTCGAGGAGCTCGAGGCGCAGCTCCGCGTCGAGCTCGCGCGCCTCGCCGATTTCGCGAACATCGTCCCGCTGCTCGTCGGCGCGATGCGCGCGCCGATCGCCGTACGCGGCGACGTCACGGCGGTGCGGAACCTCTTCGACGCGAGCCGCGACCTCCTCGGCGGCGAACAGGATCGCAAGGCGTGGTTCCGCGCGCTGGAGTGCGTGGAGGGGATCTGGACGGCGCGCACCGACGCCGCGCTCCTCGCGCGCGTGGCCAACGTCCGGGCGACCGACGCCGGCGCGGGCGGCGACTGCGGCCCGTTCTCGATCGCGTTCAGCATCCTCGGCGCCGACGTCGAGGAGCCGAGGAAGCTCCAGTTCAACGGCGAGCTCCGGCGCGCCGTGCACGCGCGCCTCGCCGATCGCTTGATCCCGGTGCCGGACGAGCTCGCGGGGCGCCTCCAGGCCGCGCTCCGGAACGCGCTCGCCGAGGCGGACGACCTCGAGCCGCGCCTACCGGCACGCCTCCGCGACGTCATCGAGGGCGAGGACGTGCCGCACGGTGCCGACCCCGTGCGCGAGCTGGCGACGGCGTACGGCGAGTACGTGCGGCGGCCCGGCGTGTACGTCGACGATCCGTTCCTCGAGGCGGCGATCGCCGTGCTCGACG
>Ga0207710_10001046_pt1 | contig 14273 bp, 9 predicted proteins | sample KBSS24metaG_FD_184400 | JGI IMG/M metagenome (GOLD analysis project Ga0207710, IMG submission 184400) | Switchgrass rhizosphere microbial communities from Kellogg Biological Station, Michigan, USA - KBS S2-4 metaG (SPAdes) (version 2) | ecosystem: Host-associated > Plants > Roots > Rhizosphere >...
AGCAATGGAGCTATCTCATTTTGGAGCCAAAGTAATTTACCCGCCCACCATTCAGCCGGTAATGAATAAAAACATCCCGGTTTGGATCAAGAACACATTTGCTCCGGGTGATCATGGCACAGTCATTACAAATACCAATGGAAAAAAATTACCTGCTGGAAATGGAGGTATTGTTCGGGGCATATCCAGCATCAACAATATGGCATTATTAAGTCTCGAAGGAAGTGGAATGATCGGTATCCCCGGTTTTTCCAAAAGATTGTTCGAAGCATTGAGCAATGAAAAGATCAATGTTATTCTCATAACGCAGAGCTCCTCCGAACATTCGATATGTGTAGGTATTGAAGCATTAATGGCTGACAGGGCTAAACAAATTGTGGATGCAGCATTTAGTAATGAAATTGAATTGAATAAAGTAGAGCCGTTAAAAATTGAAACAGATCTTTCTATAGTAGCATTGGTAGGAGAAAATATGAAAAGCCATCCGGGTATTAGTGGCCGCATGTTTAGTGCTATGGGCAGAAATGGCGTAAACATTCGAGCCATTGCACAGGGATCATCTGAAAAAAATATTTCTGCTGTTATTTCGACCAAAGATGTACGCAAAGCAGTTAACGTTTTGCACGAAGAATTTTTTGAAACGACTTATAAGCAGGTAAATCTTTTCATAGTAGGCACTGGCAATGTAGGATCAAAATTGATCGATCAATTGCAACAGCAGCTTGATTTCTTGCAAAAACAAATGCATTTGCAGGTTCGTGTTGTGGGTTTATCAAATAGTCGTAAAATGTTATTGGATGAAGAAGGTATTGATTTGAAAAGCTGGAAAAAGAAACTTGAAGCTGCTCCTGCTGCAGATCTTCAAAAATTCATTGAGGAGATCATAGCCCGCAATCTTCGCAATTCTGTTTTTGTTGATATTACAGCCAACGATCAGGTAGCTAAAGTATATAACCAATTATTACAAAAAAGCATTTCGGTTGTCGCTTGTAATAAAGTAGCTGCTTCTTCGGCTTATGATAATTATAAAAAATTAAAAGACCTGGCACGGGAATATAATTCTCACTTTTTATTTGAGACAAATGTTGGTGCCGGTCTCCCGGTTATTGGCACATTGAATGACCTGTTGAGAAGCGGCGATAAAATAAATCGTATTGAAGCGGTTCTAAGCGGGACATTGAATTTCGTATTTAATAATTATGATGGTAAAAGGAAATTTGCAGAAGTGGTAAAACAAGCGCAGGATGAAGGATATACTGAACCCGATCCACGCCTTGATCTCAGCGGCACGGATGTAATGAGAAAGATCATGATCCTGGCAAGAGAGGCTGGGGAAAAAATTGAGATGAATGATATAGCCAACAATTCTTTTATGCCCGAATCCTGTATGAAGGGAACGGTTGATGATTTTTATGCAGCAATGGCAAAGGAAGAACAGCATTTTAAAAACTTGTATGAAAAAGCAAATGCAAAAGGAACAAAATTGAAATTTGTTGCTTCATTTGATCAGGGTAAAGCATCCGTTGGTTTGCAGCATATAGATCCCAAGCATGATCTTTATCACCTGTATGGAAAAGATAACGTGGTATTATTTTATACTGATAGATATAAAGAGCAGCCATTGGTTGTAAAAGGCGCTGGTGCAGGTGCAGAAGTAACAGCCAGCGGCGTATTTGCTGATATTATAAGAGCAAGCAAAGTTTAATTTAAAAGTAAAAATCAAAAGAGAAATCATCATGAGGGATGTAAGTATTTTTACTTTTAATTTTTGACCTCGATTCTAATTCTATTAATTTGAAAACAATCATTATAAAATCCCCCGCTACAGTTGCAAATCTTGTTTGCGGGTTTGATATACTTGGCATGGCATTGTCAGAGCCTTATGATATAATGAAGGTGAAGCTAATAGATGAACCTCAAGTTGTGATTCATAATAAAGACAATTTTCATTTGCCAACAGACCCTGAAAAAAATGTTGCGGGTGTTGTCTTGTTGTCGATCATTGAACAGAATCACCGGTTTGGTTTTGAATTGGAAATTGAAAAACATATCATGCCGGGAAGCGGAATTGGCTCAAGCGCTGCAAGCGCTGCAGGCGCAGCTGTAGCGGCTAATCATTTATTGGGAAATATTTTTTCGATTGATGAGATGGTTCAATTTGCAATGAATGGTGAAAAGCTTGCTTCCGGAGTAAAACATGCCGATAATATCGCCCCATGTATTTCAGGAGGAGTTAGTTTAATACGCTCTATTCATCCATTGGATATTATTCCACTTTCGTCGCCCGATCTTCATGTTACCGTTGTTCATCCCCAGATAGAAGTAAGAACATCAGATGCAAGGCAAATACTAAAAAAACAAGTATTGCTTAAGGATGCAATAAAACAATGGGGAAATATTGCCGGGCTTGTAACAGGATTTTTAAAAAATGATCATGATCTTATCAGCCGGTCATTGGAAGATGTGATCATCGAACCTGTTCGCAGCATCCTGATTCCCGGCTTTGATGAAGTAAAAATAAAATGTAAAGAAGCGGGGGCATTAGGAGGTGGCATTTCCGGTTCGGGTCCTTCCGTATTTATGCTAAGCAAAGATGAAAAAACTGCAAAGGCAGTTGAAGCCGTAATGAAAGATGTATATACCAGGATCGGAATTGAATTCATCACATACGTTACGACCATAAATAAGAAAGGAGTAGAAATAGTGAGTTCAGAGTTATAAAAGAGTGAGCAAGATTTCGGCAATAAAATTGCCAATAGAAATAACAAGGCATTATGAAGTACTATAGCACAAATAAACAATCACCTGCAGTTGATTTTAGAGAAGCAACGATAAATGGGCAGGCGCCGGATAAGGGTTTATATTTTCCCGAATTTATTCCACAGGTAACAAAGGAATTGATTGAACAACTTCCTGATTTTTCATTTGAAGACATTGCATTTACAGTTTTAAAACCATATATCGGCGGTACTATACTCGATGAAAAACTTTTTGAAATAGTAAACGAGGTTTTGAATTTTCCCATACCATTAGCGCAGGTAAATGAAAAGATATTCGCATTGGAATTATTTCATGGGCCAACATTGGCTTTTAAAGATGTCGGCGCAAGGTTTATGAGCCGATGTCTTGGCTATTTTGTTACCGGTCAGGCTGCTCAAAGCGGTCAGACCGGTAAAGTTACAGTGCTTGTTGCCACATCAGGTGATACAGGAGGGGCAGTAGCCAACGGCTTTTATGATGTAGATGGAATTGAAGTAGTGATCTTATATCCTTCGGGGAAAGTAAGCCCCGTACAGGAAAAACAATTAACTACATTAAACAAGAATATTCATGCATTAGAGATTGAAGGAACTTTTGATGATTGCCAGCAAATGGTAAAGAATGCTTTTGCAGATAAAGACGTGAATGAAAAACTATTTCTTACTTCAGCTAACTCAATCAATGTAGCAAGATGGCTACCGCAGCAGGTGTATTATTTCTTTGCCTATAAACAATGGCCGGATAAGGCGCAACCACCTGTTATCAGTGTACCCAGCGGCAACTTTGGTAATATTTGTGCCGGTTTATTAGCCCAACAATCCGGTTTGCCAGTTATGCATTTTATTGCCGCCTGTAATGCCAATAATGTTTTTACGGAGTATATAAAGACATCTGATTTCAAACCAAAAAATGCTATACCGACATTGAGCAATGCAATGGATGTGGGAAATCCAAGCAATTTTATAAGAATACTTGAAATATTTAAGCATCAATATCCGTCATTAAAAGAAAAGATGAGCTCATACAGTATTTCAGATGAGGAAACAATTGAAATAATCAAAGACGTAGTAGATCAATACGACTATACTTTAGATCCGCATGGAGCCGTGGGCTATTTATCTCTTGAAAGATGGCTGGATCAACACCCCGATACTAAGGGTATTTTTTTAGAAACAGCTCACCCTGTTAAATTTCCGGAAGCGATCGAAGAAATAACGGGTAAAAAAATTGATATACCTTTTTCTGTAAGGGATATTATGAGCAAGGAAAAGCAAAGTATATTAATGAAGCCTGATTTCAAACATTTTAAAGAATACCTGCTTTCAAAATAAATATTTAATCTTAACTCTTTTCTCCTTTTCCCGCTTTTTATCATAGCGTATCTTTGCAGTACAGAGGTTGGTTATGCATGATATAGAGCCTTTTTATAACTGGCGCCATATATATACGAGTGAAGAGGATGAACGATCACCTTTTTTCGGACGCAGCTATTCTGAGTTCGAATTCACACAGTCTGTTTACAATTTTCTTATTCACCCGCAATGGGATGATTTTGGCAGCCGCACACTTTACTTAAAAGTTTTATTAGCTGATTACGAAGAAAGATACGCCGTCATAGAAATGATCGGTGAATGGAACGATGCTATTGAGAATGATATAATGGAATTGAAGCGGGAAGTGTTGGAGAAATTCATGTATGAAGGTATTTACAAGTTTATACTGATTGGCGAAAACGTTCTGAATTATCATAGTGACGGAAAGGATTATTATGAGGAATTATTTGAAGAAGTGACTGATGAAAATGGCTGGGTAGTTTGCCTCAACATGCCTGAACAAACGCAGTATGATTTTAAAAAAGCACATCTTAACCGCTATATCGAATTGATTGAATTGGATAATTGGCGTACTTACAAACCTTTCCACTTATTCAAGAAAATTGACAACGAATTAATGGCTCGTTTGAAAGCCTGATAATTGAAGAAACTTTTCTGTTGTATATGGAGTTCCGATACTATTTTTGCGAAAATTTTCACCCTGATAGTTATTTATGAAATGGTCTGAATTCTTTACTTCTTCGGTTGGCAAAAAAGTGGTGATGGCAATAACCGGTTTATCCCTGATTCTTTTCCTTGTCGTTCATGTTACAGTAAATGCCTGCATTTGGGCCGTGCTTTTTGATCCCAATGATAATGGCGAGGTTTTTAATAAAGCCGCTCATTTTTTGGGACAAACATTGGTGCCCCGTGTTCTTGAAATTGGTTTATTCCTTTTTATAATCATTCATATTATACAGGGTTATGTGCTTGAAGTGCAAAATCGTCAAAGAAGAGGTGTGGGCTATAAAGTAAAAATGGGATCGGAAGGAAGTAAGTGGTATCGTAAATCAATGGGATTGCTTGGCACATTGATCTTTTTATTTCTTGTTGTACATATTGCTGATTTTTGGGTACCATCACGGTTCGGCGGATTAGATCCAATCACCTATCCGGATACTCCTAATAAAGAATTTCATAACCTATATGGAAAAATGGTGATAGTGTTTCAAAACCCATGGGTCGTTGGATTGTATATCATAGGCTGCTTTTCATTAGCATGGCATCTTATTCATGGTTTTCAAAGTTCGTTTAGAACATTGGGTGTTTCGAATAAAAAATATATGGCAATGCTGAATGGTTTTGGCTGGGCATTTTCAATCATTGTGTGTTTGGTATTTGCAATGATGCCGGTGAGTATGTATTTGGGTTGGGTGAAGTGATGTTCGGAATTGTTGAATAGAATTACAGAACGATGAAGTGTGTGACACAACAGGCGATGATAGTAGTAATACAGATGACCAAAAAATAAAAACGATAAATTATAAACTGATCATGCTTGATTCAAAAATTCCCGGTGGGCCTTTAGATCAGAAATGGATAAATTATAAAGGACATTGCAAACTGGTGAACCCGGCGAATAAGCGGAAGCTTGAGATCATCATAGTGGGCACTGGTTTGGCCGGTGCCTCTGCTGCTGCATCGTTGGCTGAATTAGGTTATAAAGTAAAATCATTTTGTTTCCAGGATTCACCACGCCGTGCACATTCAATCGCTGCACAGGGTGGCATCAATGCGGCAAAGAATTACCAGAATGATGGTGATTCTGTTTATCGTTTGTTTTATGATACGATAAAAGGCGGCGACTATCGTGCAAGAGAAGGTAATGTGCATCGTCTTGCTGAAGTAAGCACAAATATTATTGATCAGTGTGTGGCGCAGGGTGTACCATTTGCAAGAGAATATGGTGGTTTATTAAGCAATCGTTCATTTGGAGGAACACAGGTACAAAGAACTTTTTATGCTGCAGGACAAACGGGTCAACAATTATTGATCGGCGCTTACCAGGCATTGGAAAGACAGGTAGCATTGGGAAATGTTGAATTGTTTGCACGCCATGAAATGCTTGATATAGTGATGATCGATGGAAAAACAAGGGGGATCATTTGCAGAAATTTAGTGACCGGTGAATTGGAAAGGCATTTCGGGCACGCTGTGTTATTATGTACGGGCGGCTACGGAAATGTTTTTTATCTATCCACCAACGCGATGGGAAGTAATGTAACTGCTATATGGAAAGCACATAGAAAAGGTGCATTGTTTGGCAATCCATGTTTTACCCAAATACATCCAACCTGTATTCCGGTTACCGGCGATCATCAATCGAAGCTGACATTGATGTCGGAGTCATTACGCAATGACGGTCGTATATGGGTTCCCAAAAAGCAAGGCGATGCAAGAAAGCCCAATGAGATACCTGAAGATGAAAGAGATTATTATTTGGAAAGAAGATATCCTGCATTTGGAAATCTTGTGCCAAGGGATGTTGCAAGCCGTGCTGCTAAAGAAAGATGTGATGCAGGTTATGGTGTTGGTTCCTCTAAGCAGGCTGTTTACCTGGATTATAGCGATGCCTTTAAGCGTTATGGAAAAGTTGAAGCAGGCAAAAAAGGAATTCATAATGCAGATGAAGCCGCAATTATTAAATTAGGTAAGGAAGTGATCAATGAAAAATATGGTAATCTTTTTACCATGTATGAAAAGATTACCGGTGAAGATCCTTACCAGGTGCCAATGCGCATTTATCCTGCTGTGCATTATACAATGGGTGGTTTGTGGGTTGACTATGAATTAATGACCAATATTCCCGGTTTATACGCATTGGGGGAAGCAAACTTTTCTGATCACGGAGCGAACAGGCTTGGTGCGTCTGCTTTGATGCAGGGTCTTGCCGATGGATATTTTGTTATACCCTATACTTTGGGTAATTATTTATCAGATGAAATAAGAGTTGCTTCTATTCCGATAACCCATCCTGCGTTTGAAGAAACGGAGAAAGCTGTGGCTAATCGTATCAACCAGTTGATGAATATTAAAGGCACGCAGACAGTTGAAAGTTTTCATAAGCGTTTAGGAAAAATAATGTGGGATAAATGCGGCATGGCCCGCAATGCAAAGGGTTTGCAGGAGGCTATTAGCCAAATTCAGCAATTAAAAAAAGAATTTTGGAGCGATGTTAAGATTCCGGGTGGCATTAATGAAATGAATCCTGAATTAGATAAAGCCAACCGTGTTGCCGATTTTATTGAGTTGGGCGAATTAATGTGTATCGATGCTTTGCATCGCAATGAAAGTGCTGGCGGACATTTTCGTGAAGAATATCAAACACCGGATGGAGAAGCATTAAGAGTGGATGAACAGTTCATGTATGTAGCAGCATGGGAATATAAAGGTGATAGTAAATGGGAATTAAAGAAAGAGGATCTGAAGTATGAAGAAGTGAAACCAAGTCAAAGGAGTTATAAATAGCGGATTAACTATGTAATTAATAAATTGTTTTATTGTTAAACTGTTATGGAAGAAAAAAAGTTTTTGAAACTAAAGGATATAGAAGCTTACCGGGTTTCATTTCATCTTAGTAATTATGTTTGGGATGTTGTAGTTAAATGGAATTTCTTTGGTCAACAGACGGTCGGTGAGCAATTTGTAAAGGCAATCGATAGTATTTCAGCAAATATTGCCGAAGGATTTGGCAGATATGGTAAACGAGACAAAATAAAGTTTTATCGTTATAGCCAGGGCTCTTTGACTGAATCGTTAGATTGGAATCAAAAATCAAAGGTCAGAAGGCTTCTTAAGGAGACAGAGTATCAAAAAATATTTTTTGAATTACAAAAGTTACCGAGAGCAATAAATGCATTAATCGCATTTACAAACCTTAAATTGAAAGTGTGAAAGGAATGATAACAATTTAACCATTTATCAATTTAGCAATGGATCATTATTCAATGAATCTTACATTAAAGATCTGGCGTCAGAAAAATAAATCTGATCGTGGAGGTTTTGAGACCTATGAAGTAAAAGATATTTCTTCCGAAATGTCTTTCCTTGAAATGTTTGATGTATTGAATGAACGATTGATACAAGAAGGAAAAGAACCTATCGCATTCGATCATGATTGCCGGGAGGGCATTTGCGGGGCATGTTCTATGTATATTAATGGTCGTCCGCATGGGCCCTGGCACGCAACTACTACTTGCCAATTACACATGCGGGCTTTTAAAAATGGTGATACAATAGTGGTAGAACCGTGGAGAGCAAAAGCATTTCCAGTTATTAAAGACCTGGTTGTTGATCGTAGTTCTTTTGATCGCATCATACAAGCCGGCGGTTATATTTCGGTAAACACTGGTAATGCTGTTGATGGAAATGCAATTCCAATTGAGAAAGAAAATGCAGATAAATCATTTGCAGCTGCGGCATGTATAGGTTGCGGCGCTTGTGTAGCGGCATGTAAAAATTCTTCAGCTCTATTATTTGTTTCGGCAAAAGTTTCTCATTTGGCTTTGTTGCCACAAGGTGACCCTGAAAGAAAAACAAGAGTGCTTAACATGATCGCACAAATGGATAGTGAGGGCTTTGGCAGTTGTACTTTTACCCAGGCCTGTGAAGCAGTTTGCCCTAAAGAAATTTCTATTACGAATATCTCCCGCCTTAATAATGAATATATGATGGCAGGTCTGTCAACTGACCAATAAAAAGACTTTCCGCTTTTTCAGGGTAATTAACAGCATGGGATAACATTAAGGCAATAAATACCCCGGATTTTACGATTTTGAGTTAAACTCGCTGCTATTGAGTTATTTAGGCAGAATATTAGTTTTCTTATTCTTCGTATTTATATCCCTGTGGAGCCAGGCACAATTTCCTGCGCCCAATTCATTCACTACAAACCTGCGGCAAAAAACATTTAAGGTTACTGATACCTTGAAGCTTGATACGATCAGTATCGCTCCCAAAACATTTTCAATTGTGAATATCCCAATTGCTGATTATAGACTTGACTATGTGAATGCCATTTTATATTGGAATAAAAAACCTGCTGCCGATAGTGTATCGATTACTTATCGAGTGTTCCCATTTAAGTTGAACCCCGTTGCACAAAGAATGAGCTTTGATAGTGTGGTAAATAATTTTTATGCCGCACCTTTTGAATTTAATAATGGGCTTACTAATTCGCAGAGAGGAATTTTTGATTTTGGAACATTAAAAGCGGAAGGAAGTTTCGGAAGACAAATCGGGTTTGGGAATAGCCAGGATGCTGTATTGAATTCAACGCTCAACCTGCAACTGAGCGGAATGCTGGGCGACAGTATTGAGATACAAGCTGCGATCACTGATAATAATATTCCCATACAACCAGATGGCACTACACAACAATTAAATGAATTTGACCAGGTGTATTTGCAATTCAAAAAAAAGAATTGGCAACTTGATCTTGGTGATATTGATATTAGAGAAAAAGAAAATTATTTTTTGAATTTTTATAAGCGGTTACAGGGTATTTCTTTTCAAACTACTAACCGGCTCGGACAGAACACAACCTCTAAAACATTAGCAAGTGGATCAATAGCGAAAGGAAAATTTACCCGCAATGTATTTCAGGGATTGGAAGGCAACCAGGGGCCTTATCGTTTGACAGGTGCGAACAATGAATTTTTCTTTATCGTTCTTGCAAATACTGAAAGAGTATTTCTTGATGGTGAGATCTTGCAGCGAGGCGAAGACCAGGATTATGTGATCAACTACAATTCTGCTGAAGTTACTTTTACTCCAAAGAGAATGATCACAAAAGACAGCCGCATACAGGTAGAGTTTGAATATGCGGACAGGAATTTTTTGAATGCTAATCTGTATTTATCCCAGCAATTTGATATTAATAAAAAATTAAAACTTCGGATAAGCGCATTTAATAACAGCGACGCAAAGAACTCACAGATAAACCAGGAATTAGATATAACCCAGAAGCAATTTCTTTCAGGCATTGGTGATAGTATTCAAAAGGCCATTTATCCCGCCGTGGCAGTGGATACATTTGCTGCTGATAAAATTTTGTACGAGAAAATTTATTATAATGCCGGAGCTGATTCTTTTTATCAATATTCTACTGATCCTTTATTGGCAAAATATAGTTTAGGGTTTACAGATCTTGGACAGGGTAATGGGAATTATGTTGCTGATTTCAACGGTGCTAATGGTAAAGTATATAAATTTTTAATGCCCATAGGAAGTGTAAAGCAGGGGAGATTTGAACCAGTACAGGTTTTGGTTACACCCAAAAAACAACAGCTCTTTGACCTGGGTCTTGATTATGCGATTGACAAGAACACTTTATTAAAAACAGAAGTAGCCACAAGCAATAACGATGTAAATACTTTTTCACAAAAAGATAATGGTGATGACAGGGGATGGGCAGCAAAATTTCAATTAAGTAATAATGCAATGCTGCAAAGGCAAAAGGGCGTTCAATTGATAACAGGACTTGACTATGAATATGTGCAAAATAAATTCAGGCCATTAGAAAGATTAAGATCTGTCGAGTTTACAAGAGATTGGGGTTTACCACTGGTTACACAACCGGCTACTGAAAATATCATACGAGGTTCAGCAGGTATAAAAAGTAAAAAAAATAATGCTGTTACTTACCAGGTCACTAATTATCATCGCAGTGATAACTATAATGGTATTCAGAATGCATTTTTTCAAAATACAGATTGGGGCGGCTGGAGATTCAATAATCAGTTCATTATAACCAATTTCAATACATCCAATGATAAAGGAAGTTTCCTGCGACCGACATTTGATCTCAGCAAACAATTGAAAAAAATCAATAACTGGAGGCTGGGCCTTCGTTATGAGTTGCAGAAAAATAATGTACAATATAAAAGCACCGATACATTAACACCATTTGCTTTTTCTTTTGATAGTTATTCAGCTTATTTAAAGTCAGATGAAGCTAAAAAGAACAGGTATGGAATTACTTTTTTTACCAGGTCAGATAAATACCCTGTTAGTAAAAGCCTAATTCGTGGTGACAGAAGTTTAAATCTTAACCTGCAAACCGAATTATTGGCAAATCCGAAAAGGCAATTTTATTTAAACACTACTTTCCGAAAACTGAAAGTGTATAACGCTGCTGTATCAAGACAAAAAGAAGATCAAACAATTCTTGGCCGTGCCGAATATGTAATGAATGAATGGAAAGGATTGCTAAATGGAAATTTATTGTATGAAGTAGGAGCAGGGCAGGAGCAACGCCGGGATTTTGCATATCTGGAAGTGCCGGCTGGTACTGGTCAATATGCATGGAATGATTATGACAGTAATGGTGTTCAATCGCTAAATGAATTTGAGCTGGCTGCATTTCCCGACCAGGCAAAATTTATACGCATATTGACCCCAACCAATGATTTTATAAAAGCAAACTATATCACTTTTAATTATAGTCTTGCTATTAATCCACGATCTATACTAAATAGTGCCGATTTAAAAGGAATGAAGAATTTTTTGTCGAGACTTAATTTTTCCACTTCATTGCAAATAAACAAGAAGTCAGTTGCCAAAGGCGACTTTGAGTTTAACCCGTTTAAATATGGAGTGGCGGATACAGCTCTTATCACTTTAAATACTACTTTTCTTAATAGCATTTCATTCAATCGTTTCAGTAGTAAATGGGGAATCGATTTCAGTAACTTTCGAAACAATGGAAAGTCTTTGCTTACTTACGGTTATGAAAGCCGTAAGTTGAACGACTGGAATCTAAAATGGCGATGGAATATGAGCAAAGCATTATCATTAACGATTAATGGAAAAAAAGGATTGAATGCATTATATACTCCTCAATTTGCTAATCGCAATTACCAATTGGATGTTTATACCATAGAACCGCAGCTCATTTATATAAAAGGTACTTCTTTCAGGCTTATTACAGGATATAGATTTGATAACAAAAAGAATCTTCCTTTATACGGCGGAGAAAAATCGACTTCTCATTCACTGAATATTGAATCAAAATACAATATTCTTCAAAGCAGCTCCCTAACAGGGAAATTCACTTTTAATAATATCAGTTATAAGTTTCCTGCTAACACAACGGTAAGCTATATCATGCTGGATGGGTTATTGCCGGGAAAAAATTTCCTGTGGTCATTGGTTTTTAATAAACGTTTATTGAATAACCTGGAGCTGAATATCCAATACGACGGACGTAAAGCCGGCACATCGAAAACAGTGCATGTAGGAAGAGCGGGAATAACAGCGTTATTTTAGTTTGAATCGTGATTAATGAGCTTGTTTATTTCCTTTTAATCCCATAAATCATATAAATCCCGGTTCAGACATTAAATCTAAAATGCATCACATCTCCATCTTTTACTACATATTCTTTTCCTTCTATTCTTAATTTCCCAGCATCTCTTGCAGCAGCTTCGGAACCATATTTAATATAGTCTTCATAAGCTATTACTTCTGCTTTAATAAAACCTTTTTCAAAATCAGTGTGAATGACACCGGCTGCCTGTGGGGCTTTCCAGCCCTGGTGTATAGTCCATGCTCTTACTTCCTGCACGCCTGCGGTGAAATAAGTAAACAGGTTTAAAAGTTTATAAGCTGAATGAATAAGGCGATCTAGTGCCGGCTCCTTCATTTTATATTCTTCCATGAACATCATCTTATCCTCCGCATTTTCCATTTCAGCTATCTGCGCTTCTATGGAATTATTCATGATGATCATTTGCGCATCTTCATTTTTAGTTGCTTCTTTCAAAGCTTCTGAAAATTTATTGCCTGTATGCATGGAAGGTTCATCTACATTTGCAACATATAAAACTGGTTTGTCGGTTAAAAGAAAAAGATCAGCTACTGCAACTTTATCTTCTTTTGATAATTGAAGTTCACGGATATTTTTCCCTTTATCCAAATGTTCTTTGCAGCGGATCAATACATCCAGTTCAGATTTTAATTTAGGATCAATTCGGGCCTGTTTTTCTGTTTTCTGAATTTTTCTTTCTACGCTTTCAATGTCCTTCAATTGAAGTTCAGTATCAATAATATCCTTATCACTTACAGGATTGATAGCTCCTTCGTCTCTTAAGATATTTTCATCTTCAAAACAACGGATCACATGAATAATTGCATCTACTTCACGGATATTGGCTAAGAATTTATTTCCTAACCCTTCACCTTTGCTGGCGCCACGCACCAGCCCGGCAATATCAACGATCTCTATTTGTGTGGGAACGATCCGATTCGGTTTTACCAACTCCGCCAATTTATGTAAGCGATCATCGGGAACATCAACAAGACCTACATTTGGATCAATAGTACAAAAGCGATAATTGCTGGCCTGTGCCTTGGCGCTATTGCTTACCGCATTAAATAAAGTTGATTTTCCAACATTGGGAAGTCCTACAATTCCAGCCTGCAAACCCATTTAGTTTATAGTTTTTAGTTTGTTGTTTATAGTTATTTAAGGGCGGCAAAGATAAGTGAAATGAAGTTTTGTAATGTTGCAATTAGCTTTAAGAAAACTCCCTTAACTTCAAACTATAAACTATAAATCACAAACTCAACATGGCTCTTAGCAGAATATGGTCAGCATTTATCATTATTGCTATTGTTGTAGCTGCTATTCGAATGATCGCAGGGAATGAAACCATTTTTACCAAAATGGTTGTTGGTAAATCTTCTGATAAATATGACAGCGTTTATTATTATGCGATAGGTTCACCGGTTAATCAGAGGCTTTCTCCTAAATACCCTGATTTTTTAAAGGAGTATGGGTATTACAGAACCGATTCAATACAGCGGGCATCGGTTTTACTTACTGATAATATGGCTCATGATTCGGTGAATACTGTTATGATTGTAAATCCCGGAATCAAAACATACACGTATCTCTCTGTTCAAAAAAAATTAGAACGAAAAGTTGATGGCATTATTGAAACAGCAAAGAATGCTGTTATTGATATTATCATTCCTTTGATAGGTATTCTTGCCTTATTTATGGGTTTTTTAAATATAGCTGAAAAAGCAGGAGGGGTAAGGTTATTATCAAAGATCATTTGGCCTTTCTTTTCAAAGATTTTTCCTGATATACCAAAAGGTCATCCTGCCACTGGGCACATGATGATGAATTTTTCA
>Ga0207710_10001047_pt1 | contig 14271 bp, 7 predicted proteins | sample KBSS24metaG_FD_184400 | JGI IMG/M metagenome (GOLD analysis project Ga0207710, IMG submission 184400) | Switchgrass rhizosphere microbial communities from Kellogg Biological Station, Michigan, USA - KBS S2-4 metaG (SPAdes) (version 2) | ecosystem: Host-associated > Plants > Roots > Rhizosphere >...
CGACGTAAAAGTAACACTCGGCTTTGAACAAGCCGACGCCGCACAGGCGTAAACTGAAATAAGGCGAGATAAAGGACCTCAACGAAAACACCATCTTTGACGAGGTCCTACGCCTCCCGAACGCACGCCGAATTACTTCCTCGCTTCGTTTATATTCTCACAGATCTGCCATGGACAACTGCTGCAATCGTTTCAGCAATTGCTGAAATGGTTTTTCGTGTTGGAGAAATGATTTAGGCCGTTGGAGAAATGATTTTGGCCATGGGAAAGATGGTTTAGGCCATGGGAAAAGTGGGTTTGGCCATGGGAAAAATGGTCTAGACCATGGGAAAAATGATTTTGGCCGTGGGAAGAATGGTTTTGGCCGCGGGAAGAATGGTTTAGGCCATGGGAAGAATGGTTTAGGCCGTGGGAAGAATGGTTTAGGCCATTGGAAAGATGATCTAGGCCATTGGGTAGGTCGTTTTCCGCTCGGGGTAAATGATTTTCCTCTCGGAGTAGAGGGTTTTCCGCTCGGGATAGATGATTTTCCGCTTCTGGTAGGTGGGTTTCCGCTTGGGGTAGAGGGCTTTCCGCATGGAGTAGGTGGGTTTCCGCTTGGGGTAGAGGGTTTTCCGCTTGGGGTGGAAGGTTTTCCGCTTGGGTAAAATGATCTTCCGCGTGCGGGAAATCGCCGGACCCTGTCAGGGTTGAACCAAACGACCGACATAGTCCGACAACTTCAGGGTCGCGAACCGATAGGCGCAGGTAACCGGGTGTTTCACTTTCGCTTCACACCCGGCTATTGAATTTGTCGCCTTCAGTGACCGCTCGATTTGTTGGTCACTGCGGTTTCTTCGTCATTGAAGGTGGAGCGTTCGCGCTTTTCGTCATAGTTGGCGTGTTCGTGTTTGACGATTTAATGGCGTTCCGGAATTCTGGGGGAAGCTTTGACGGGTCAACCGGCTGACTCATTTGCTTTTTCATCGTTGCGGCGTCCGGGATTCCGGGAATCTTCTCACCGGGCTTCATCGTTCGAACAGCAGTCTTAGGATTGATGCCCTGGGCGGTGTTTCCTATAGCAACATTCGTGACGGCGTTTGCCGGCGGTATGCCCGGCGTCGTATTGGCCGATGGCGGTACCGGCGACGTGGACATCCCCGGAGGCAGGTCCTTTTGACTTGTGCTGATCACAACGTTGGAATTCTGACTGGAATTCTGAGATGAAGTTGGCGTCGGAGCAGACCCGCAGCCCACATTAAGTATTGAGATCGAAAGTGCGAAAAAAATCAGAACTTTTGACATATCAAATAAAACATCCTCTTGAAATTTAAAAATAACAATGCCGATTTGAAGGTTGCGTCCCCGGGGGGCAGCGACGGCGTTCAAATCGGCACAGGCAGGTGTCAAACGGATTCGGAAGGTGATCGGCCGTCATAGGCTAACAGCCGCTAAGCAGTGATTATAAACCTCTCGAAATTTATGTCAACTAATATTTCCCCACCTGTGCCACTGTTCAATTCGAACAAATTTCTTTGCCGGATTCAAATTTGACATCGACAATGGCGTTATTTAGACTAATCAACTTGCCCAAGGCATCGGCCAGGTAGCTCAGTTGGTAGAGCAGCGGACTGAAAATCCGCGTGTCGGCGGTTCGACCCCGTCCCTGGCCACCACATAATCCTCTCATAAGCCAAAAATAGGATCGTTACTGCTATTGCGGGCAGGGTCTAAAACCCGAGGTGTCCGTTTGACCGAACTAGCCGAATGAGGACAAAAAAAAGCCGGTCATGGACCGGCTAGATAGCTTTTGAACGCGGGGATCAGAATTTTTATGGAATACGGACGGCGGGCAAATTGGGAAGATACAATGAAGACTACTGTGTGTCGGCTATCTGGTTAAAACATTTGTCGAAACTTTGTTGTGACCCGAGTTTTTGGAGGAATCTCTAAAGCAGCCGGGTCCGACCACGCTTTAGAGAGAAGCAAAATGTGTGCCATCAAATGTTCAGACCTTACCGGCGACCGTATTCCATTAAAATGAACACTTGGTGATTTTCGCCCGCGGCGGGATCGACGACTGCCAGTCATCGGATGTGGCAGTTTGCCTCAGGCGAAATTCTGCGTCCGGGTATTGTTTCCCCGCTTGCAAATTGTAATTTCCCCGGAAATAAAGCCTAGCGAACTGCAGAAAATTCAATATTCGGTGAGCTGATATGATCAAGTTCTCGGGCTTCCTCTTCGAATAGGTCAGCCGCGGCTCCGAGGAGTTCCATCGCGAGATCGATCCTGTCATATACGACCGGTTCTGAGCCGCGGGGGCGGCCGAGGCCAACGTGTACATCGCCGCGATCGATCTCCTTTAGCAGTTCCGCGGTCTGCGTCATGATTCTGCGAAGTGCTGTCCGGTGGGAAACCAGACGATCGTAGTAATTCGTGGAATCTCGTCTGGAGCGTCCGCTTTCAAGCAAGAAGAAGACTTTTTCTAAAAAGCGTTTCGAATCCCTCGGAAGGGAACAGTATTCATCGGCTCCTGCATACAGTGCCTTAGATCTCGCCTCAGCTGAGTCTGAATCGCCAACGAGCACGACAGGAATGTTGGATGCGACCGAATCGATCCTGAGCTCGCGGCAAACATCCAAACCGGAAAGATCCGGGAGGTCCATTTCACAGATTATCAGGGCGGGACGTTCGAGCCTTGCGGTGCGGATCCCGTCAAGACCACTCTTCTTCCAGAGAATGCCGCACCAGGCGCGCTGTAGTTCGAACGAAATATCTTTTAACCCGCCGACATTGTCGCCAAGAAAAAGTATGTTCGTCTGAGGTGGAAGCAGTGGAAATACGTTCATGTGTGGGACGCCCGTAAATGTTTGGAGGAGGACCGACTCGGCAAAAAGAGATTAGTTAAAAACTAGTTCCAGTTGCCTATCGACCCTCCTCCGGCCAGGACCTGTCGGTCGGCAGAGCAAAACGAGCAGGCACATTCGAAGTTAGCAAGCGCTATGCCAGCCATATTCTCGCCTTAAAACATACGAGAGGCTAGCTTTTCCATCTAGTGTGAGGCAGTTGTGGAGTTTTGCCATGGTGATATTCACCATCGGGCGAGACATTTTCCCCACTTAGACTACGTGCGGAAATGTGCTCGACAACACAGATCAAACAGTTTTTCGCTTACTTTTCGGCCAACGGTCGTTGAAGAATTCTACTGAGTGTTTTTCGGTCAATATCCAGAAGGCGTGAGGCGGCCTGCTTATTGCCTCCGGTCGAGGCGAGCACCCTGGCAACATATCTGGCTTCCATATCGGCCAGGGATAGCCAGTCTGTTTTCTGGGCGGCCGAATTCTCCCCTGAATGATCGCCCACTCCTTCGAAACCATTCTGATCAAGATCACGCATTCTATCCGGCAGGTGTCGCAGCTGGACAACGTCGTCGCAAAGGGAAACAGCGTGGAGAACTGCATTTTCGAGTTCTCGAACATTGCCGGGCCAACGGTACTCCTTCAGCATCTGTATCGATTCGGCAGAGAATTGGATCTGCCGAGCTTCGGGAAGCCGAACCTGCTTCGCAAAATGTTCAGCCAGCGCCAAGATGTCTTCGGCCCGCTCCCGAAGCGGCGGCAATTGAATCGTAACGGCGTTGAGCCGATACATCAGATCCTGTCGAAACCGACCTTCTCGGACTTCGGTTTCAATTTCGCGATTAGTTGCAGCGATCACACGCACATCTACTTTGATCGTTCTGTTCGAGCCGACACGGCGGATCTCGTTCTCTTGCAGCACGCGCAGGAGCTTGACTTGAAACATCGGGCTTGTTTCAGTAATTTCATCAAGAAAGATCGTACCTCCGTCAGCCTCTTCCCACAGGCCTGCCCGCTCGCGGTCGGCACCCGTAAAGGATCCTTTTGCATGTCCGAATAATTCGGATTCGATCAGTTCTACTGGGATCGCTGCACAGTTTACAGTGACAAAGGATCCTGACTTTCGATTGCTCCGTTGGTGGATCGCCTTGGCAACGACTTCTTTACCCGTACCCGATTCACCGGAGATCAGGATCGGGAGGTCCGTCGGGGACACCCGGCCAACCATTTTCATGCAGTTCACAAATTTCGGGCTTTTGCCGATCAAGGGAATATCCGATGTATACCCTTCGACCAAATGTTCGATGGACTTACTTTTTACCGCCTGCGGTTTGTTCTGTTCCCTAACGAACTTTGTCACGTGCAGAACATCGTCAACCGTGAACGGTTTTATCAGATAGTCATAAGCGCCGATCGCGGTCGCGTCCAGTGCTCCGGCAGCCGACCCATATCCCGTCATAAGCACGAACGCGGCCTCCGGAAGTGCGTCCTGAAACCGACGCAGGACCTCATAGCCGTCGGTTCCGCCAAGCACCACGTCACAGAAGACCAGTGACCATGGTTTTTCACGCAAACGTTCAAATGCCTGTTCTGCGGAGTGCGTCTCCTGCACCACCCACCCATCGGAACGCAAGACCTGCGCGACAAATCCGCTGACCAGGGTATCGTCGTCAATAACAAGTGCATTGAGGGAGGTTTTCACGGGGAAAGTATAACACGCTTGTGAATATTGGATGCTCTGTCTTGTGTGCTTGCGCACTTTGAAAGTCACATCAAAGAAAGTCCTTCTCTTTCTTAACAAGTTATTGTATAAATTTGTTTAAGGATAAGAAGGTGCCCCGTATCATCCGCCCCAGTTCCAGGATGGACGACAATGCACATGGCAGCGGATGCTGATAGATAGTTCTTTCGCAAAGTTTGCAAGAGAAAACCCGACGTTCGACTTTCCGGCTTTTAATGGCTTGTAGACGTTGGTTCATCCAATGGTCGTAGATAAACCCGGCCGACCTGACTCCTGCAAACCAAATATTAATGCAATCGGATTTCGTCGGAATGATACGGCGCTGACCCGATTTTAATTTGGCGTTATGAGCTGTTATTTTCGTCGACACCTAACAGGTTACTCCCATGTCCGGCAGAGCTAGAAGGAAATCCCCCGATTGTAAGGCCTCGGATGAACCCCGACCGTCTGAAACTGTTTCTCGGCCACCAGATCGACTAGGCCCACAAAGCTTAAATATCGTTGCGGCATCAGACGTTGATGCATCCCCATCGATTAGCCTTGGGGACCGCAATATGAAAACCCTGACAATATTAAATATCGAAGACTCTGAGGAAGACTACAAACTCGTTCTTAGGCACTTAACGAAAGCGGGGTACGAGCTTTACTCGGAGAAAGTCGAGACAGCTGAAGCAATGCGTTCGGCTCTGGCATCTCGAGAATGGGACATTGTGATTTCGGATTATCGGATGCCGACATTTAGCGGCTTGGAGGCATTTCGGGTCCTGAAGGAAAGCGGCCTTGATATTCCCTTTATTATCATTTCCGGCACGATAGGAGAGGAAACGGCGGTAAATACCCTGCTGGCGGGCGTTAACGACTATCTGATGAAAGGCAACTTGAGCCGTCTTGCCCCAGCAGTTGAACGCGGTATTGAGGAGGTAAAGAACCGAAGAATCCAAAGAAGCACCGAGGCCGCATTGCGTCGAAGTGAAGAACGTTATCGCCTTCTTTTCGAAAAGAACCCTTTGCCAATGTGGGTCTATGATGTCGACACTCTGATATTTCTTGCTGTAAATATCGCCGCTGAAGAACATTATGGTTATTCTGCCGAAGAGTTTCGAACGATGACCATCAAGGATATCCGCCCGGCCGAAGACGCCGCGGCCCTGGAGGCAAACCTTAGTCAGACGCCTGGGATGATCGATGTCGGAGACGAATGGAGGCATAAGAAGAAAGACGGCTCAATTATAAATGTCGAAGTCACTTCACATGCACTGATGTTTGACGGCAAGAAAGCAAGACTCGTCCTGGCAAATGATGTTACGAAACGCATTCAGGCCGAGGAGGAGCTTCGAAAAAGTGAGGAGCAGCTAAAGCAGTCGCTAAAACTAGAGTCAATAGGACGCCTTGCGGGTGGGATCGCACATGACTTCAACAATATGCTTACGGCAATAAATGGCTATAGCGAATTGACACTGAGACGCTTGGACGAGAACGATCCGCTTAGGCCGAACATTGAGGAAATAAAAAAGGCAGGTGAACGTTCCGCCGAGCTCACTAAGCAGCTTCTTGCTTTCAGCAGGCGACAAATGCTCCAATCGAAAGTCCTGGACATTAACCAAGTGGTCTCCGATACAGTACTCATGCTCGAGCGCCTGATCGGCGAGGATATCGATCTGGTCACGGTCCTTGATTCTAATACCGCGAATATCGAGGCCGACCCAGGACAGCTTTCACTCGTTATTTTGAATCTTGTCGTAAACTCTCGCGACGCCATGCCCGACGGTGGCACGATCACCATTGAAACGAAAAATGTTTTTCTCGATGACGCCTACGCGAGGCAACACGTGAGCGTAAAGCCAGGCCCGTATGTAATGCTTTCGATCGGTGATACCGGAATTGGCATGGATGCGCAAACACAGCAGCAGATCTTTGAACCATTTTTCACTACGAAAGAAGTCGGAAAGGGAACAGGCCTGGGGCTGTCGACGGTCTACGGAATTATCAAGCAATCGAATGGAAACATCTGGGTTTATAGTGAGGTTGATAAAGGCACCGTGTTCAAAATTTACCTTCCGCAGATCACCGAATCATCATCCCCGATCGAGGAAGCAAAACCGACAGACTCGTTTTTGGGAACCGAGACAATCCTGGTTGTTGAGGATGAGGACATGGTACGCAATCTTACCGTTGAAGTTCTCGAATCTTGCGGCTATGAAGTTCTGCAGGCGCGAAACGGCATCGAAGCGTTGGATTTTTGCAAAAGCTATAAGGAGAAGATCGATCTGCTTATTACAGATATCGTAATGCCACAGATAGGAGGGCGCGAACTGGCCGAAAGAATGTTGCATGAAGACCCGAGCCTTTGTGTCTTGTTTACGTCCGGCTACACGGACGACGCGATCGTCCGTCACGGTATCTTGGAAGAGGACGCAAACTTCATTCAAAAGCCTTTTAATCTCGATGATCTTGGTAAGAAGGTGAGTGAGTTATTGGACGTACATCGGACACCTGGGAACTGATGAAGCCTAACAGGTTTGCAGCAATTGAACGGAGCTAAAGGCGCGTTGAACCGATCAGCGCTTGCCTTCGAGATTGCCCCATTCACCGGCCTGTATGAAACTGGCCCAATAAAACGGATGCTGCCGGTCGGGACGCATCAACATCTCTAATTCGACCTTGCGGAGAGCCTCGCCCCGTCCGATTCCGTTTTTGAGGTTCCTGTAATAACCCGCCATCAGGTCTCGCGTGAGCCAGTCGCTGACGGGCCACATGCTCATCACGAGCGATTCTGCTCCTGCCAAGGTGAAGGCTCGACGAAGGCCGTACACACCCTCGCCGTAACGAACCTCCCCGATACCCGTATCGCAAGCAGAAAGGACCACCAGCTTCGTTCCCCACAAGTTCAATCCGGAGGCTTCAAGCGCGGTAAGTATGCCGTCGTCAGACTTTCCTGAACGCCTGTTTGCCCCGGCGAACGCAAGTCCTGAACGAAGCAATGGATTTCCAATGTCAACCGCCGTCTCTTCTCCGCCGGAACGCTCGCCGCTACCCGCCTCGCTTTTCCGATCGTTAAGAAAAAAACCATGTGTCGCAATATGAAGGATCTTTGGTGAGTTCGTCTCCTTCAGGGCTGTTTCGGTTGCGTTAGCACCCGACAACACGGTCGCATCAAGCAATATTGACTTGATCAGACGGGCCTCCTGCTCGGTGCCGCTCAAGGGGGCAAAATATGTGTCAGCCAGATCAACCGCACCTTTCACGCTGCGATTAGCCACCTGTCGCCGCGATGCTTTCTGTGACGATAATGTTTTGCGAAGAAAGTCGACGGTCGCATTTCCGAAGGCAGGGTTAACAACCACCATCGACGCGGTTCGACTCGGCCTTACGATACCAAGACGAAGCAATTCGCGACCGCTTGATAAATACGTAAATGAGAAACGCTCGACCAAGTATCTATTCTGCTCGTCGACCAGCGCTTCAAAGGGAATCAAGTTCAATCCACCATCAGGTGCGATCAATAGATGGGAAGCATTTCCAGCTATTGCCCTTACAGGCCGCATTACCTTTTCATCAAGAGTTCGTGCAAGGCTCCGAACGTCCAACCGGGCGGGATCGCGGAGGGCCTCGCGCAAAGCCTCAACTGAACTGTCTATCTCCTTCGCCGGTCCAATTTCCCTCCACTGAGCCTCGCCCGTCCTACGTATCACAAAGGCAATATAACGCGGAGCACCGTAGGCGTTACCAAAATCACCCTTCTTCCATTCGAACGGATGGTAAACTGCGAATTCAACGAGTGCCCCGTCATCGGGAATTACGGCTTGCACTGCGGCAAGCGTAACCGGTTTCGCTGGCTCGTAAAAGCCGGAAGTTCGACGAATGACGTCGGCTTCGAGTTTCTCGCGATTTGCAAATAGATCGCTTATGCGACGCTCATATTCGTCGGGCGAAAGCCCTTTACGCCCCTCGATCGTGAACGTGGAGATCTCCGCGCTCATATCACCCAACTTATCAAACAGAGCTTGTTCATCCGGACCGGCCCGTCGTCTAAATTCAGACAGGTTCTGCGCGAGCGCGTCAAGGATCCGGCCCTTGCGCTGCAAAATTTGAGTAATAACCAGATCACGAGATTCAGTATTGTCGGGCGCGAGGGTCACCAGGAACGTAATGTTTCTGTCCGGATTCCGCAGCTGTGAGAAATACGCTATCTTTTGTCTTTCCGAACCGATAGTCAGATTTAACGGAATACTTGCACCCTCGATCGCTTCTATACGCTTTTGATATTCCAGCGAGCGAGGGAGGTCGCCCCGGATCGCGCAAAGCCTGGCAAGGGTCGAGAGAGCGAGGATAGTATTGTGATGGTTTGGACCCACCACTTTCTCATAGATACTCAGAGCTCGAAGCGTGAATGTTTCCGCGCGCGCATAGTCCTGCATTGCACTGTAAATGAGGCCAAGGCTTGCAGTAGCAATGGCTACTGGCATGGAATCTTCACCCGCCAGTTTTTCACTGATCGACAAGGCCCGCAATTGATACTTTTCGGCCTGCGGGTAATCCTTAAAGTATTCCTTATAGATAATTCCCAAATTTCCAAGAATGTTTCTGATACCTTCACTATTTGGCCCATCGACAGCTTCAAAAATTGCAAGTCCGCGCTTCCAGTATGCGTCCGCCTTTGGATAATCACGCTTCTTCCATTCGACGAGTCCCAGGTTGTTTAACGCGATCCCAACCTGACGATGAACGGGACCAAAAAGCTTTTCTTTTATTGCAAGAGACCGCAGCAAGATAGGTTCGGCGTTCACATAGTCGCCGGCTCCATAATACAGCAAGCCTAGATTATTCAGAGTGTTCGCAGTGTCCGGATGATCCTCGCCCAAGAGCCTTTCGCGGATCTCCAATGTCCGCCGGGTCATGCGTTCCGCTCGTGGCAAGTCATTCAACGCTCGATAGATAACGCCTAAACTGTGGAGCGTCGCTGCGACGGGCAGGCTGTCCGGGCCGGCAAGTTTTTCGCGAAGCTTAAAAGCTTCCAGATTCGGTTCCTCAGCGGCCTTGAAATCGCCCTTCAACATCAAGACTCGACCAAGGGCATATAGTCCGTCCGCATATGGCGGCGTCTGCCTTCCGCCAGATCTATCAAGTACATCGAGGGCATGTCTGATCGCTATTTCTGCCTGGACAACATCATTCTTGTTCGCATATATGTTCCCGATGGCGATCAGCGAATAAGCTACTGGCTTACTTTCCGATCCAAAAAGGCTCTCGCGGGCTCCAAGCGAGGCTTTTGCCAAGTCCAAAGCAATATCGGTTTTGCCGCCCTCATTCGCCCTGAGTGCCTCGTAGTATTTACATAACGCGGCATACTCATCTTTCTCGGCAGCAGTGGCCGCCCGCACATCAGAGACTTCAATCGAATACGAACTACGACCGGCTTTTGGCGCGCTTGGAAATGCTTCGAGCAGATACTTACCCCCACCCTCCGTGGTGATCGACACAAATTCAGTTCCGTCCGGCGAGTTGTCGGAATCGATCGTGGCAACCAGGTTTCCGTCCGTATCTGAAAGGCGTAACGTCAAATCCAGTCCCATTTGCTTTAGGACCACACGGGCATGTTCACCTTTCAAGAGTACTAATCTATAACGATGTGACTCGCCGCCTGCGACTTGGCTCGTAACAGGTTTTCCGGGCTCAAGAATAGATTCATCGGCGCGTGTAGGATCACCGCTAGCCTGGCCGCGAACCAAGTGTGAAAAACTAATTGTTAATATGAGAGAAACGCAAGAGACAGGAATGACACTGAAGATTTTGAGGATCATCCTACGGATCATTCGTCCAAGAAACATAACGCTTGCAATAAATGCATGTGCACAAGTATGAATTTCCTTTCATTATCGCATAACGCAGAAATAAAGATTCAGATAAATTCCAATTCTATATGTATGGGGGCACGGGTTAGATATGGCCGAGTTGGAAAACGAAGATGTGAGACCACGTCAACGGATCGTTCGCCAATCGCCCGACTGGATGAAGCTTGCCCAATAAAATGGATGCCGCCGTTCGGGACGTTTCAACATTTCGAGTTGGACCTTCCGAAGTGCTTCCCCGCGGCCAATTCCCTGTTTTAGATTGTTATAATACTTGATCATCAACTCACGAGTCACAATATCACTCACCGGCCATAAACTCATCACCAACGATTCCGCGCCCGCCTCAATGAAAGAACGACGCAACCCGTAAACTCCTTCGCCCGTCTTGACCTCGCCGACGCCCGTGTCACAAGCGGAGAGGACGACTAATTTTGTTCCCCACAGATTGAGGCCGGAAGCTTCAAGGGAGCTCAAAATACCATCGTTGCTGGCCGGGTTGTGTCGATTTGCTCCGGCAAGGGCCAAGCCGGACCTGACAAGTGGATTCCCCGGGTTTGGAGGTTCCTCTTTCGATCCTGGCTTCACTCCGCGACTCCCCACGACCGCCGGTCCGCTGTCAGTAAGAAAAAATCCGTGCGTCGCAATATGAAGCAACCGCGGCGACGCAGCTTTTTTTAGTGACGCCTTTGTAGCCAAGGGCCCTTCGAGAAGTGTGGACTCGGGGAATAACTTCTTGATCGCCAGACCTTCCTGGGCACTTCCGCTAAGGGGAGCAAAATACGTATCGGAAATGCTTCGCGTAATCGTAAGGCTCCGTTTTGCCGCGCGGGCCGCAGTCTTCTCACCGTTCAACGAGGCTACCTGTGATCCAGAATCGGCGCCGTAGGCCGGATTCGCAACGATCAATGGCGGACCATTGCTTTCGCGGCCCGACCCCATCCTTAATAGATCACGGCCACTTGTCAGATATGTGATCCGAAAATCTTCGACAAGATATTTACCCTGTTCGTTAACCAGGGCCTCAAAAGGCATTAGATTCAATTCGCCTGCCGACGAAATCAAGAGGTGATCAGAACTGTCTATGATCGGACGCAGCGGCTTCATAACCCTTTCGTCCAGTTTCCTTGCGATCGTCTTCACATCATTTCGGGCGGGATCACGAAGTGCATTTCTCATTTGGCGGATAGCATCATCGACGGCCGACGCTTCGCCAAGGTCCGCCCATTTTGCCTCCCCCGTGTGATGCAGTACATACGCAACATAGTGAGCCGCTCCTGATTTCGCCCGGTCATCTGATCTCGTAGCAGAGAACTCGAATGCTTTTGGAGAAATGGGATGATAAAGAGCAAATTCGATAAGGGCCGAATCTTCGGGAATAGCATTCCTCACAGAATCCAGGGTAATGGGTTTATTACTTGAGTAATATCCCGCACTCAGACGGCTGATCTGATCTTCGATGCTCTCTCTTTCCGACATCAGCTCCTGTAAATTCTTGTGATACGCACCAATGTCGCCCTTCGGCGGTCCGTCAATGACCAATGCCGACAGCTTTGTAGTCACATCGCCCAATCTGCCAATAATTGCCTGGTCCTCCGTTCCAAGCCGGCCCCGCAATGCCCGCATGCTGTCTGACATTGCATCAAGGATCCTTCCCTTTCGCCGCAGGATCGATGTAAGGGCGAGATCTGCGGCAGCCTGACTTTTGCTGGCTGTGGTCGTGCTGAGTGTCACGGTCTGATCCTCGATAAAGTTCAGCGTTGTCAGGTACGCAAGCTTTTCACGCTCAGAACCAACTGTAAGATTTAGCGCCGTGTTGAATTCATAGATCTCGTTCGCCCGTGCTTGCGTTGCGACCGCTTTGTCAGCGTCGCCAATAACGGCGTAAAGATTGGCAAGGTTCGTGAGGGCCCCCGCGAGATCCGGGTGATACGGTCCCTGAGTCTTTTCCTTGATCGCGATCGACCTTTTATACATTGTTTCGGCCTCGTCAAATTTTCCATTTACCCGGTCGATCCCCCCGAGAAGATTCAATGGATATGAGGTCAGATAGTGTTCGGGGCCGAGTTTCGCTTCGAAAATTGTCAGAGAGCGCCGGCACATTTGATCTGCCTTCACAAAATCACCTGCACCCGCATACATTATCGCGAAGTTGTATACTGTCTGACCCACCTCCTGACTGTCCGGACCAAAAGCCGCCTCGCGGATCGCAAGTGCCCGTTTGTACAGCGGCTCCGACCGTTCGACATCGTCGTAGAGATTCGCGATGTTGTTCAGGACGGTCGCTATGTCCGGATGGTTCGGCGGCAGAGCCTTTTCGCGAATCTTAAGCGCCTCGCCGTATAGTTCACCGGCTTTGGCAACATTCCCCGTCTGCCGGTATACATTTCCGAGATTAAGGTAAGCAGAGGCAACATAAAGGTGGTCCGGGGGAAGGAATTTCTTTCTGATATCAAGGACCCGCTGAAACAATTCTTCAGCCGCCGGGTAATCTCCTTTGTCTTTTAAAACGGCCGCGTAATTGTTAAGCAGAGACGTCATTGCAAGACTGTCTTTTCCTACGAGCTTTTCCTTTAGTTGTATACCCTCTTTATAAAGTTCCGCTGCTTTATCAAGACCACCGTTATCACTGTAGATATTTGCAAGAACGAACAATGCCTGCCCATATTCGAGGCTTTCACGGCCAAGCTCCCGCCCGCAGATCTCAACAGCTTTTTCTGCCAATGGCAACGCCTCGCCGTATTTGCCGGCGCGCCAAAGCGCTGAAGCCTGGTAAATAAACCGTCGCGAATCGTCGAGAGCAAGATCGGATTCCGTCGCACCGCGAACTTTGCTCCATTGGATCTCGAAGAGTCCGGCCGGTGCAGTTTTCTGTTTTGGTTGGACGGTTAATGTAAACTTTGTGCCCTCACGCACTGCCACCTCAACGGATTCAACACCCGTAGTTTTTGGATCGTCGTCAATTTCCAGCAAGAGTTTGCCATCGGCTCCAATTAATCGAACCGCTACGTCGATGCCTTTCTGTTCAATGTCGATTTTCGCATACTGCGCCGCCGACAGTTCGAGCTGAAAGCTTCGAGTCTGGCCACCGGCAATAGGACGACCCAGGGGCTTTCCAAGCTCTAGATTCGATATTTCCGGGTCGGGATTTGTATTTTGAGCGTAAACACCTAAGTCCCCGAAAGAACCAAAAAGACAACACAACGCAATAAGAATCGAGAACGGGAGACACTGCAACGCGGGCAGGTTTTGGAACATCATCTTTCCTTCCGTCATGGCATGATAGTCGCTGAATGTAATCTCGACATCGTCTCCCACGACCCGTTGAGGATCATGGGTGACAATGACCAACAGTTTCGCAATCCTAAAAATCTGGATAATTGAATGCCGTCAGTTATGATACTGCCGAATTCGTGCGGCCAAAAAGACGTCTTTCAGCATTCCACCGAAGCAAAATCGTCGTCTTCTCGGGGAGGAGGGCCCTTATGCAAAAAACGGGATCGCGCAACTCAAAGGGTGTTGGATGCGCGAGAAACAGATTTGAGTTGGTTGTAGGGAAGAAATCACGAAAACAAGGTCGTCTCAAGGGCTTCTCCTAGGAGTCGAAGGTTTCTTCCTAGGAATCGAAGGTTTCTTCCTAGGAATCGAAGGTTCCTTCCTAGGAATCGAAGGTTCTTTCCTAGGAATCGAAGGTTCTTTCCTAGGAATCGAAGGTTCTTTCCTAGGAGTCGACAGTTTTTTCCTAGGAGTCGACAGTTCTTTCCTAGGAATCAGAGGTTTCTTCTCAGGAGTCGAAAGGTCGGTGAACCCAGCCTCTTCTCATTCCGAAGGGCGAGCTATTTTC
>Ga0207710_10001048_pt1 | contig 14271 bp, 10 predicted proteins | sample KBSS24metaG_FD_184400 | JGI IMG/M metagenome (GOLD analysis project Ga0207710, IMG submission 184400) | Switchgrass rhizosphere microbial communities from Kellogg Biological Station, Michigan, USA - KBS S2-4 metaG (SPAdes) (version 2) | ecosystem: Host-associated > Plants > Roots > Rhizosphere...
AGCTGCCAGCTTCTAGCTACTAGCTTCTAGCTGCGTGATCGGAATGGCAAGGGGAGGGGTCACGGGTTTTGGGGACAGGGGACAGGGAACAGGGGACAGGGGACAGGGGACAGGGGACAGGGGACAACTAGAGCGTACCTGGCCGGACACAGCGATGTTACCCCTCCCCCCAATGTTTTGCACTTAATAGATTCCATTGAGTTTATGTGGGATACCGTCTCTACTTAATAGATTCTATTGAGTTTAACTGGGATCGATCCACGATTTATGGGAAGGCGGTCCAAGATCTCAGCCTCTATCATCGATTCATGTTACGGGGACTACCCCCTCCCCTATGTTTTTTGCACTTAATAGATTCCATTGGGGTTATCTCTAGTTTATCCCCACTTAATGGATTCGATGGAGTTTAGCTGAAGGTTCCGTTGGAATTGGAACCCTTGGACTGTCTTGCCTTCATCTCCCCGACAAGACCATCTTGTCATTTTTGGGGGTAATGAAATGCAACGATAAGCAAAAGTCTCCCGAATTTTTGGGGCTGCGCTATGAAGTGGGCACGCGAGTCTCAGTACTGCCGAACAACGACCGGTGCCGCGGCAGGAGCCATGGATTCGCAGCGGCTGAAGTAGGCGAGACCGGTGACTCCGAGGGCGGAGAAGAAGAGGGACGAGACAAAGACACCGATGATGGCGACAGTGCCCGACATCGAATACTCGAGGATAACGATATCAGCGATGAAGAAGGGAAGGCTGTAGAGGAGGAACAGGCTGCTGGCTGCCATTGCCCAGCGACGAGAAGAGGGGCGGTTGGTCTTCAGCATCCACCAGGCCACGCCGTTGACAACAGCGAGAACGGGCGGCAATGCCAGAATAAGTTGCCGCATCAGCAGAAGAATGATGCTGGCGGGGTCAGGATGAAAATAGGCGTTCTGTGGGAACGGCGCGTGAAGGAGAGTTGGAACCACCACGAAGGACAACAAGGCAAAGATGAATGTGGCGTAGGCGAAACATCTGCGCAGAATCCTGAGTTCGTTCATCGAAACTCTCGTTCCCCCCGGGTGAGGTGTCTCCGGGATGGATGTGACTCTATCGCAGCGATCACGAAAGATGTAAGAACGGAATGGGCTTATGGCCCTGTCGGCGGTACTCATGCGGCGAAACGATGGTTGGGAGGATTGATTACCTCAGGGGGATTCGCGACGGGAGCCGTGAGACAAGCGATGACGGTCGCCAAACAGTGAAAAGGGCAGGCCCGCTATGGCCTGCCCAGAATCAAATACCGTGTTTCGGCGGTTCGGAGTGATCGGCTGCCTGCGGCCGAGAACTAGGCTGCCTGCGGTGGCTGGTCGTTATTGGAGCGGCGTCCGCCGTCGATGGCGACGAGTTGCGGCTGATTGCGCGGCGTTCCCCAACCATCGCGGAGAACTTCAGAACGAGCGCATCCGTTTACGTTGCTTCCACTGAGTATGCAAACGATTTTTAATTTGAAGAGCTGCATGTATGTACACCTGCTTAGTGGGATGCGGCGGGGAGAGTGGATCGTTGCATTTGGCGTGATTTTGTCGGATGGGGAATTTATTGATCAAGTGGGCAACCGCTAGAGGTGCAACGTGCTGATGGCTGTTGCGAAGCGCGGATATGAGTTCGATGAAAACGCTTTCCGCGAGAGTGGCAAATGTACTAAAGCGATTCACGACGCACTTAGACTTGACGAACCCTTAGGCGAAAGAACTTCAAAAGCAACTGCAGGTCCTTCGACTGCGGTCTTCCGCACGGCGGAACACCTTCGCTCAGGATGACAGTCTGCATTGCATGCTCTGGATGACAGTCTGCATTGCATGCTCTGGATGAGAGTCTGCATTGCTTGCTCAGGATGACAGTTTGGATCGCTGGCTCAAAAATGACAGTCTGGATTGCTCTCTCAACCTGACAGTCGTGGATGAGGAGCGGCAGTTCTCGAGTGCGAAGAGTGTTGCGATCGCACCCGAGATGCCTTTAGAAGTTGAAGGTGACTTTGCCTGTGATTGCGCGCGGAGTTACATAGTGCGTGCCGCTGAATGTGGAGAGGAAGTTATACAGCGCGTACTCATTCGCAACGTTGACCGCGGTGAGATCGAGGTCGACCTTGTAGCGGTCGGCGTGGAAGAGGTTGCTTTTGCCAAGGGACACATCGAACAGGTTGCGAGGGGCGATGCGCGGCGGGTTGAGATCGTTGTTGCCGGTGCCGGGCGCGGGAATGTGGATGAGCGATGAGCTGAACTGAGAAGCAGGGCACACACTCGGCAGCGGATTGCCTGGAGTGGCTTTCTGTCCGTTGCAGATGAGGCCGGACTGGAACTGCTCGTCGGCGGAGAGTGAAGACAAATCCACATAGGGCTGGCCGTTGATGGTGAGTGAGGTGGCGTCGCAGGCGCTGTTGGGATCGTTGGAGAGCGGGTTATAGCAAGGCGCCTGGCCGGCGACCTGGCCGGAGTCGTAGCGCCAGTTGAATCCGCCCCAGAGGCCGTTGAGCGTTTTGCCGCGAGCCCAGGTGTACTGCACGTGCGTGGTCTGGTTTAAGCGCTCGTCGTGATCAATACGGAAGGGCAGCCCGGTTTGGCCGACGGTCGCGCCAGCTCCTGCAACCTGGGGCGGAAAGAAACGCGCTGAGACGGAAGAGAGCACCGTATAGGCGGTGACGTTGTGGAAGTTGGGCACGCTGATGTGCATGGCGTAACCGGGAATCTTGGAGTTATGCCAGTCGATGGGGAAGGTGATGGGGGTGTTGCCGAGCACGCTGAAGTCAAATGCATTGTGGGTGTACTTCCAGATGTACTCGCCACTGAAGATGATGTTTTTGCCAAAGGCCTGCTCAAAGCCAGCGTGGAATTCGTTGCGATAGCCGGGGACTTCAGCGGTGGAGACGCCGGAGTTGCAGGAGAGAATTGGAGCGAGGACTTCGTTGGCGCAGCCTTCGCTGGAGAGAACGAGATTCTCGTTGAAAGGTGTCTCCAAGGTGCGCGCATAGGAGACGCGAAGTACTGTGCCAACAGGCTTGACTGTGTAAGCGACGCCGAGGCGAGGCTGAACCTGCGTGGCGCTGGTGAGGCCGTTGTAGATATCGCCACGCAGGCCGAGACTCCATTGCCAGTTTCCGCTTTTGATCTGGTCCTGGACGTAGAGTGCGGTTCCTTTCACGTCAGCGCGACCGTGGTAGCCGTAATAGCTGCCTCCGCGCGTGAAATCGTAGGGCGCGAGGACGGGCAGATAAGCGGGATTGGGAAGCGCACTCCCTGAGCACTGCGAGGGATCAGCGTAGCCGGGCAGGGGGGTGCCGTCGAGGTCGACACACGGCGCGTTGTAGGTGGCTTGGACAACGCCGAGCTGGTCGTTCTCGCGGAGGAACGTGTGGGAGAATTGCAGGCCGGCTTTGAAGGTATGAATGCCCTTGGCATAAGAGACGTCAGTGTGAAGGCCGGCGTTGGTGAGGGTGCGGTTTTGCGCAATGGAAGAGGTTTGGAGATTGGACGGACCGAGGTCGGCCAGAGGGTTGTTGCTGGGGTAGTAGTTATAGTCGTCACGGCGCACGTAGGCACCGAGATTGAAGACGGAGTTGTTGTTGATAATTCGCGTCCAGGTGGGAGCGATGTTGTAGGTGCCGATTTTGGAGCGCTGGTCGGTGTCGCCGAGGACGCCGAAAAGCGGGGTGGCTGAGGCGCCGCCGGCAAGGACATTGGTGACGTTCACATTGTCATAGGCGTTGGGGTTCTGAAACCAGGAACGGCTGTAGTTGAGATCGAGGTGCACGGAATCAGACGAAGAGAAGCTGTAATCGACGCGATCGAAAACGTTCTCTTCGTTGCCCTCGTCATGGAAGACGGAGAACTCAGGCGGATCGAGGAATCGGCCGGATTTGAGGCCGTCGAGTTCAAAGAAGTTTCCCCACTTCTTGCCCCCGTAGGAGAAGTCGAAACCTGCGTTGGTGGTTCCGAAAGCCCCGTAGGAGGTGTAGAGACTGCCGGTGGGTTTGGTGACTCCCTGGCCGGAGCGGGTAGTGGCGACGATGACGAGGCTGGTTTTGTCGCCGTATTCAGCAGGCGGCGCGCCTGCGATGACTTCGAGAGATTGGATGGAGTTGGACGGAAGCTGATTGGAGAAGACCTTGCTCTGCTGGTCAGTGATGGCCTGACCGTCGACGGAGAAGGAGTTAGAAGCGTGGTCGCCCATGCCGTGAAAGAGGCCGTTGGAGTCGGCGGAGACGCCGGGAGTGGTGGCCGTGACGAGGGAGCTGAGAGAGGAACTGGCGCTTTCAAGCGGGACCTTGCTGAAGAGATCGCGATCGACATCGGTGTGAAAGGTGGGGTCAGTTTCGACGAGGTCTCCGGCGTTGGCTTCGACAGTGACGGTGGAAGCGGCAGCTTCAATCTTGAGAACCAGATTCAGCGATACGCCCACTGCGGAGCGGAGGATGAGGTTCTGCTTGAGAGCGGAGAATCCGGGAGCAGAGACGGCGAGGTTGTAATTGTTGAACGGGATATTCCCGATTTCGAATTCGCCGGCGGCATCAGTGGTTGCGGTACGGTTGAGACCGCTGACGGAGTTGGTGAGATGAATAACGGCTCCGGGAATTACAGCGCCGGAGGGATCTGTGACGGTACCGCGAACGGGCGCGGCATTGCCGCCCTGCGCAGCGCGTGCCATTGACGAAACGCACAACAGCGCTGCGAGGGGAACGATATGGAAAAGTCTGCCTGAAAAAGATGGCATGTAGTAAAAGCCTCCGATGGTTGACTGATTGGTGGAAAGGCGCGTGTAAACGCAAGCCGTCAGTGCAACGAGGCATCGATCGAGAGAGGTTCAGGCCCGATTAAGATGAGTTCCGGATAAAAGCGAGCGTTGAATTTGGCTGAACCTGGACCGGGTCGATGCTGGATCAGATGGAGGGCGGAGGACGGATGAAAAGCTGACGCTGCCATTGGGTGCGGATGGGGCGCACTTCCACAAGCGGTACGAATGCCTCCATCTCGATGAGGACGATGATGGCTGCTGCAAGCGCCAACGGAGCCGCGGTATGCAGGGCGACGCAGATGGGACAGTGGTCGGCATCGGTGTTGACCGAGTGAACGTGTGCCACCTGGATGAAGGTGAGCAAGGCAAGCAGAGCCAGACACACCAGCACCACCACGTAGGCTGAAGGCCTGGGGCGTCGGGTTCTGCTCAGTCGTGTGTTCAGTGCGGTCAAACCAAAGCTTCCAGGCAGGAAATGCCTACATCAAGGATACACATAGTTTGATGCTCGGAGCCCAGAGATGTCACCGCCGCAGCCCAACCCAGGTAATCAACGCCAACCAGCGGAATCGGGGAGCGTCTAAACTATGGGCAAAGAGGGATTTCGGGGATATGCGACGGATAGGTTTGACAGCGCTGGCGGTTGTGTTGATGGGGGCGATTGCGCACGGCCAGGAGAGCGGCCAGGAGCGCGATCGGGAGCACAGCAAGGTCATCACGCCGGATGCTCCGGGACTGACGCACAATCACCGGCTGGTTTTGAAAGATGGCAGCTACCAGGTGGTGCGCAAATATCAGGTTGTCGGCGATCGGGTGCGGTACATGTCGATGGAACGCAGCGGGGAGTGGGAGGAACTGCCCTACGACCTGGTTGACTGGGACGCGACGAAGAGATGGGAAGAACACCATACCGGACCGTACGACACGTCGGGTAGCTCACCCTCGGAAGCGATGAAGGAGGCGGCGGAGCTGGATAAGGAAGAGGCCGCCGAACGTGACGATCAGAAGGCGCGCAGGCCGGAGGTTGCAAAGGGGCTGGAGTTGCCGGATCAGGACGGGGTGTTTGTACTCGATACGTACCAAGGGACGCCGGAACTGGTTGAAGTGAAGCAGTCGGATCTGAACCTGAACCAGAAGAGCCGGAAGGGGCTGGCGACATTGAATCCGCTGGCGGGGTCGAAGGCGTCGATCGAGCTGACGGGAGCGCACGCGCGTGCACATTTGCACGTCAATGATCCAGAGATCTTTGTGTCGCTGGAGGGGCGTGACGACGTGGAGCAGGTGGTATCGCGTGCCATGACGGTGAAGACGGTGGGCGCACAGGAAGTGGCTCACCGGAAGCATGGAGCGCATTCGCCGCAATCGGGGTTTGCGATTGTGAAGCTGGATGAGCGACGCGAGGTGAGAATCATCGGCGCCATTCATGTGAGCCCGACAGGGACCGTGACGCAGAGCGAGGATGTGATCCCGACACAGGTGGAGGTTCTGCCGGGTAAACACTGGCTGAAGCTGAAGCCACAGACGAACCTGAACGTTGGCGAGTACGCGTTGGTCGAGATCGTGTCGCCTTCGGACATCAGCCAATCGGTGTGGGATTTTCGCGTGGATCCCCACATGGGGGACAACCCCGGATCGCTGGGGCCGATTTTGAAGTAGACAGCCAGAAGCCTGGCTCAATGGCGCCTGGCACTCTATGGCGCTTCGCGGCGCGCGAGCTTGATGCGGCGCTGTTCCCACTCTTCGCTGGAGAAGATGCGTGGGCCGACTTCGATGAGGCGCGGCATCATGTTGAAGACCGCGACGCGGTTCCAGGGCTTGCCTTCGCGGGTGCGGAAGCCTTTTTCATTGAGATCGCTGACGATGGCCGAGTAAGAGAAATCCTGGGCCAGCAGGTCCATCATGAGCAGGAGGACCTTGTTTTCATGAGGATCGACTTCGAGGCGTTTGCAATCCTCGGAGATGCAGAGGCCGTAGGGGATGGCTTCGGAGTATGCGCCATCCGAGGGCGTTTCCGAGTCGGGCAACTCGCGTCGCCACTCGATTGAAATCATCTGCCATCCGGCTGAGGTGCGCTGCCGGATCACGTCCGAGCTGAAAGGCTCGGAGACCACGTCACGAATGCGCTCGAAGTATGCCATGGGAGCCTCCGAAGACACTACATTGTGGTTGTAGGGGAGCAATTTCGGGGCCATGAAAAGCAGACCCGGGGTAAGGAGAGTACGTTGATTCGGAATGGTTTGAACGGATACGGCTCAGTTGGAGGCGAGAGCGGGTTGGCCGAATTTGTGAATCAATGTCCGGGAATGAACAAAGGACGCGGGCGGGATGGTGTGAACTAAGGATCGGGAGTTTGATTACGAAAGGATCTGTTCCCCAGAGGAAACAGATTGTTACAATTCATCGATCCCACGGGGCAATTTGCAGCAATTGAGGGCCTGGAGCGCGGGCGGAGACGACCTACTGCAGCCATGATCGACTACTACGAGTTCCTTCAAATAAGTCCGCACGCGGATGTCGAGACGATTCACCGGGTATACCGATACCTGGCTAGTCGGCTGCACCCGGACAATCCGGAATCGGGCGATGCCGAGATGTTCCGGATGTTGAAAGCAGCGTACGACACCCTTACAAATCCTTCGCGTCGCGCAGAATACGATTCGGCGTGTCGCAGAGAAGCGAAGGATGAACCGCCGATGTCGAACTCGATCGACTTCCTTGACAGCATCGAGGGCGAGCAGAACCGGCGAATCGCATTGCTGGCGGTTCTGTATTACAAGCGGCGGGCCAATCCGCGGTTTCCCGAGGTTTCGCTTGCGGAAATCGAGCAGCGGATGGGGTTTCCGCGCGACTATCTCGACTTCACCACCTGGTACCTGACGAAGAAGGGCTATGTAAGCCGGGCGGACAACTCGGACTTTTCGCTTACGGCGGAAGGCGTGGACTACATTGAGTCACAACGCGGAAATCTGCCGATGCTCAACAAACTTCTCACGGACGGCAGCGGGATGAAGGTTGCGGTTGCAACGCGAAAGCAAGGCGGAGATCCGGGCGATGGGAAAGGCTCCGCTGGAGGCAAGAAGCCGATCATATTGCCCAATTCAGAGACGGTGTGGATGGATCGGCGACAGAATGGCGAAGGTGATCGACGGCGCAGGGTGGCTGATCCGCTGCAGGTTGCGGTTGAGCGGCGGGAGAATGGCGGGGATCGGCGCGTGAATGCGGGCGATCGCCGCAAGACCAAGAATGACAGGCGCGCATACGCGATCATGAATACCGGGACAATCCAGTAGGGCTACCTTCGCGAGCCGCTTCCAAGAAGCGAACCGAGCACACCGCGTATGATTTGCCGGCCCACGGAGCTGCCGATGGAACGCGCAGCGCTCTTCACCATGGCTTGCGCAACGGTTTCACGACGACCTGTTCCGCTGCCGAGCACATTCCCCAACACCGCACCAGCTTCCTGCATCCAGCCACTCTGGCTCGCAGCAGGAGCCTGTGCGGGGACAGATTGCGGAACGGTGGCTGCTGGAACGCTGGCCCCGGCGGGTGATGCTTCAACTTTTCCTTTGAGCTTCTCGTATGCAGATTCGCGATCGACTTCCTGTTCGTACACACCGGCGACTACGGAATTGCGAATGATCTCCGCGCGTTGATCGGGGGTGATGGGACCGATCTGGCTGTGAGGCGGAAAGACCATGGCCCGCTCAACAATGCCCGGAATTCCCTTCTCATCGAGAAACGAAACCAGCCCTTCTCCCACACCAAGCTGTGTTATGACCTCTTCAACGTCGAGCTTCGGGTTGGCGCGAAAGGTCTGCGCGGCGGCTTTGACAGCTTTCTGGTCGCGTGGAGAGAACGCGCGCAGGGCGTGCTGAACGCGATTACCGAGCTGGCCAAGCACGGTTTCGGGAACGTCGATGGGGTTCTGTGTGACGAAGAAGACGCCGACACCTTTCGAGCGAATCAGGCGCACCACCTGCTCGATGCGCGATTGCAGAACGGAAGGCAGGTCATTGAAGAGGAGGTGCGCCTCATCGAAGAAAAAGACCAGCTTCGGCTTCTCGGGATCGCCGACTTCTGGAAGCTTCTCGAAGAGCTCGCTCATGAGCCATAGCAGGAACGTCGCGTAGAGCTGAGGCGACTGCAGCAGTTGGTCGGCGGCGAGGATGTTCACGACACCGCGGCCACGGTTGTCGACCTGGAGAAGATCTTCGATGTTGAGCGCGGGTTCACCGAAGAACTGATCGCCCCCCTGCTGTTGAAGCGCAACGAGCCCTCGCTGAATCGAGCCAACGCTGGCGGCAGAAACATTTCCGTACTCAGTCTGGTAATCCTTCGCGCTGTTGGCGACATGTTGCAGCATCGCCTGGAGGTCCTTCATATCGAGGAGCAGGAGCCCCTGGTCGTCAGCGATTTTGAAGACGAGGGTGAGCACGCCAGTCTGGGTATCGTTCAGGTTGAGGATGCGGCTCAGAAGCAGCGGTCCCATCTCGCTCACGGTGGCGCGTACGGGATGTCCCTGTTTTCCGAAAACATCCCAGAAAACCACCGGGCAGCCCGAGAATTGCCAATCGTCCAGCCTGAGAAGTTTCAGCCGTTCGTCAAGTTTAGGAGAGCTCTTTCCGGATTGACTAATGCCGGAAAGATCGCCTTTGACGTCGGCGGCGAACACTGGCACTCCGATCGCGCTGAGGGCTTCGGCCATCACCTGCAGGGTCACGGTCTTTCCCGTGCCGGTTGCTCCTGCGACCAGGCCGTGGCGATTTGTCATTCCAGGGAGAAGAAGGATTTCGTCAGTCCCTTTTGCGATCACCGGCGCGTCGATCATCTCTGGAGCCTCCGTGTATGTACCGTTATTCAGTTGAGCACATTCGCGCGATATTGATTGTGTCAAATGAGACGACCTGTCGTTGAGGTGGCGGACACGTTATCTTGCGAATCAATACGCAAAAGAGAATGCCCGGACCAGAAATCCTGTGATGCAGAATTTTAGAATCTGCTTGCTAGCAGTGCTCGGGCGTGATGCTTTTTGGTGACGAGCAGATTACATCGGCGAGGCATGCTTACTCGCGGACGCTGATGCCGAGAGCTTTCATCTTGCGATAGAGATGACTTCGCTCGAGGCCGAGGAGTTCGGCGGCGCGGCTGACGTTGTTGCGAGCTTCCTCAATCTTCTTCAGGATGTAGTCGCGCTCGTAGGCATCGCGGGCCTGCTGGAGAGTGGAGAAGTCCTCTTTTGCGCGCGCGGTTTTGTGGGTGAGAGGCGGGAGTTGCCTGCGCTCGATTCGAAGTGTTCGCGGGTTGAGGATGAGCACGCGCTCGATCACGTTCTTTAGTTCGCGGACGTTGCCGGGCCAGTGGTATTGCTGGAGGACTTCGAGTGCCTCGTCACTGATTTCCATTCGTGGGCGGCCGTACTGCCGGCCGAAATCGGCGAGGAATTCACGGACAAGGAGCGGGATGTCCTGCTTGCGCTCACGAAGCGGAGGCACGAAAAATGGCACGACATTGAGGCGGTAGAAGAGGTCTTCGCGGAAGTTGCCTTTGGCGATCTCCTCTTCCAGATCCTTGTTCGTGGAGGCGATGAGTCGAACGTCGACACGAATCGACTGCGTTCCGCCAACCGGGGTAAACATCTGGTCATCAAGGGCACTCAGCACCTTGGCCTGCGTCTTCAGGCTCATATCGCCTACTTCATCCAGGAAGAGCGAGCCGCCGTCGGCGCGTTCGAGAGTGCCGCGTTGCTCGGGCGGGCCGCCGGGCTGCGCTCCGTGACGATAGCCGAACAGCTCGGACTCGATGTGGTCTTCGGGGATGGCTGCGCAATTGAGCTCGACAAAGATGGCATCGCGGCGCAGGCTTTCCGCATGAATGGCACGAGCGATGAGTTCCTTGCCGGTGCCGGATTCGCCGTATATGAGGACGCGGCCGTTGGTGGGAGCCATGAGCCGTATCTGCTGGCGCAGCGCTTTGACCGGCACGCTCTCGCCAGTGAGGACCGCGCTGACGCTGAACTGGCGTTTGAATTCAATATTTTCATTGCGAAGGCGGCGGGCTTCGACCGCGTTCTTGAGGACGATGAGCGTGCGGTCGAGTGAGAGCGGCTTTTCAAGGAAGTCGTAAGCGCCGAGCTTGGTAGCTTTCACCGCCGCTTCGATGGTTCCGTGGCCGGAGATGATCACGACTTCGGGCCGCTTCTCGGCGTCCAGGGTGTGTACGTCCGCAAGAACGTCGAGGCCATCGCGATCGGGGAGCCAGATGTCGAGGAGGACAACGTCGTACGGCGCATCCTCGATGAGCACTTTGGCTTCAGCAGCGGTTGCCGCGGTAGCTACCGAGTATCCTTCCTCGGTAAGGATTTCCTGGAGGGAGGAACGGATCTCCGCTTCATCGTCTACCACCAGGACGTGATTCACGAACGCACCTCTGTTGTTGACAGGTTGATGCCGTTCTCAGGACCGGCAGAGTCGGCGTGTTCGATGAGCGGCAGACGCAGCAGGAAGCGCGCCCCCTTGGGTGTGTTGCTCTCGGCCCTGAGCGTTCCGCCGGCTTCCTGCACGATCTTGGCGGCGATGGAGAGGCCGAGGCCGGTACCGCGGTGCTTGGTCGAGTAGAACGGCAGGAAGAGACGTTCGCGAATTTCCTCGGTGAGGCCGTGGCCCGTGTCGGAGACCTCGACTTCGACTGCACCCCCATCTTCGCTGAGTGACGTCTCAACGCAAAGCACCCGAAGCAGGCTGCCCTGCATGGCTTCCGCAGCGTTGTCGATGAGATTTGCGAGGGCGCGGCGGATGGCATCGTGGTCGGCAAGAACAGAGGGAAGACCGGGTTCGAGATTTCGTTTCACAGTGATGCCGTCAAGCCGGCCTGCAAAAAGAGCCAGGGCCTCGTCGACGATCTGATTCATATCGCATGTGCGCGGCTGGGGTGCGGGAAACTGCGCAAGTGCAGAGAACTGATCCACCAGAGTGCGCAGGGTCCCCACGCAAGTGAGGATGACCTCGCTGCATTTGCGGATGACCGAGGGCGAGTCAGGCTGGCTGCGGTCGAGATGGCGGCCAATTCGCTCTGCAGAAAGCGCGATCGGCGTGAGCGGGTTCTTGATCTCGTGTGCCACACGCTGAGCCACTTCTTTCCACGCCACCTGACGCTGTGCGCGAAGCAACTCGGAGGTGTCTTCTACGACGAGGACGGTGCCGGGGCGCTTCTTGGCGAGTTCGAGACGGGCGCTGGTGACTGCCAGGTGAACGTTGCGGCCGCGCAGATGAAGCTCCAGTTCGGTGGATGCGGCGCCCATACGCTGTCCGCGACGGATGAGACCGGAGAGTTCGTCGAGAACTTCGGGGGGCAAGAGCGTATCCAGCTGCTGGCCCCGCAGGCGGGCGTTCTCTTCCCGACCCATCAGCACTGCGAAGGCGCGGTTGGCCTGGAGAACTGTGCCGGAGGAGTCTAGCGTGACGACACCCGAGGGGATGGTTTCGAGAATAATCTCGAGTTCGCGGCGGCGCTCTTCAATGGATTGGTTGGCGGCGGTGAGCTGCGCAGAGGAAGACTCGGCAAGCTTGCGGCTGGCGTCAAGGTCCTCCGCCATGTGATTGAAGGAGCGAACAAGCTCGGCCATTTCGCCGGTGGAGACAAGGCCGACGCGGTGTTCGTATTTTCCGGCGGCGATCTTGTCCATGGCATCGGCGAGTGCTTCAACAGGGCGGGTGATTTGTTTGGACAGGAAGAGCGCAAGCCAGACGCTGGAAAAGAACACGACAACGGTAATCAGCAGCAGCATCAGAAAGAAGGTGTTGCGGATGCTGCGGCGGGAGCGGAAGAGGTTCCAATACTCGGTGGCGCCGGCGCGGATGCGGGCGGTGGTCTGGCTGAGTCCCTGAGGCATTGGGAGCGCAGCTATCACAACTCTTCCCGCAGCGGCACTGGCTTTGCCCAGCGCGTAGTCCTGCCCGGAGATTCGAATGACGGGCTCGTCATTGCGCTGCGCGGAAGAGAGGATGCTCGCGGAAAGGGGCGCCTGCAGTGGGGCTGCGGATTGCAGCCGGGTCTCGCCGGTCTTTTCCGGCAGCCACGGAATGATGCTGGCAGAACTGTTCTCCGGCGGCGCTCCGAAGCTCGCCTCAACATGATGGCCCTGATCAAATATCAAAACGAAACCACCCTGAAGCGTCACGCGGTGAGAAGCAAAGACCTTCTGCAGAGCTCCGGGATCACCTTCGACAGCTCCGCTGGCCGCAATTGACTCGGCTTCACCCCGCGCGTTGCTGGTCACATATTGGGCAAGTTCAAGAACGACGCGGGTGGAATCTTCGCGGAGCTGCGTGGTGTTCGGCGAGAACCAGCGGTCGATGGAGCGATTCATCAGCTGGAAGCTGAAGAGGAACATGAAAACCGCAGGCGTGACGGCGATGAGGGCCGCTCCGACAACCATGCGGGTGCGCAAACGCGTGCCGAGCGCCGTACTGCTCTGGTCTGCGTAGACCTTGAGAATGTTGCGCAGAAGGAGGAGCAGGAGGACGAGGAGCAGGAGGAAGACGACGACAGTGAGCCCGGTAAAAGCCAGTGTTTCGCCAGAGGTTTCGGGATTGAGGAATGGGACATTCGAGGTATTGAAGGCATTGAGCCCGCCAAGGACGGCGAAGAAGAGCAACACACCGACAGCCAGAAAAAGCACTGTCCTGCGCCGCGAGTCGCCTTCGAAGAGCATGGGGGGATTATAGAAGGCAGGGAACAAGGGGACGAGGGAACTAGGGGACGAAGGAACGAGGGGACAAGGGGACGAGGGAACTAGGGACCGATGGAGCGAGGGAGTACGGAACCGGCCAGAGGAATCGCTGGCCGGTTCGCGGTGGGGTTAGGAGAGCAGATCTGCGGCGGGGGTCCACTCGCGCTGCTGGCTTTCGGCCACGCCGCGGTAGGTCACCTTGCCTTGGAAGGTATTGAGGCCTTCGGCAAGGCCTGGATCCTTCTTGAGCGCTTCGCGCGCGCCGAGGCTTGCGATTCGCATCAGGTATGGGAAAGTGGAGTTGGTCAGAGCCAGCGTAGAAGTGTGAGGCACGGCGCCGGGCATGTTGGTGACGCAGTAGTGGACAACGCCGTCGACGACATAGCTGGGGTTGGAGTGCGATGTGGGCTTGGCAGTCTCGACGCATCCGCCCTGGTCGATGGCGACGTCGACAATGACAGCGCCTTTCTTCATCTGCGAGACCATGGCGCGGGTGACGATTTTGGGAGCCATGGCGCCGGGTATGAGAACCGCGCCGATAACCAGGTCGGCTTCCCGTGTGGCGTTGGCCAGGTTGTAGCTGTTCGAAGCCAGCGTGTAGAGACGTCCCTGGTAGAGGTCGTCGAGCTCGCGAAGGCGGTTCAGGTTGAGATCGACGAGTGTGACCTTGGCACCGAAGCCGAGGGCGATTTTTGCAGCGTTGGTTCCGACGATGCCACCTCCAATGATGGTGACGTGTGCAGGAGGAACGCCGGGGACGCCGCCGAGAAGAATGCCGCG
>Ga0207710_10001049_pt1 | contig 14269 bp, 9 predicted proteins | sample KBSS24metaG_FD_184400 | JGI IMG/M metagenome (GOLD analysis project Ga0207710, IMG submission 184400) | Switchgrass rhizosphere microbial communities from Kellogg Biological Station, Michigan, USA - KBS S2-4 metaG (SPAdes) (version 2) | ecosystem: Host-associated > Plants > Roots > Rhizosphere >...
GCGGCCGATACTTGTCAACATCGAGCTGCGTCTTGACCTGGTTGGCCTCCGCCTGGGCCAACTGCGCTTGCGCTTGCGACAACTGGCTATTGGCTTGTGAAAGTTGCGCTTCCGCCTGCGCGACTTGGGAAGTTGCCTGCTCGAGCTGTCCCTGGAATTGGGCCACCTGCCCGTTAGCCTGATCTACTGCCGCCTGAAACGGCCGCGGGTCAATCTCAAACAGCAGTTGACCTTTCTTAACGAACGAGCCCTCTTTGAAGTCCTGTCGCAGCAGGTAGCCGGGTACCTGCGCTTTTATTTCCGCGTTGACCATTCCGTCGGTCGTGCCAATCCATTCTTTGTAAATCGGCACGTTGGTTTGCTCGACTGGAACGACTTCGACTTCGAGCGGTCGAGGCGCTGCCGCGACAGGCTTGCTCGAGCGCGCGAAACCCAAAAGCGCCGCCACGACGAAGATCGCGATGATCGACAAAGCAAACGTAAGTATTTTGTGTTTTGCCAGAACTGACTGAAGTCCTTTTAAACGGCTCACCTGTTTTCCTCCTGAACTACTGGACGCGTGTGTTGGACCATGACATTGCAATAGCTTTGCCAGTTGTTTTCTCAAGATGTTTGCTTGTTTTGGTGACGGTGAGGTGACAACAACTGGTCAGGTGACGATATGTGGTCGCCACTTCAGCCCCGGCTGTTTTCAATTTCTTCGATCAGACACTTCGTCATCAGGCTCGTCGAAAACAGTTTGATTCCCCTGTTATGCATCCGCGCGAGCAGCTCTTTGCCGTGGTCATCGACGAAACTGACATTCGTCAAATCCACCAGCACCGGGACTTCGCCGGACGGACACGTTTGCCAGCATTTGTCCAATTCGTCGACAGAACGCCCGGCAAGCTTGCCTTCGAGGAAAAGCCGCGTCGTTGATGATTCTTCTTGAGCCGTAATCCTAATCACGATGGTGATCGCGGCACATGCAACTCTCTAGCCGCGAATTTATTCTCTGTGCAACCTCTGTGTTCTCTGTGTCTCTGTGGTGTTTTCCCTGGACGAATTCTTAACCACAGAGACACAGAGAACACAGAGGTTGCACAGAGAAATCCCGTGGTGCACAATCAAGTCATGAATTCTCCCGCTGTTCAGGTCATGGCCGACGATCAGCAAACACAGAAATTCCTCACCCTGTTAGAACTTTCGAAGGCCATCACTTCGCACCATGATTTGTCAGAGTTGTTCCACGACCTCGCGTGTCGTCTCCAGAACCTTTTCCCGTTTCGCGATATGGCGGTGATGCTGCACGAAGTCCACCGGAATTGCATGCGCTCGTACATCATGGAGGGCTGCGCCCAGGCTCAGTGGGTGGGTAAAGAGTCGACGGAAGTTTCAGTCGACGATTCGATCAACGGTTACGTCTGGAAAACTCAAACACCACTCATCATCGACGATCTGGATCACGATTTCCGCTTTCCCGCCGCGCAGATCATCAGAGAGCAGGGAATCAAATCAGTCTGCTGCATCCCGCTGAGCACAGTTCATCAAAAACTCGGAGCGCTGAACCTCTGGAGCGAGAAAGTCGGCGCTTATCGCGACTTCGATATCGATTTCGCGCAGCTCGTCGCCGGGCAGATTGCCGTCGCCGTCGAAGCACAATTCCAGCGAGAGCAGATCGCGCGCGAACGCGATCGCTCGCGGTTGCTCCTGCAGGTCAATAACACGCTCGTCTCGAATTTGAATCTGCGCGAGTTGCTCTCGGCGATCTCGTCTGCGATGAGTCCGGTCATGCCGCACGAAGCGGCTGCGCTGACGCTTTACGATGAGATGAAAAACGAATTGCGTGTCGCGGCGTTTGATTTCCCCGAACACGACGGGAAATGCGTTACCGATAAAGTTGTTCCGTTTGAAGGCAATCCGATTGGTGAGGCGTTCACGACGCGGAAAACTGTCGTCATTGATTATCGCCGGAGTGAAGATCCGCGTCTTGCTTGTTCCGATTTCGCGTCGGGCTGTGCTGCGCCTTTGATCTTTCGCGATCGCGCGCTCGGCGTGCTCGCAATCAAGGCCAGGCGAGAACATGCGTTTTCAACAGAAGATGCGGAGCTTTTCGAGCAGGTCGCGAAACAGGTGGCGATTGCGGTCGAGAATGCGCTGGCGTACAACGAGATCGAAACGCTGAAGAACAAGCTCGAGAAGGAGAAGCTTTATCTCGAGGAAGAGATCCGCACCGAGTACAACTTCGAGGAGATCATCGGATCGAGCTCGGTGTTGAAGCGTGTGTTGCAGAATGTCGAGACTGTCGCGTCTACTGACTCAACTGTTCTGATCTATGGCGAAACGGGTACCGGCAAGGAACTGATCGCGCGCGCGATTCACAATCTAAGCGATCGTCACGAAAGAACGCTCGTCAAAGTGAACTGCGCGGCGATTCCCACCGGACTTCTCGAAAGCGAATTGTTCGGACATGAGAAAGGTGCGTTTACCGGAGCGATCGATCGACGCATCGGACGCTTTGAGCTGGCTCATCAGGGCACGATTTTTCTTGATGAAGTCGAGGATATTCCGCCTGAGCTGCAGTCGAAGCTGTTGCGGGTGTTACAGGAGCAGGAGTTTGAGCGACTCGGCAGCTCACGCACGTTGCGAGTGGATGTTCGTGTGGTTGCGGCGACTAATGCGAATCTCGAGCAGCTTGTTGAAGAGAAGAAGTTTCGGAGTGATTTGTATTACCGGTTGAATGTTTTTCCGATCAATGTGCCGCCGTTACGCGAGCGGCCGGAAGACATTCCGCTGCTGGTCCATTTCTTTGCGAACAAGTTTGCGCAGCAGATGAAGCGCCGGATCGAGAGTGTGCCGAAGGACACGATGGCGGCGCTGGTTAACTATCATTGGCCGGGCAACATTCGCGAGCTGCAAAATCTGGTGGAGCGTGGAGTGATTTTATCGCGCGGGCCGAGTTTGGAGATTCCGCTCGGAGAGTTGAAGCAGTCAACCAGGAGTTCAAACCATACGAACGGCTCGACTACGCTCGAGTCCGTCGAGCGCGAACACATCCTGCGTGTGCTGAACGATTCAAAGTGGGTGATTGGTGGTCCCACCGGCGCCGCTGCGCGACTCGGCGTGAATCGCACGACTCTCAATCATCGACTCCGTAAACTCGGAATCACGCGCCCACAACCCCAATCCTAATATTTTAAATAACCATCAGAATTGAACAAGTCAGTTGAGATAGAACAACTCAGGAAGATATAGCCCCCTAACATAGAACAAGTCAGGAAGAGGGGCTTGCCCCCGCTGTTACTTGGATTGGACGAGCGGGGGCAAGCCCCTCTTCCTGACTTGTTCTATGTTAGGGGGTTAATATCTTCCTGACTTGTTCTATGTTAGGGGCTTAATCTCCCTGACCCGTTCTATTCTGAATGGTTCTACTATTTGGCTGTTCTATTTCAATATTCAATGCAGGTGCACAGGCACTTCGGTGCTCGTGTTCACGCCTTTACCTTCAAACTCCAACTGCGCATCAAAACGCTTTTCACCTTCAGAGGGTTTGACGCGGACGTACGTGCCGTCTGAGCGCAGCTCGCGCGCGTTGACGTTGTCTTTCAGATAACCGGTGAGAACTGTGTCTTTCAGAAACTGTCGCAGCCGCGCATCCTTGATCGGCACCAACACTTCCACCCTCCGACTCAGATTGCGAAACATCCAGTCAGCACTTCCGATCAGCATCTCCTCCTTGCCGTTGTTCGCAAAATAAAACAGACGGCTGTGCTCGAGGAATCGCCCGACAATGCTGCGCACACGAATGTTCGCAGAAACCTCCGGAATGCCCGGCCTCAACATGCAAACGCCCCTCACAATCAAATCGATCGAAACACCAGCTTCCGAAGCGGCATAAAGCGCGCGAATCAAAGCAACATCAGTAAGACTATTGATCTTCGCAATAATGCGCGCCGGACGTCCGGCTTTCGCATGCGCAGTCTCTCGTTGGATCAGTTTGAGTGTGCGTTTCCGAAGGTTGAGTGGCGCTACCAGCAAACTCGTATAGTCTTCATACTCCGAGAAACCGGTGAGTGAATTGAAGAGGTTAGTCGCGTCAGTCGCGATCTCTTCATCAGTCGTGAAGATCGCTAGATCAGTGTAAATGCGCGACGTCGTCGGATTGTAATTGCCCGTGCCGAGGTGAACGTAACGTTGCAACTCCTTTCCTTCGCGACGAACAACAAGCGTGAGCTTACAGTGCGTTTTGAGCCCGACCATGCCATAGACCACGTGCACGCCCGCCTGCTCGAGACGCCTGGCCCACTCGATATTACTCTCCTCATCAAACCGCGCTTTCAGCTCGACGAGCGCCGCGACCTGCTTGCCGTCCTCCACCGCCTCAATCAAGGCTTTGACGATCGGTGAATTTCGTCCGGTGCGATAGAGACAGATCTTGATCGCGACCACATCGGGATCAGTTGCCGCCGCGTGGATGAAATTCGTCACCGTCGCGTAAGCCGTGTACGGATGGTGTAACAGGATGTCGTGTCGTTTAAGCGCCGGGAAAAAGTTTTCTTCCTGGGCCAGCTCGGCGGGCACTGTTAGCTGCAACGGCCTGTCTTTCAACTCCGGACAATCGAGATCATACAGTTGCATCAAATCCGGAAAGTTGAATGGCCCATCGACGACGTAAACATCGTCAGGCGTAAGCTCCAGCGATTCGGTCAGGAACGACACCATCTCTTTCGGCATCGTGGCTGCGACTTCCAACCGGACTGCATCACCAAATCTCATGCGCCTGACGTGTTGTTGCATCGTCCGCATCAGATCGCTGGCTTCGTCTTCTTTGACTTCGAAGTCAGCGTCGCGCGTGACACGAAACAGATGACACTTGCCGGTGCGCATGTTCGGGAAAAGCATTCCGATGTTTGCTGCGACCAGACTGCCGAGAAATGTAAACGTGTTGCCACGCTCATCGATCGGAACCAGGCGCGGCACCATCGGCGGCAACTTAACTCGAGCAAACCGCGCCGCGTTGGCCGGGGCTGATGACGCGTTTCGCCTCGTCTGTTGTGAAGCGACCATCAAGCCCAGGTTCAAACTCAGGTTCGATACATACGGAAACGGATGACCGGGATCGACGGCTTGCGGCGTGAGGATTGGAAACACGTTATGAAGGAAATAGCTGTCGGCAAATTTCCGTTCACGTTTTGAAAGATCTGCATAGCGACAGATGACGATATCGTTGGTTGCGAGCGCCGGAAGAATCTCATCTTTCAGGCATCGCATCTGAAGCTCGAGCAGTGGTTTCAGTTTTGCACGGATGGCCTTGAGTTGTTCGATTGCAGTCATGCCATCAGGCGAGCGTTCATTGAAGCCACCTTCCAGCGCTTCCTTCAGACCCGAAACACGCACCATGAAAAACTCGTCGAGATTTGAGGAGAAGATGGCGAGAAACTTCAAGCGTTCCAGCAGCGGGTGTCGCGGATCCAACGCCTCTTCCAGCACGCGACGATTGAATTCGATCCAGCTCAGCTCGCGGTTCAGGAGGAGATGTTTTTGATTGCGTAGATTTCGAGACTTCGTGCTCGTCTTTGGCGCCTTGGTGGGAGATTTTGGTTTCAACTGAACAGTGGCTGTAGGCATAGGCGACAATCAACAGTTGTTCATTTCTTGAGAGCTTCCAATAAAGCACCACGAGAGTCGGTCGCTTCCCACGTGGTCCATAGGGAAAATGCTTCCGTGAAATTCGTGTGGCGAAGTCCGTTAAAGTATGTAAATAACCAATTAAAAGTGCTGATTCGATCAGTATCTTTTACCCGCCTGGCTTCGTTCACTTCCTTCCTGAAACTCTCAATCCAAACATCGCAATCGTGCACTGTGCCGAGCGCCGTTTGTAAACGTGCGGTCTGCTTCGCGAACCGCGCGATTTTTGAACCCCAGCACGCTTCAAACAGCTCGATCGAATAACGCAGACGTTTAGCCGCGATTCGCATTTCGTGGAGCTGCGTTGGTTCCATCGGCCGGTAAAAACTGCTGCTCAACTTTTCCAAATCCCTGAGCCGGTCGTCAATGATCGCCCGGGCCATGTCAGCAAAGGAGATCTGCGGGTCCGTTCCGGTTTTCGGCGGCGCGGCTCCGTTCGTAGCCAACGTTAATGCCTCGTTGAAATCAGTTCGCAGAGCGTGCAGTCGATCTTTTACCAGTAGCTTTTCCAGCTCAGCGCGCGCGCCGTCGCGCACTTTTTCCCGTGCCTCGATCAGCTCACCCAGCGTTTTTGAAAGTTCAGACGGCGCTTCCTTCGAGATCTCTGCCAACGCCATCAGCGCCACGTCCTGATCGCGGACTTCACCGAGTGCAGCAGCTATTGTCCTGATCTGCTTGACCGGTGACAAGAGACGCCGTTTAGTCATGTACGGCGCAAAATCACCGAAAGCGCTGCGCAAGCGACGCGAGGCGACCCGCATTGAATGCACGCCCTCGGGATCCTTCCACTTCAATGCCGTGCGTCTCAACGCATACATCTCGTCGAATCTTTCTGCCAAAGCTTGTCGAATACCGGCGCCGGCAGCTTCGTTACACTCGATTCCTTTGATTCGTTTCGGTGCGGCCATCAGCTATTCTCAGGCACTCTTTGCTTGTTTCTTCGGCGCGGTGACGATCAACTCGCGCTGGAACGCGAGCTCAAAAAGATCCTTCTTCCTTTCGACTTCAAGTAATTCATTCTGGCAATCTGAAGTGCTTTCAAGTTGTAAGTGGACCGCGCCTGGTCCAACCCGGCACTGCACGTCGCTGACGCGGCTGTCGTGACTTCTATCAAGCGCGTCCGCCAGGCGAACAAGCGCGCCAAGCTTGCGAACGCTCTCGCGGTCGGCAGTGTTCAGAGCTGCATACTCATGATGACGTTCTTTCGGCAGCGCGCCGCGATGGTACCGGGCGATGTTTGCGATAACAGAGCGCTCGTCTTCAGAGAATCCCGTGAGCTCGGAATTTAGAATGAGATACAAAGCGTGACGTTGATGCGACTCGTGCGCGATGTGATAACCGACGTCATGCAGCAGCGCGCCGGCCAGCATGAGCGTGCGCTCGTGACGCGAGAGTTTTTCGATCGGAGCGAGATGATCAAACAAGCGGTCAGCAAGTTTGGCAACTTGCCGCGCGTGCGTCTCTTCATATCCGAAACGACGACCGACAGCGTGTACGTCTTTGAGCTTCTGGTCCGCGAAACCGTGAATCGGCGGTTGCGCTTCTTCTTCGCAGTCCTGCAGGTAATCGATGATCACTCCTTCACGCAGCGCCCAGTCACACGTGCGCAGGCAATTGACGCCGAGGGCCTGCATCGCGCCCTCCAGAATGCAGCCGCCCGCCACGATGATGTCCGCGCGTTGTGAGCTAAAGCCTGAGATCGCGCGCCGATCGTGCTGGTTCATGGCGGCTACTTTATGGTTCAAGTGCGACAAAGGAGTGAGTGCGATTTCAGTATCGGTTGGCTGGGCCGGACGTTCTTTCGCCGCGGCGTCATTGAGATTGCGCGCGCGCAGTGCGGCGCCGAGTGCGAGAATCGTGCCTGAGGTTCCCGAAACGTGTTGCCATTTTGCGCCTTTGAGCTCGCGCGCCGGACGCTGGAACGCGGCATAAACTTCAGCTCTCAGACTCGAAACCTCTTTCGGTTTCGGTGGATCAGATTTGAGATAACGATCTGTTAATCTCACGGCTCCGAGTCGCACGGAATAGAGCGACAAAGAAGTGGCGTTGCGAAATAGCGAGATCTCAGTCGAGCCGCCGCCGATGTCGATGTTGAGGTTTATCGCGCCAGGATTCGCGCACCGGCGCGACGCCGCCAGACCGATCAAGCGTGCTTCTTCGACACCAGACAAAATCTCAACCCTGATCCCGGTATTTTTCTCGATCTGCTTAATGAACTGCGCGGAATTGCTTGCTTCACGCACCGAAGCCGTGGCCACTGCGACTATCTTGTCGACTTTTCTCACTTCAGCCGCGGTGCGGAAGCGTTGTATGCAGGCTGTCGCGCGCTCGATGGCTTCTGCTGAGAGCTTGCCGCGGCGCAGGGTCTCATGGCCCAGCCGGACGACCTCTTTTTCCCGGGCGAGAAACGCAAAAGAATCGCTGGCGGCGGCGTCCACCACGGCCAGTTTTATCGAGTTTGAGCCAATGTCTATCGCTGCTAATTTCAAATCTGGTGGGGACTCTCAGTGTTAAGTTAAAGCGCGCCTCACTGTATTGAAGGCGTGTTACATTAATGTAAACCGTGTCTGAAGGAATGATCAATGCTGACCCTTTATTTGTTACGTCATGCAAAATCGAGTTGGGATGACGCGTCGCAGCAGGACTTCGAACGCCCGCTGAACAATCGTGGGCGAAAAGCCTGCGCGGTTATCGGGGAGGTCATCGAAGAAAAGGGAATTGATTTCGATCTGGTGCTGGTTTCGACGGCGCTGAGAACACGGCAAACCATCGAGCTCGTAAAAGAACGGGCGAAATTGCGTGGTGAGGTGCGTTATGACGAGCGGATTTATGAAGCCACCGTGTCGCAACTGCTGGAAGTCATCTCGCAGGTTGATAACGATCGGAAGAGTGTCTTGCTGGTCGGGCACAATCCCGGGCTGGAAGGGTTGTTGACGCTGTTGACGGGCGAGGACGTTCGCGTAACGACGGCGAACCTGGCAAAGATTAAGATAAAAGCGACGAAGTGGTCAGCAAACCTCGCTAACAAGGGAACGCTCGATTGGATTGTCAGGCCTAAAGAAGTGTAAAACTCTTCTCTGTGCAACCTCTGTGTTCTCTGTGTCTCTGTGGTGAGTGATTAGTTAACCACAGAGACACAGAGAACACAGAGGTTGCACAGAGAAATCACGACTCATCGTAGGCTTTCAAGGCCGGAACATTCACGAACTCATCCGTCTCGATTATGTAGGCCGTGAGGTTGTAGCCGTAGACGCAACCCGTATCCAATCCGATCGCTTTTGGACCACGCCGCGGCTCGGGCGCGGGCCAGTGTCCAAACAGCACCGTCTTTTCACCCTGGTACACGTGATACCACGGCGTTCCTTCATCGCTTTCACGGTCCGGTCCGAGAGTGCGCATGCGCGTCAAATCCCCCGTAGTCTGCGAATGCAGCGCGACTTGCGGCCTGATGCCCGCGTGAACAACGAGATGATTTTCAAGTTCGATAAGAAACGGCAGCGAGTTGAGAAAGATCAAGAACGTATCGCGATCGGCCTTCAGCTCTTTGTTGGTCTCCTTTTGCGCCGCCTTGAGCTCGATGTCTTCGCCGTTCCAGCGTCGTCGCAACATGAGGTCATGATTTCCGATTACGGTGGTAAAGCGCTTGTCAGAGATGAAAAGCTCGAGCACTTCGCGACTCTTCGGGCCTTTCGTGATGAGATCGCCGACGGCTATAACCCGATCGTCATCCTGCAGCTCGACCTCCTCCATAAGCGCCATTAACTCGTCGTAACAACCGTGAATGTCGCCTACTACAATTGTGCGCGAACCCATCTCGACTCTCCGTTCCGCTCTGAGGATTTCACACTGCATTCATATCACATACCCTCATAGAACTTAAACGCTGGCTGAGTTTACAAATTGTTCACAAGTCGAAGAGCGCAACTGCGTTCCGAGTCCGCGAAGCGGACGGCAGCATAAAGCCTGGGGCGCAAGCCCCAGGTTAGCGTTCTTATAGTTGCAAAGTCCTGAGTGTGTGTTCTAATTATCGACCATGACCCAAAAAGAAAAAGCTGAGTTGTTCAAGAGCCTCCACGTAAAAGGTACGCCCGTAATCCTCTTCAACATCTGGGACGCCGGCAGCGCGCGAACGTTGGAACAAGCTGGCGCAAAAGCTATCGCAACCGGTAGCTGGTCAGTCGCCGCAGCGTATGGTTTCGACGATGGCGAGACGATTCCACTGCCACTGGTCCTGGCAAATATCAAACGAATCGTCGAGAGCGTCGCACTGCCTGTCACGCTCGATTTTGAAACTGGCTACGCGACTGATCTTCCGTCGCTCAAAGACAACATCAGAAACGTGATCGCTTCCGGCGCAATCGGAATCAATTTCGAAGACCGAATCATCGGCGACAAGGAGTTACACCCGATCGACAATCAATCGGCACGCGTCAGAGCGATTCGCGAAGCAGCCGACGAATCCTCGATTCCACTCTTCATCAACGCTCGCACCGATGTCTTTCTGAAGACGTATCCAGCCCAGCACAACGAGAGCGAACTGGACGAGGCGCTGCGACGTGCCGATGCTTATGCTGAAGCCGGCGCGAGTGGATTGTTTGCTCCGGGGCTGAGAGATCCTGACCTGATCAAAAAACTTTGCGATCGTTCGCCGCTTCCGGTAAACATCCTCACACTTCCGGACACTCCGCCCGCTAAGACGATGGCCCAATTAGGAGTCGCGAGAATTAGTCACGGCGCCGCCCCGTACCGCCAAATGTCAGCCGCACTGAAAGAGGCCGCGCAAAAAGCGTTTGCGGACGCTTCTTAGACCGAAAGAGAAGGCGCTCGTATTCGTTTCTTACGCCCGTGAAGACGAGGTGTTCGTGGATGAGCTGGTGAAGAAGCTTGACCAATACAACCAGAGTTGTTAGCTCGGGTGAAGGAAATAACTATGCAGCGTGTGAAGCGCTTCTCTGGGCCGATTGCAAAAACGACGGACAGACGGCGTCAAGTATTTCTCACTTCGCCCTACTTATCCGATCAAGAGCTCGGATTCTAGTGTAAGCGGGGGCAAGCCCCTCTTCCTGACTTGTTCTCTTTCACGGCGCTCGAGATAGTAACAAGGCAGAGGCCTGAAGAAGTCAGGAAGGCAAGCCCCTCTTCCTGACTTGTTCATTCCTTTGACTTTTTACTATCTCGAGCGCCGTGAAAGAGAACAAGTCAGGAAGAGGGGCTTGCCCCCGCTCGCGATGAATCAGAAGTCTTCACCCATCTTGTCGAGATCTCCTACTTCGTCAACGTCCTCGTACAAGACGCTCGTCGGATTGTGATTGATCGGCAGACGGTAGTAAAGAATGCCGATATTCTTCAGAATCATCTTCCGCATCCGAGCTTCGGTAAGCAGATCGTTAGCCGAGCCTCCGAGATTCACCGGATTCATGCGCGCCGAAGACACGACCGCGAAACGTCCCAGCATCCGGTAACAGAAAGCGTATTGCCAGTCTTCTCTGCGGACAAACAAGTCTTCATCAGTCACACCAATCAAAACCGCATTTGGATCCGAGGCAAGATCCGGATAGCGGGCTCTCATCAAGTTGATCGCTTCTTCAGCGATAACCTGCTGGCGGCGCTTATCGACCGTAGTAAGTGCGAACGGAACCCGCTGAGTGACAGTCACGTCGATGCCGGTTTTCTGTTTGAGAGAGTTGGCAAACTTGGTTAAGGAAGCTGCCGAGAAATTGCTCAACGGAACAAAATACAGTTTCTCTTTACCCTTTTGCCTGCTGGCCGACAAATTAATGTCTTCGAGTATCTCAGCCGCCGAATCCTTGTTCGTCTTTCGCAAAATCTCATACTGCTGGAGTGCGGCGGGTTTGTTGTGCAGCGCCGCGTAAGCCAGTGCTAAGTAATAGCGGGCTTCTTCATAATCCGGATCTATCTTTAGTGCCTCGTTATACTCCTTAACCGACTCTTCGTATCGTTGCATGTAGTCGTAGGCGATTCCGAGCTGGTAGTGCGCACGCTCATTCTTCGGATTCATTTGAATCGCTGTTTTGTAAGCCTCGACAGCGCGTTCGTAGTCTCTCGCATAAATATAGGAGTGGCCGAGGTACATGTAAGTTTCATAGCTGGGCCATAACGTGGCGGCGCGTTTGAAGGCAGTGATTGCTTCCGGGTACCTGCCAAGCTCGTAATACATTGTGCCTGACTGAGCGTAGGGACAAGCATCGTTAGGATCGAGACGCATTGCTCGCTGATATTCTTTTTCGGCGTCGTCGTTCCGGCCGAGGCCGTGATAAGTCATGCCCAATCCACATGCAGCACACGCGTCATCGTTTATGGCCTTCGCATCGAGGTACGCTTTTTCCGCGAGGGCATACTTTTTCAGCGCGAGGTAAGAAGAGCCGAGCTCGATATAGCCACGAGCATAGCCCGGCCTGATCATCACCACCCCTTTGAACGCGGTGGCGGCAGCCTGGTATCTTCCGGCGGCGTAGAACTTTGAGCCCGCGCGGTAACAGGCCGAAGCCGCGACACCGGGCATCTCTAAAATTATGACCACCACGAGGACGGCAAACACGAGCCAGCCAACAGTTTTACGTGTCGTCATATTGACCTCTCGAACTTTCAATTTTTTATGAGGTTTGTAGGGCTGGCGCGGTTGAACGGCCGCTACAAGGATGGCACAAAAGGCCGCGGCCGCACAATGATTTTATATCAGAACAATCTGAGATTGACGCCTATCGTCGGGTCGACTGGTTCGAGAAGCTGCTCGCCATCGCTTTTTGTACTGTTAACCTCACGACTGACTGCGTGACTGGTCATCTCCGCGGCTGGAAACGGTACAAGGATCTCTTTCAAATCCGCGGCTCTCGACTCCGGATTCAGCCACAGTTCGTGTAACTCGGGTGGCATTATTACTGGCATCCGGTGATGGATTGTTGATAACAACTCATTTGCGGTGGTGGTAATGATCGCGCAGGAAACGATCGTGTTGCCGTTCTGTTTCCAGCGGTCCCAGACGCCGGCGAAAGCGAATGGCGCGCCGTCTTTCATCTGAAAGTAATAGGGCTGGGAGATCTTCTTACCGGCTCGCTCCCATTCGTAAAAACCATCTGCAGGAATGAGGCAGCGTCGTCGTTGAAACGACTCGTTGAAGGTCGGCTTTTGATCGATCGTCTCGACGCGCGCGTTGATAAACCCTTTCGCCTCCTTGCTCCAGAAAGGAATGAGGCCCCATTGCAGGTTCGTGACTTCTCTTACAGAGTCACGCTCGAGGACGGTGAGGACGTTCTGCGTCGGCGCGATGTTGTAGCGCGGGACGATATTGTCCAGATCGAAAGTATTGACGATCCGCTCGAACTTCACCCGCTCCGGTGTTTTAAGCGTAAACCTTCCGCACATACTGACGTTACGTTAGACCGGTTGAGCGCTTAATGCAAAGTCAGTCGTCTACAGGATTGACAAGATTAGACAGGATTTACATGTTAATCTTGGATAATCTTGTGAATCCTGTCTAAAACTGACTCTATGAACACTAAGACTCTGACTGGCATGCTCGTGGTCCTTCTGTTGGCGAGTGTGGCCAGGGCTCAAGCGATCAAAAATGCGATCCCAGACGTGGCGCGGCCGTTACCACTATCCTCCGTGCGCGTCACGGGCGGCCCTTTAAAACACGCGCAGGAGCTCGACGCCGAATACCTCCTCAAGCTCGAGCCGGATCGCATGATGGCCTATTACCGCAAGCGCGCCGGCCTGCAACCGAAAGCCGAAGGTTATCCGGGTTGGGACGGCGACGGCAAAAATCTCACGGGCCACATTGCCGGTCATTATCTCTCCGGCGTGTCGCTGATGTTTGCCGCGACGGGCGATCCACGTTTCAAAGAACGTGCCGACTATCTCGTGAAGGAGATGAAGGAAGTTCAGGACAAGAACGGCGACGGCTATCTCGGCGCAGTCGACGGCCTGAGAGAAAAGTTTGCCGAAGTCGCGAAGGGAAACATCAAGTCAACCTTCTTCGATCTGAACGGTCTCTGGTCTCCCTGGTACACGCTGCACAAAACTTTCGCCGGTTTGCGAGACGCTTATCGACACACCGGCAATCGCACCGCGCTGGATCTCGAGATCAAGTTTGCCGCGTGGGCCGAAACAATCCTGACGAAGCTCACTCCCGAACAAACTCAACAGATGCTCAACACTGAATTTGGCGGCATGAACGAGGTGCTCGTAGAGCTTTATGCCGACACCGGCGATACGCGCTGGCTGGCTCTTTCACATCGCTTCGATCACAACGCCTTTCTCGATCCACTCAAACGCCGCGAAGATAAGCTCGCCGGACAGCACGGCAATACGCAAGTGCCGAAGATGCTCGGCGTGTTGATGCAATATATCTACACCGGCGAGCAGTCAGAAGGCACGGCGGCCGAGTTCTTTTGGGACGCAGTCGTCAACGATCACACTTACGCCACCGGCGGACACGGCAAAGACGAATACTTCGGACCACCCGATCAGCTCGCCGAGCGCGTCGACGGTCGAACGAATGAGACGTGCAATGTTTACAACATGCTGAAGATGACGCGCCGCCTGTTCGCGATTCATCCTGACATCAAGTATGCAGAGTTTG
>Ga0207710_10001050_pt1 | contig 14265 bp, 10 predicted proteins | sample KBSS24metaG_FD_184400 | JGI IMG/M metagenome (GOLD analysis project Ga0207710, IMG submission 184400) | Switchgrass rhizosphere microbial communities from Kellogg Biological Station, Michigan, USA - KBS S2-4 metaG (SPAdes) (version 2) | ecosystem: Host-associated > Plants > Roots > Rhizosphere...
TCGGTGCTCGTCGCGGAGAATGGGAAGATCATTTACAAGGGCGCGTACGGGCAGGCGAATATAGAGTGGAATATTCCGAACACACCCGATACAAGGTTTCGACTCGGATCGATCACGAAACAGTTCACCGCGACCATCATCCTGCAATTAGTCGAGCAAGGGAAAATCAAACTCGACGCGAAGCTGTCGGATTACCTGCCGGCTTATCGAAAAGACACAGGCGAGAAGGTGACGATTCATCACCTGCTCACGCACACGTCCGGCATTCCGAGTTACACCGGCCAGCCCGGCTTCTTTCAGAACGTCAGCCGCAACCCTTACAAGGTCGATGAGTTCGTGAAGAAGTATGCAAGCGGCGATCTCGAGTTCGAGCCGGGCTCGAAATATCGTTACAACAACTCAGGTTACTTTCTCCTCGGCGCAATCATCGAGCGTGTCACAGGCAAACCGTACGAGCAGGTGTTGCAGCAGAACATCTTCGACCCGCTCGGCATGAAGAACACCGGCTACGACCATTACGCCACGATCATCGCCAAACGCGCTGCCGGTTACACCAAGACGCCAGACGGATACGCAAACGCTCCCTACCTCGACATGTCGATCCCTTACGCGGCAGGTTCACTCTATTCAACAGTCGAGGATCTGTACCTTTGGGACCAGGCGCTTTACACAGATAAAGTGCTCTCAGCGCAATCGAAGACGTTGATGTACAAACCGTTTCTTGAAGACTACGCCTACGGTTGGGTCGTCACGAATGCATCCTTCAAACAGAACGATCAGCCGGTCCAGGTGATCACACACGATGGCGGCATAAACGGCTTCACTACTACTATCGTGCGCTTTCCAAAAGAGAAGAACCTCATCGTGATGCTCGACAACACCGGCAGCGAGTATCTCAACCGGCTGAGTGATTCAATCGCAAAGATCATTTATAACCAACCGTACGAGCCGCCGAAGATGTCGATCATTCCCGTGCTTAGCAAGACAATCGCGGAGAAGGGAATCGAGGCGGGCATCGCACAATATCGCGACCTGAAAGCGAAGCAGGCCGCGACGTACGACTTTGCTGAACCTGAGTTGAACCGGCTTGGCTATCAGCTACTGCAAAGTGGCAAAGCGCGAGAGGCAATCGAGATCTTCAAGCTCAACGTGGAGGCATACCCGCAAGGTTTCAACACCTACGACAGCCTTGCCGAAGCCTACATGGCGATCAACGAGCGCGAGCTGGCGAGACAAAACTACAAGAAGTCACTCGAGCTGAATCCGAACAATGCAGGTGCGGTCGAGGCGTTGAAGCGACTCGATAAGACGCCATAACAGATTACATCTCTCGAGTTCCGGCTGATTTGCCGCGGGAGCGGGCCGCCGTCGTAGCGAAGTTTCCCTTCAGGCCGCGTCCGGCTTTGTCGATGCGCCATACAAATTTGCCATTCGACTTTCGTGCTGAGCCTTCTTCGATGAAAGTCGCTTCGATCTGGTCGCCATTGATCGAGCCTTGTACATGAATCGGAGTGCGGCTGCCGGCAGGCAGGCTGCGGCCGTTCTCAGATACTTTCCTGCCTTTGCCGGTGAAGGTTGAGCCTGTTTGGTTGATTGAGACGTCGAAACCGATCTTCATGTTTTTGAAAGAGCCATAAGCAGTCGTATCAACGGAGTTGACGATGGTCCACTTGCCGGAAAGATCACGGGCGGTGCTGAGTGGTCTCTTACTTTCCTTGGCAGAGGCCGGTGCGGGTGTTGACGGCACGACTGAAGACTCGGGTTGTTGTACTGGAGCCTCGACCTTTGCAACTACCTCGGATGAGCCAGCCTCGTGAAACCTATCTATAAAGATAGCGACTGCTGCCATAACGGCCATTGCCAGCACAGCAAACGCGAGCGCTGTTCGATAAGAAAATCGTGAAGCGTGTGGCGGAGGAGGAGGAGTGGGAATAGCGGCTCTGGGCACGTCGCTTCTTACGATCGTGATGTCCTCAAGCTCGTCTGGAACAGTTGCCAGCGGCACTGCTTCTACCGGCCGATCCACAGCCACGGGCTCTAAGTATTCACCGGTAGCGGCCGTCTCGATTCCGAAGAATTGTTTAAGCACAACTCGCTCACTTGCTGTGATCGAACCGGAAGCGATTGGAGCGAACGCCGGATCAAAGCTGAAACGAGCGTCTTGCATAGCCGCGATCGCATTGACTGCCGGGAACCCAGTCAGATGGCCGAAGCGCGCGTCGACGAGTTTGCCCTCTGCAAAAGACAATTCGCCCTGAACGGCGCCGGCGAGGATCTCGAGTCTCCCGCTCTCACCGTTGGCGCAGATGGTGTGAATGAAATTCAGAATGTTGCCATTGTCAGACATGGTTATAGTTCACCCCGTGTATGCTCGTAGCGTTAGAGGGACGTTGTAGGAAGAGGGTTGCAGTCTAAATTCCGGGATCGAGGAATTAAGTCTACTCGTACCGCAGCGCAATCAACGGATCCACCTTAGCAGCGCGGCGCGCAGGTAGATAGCATGCAAAGAACGCCGCCAGCGACAACAGCGCCGAAATTACGATGAATGTGAGAGGGTCGGTCGCGCTCGTGTTAAAGAGCAGACTGTGCATCAGACGCGTCAGAGCGATCGCGCCGCCCAGGCCAATCAACACGCCTACTACCGTCAACTTCATTCCACGCCCGACGATGAGCTTGAAAACATCGCGTGCCGAAGCGCCCAACGCCATGCGCACACCGATCTCGTGTGTTCGCGTTTGCACCAGAAACGCCATCACGCCGTAAATTCCGATCAGCGCGAGTAACAACGCGCCACCCGCAAACGCACCAAACAACCTCGCATAAAGTCGCGGTTGCCAGATCGACTCAGCTACGACTTCTTCCATCGTCGCGACTTCACTCACCGGCAAATCCGGATCGAGTTGCGCCACTTCACGCCGAAGCGCGCCCGTTAATTCCTGCGGATTCGAAGTAGTTCTCAAGACCAACGCCAGACTTCCTGTCGGAATCTTTGCGTGCGGCAGGTAAACACTCTTGCGCGTATCTTCCTGCATCCGTTGATGCCTGACGGTACCGACTACGCCGACGATCGTGTGCCACGGCTCGTTATCTTCCGCCGGTCCAAAGCGAACGCGTTTACCGATCGGGCTCTCGTTGGGCCAGTACTCACGCGCGAGTCGCTCATCGATGATCGTCACGTTTAGCGAATCCTTTGCGTCGGCATCGTTAAAGTCGCGCCCGGCGAGCAGAGGTATTCCCATCGTGTGAAAGTAACCCGGAGTCACGACCGTGTGTTGAATCGCGGGCGCCTGCCCAACAGACAGCACCGGAAAACCCTCGACGGTAAGACTTCGTCCCCACAAACCACCTGCTAACGGCAACGACGCGGTCGCACTTGCTGCTTCCACACCCGGCAGGTGACGCACGCGTTCCAGCAACTGTTTATAGAATCCGATACGCTGATCGTTTTCCTTGTATTTCGCACGCGGCAGACTGACGCCCGCAGTAAGGACGTTGTGTGCGTCCAGTCCGATGTTGACGCGCTTCAAACGCAGAAAACTCTGGATCATCAACCCTGCGCCAACCAGCACCACCAGCGAGAGCGCAATCTCTGCGACGACGAGCAGACTGCGCGCACGGCTACGCACACCGGAAGCGCCGCGGCCACCTTCTTTGAGTGTGTCGTTGAGATCGACGCGTGACGTTTGCAGCGCGGGAGCAGCGCCAAACAGCAGACCAGTCAGCAACGTGATGCCAGCGGTGAAACCGAGCACGCGCAGATCGATGCCGAAGTTCATCCAGAAAGGTATCTGACCGGGAATCGCAGTCAACAACAGTCGCAACGCCCAGATCGACAGGAAGAAGCCGACCACGCCACCGACTAACGCCAGTAACAAACTCTCAACCAGAAGCTGGCGCATGATTCGCCAACGACTCGCACCGAGCGCCGCGCGCAACGCAAACTCCTTCTGCCTTGCAGTCGCACGCGCGAGCATGAGGTTCGCAACGTTCACACACGCCACCAGCAACACACAGCCAACCACGCCGAGAAGAATCAAAAGTGCCTGGCGATAGTCGCCGGTCAGCGTGTCGTGCAAACTCTTCACTTTGACGCCGAGACCTTCGTTGGTGACGGGATTCTGTTGCTCGATACGCGCCGCGATGTTGTTCATCTCGGCCTGCGCTTCCGCGACAGTCACGCCGTCTCTCAAACGTGCGATTGAGAGCAGGCCGTGATCGGTTCGCGTGAACGTCTTCGTCGTTAAGGCAACCGGCGCCCACAGCTCAGCACTATCAGGAAACCTGAACCCGGGCGGCATCACACCGACGACCGTGCGTGCGCGGCTGTTGAGCATGATCTTGCGACCGATGATGTTTGGATCACCGCCAAAGTTGCGTTGCCAGAGATTGTGACCAAGGATCACGACCCATTCTTCCTCAGGCCGATCCTCGTTCGCGGTAAACGTGCGGCCGAGTTGCGGCGACGCGCGCAGAATTTCGAAGAGGCCGTGTGAGATAAAAGAGCCGCGAACCTCGGTTGGCTCGCCGGCGCCACTCAACGCGAACCGGCTCGTGTCAAAGTAGATGCCGATATCTTCAAAAGTCTTGTTTTGCTCTTGCCAGTCGAGAAAGTTCGGGTACGAAACGGCCATCGAGTCGACGCCCTGTTTGTACGAGAACTCGTCGAGCACGACGAGTCGATCTGATTGAGGATAGGGAAGTGGTCGCAGCAGAATGCCGTTGGCAAAACTGAAGATCGCCGTATTCGCACCAATGCCGAGCGCCAGCGTCGCCACGACAACGATCGTGAAAGCGTAGTTCTTGAGCAGTACGCGCAGGCTGTATGCGACATCGCGCCGCAGGTTGTCAATGAATCCGACGCCGCGCGCGTCACGACACTCTTCCTTCGACTGGTCCACGCGACTAAACGACTTCATCGCCGCGTAGCGCGCGTCTTCCGGAGTCATGCCGTTTTTGATGTTTTGCTCGATTAGTTGATCGAGATGAAACCGCAACTCTTCGTCGAGCTCCTGGTCCAGCTCATCATGATGAGTTAGCGCGCGCCAGCGACGTAGTAAGTCTTTTAAGTTCACGGAGAAACCTCACGCATCTCGTAAAACCAGAGCGACTGCATCGGAGAATCGCTCCCATTGCTTGCGTTGCGAGTCGAGTTGTTTGCGCCCGCGAGCGGTCAAGCCATAAAACTTTGCCCGGCGATTGTTATCGGAGGGTCGCCAGACGGCGGAGATGAGGCCACGCGCTTCGAGGCGATGGAGAGCAGGGTAAAGAGCGCCGGCGGTTATGGTGAGCACGTCGCCGGAGAGCAGCTCGATGCGCTGCATGATGTCCCAACCATTCAGGCTACCGGAACTGAGCAAGCGCAGGACTAAGAGCTCGAGCGTGCCCTGCTTGAACAGGTCACTTTGTTGTTTGTTCATACCTTCCTCTAGTCAGCCAATAGGAAGCCGAAGTCTAGCGCTGCTCCTATTGGCTGTCAATAGGAGCCACAAAAAGGCACAAACAAGATTAGCCACAAAAAGGCACAAAAAGCGCAGAGTAAGTCAACGAATTTACCGTTTTGTGTTTTTGTGCCTTTTGTGGCTAAACGAAGGATAGTCCTTCGCGCGCGATGCCGGCGGGAATCTCGTGATCGCCGTCGAACTCGCGAAACGTGATGTCGTAGCCGTAAGACTTCAGACCCGCGGCAATGCGGCGGCCACACGTATCAATCGGAAGAATGTGATCATGCGTTCCGTGTGAGATGTAGATGCGTGGCTGGCCGTGCAACTCGCCGTTGATGACGAATCCCGGTGAGAAGGCGACGATGCTCTTGAAGAAGTCGCCGTTAATCAAGCCGAGCGAGAGCCCGTAACTGGCGCCATCGGAAAATCCGCCGATCGAAACGCGCGCCGGATCGATCGCCGTAGTCTCAAATACACGCTCGAGCGCGCGATTGAGATACTCAACGTCGATTCCGAAGCCGTCGCCACCCATCGCGTCCCACGTTGTGTCGCGCGAGTTTGGCGCCAGGACGGCGATTCCCGCTTCTTCGTGAGCCGAGCCTAAATACCAGAACATCTCGTCGGAGCTTTGCGTCGCGCCGTGCAACATTACAAATAGCGGAAGCGGCGACGAGGTCGCGTTCTTTGGTATCTGAAGAACTGCGTCGCGCTTAGTATCGAGGCCGAGCTTGATCTCGCCAGTCGCGGAAGTCTTCACACCGCTGCGTGGGCGTGCGGTGAGTCGTCCATCGCTCACGATCACGGAGCCGCCGATGCGTCCACAAGCACTGCCTAGTGCGACTGACGCGATCGTGCTTGCTGAAAGTAAGCAAAACTGACGTCTACTAAGGTCTTTACGGCGCACACCTCATTTTACTCGAATCTGAGGGCCACGAGCGGGTCAACTTTTGTTGCGCGCCGCGCCGGTATGCAACACGCAAACAGAGCGACGATGATGAGGCCGAGGGCGACGCTGACGTAGGTGACAGCATCGGTTGCGGTCACACCAAAGAGCAGGGTCGACATCAAGCGCGTGAGTAAAAGCGCGCCCGCCAGTCCGACGACGATGCCTACAAAGACGAGTTTCAGTCCGTCGCGCATGACGAGGTTCAGTACGTCGAACGTCTTCGCACCGAGCGCCATGCGGATGCCGACTTCGCGCGTCCGTTGTGCGACTGAATACGAGATGACGCCGTAGATGCCGACCGCCGCGAGTGTTAGCGCCAGCAGTGCGAAGACAGCCAGCAGGATCATCGAGAAGCGACGCGCCGCAACCGATTGCGCGAGTGCCTGCTCCATCGTCCGCACGTTGAAAACAGCCTGGTCCTTGTCGAGCGCCGCGATCTGGTTGCGCACTGGTCCAGCGAGGCTGAGTGGCTCAACTGTCGTCCGCACGAGAAGATTCACGCGTCGCACGTATCTCGGCAAAGTCGCAACCGGAAACTGATCGAAGTTGAAGTAAAACTCCGCTGTGTTGGTAGTGCGTCCTTCAAGTGAAGAATGTTCGACGTGGCGCACGACGCCGATGATCTCACGACTGTCGGCATCCGGCGTGTTGAGTTTGAATCGCTTCCCGATCGGATCTTCGTTTGGAAAATACTGGCGCGCGAACACCTCATCGATGAGCGCGACTTGGGGCGTGTCTTTGCGGTCTTCAGTCGAAAAGAGACGACCGCGAACGAGATCGATACCCATCGTTTTGAAGTAATCGGGACTCACGATGTAAAGCAGCCCGCTCGGATCCTGGCCCGGCGGCGGCGCAGGCTTGCCTTCGAGCACGATGGGTGGAAAGTTTGCGCCTTCAAACGGAAGTCCATTTGAAATGGAAACTGATTTGACGCCCGGCAGTTGGTTCACACGCTGTTTCAACTCAGTCAGAAAGTTATCAACACGTGGACCTTCGTCGGGACGCGCGTTGATCGAGATCTGCATCGCGAGCACGTTCTGCGGATCGAAACCCGGATTGACCTGGCTTAGTCGCCAGAAACTTTTCACCAGCAAACCCGCGCCGACCAGCAGCACGAGCGTCAACGCCACTTCAGAGATCACTAGCAACTTGCCCGCGCGATTGTGACTCGGCGACGAGTTACGCTCGCCTTCTTTCAATGTCTCGGTGAGATTCGTTTTCCCGGAATGAAGTGCTGGAGCGAGTCCAAAGAAAACCCCTGTGAGCAGCGATGCACCGAACGTGAACGCCAGCACACGCCCGTCGACACCGAGCTCGTTCATACGCGGAATGCCTTCGGGAATGTACGACGAGAGCACGCTTGTTCCCCAGATCGCGAGCAGTAGTCCGACAACACCGCCGGCAAGCGCGAGCACCGTGCTTTCAGTGAACAACTGCCGGAGTATGCGCATGCGGCCCGCGCCGAGCGCGGTGCGAATCGCCATCTCCCGCTGGCGTCCGGCCGAGCGCGTCAACAAGAGATTGGCGACGTTCGCGCACGCGATCAGCAAAACGAAACCGACTGCGGCCAGCAGTGTCAGCAGCATCGGACGAATGTCACCAACGACACTTTCTCGAAGCGACTCGATGCGCACACGGCGGCCGGTATTCGTGTCTGGATACTGTTGTTCGAGACGTGCGGCGATCGTGTTGAGCTCCGCGTTTGCGTTGTCGATCGAAGCGCCTTGTTTCAGTCGTGCGAAAGCCGTGATGCCGGGATCTTTGCCGCGCAGTTTGAAGCGTTCGGCTGAAAGACCAATCGGTACGGAAACATCGGCGTCGGCGCCAAAGCGAAAGTTTGGTGGCGTGATCCCGATGACCGTGAACTGTTGATTGTTGAGCGTGAGCTGTTTGCCAATGATGCTTTCATCAGCGCCGAAACGTCTCTGCCAGAGTGCGTGGCTGATGATCGCGACCGCAGTCGCGCTTGGCTGATCGTCTTCAGCGAGAAAGTCGCGCCCGCGAATCGGCTTGATACCGAGTGTCGAGAGGAAGTTTGCTGAGACGAGCCGGCCCTGAAGTCGTTCGCTCTCACCCGCGCCGGTGAGGTTGAAACTCTCACGCGGCCGGAGGGCAGCGACGTTTTCAAAGACAGTATTCTGATTTCGCCAGTCGACGTAGTTTTGATAAGACACACCGGCGAGTCGTTCTGAAATCGTCTCGGTGAGTACGACAAGTTTGTCAGGCTGCTCGTAAGGAAGCGGACGCAACAGGACGGTATTAATCACGCTAAAGATCGCGGTGTTTGCGCCGATGCCGAGCGCGAGCGTGATCACCGCTACTGCCGTGAACGCTCGATGCTTGCGCAAGCCGCGCAACGCATAGCGCAAATCCTGCGAGAGATCGTCGAGCGGGCGTCCCATCCTCACTTCACGAACTCTTTCCTTCACTTGCTCGACGCCGCCCACCTCAACCAGCGCCGCGCGCCGTGCTTCTTTCGGATCGAGACCCTCGCGGGTCTTCTGATCGGTCAGTAAATCAATGTGGGCGCGCAGCTCTTCCGTGAGCTCCTGGTCCACGACGTCTTTATTCGACAAATTGCGCCAGGTGCTGGCGAGGCGCGAAAAGAATGGCATGGTACTTCTCCTTACGACGTCGCTTTGAGCGCGCTGGTGATGGCGAGCGAGACGCGCTGCCAGCCTTCAGTTTCGACCTTGAGCTGGCGCTGGCCTGCTTTGGTGAGCCGGTAGTATTTGGCGCGGCGGTTATTGTCTGACTCGCCCCACGAAGACTTGAGCCAGCCTCTCTCTTCGAGGCGATGCAGGGCAGGGAACAGTGAGCCGGGCTTTACTCTGAAATGATTCTGCGTGATCTGCGCGATGCGATCCGAAACACCGAGCCCGTGCAACGGTCCGAGGCTGAGCGACTGGAGCACCAAAAGATCGAGCGTACCCTGCAAAAGATCGTTCCTTGTCTTCTTCGTTCCCTCTCCTATAGACAATCGATACAAGATAGATAACAGCGCTCGTATAGAATGTCAATAGGAGCCACAGATGGATCCGTGTGAATCGGATTTTTGATCCGCGCCATCTGTCGCTATAATCTCGCACCGAAATGACCCCAAAACCTAAATCACAACCTGAAATCAGAACCATTACCAGACTGGTTCCACCAAGTGGAAACCTCGTACAAGGCCAATCGGAGTTAGCTATCAATCCGAAACTGGCGCAGGCCGCCGAAGAGTTAATCAAGGCGAGCCGCAATCACTACAGTCCCGCGGAAGGCGTGGGCGAGCTGCGTGAAGCGGTGGCGAAGAAGATCGCGCGCTTCAATAACATTCAAGTCGATCCGAAAGCGACGCCGCTCGAGTTGTTGATTACGCCGGGCGCGACCGGAGCACTAATCGCGATCGCACATACGCACCTGAAAAATTCGTCGGCCCTCGTTTTCGAGCCTTACTATCCTTACCACCGAAAGATCCTTGATGAGCTCGGTGGCCATTCACATGTTCTACCGCTGCACGGCCCGAACCTCGAGCTCGATGTCGACGAGCTGCGCGCGCGCTGTCGTGAGTGGAAGAATCAATCGCAGTTTCCGTTACGCGCGATCATTGCGTGCAGTCCGGCGAATCCGACGGGCAAGGTGTTCACGAGCGTCGAGCTCGAAGCGATCGCGGCGGTATGCCAGGAGTTTGATCTGTTGTGCATCGCGGACGAGGTGTATGAGCATTACGTTGTCGGCGAGAACCCGCACACGTCGATCGCGACACTGGACGGTATGTGGGATCGCACGATCACTGTTAATTCGTTTTCGAAGTCGTGGAATATTTCCGGCTGGCGACTCGGTTACGTGTATGGCGCGTCGAAGCTCGTTGCGCCGCTGAACAATGCGAATAACATATTCTATGTCTGTTCGCCGACGCCATTGCAACTCGCGCTGTCCAGCGTGTTGATGTCGGATCCAAACTATTACAACGCGCTGCGTGACAAGTTCACGAACAAACGAAAGGCGGCAGTCGAGGCTTTAACTAAGGTCGGTTTCAAGATTTACGAATCCGGATCGGCGTTCTACATCTGGGCGCGAATTCCGGAAGGCTTCGGCGACGCGATCGATTTCAACGAGATGCTGATCAGCAAAGGTGTCGCCGGCGTGCCAGGCGGCGCGTTCGCGGATAGCAGCGAGCACGACAACTACATGCGACTCTGCATCGCGCGTGAGGAGGACGTTCTTCACGGCGCGCTCGAAAAAATTCAGAACGCCATCCTGTAATCATGAAAATCCTGTCATCCTGTCTAAAACTAAGGTTAAGTTCTGTCCTCCTGATTGCTCTACTGACCTCGTCTACACTCGCGCAGCAACCCAAACCTCGCCCGGCGCCTGCGCGCCTGCGCCCTCTCATCGGCGAATACGTTCATGAGAATCAAACCGTCATCGTTCTCGAAAGTGAAGGCAAACTCTACGCGCTCATTAAAGGAACCAGCCCGCGCGAGCTCGCAACGACTGCCATTTCGCGAAATCAACTAAAGCTCGACAACGTCATCTACACACGCAAGCCACTCGGTCCTGAAGAAGGCGCAACTCAACTAAAAGTTACACCGCTCCGGCCGGTGCCCGATTTAATTAAAGAAGCATTCGTCGCTCAACCACCGCAGGAAACAGGCGACTTTCTGCCGACCGATCTGGTCGAACTAACCAAACTCGATCCGACGATCAAACTCGACATCCGTTACGCTACAACAAACAATCTCTTCGGCACGGTCTTCTATTCTCAGCCACGCGCGTTCCTGCAACGCGCTCCGGCGGAAGCTCTCGTGCGCGTCAATCGCAAGCTGAAGGCGTCGGGTTACGGCTTACTCGTTCACGATGGTTATCGTCCGTGGTACGTCACCAAAGTATTTTGGGACGCGACGCCTGACGACAAGAAGATCTTTGTCGCCGATCCGTCGAAAGGCTCGCGTCATAATCGCGGCGCCGCGGTCGATCTATCGCTTTACGATCTGAAAACGGGAAAGCCGATCGAGATGGTCAGCACGTACGACGAAACGACCGATCGTGCTTACCCGAATTATCCTGGCGGGACTTCACTCCAGCGCTGGCATCGCGATCTTTTACGCGCGGCGATGGAAGCGGAGGGTTTTACGGTGTACGAGGCTGAATGGTGGCACTTCGATTACAAAGACTGGCAGCGCTACCGCATCGGCAACGAGAGGTTCGAGAGGATTTCTCACGCAGCGGCGCAACGGCGCAACGCTTTGTTTCCGTTGCGCCGCTGCGCCGCTGCGTGAGAAATTTCTTTTAGCGCTCTAGCGGCAAACGATAAGCGGCCATCTCTTCGCCGTTTCTGACCAAAAGAATGTCACCGACCAGCACCGGGTGGTTCCACGTTTTGCCTTGAATCGCCTCGACCTTCGCACGCTCGTTGAATTGATCGGGCGTCGCACTGACGAGCGCCAGCTCACCTTCTTCCGATAACACCAGCAACAGATCCTGATCGGGCAACAGCACGAGCTGGCCGTTGCCGTAGCGTCCGCCTTTCCACTTGCGTTCGCCGTCTTTCAGATCGATGCACGAGAGAATGCGACCATCGAATCCGTAGGCGTAACCCTTGTGGACCACGAAGTCGTTGAAATAAGGCTTCAGACCATTGGAGGTCCAACGCTCCTGCACGGACCAACCGCTCCCGTTGTGCGCGATAGCGATGCGGCGCGTGCCATTTTCCTGACTCGTGATCAGCACGTCGCCATCGGGCGTTACTGCCGGTTGCACGATGCTGTTGCCGGCCCATGCGTCTGACCAGAGCTGCTTGCCGTCAGCCGGCGTCACGCTCGTCGTGCCGGCGCCGGTTACGAGTAACACCTGCTGCACGCCGTCGATCGTTGCGAGATGTGGCGAGCTGTAGCTGCCGCCCGGGTTTGGTCCAAGCCAGCGACGATTGCCAGTCGCCGCATCGTACGCGACGAGTTGACCCGAAGCCGCCACGATTACGAGATCACCGATCACGAGTGGCGAGCTCGAGAAACCCCAGAACGGAACTTTCGTGTTGGTCTCTGACGCGACATTCTTCGTCCATAAGACCGAGCCGTTACTTGCATCGAGAGCGTTGAGAATTCCGGTCGCGCCAAACGTGTAGACACGATTGTTGCTGAGTGTCGGTGTCGCGCGTGGACCGGCGCCCCCGTTCGATTCGAAGAAACGTGCTGCGTCCTTATGCGTCCACACGGGCTGACCGGTTGATGCTTTGTAGCAGGCCACGACTTCGTTATCGCCGCGCTGTTCCTGTGTGTAGAAAAGATCGCCGCGGACGGCGAAGGACGACCATCCCGGCCCGATCGGGTGACGCCACATTTGCACGGGCGGTTTTGCTGACCAGTCAGGGTCGATACGTACGCCGCGAACGACTCCATCGCGTCTTGGACCACGAAAGCCCGGCCACTCAGCGCGTGTCTCAGTCGCCGGCGCCGGGCTCTTCGAAGCTTCAGGTAATGCGGATGGTGACGGTGATGCAGTTGGTGTGGCGGCTGTTGTCGCGGGAGCTACTGTTGTGGGAGCTTGCGCTGGCTCGTTCGCAGATTCAGCGAGTAATCGTTCTTCAGAGCTTTTCGACCAGCGCCAGCCAAACTCCGCCTGGTGATCGCCATTGATCCCGTTTTGCCTGACGAACAGCCATGCGCCGCATGCAATCAGAATCGTTGCGACCATCGTCGCGTGTCGAATGCGATCTGGCAGTCGACGTGTCGCTACCGCCCAGATCACGAAAGCGAGACTCAGAAACGGAATAGCGTAGGCGAGTAACCACGGCAGCCACATCGAATCGTGCCGGAAGAGCCACGTTGCGCCGAGCGCGACGACAATGAGGCCGAGTCCGCCGAAGCGTTCCTTGCGGCTGGCGCGACTGAAGAACGCCCACCAGACGATGAGCGCAATCGTGAAGACGAACGAGACCATCATGCCTCGTCCAAAACCTTTAATTCCGGGGATGAGGGCTTTGATACCGAACCGCGCCAGCCATTGGAGTGCGACGGCCGCAACGCCCGGCCAGACTCGCAGGGGATTTGCAGAAGTCATGCGCCTCTATACTTCCAAGGCATGACTTTAGTTCCGTCTATTCGCGCTGATAGCGAGCATGGAAATTGAGCCGCCGTCGACGCCTTCGACTGGAAAGCTGATCGCGTCGTTCTCGCGAGCGGCGCCCAGCACGTAGAGCAGCGGTAAGTAGTGATCTGGCGTTGGGATCGACAGGAGTGCGTCACGACCGAGTGTCTCGTAATTGATGAGGGGTTCGAAGGTTCTGCTCTGCATCAACTCGCGCGCGGTCGACTCAAACCGCACGGCCCAGTCGTATGGTTCCTGCATGTGTTTACCCCACGCGTACGTGTGAAGGTTGTGAACGAGGTTGCCGCTGCCGCAGATCAGGATTCCTTCATCACGCAACGGTGCGAGGCGTCTGCCTAACTCGAAATGAAATGCTGCCGGCTTTGTTTCGTCAATGCTCAACTGAACAACCGGCACGTCAGCGTTCGGAAACACATGACACAACACGGACCACGTGCCGTGATCGAGGCCCCACTGGTGGTCTAACCCAACGTCGATTGGCTGGAGCAAATCATGAATCTGTTGTGCGAGCTCGGGATCGCCGGGCGCGGGATACTGAACCTGAAACAGCTCGCGCGGAAAACCGCCGAAGTCGTGAATCGTTCGCGGCGTCGCCATCGCTGTGACGAGCGTTGCGGGCAAGTACCAGTGAGCGGAGACGCAGACAATGCCGCGGAGCTTTTGCATCGTTTTGCCGATGGTTGCCCACGCTTCGGTCCAATCGTTCTTCGCCAGCGCATTCATAGGGTTGCCGTGTCCGAAAAAGATTGCCGGCGTAGCCGTCCCCATGTCGTTTACCTCCATCAA
>Ga0207710_10001053_pt1 | contig 14258 bp, 14 predicted proteins | sample KBSS24metaG_FD_184400 | JGI IMG/M metagenome (GOLD analysis project Ga0207710, IMG submission 184400) | Switchgrass rhizosphere microbial communities from Kellogg Biological Station, Michigan, USA - KBS S2-4 metaG (SPAdes) (version 2) | ecosystem: Host-associated > Plants > Roots > Rhizosphere...
GATTCAAGCGAGTCATGATGGAATCGTAAATCACTTTGACTGGGCGGCCGGAATTGATTTTGTAAGAAGTGAGCCTGCATTAGGACGCAAGGTCATTATTCTCGAGATACAGACACTGAGCGGTGGAAACATCGAGTGTATTGAGGCCATCAACCAGGTCATCAGGGATGCCATTGCCGCTAATATCGTAGTGTGCGTTCCAGCGGGGAATAATATGGAAGCCGACCCGAGCCGCGACGACGACGGTCATAAGATTCCTGTGACGTGTTCTGTTTTGGTGGGCGCGACGGATTTTCATATTCAAGATAACTTCGCCAACAGTAGTATGGGGGCTAGGGTTGTCGTATACGCTCCAGGTGCTCGCGATAATGATCTCACTTGCGAGGCCGGCGGTGGTCACGTACTCTCCTTTGGCGGGACTTCCGGTGCGGTGGCTAAAGTCGGCGGAGCCGTAGCCTTGATATTGGAAGCCAACCCTTCACTCACACCGGTAGAAGTTCGAGATATCCTGAGGCACTCGACAATTCCTGTCCTCCGGGAGGTTGACCCTCCTATTGGTGTGTTGCTTGATTGTCAGCAGGCTGTGTCGGAGGCTCGAAACACAGTAACCCACCACAAAGTTTGTGCGTCTGTTGACCATTAAGCAAAGTAGAACGTGTCCGCCTAACAAGTCTTCCTAACTTGTTAGGCGGAATTGACGTTTTGACGAAATGCTCTCCTCTGTTGTAGCTTCTCTCGCAATTCAACCTGCCTGTGTGCTAGTCGTTCCCGGCGGCAGGAATCAATCGAGTATCTGTGCCAGTTAAGACAATCGCTCTCGGATCCGATCGCGCAGCAAAAATCATGGCGGTGCGTGCGAGCGTCGCACGTATCGCGACCATTGACCCTGACTGGGCCAACGCAAACGTGGTGGCGCGGCGCGTGGAAACCAGCGTCCCCGCCATGCCGTTAACGGATTGGCAGTTGATGGAGGGAGCGCGCGAACGTGCTCTGGCCGCGCGCGATTCTTTGAAGAGTCGCCGCCTTGAAGCGGACATCTACGTCGGACTCGAAGGCGGCTTTCACTCGATCTCGATCGAAGGTGAATGGCACACGTTTCTGCGCGGCTGGGCTTACGCCACCGACGGCCGGCAGGGCGTCTTTGGAGCAGCACCGTCGATCTCAGTTCCGGAAAACATCGTTAAGAAAGTCGTCGAAGGCCGCCGTGAACTGGGAGCAGTGATCGACGACGTCACCGGAGAACGCGACGTCAGAAGCAAGCAGGGAGCATGGGGAGTTCTGTCAAAAGATCTGGTAACGCGCTCACTGAGTTTTGAGCTGGCTTTGATCGCAGCATTTGCGCCTTTTTACAATCCCAAACTTTACAACCAATAGAAAACGAATGGACGAACTCGTAGCACAAGTGAATCATGAAGAGGCGCCACCAAACTCGCGACCGAACGCGGGCTGGGTGGAAGTAATCGCGGGATCGATGTTCTCAGGCAAATCAGAGGAGCTGATCCGGCGCCTGCGCCGCGCCAAGATTGCGCGCCAGAAAGTGCAAGTCTTCAAACCGGAGCTCGATTCACGCTTTTCAGAGAACCAGATTGTTTCCCATTCCGAGATGCGTCATGACTCGGCCAACAGTCGTTCCGCCGCAGAATTGTTGGAAAGAGTCGATCCTGACACTGAGGTAGTCGGCATTGATGAGGGACAGTTCTTCGACAACGAGCTCGTGAACGTCGCCAATACTCTCGCGCGGCGCGGCGTACGCGTCATCATCGCCGGTCTGGACCAGGACTACACCGGAAAACCCTGGGAACCAATGCCGCAACTCTTAGCAATTGCCGAATACATCACTAAAACTCACGCGATCTGTATGAAGTGTGGCCAGCCGGCTAACTACTCACAGCGCACGTTTGAGTCGGAAGAGCGGGTGGCGGTCGGCGCTGCTGATAAATACGAGGCGCGTTGCCGCATGTGCTTCGTGCCCCACGCCGATGCTCCGACGGCCCATCCTGATTAACCAGTCAGCGCTGGCAACGAAATCCGTTCCCACATCGTCTCACCGCGCAAGAAGTCTTCATAATTCCGTTCCTACAGTCTCCCCGCGGTTGTCTCCCCGGCAATCCACTTCACTAGGAGAACGACAATGAAGCCTAAGCACCTAACCACAATAACGTTTTTCTGTCTCCTCCTCGCCTCCATCGGACTGATCATCAACGCCGTGGCCCAAAATCCGTCAACCAGGGGGCAAGGTCAGGACGACCCAGCCGAGTCAAATTACCGGCTCTCCGGTCCATACACTCACGGCAATCTCACTGTGTTCCTTGTGCACGGAAAGGATTTGACCAACAAGACCTTTCTCACCCTTCAGGAAGCTCTCGCGCAAAAGAAGGTCAGGGTTTATGAAACCAAAGACGTGAACGAGCTTGCCATCAGAAATCTCTCTAACCAGGACATCTACATTCAAGCGGGCGACATAGTGCGGGGCGGCGATCAGGACCGGACGATCTCGGTCGACTTCATCGTTCCACCAAAGTCAGGCCGTATGCCGATCGCGGCGTTTTGTGTCGAGTCGGGACGTTGGAGCAAGCGTGGAAACGAGGAAAATGCATCGTTCAGTAGCTCTGACAATATGATCGCGACGAAGGATCTCAAGCTCGCTGCTAAACGAGAGCGGTCGCAGGAAGCGGTGTGGAAGAATGTGAAGGCCGCACAAGATAAGTTGGCTGTTAATGTGGTCGCTGCCGCCCCGGCCATGGTGAATACGTCAAGCTTTGAGCTGACAGTCGAGAACGCGAAAGTGAAAGAAACGACGGAAGCGTACATCAACGCGCTTTCCGGAATACTGCGCAACAAGTCAGACGTGATCGGTTATGTGTTTGCGATTAACGGACACGTCAACAGCGCGGACGTTTACGCTTCACGCGGGTTGTTCGCGAAGCTCTGGCCCAAGTTGCTCAAGGCGAGCGCGGTGGAAGCGGTGGCGGAGTTGAACAAAGACGTCGAAGCGAAGCCGGTCGCTACTGAGGTCGTGCATACATTTCTGACAGACTCAGAGAAGGCCCGAGCCGAAGCGCGCGAAGTGACGCGACGCGTGAAGGTCGTGACGCGAGAAGACGAGAAGAACATCTTCTTCGAAACCCAGGACCGTGCCGCCAACGACGGCTGGGTCCATCGAAACTACATTCGTAAACAATAGCCACAAAGATTTTTTAGCCACAAAAAGGCACAAAAGACACAAAAAAGATCTTTAGAGAAATTAAGGCGCTGAATTCTCCCATACGAGAATTAGGCGCCTTAACTCATTAAACCATTTTGTGTTTTTTGTGCCTTTTCGTGGCTAAAAATTCTGTGGCAAGAAACCACAAAGGCGAGCGACTGTTCACGAGGTCGCTCGCCATTGCTTTACGGGGTGAGGGTTATGTGTCGCGCGTGGGGTGTTATTGTCAATGCGACGCTTCAATGGTTATGACTTCGGGGGGTCAAACATTTCAGAAATATTTTTAGGCTGTGGTTAGTGAGGACTTACTCGATTACACGGAAAGAATATTTCTCGATAAACTCGTTGCCACCCGACTCCGACACACCACTCAATTTCACTTCATAATCTCCAGGACTCAGCATCTCTCCTGTGATCGTGAGTGGAACTACGTACCGGCTATCCTTGGCTTCAATCTTTAATTCACCACGCGTCTGCACTGACGTGTTTTCCCGAAACAGCTCAGACTTGTAGTTGTGAAAGTTCGGGTTTGCCAGCTCGAGCTCGAGTTTTAAGGTGTACCCTTTTGGTGGAACACTTACTTGTGGCGCAGCGGCTGGTGCGAGCGTGACCACAACCACCGGCTCGACACGCTGCTGGGCCCAGCGTGACGGCGGTCTTCTAAACCCTAACCAGCCCAGCAACACGACTCCGAGCAGGACCACGCCGGCGATGCTAAACGCCATCACCGGGCGACCTGCGGCTGGCAGGGAAAACATGAGGGATTTTTTCGCGGGAGCGCTGTTTTCGACTTCGGGAAACGGATGGGAGTTTACATAACGTTTCAGCAACTGCCCGAAGCGCAGGTTCTTTTGACGTTCGGCAGTGATCAGGAAGTGAGTCTCAAACTGCTGCCGGTCGAGCCCGGATAGACCACCAGCTACGTAATGATCGATCAACTCTTCTTCAACGACTAAAAGCTCTTCGTAAGTCTCAGGCGCAGACAGAATTTGCTCTTCCAACCGCGTTTTGCTATCTGGTTCCAAAACGCCCAACAAGTAGCTTCGCATTTCCTGTTTGTCAGTGGTCGGGTTCAAATTGAGTCTCCGGCAGTTGGTACTTCTGATCTTAATGACTGAAGAGTGCCACTTATTTCATCCATTTGCGCGCTCGATGCACTTCTCTAAACACTCTTTCAGGCCCATGCGAATACGATAAACCCTGATCCGCAGAGCGTTTGGGGCAATTCCCAGCTCTTCTGCGAGGGCCCGCCGATGTTCTGTTTCGGCGGGACCTTCAGCGCCGTGATACCGCAGCAGCATCTCGCGATGCTCTTTGGGGAGCCGTTCGATGCAGCGCTCGAGGCAGTTATATTCCAACTCGATCCGGTCTTGATCGTTTGTTGGCGGCGGTCCGGGCTGAGGCAGTTTCCGCCTCAGGTGTTCGAGGTGGACCTTGTTGGCGACGCCGAAGAAGTAGCGCGTGCGGTCGCCGCTGAATTCGTTTTCGATTTCTTTGAGCTTGCTGGTGACGCGGTTGATGGTTTCGTCGGCGAGGTCTTCCGGTACGACGCACCCGCGCCCGGTGAAGATCTTGATGAGGCTGCGGCGAATTTTCTCGTACTTGAGGGCGGCTTGTTCGCGATCGGAATCAAGCCAATCAAGCAACGCATCAAAAGCTTCCTGTGACAGTTCCCAGTCTTTATTCATTCGGATGTGGGAGAAAGAGGACGACTTTAAGCCTGGTAACTCGCAGGCACAGTTAGCTTAATTAGGAGGGTATGTCAACGATAATCTTTATGGGGCAAAGTTCCCCATTGTTCTCTGCGTAACCTCTGCGGCCTCTGCGTCTCTGCGGTTTTATTCACCGCGGAGGCGCAGAGAGCGCAGAGGTTACGCAGAGAATTCAATGCGTGATCTTTGTTGAGTAGAGGATGCCGTACATCTGGTCTTTGTGGATCTCGTAGCCTTTGCCTGTGGTCGCGAGCATCAGATTGATAAACTGCACCTGACCTAAATATTTCCGGTAGGCCATCCATTGCAGGCGCCGGAAATCATCAGGCTTCTCGGGATTCGCTTCGCGAAACTGAACACCGGTGAGCCCATCGATCTCGACCCACTTCAACTCATCCACTTCACCATTCTGCGCGCGCGTCTTCGCGCCATCGTAAAACGCCTGAATACTGGCGTCGATCGGGAAATCCGCGCCCATCGGCGAGATGCTCACTATCAACGACGCTGCATCCGAGCCACCGGGCGAATGCCAGCTAAACGACTTCGATTCATTTTCAAGCTGAGTCCAGCCTGTTGGCACCGTAAACGACATACCCTGACGGTCCCACTTCACCTCTTGACCGCCGCCCAGCGCCGCTGTTTGCGCGGCCGTTGCTGTCCCATGCTCAGCGGATCGCGCGCTTCCGCCGCCTCCTGACGCAGTTGGACCAGCGTTTGAATTGGAGTTCTTAAATTTTCCAGCGAGGTTGCAAAGGGAAAGGGCGAAGCCGAGCAGCAGCAGGACCAGTATGTTTTTCATGTTTGTCTTTTACCAGATCTTGTAAATCCTGTGAATCCTGTTATCTTATGATCCTTCCCTTCTTAAACACCCCCTGTAAATAACGTCGCGCGTGAGCGCGAGCTTTTCGGAGAATGCCATATGAAAAACACCGACGTCAGACCGCCGGTCTTTATGCTTGTTTTAGCTATCTCAGTATTCGTTATTGCAGCGAGTGGTTGTGCGCGTGGTCCAGTAGCAAATGCGAATGTGAACACCAACGTCAACACGAACGTTAATGCCAACGTCGCCGCCAACACGAACATCAACGCCAACACCGCACCATCAACGTTGTCGGCGCGTGAGCCGGACGCCTACAAGGCCACCATCGTCTTTACCGCCGAAACTGAAGGTGGAGACAAAGCGATCGGTATCCCAACTCTCTCCGCCGACGTCGCGAAGAACGGAGCCGACCGTCGACTCTCTTTCAAACTTCCGGACGGTTCTGATCTGATTTACCTCGAACACGCTGGAGTTCAATATGGCATCGCGCCCGCGCGGAAGCAGTATGCGGAGCTGACGCCGGAAGCCACGGGCTTTCAAATCCACAAGCTGATGACGCCGGGTCAACTCGTGTCGTACCTCGACCGACTTCAGGGCATCGAATTCGTCGGCGAAGAACAACAATCCGGTCGAACAGCGCTGAAGTACCGCTACGCGAAAACCGCGAATACGCAAACTTCGGCTGGCCAAGTCCATACAGAGTCGTTTATCTACGTCGATAAAGACACGGGATTGCCTTTGCGCGCGGAACTTTTCAGCGAAGCGAGCGGTAATGTACAGGGAGTTAAGGGCGCGAAGGTCGTCGCCGAGATGCGCGACATTCAAACGAATCCCGATCCGAGTCTTTTCGAAATACCAGCGGGCATGACGAAGGTTCCGGAGTCGCAGGTGCGCGCGCAAGTGAATGCAGTGACAAATACGGTTGCGGCAGTGCTCAAAGCACTTTTGCAGAACATGAACACAGCGCCGCCACCTTCAAGTTCACCGACTGCGTCACCGGCTCTCTCACCGGCTACCAGTCCAAGTCCAAGATAAAGAAGGTAAGAAATGAAATACATTGCCATTCTCGTTATCGGAATTTTGCTCGGCGGCGGTGCTGCGGTTTACTTCCTCGGCACGCCGCCGGCGAAGTCCGCGCCTGGTCAGGCGATTAAGACGCCTGATCAGAATGGAGCGCAACCGGGCGCTGTGGTGATCTCGTTGGAGCAGAGTTTTATCGACGCGGTGCTCGCAACGACGTTCAGCGGGCTCGGCACGCCGACGTTCCAACTCGGGCAATCGCGAAATGGTGATGAACGGATCGAGCACGCGCTATTTCAAGGCGGATGCACGAACTCGATCACACTTCTGCCCGAAGGTAGCGGCGTGAAGACTGGCGTTGAGTTTCGCAACGGCAGCGTGTACGCGCCGATGGCGTTCACGGGAAGCTACAACCTCGCCGGCAGTTGTATGCAGTTCAAAGGCTGGGCCCAGAACAAGATCAGGTTGTCGTTCGACCAGGAGAAGCAGACGGTTTATGGATATGTTGACGTCGAGGGTGTGAACCTCGAAGGTGTGAATCCGGTCGCGAATACGTTTGTGACCGTGTTTGTGCAGGGCGCGATCAATCAGAAGGTGAATCCGCTCATACTCGTAAGCGAGCCGCAGTTGTCGTTGTTGATTCCGGTGAAGGCCAGTAACGGCTCCGTCAAGGCACGCGCGAAAGACGTCCGCGCCGAGATCCTCGACGGCTCATTGAAGCTTTATCTGACGTATGAATTCAGTGGGGTAAAGGGCCAAGGCACTTAATAGGTCCGATAGGACTTGTAGGACCTATATTACATTTGATTTTCACTTGTAACGGTGTTTGCGAGCATTCGCTGGCGCTCGAAGTGATCCGCGATCTCTTCAGCCGTCTTTCTGCCAACGAAAGGCGTCAGCTCCGAAACTCCCGCACGCGAAATTCTCTGTATCGATCCGAAGTGCCGGAGCAGTCTTCCTTTTCGCTTATCTCCAACACCCGGAATGGCAGTTAGTTCGGAAGTGAAGTCGCGCAGTTCGCGGCGCTTCCGGTGATATGTGACGGCGAAGCGGTGCGTCTCGTCGCGGATCATTTGCAGCAGGCGAAGTATCAACGAGTGTGAATCCAGATAGATCGGCTCGTCCTCACGACCCTTCATCAGCAGGTATGCGACATCGTTGTGCCGTTGCGGCGGCTTGACGATGCCCACCATCGGGATCGCTTCGAGTCCGAGCTCACTCATCGCACTCGCCGCTGCATTCAACTGCGCTTTACCACCGTCGATCATGATCAGATCCGGCAGCGGTTTTCCTTCTTCGAGCAGTCGACGATAACGCCGCGTCACCACTTCATTCATCGATGCGACATCGTTCGCGCCTTCAACACTTCTGATCCTGAACTTCCGGTACTCGGAACGATTCATCTTACCGTTGTCGCAAACGACCATGCCCGCGACATTCTCCGCGCCCTGAATGTGCGAGATATCAAACGACTCGATGCGCGCCGGAAAATGCGGCAACTCCAGCGTCTCCTGTAGTTCTTCGAGCACGAGCTTCATGTCAGGCTTGAGAATCCGGAAGCGCTGCTCAAACGCGAGCTTCGCGTTCTTATCGACGAGATCGATCATGTCGCGCTTCTCGCCGCGTTGCGGATCGTAGATCTTCACGCGCCGCCCTTTTCGTTTCGTCAGCGCCTTCTCGAGCAACTCGCGATCGCTGAAATCCACCGGCACGTAGATCTCGCGCGGCACGTAGTCTGACGCGTAATACTGCGACAACACGTCGCTCAAAAACTCCGCCGGATCGAAAGCGTCTTCAGGCAAGTCTTCCCAGAAAAACTCGCGGCGCCCGACGATGTTTCCCTCGCGCATCGTGAAGAGTTGCAACGCGAGACGTTGTCCTTCGCGGTAGTAGCCGAAGATGTCGACGTCGCTTTCGGAAGTCGTCGCCATCTTCTGCTGTTCCGAAAGTCTCATCACTGTTTTGCGCAAATCGCGATACTTCGCCGCCAGCTCGTAGTGCATCGCGTCCGAAGCTTCCAACATGCGCGACTCGAGCTGGTCCGCCAGTTCTTCTTTGCGTCCTTCAAGCAACAATCTCACGTCGCGCACTGCTTCCTGGTACTGTTCCGGCGTGCACAGTCCCTTGACGCACGGGCCGAGGCAGCGTTTGATGTGATACTCGAGACACGGTCGCGGCGCTTTACCGTCAATCTCGATGTCGCACGTGCGCAACTGAAACGTCCGGTTAATCAGATCGATCGTCCGGCGCGCGAGGCTGGCCGGCAGAAACGGACCGAAATACAGCGCGCCATCGCGTTGAATCCGGCGCGTGATCACAACCTTCGGAAACGGCTCGTTGATCGTGAGTTTCAGGTGTGGGTACGACTTGTCGTCCTGAAGCTTGATGTTGTAACGCGGCTTGTGTTGTTTGACGAGCGACGCCTCGAGAATCAACGCTTCAACTTCGTTGTCCGTAACAATAAACTCGAGATCGGCGATCTGGCCGACGAGCGCATCCGTCTTGCGGTCGAACGGCCGCGCGCGAAAATACGATCGGACGCGGCTGCGGAGGTTCTTCGCCTTGCCGACATAAATCACCTTTCCGGCCGCATCTTTGTGCAGGTATACGCCGGGCGAGGTCGGGACTTCTTTCAGTTTCTCCTCAATATTCACGATGTTTGGATGCTATTTTAACTGACGCAATGCATTTTCCACTTACGCTCCCGGCAGACAAGCCATTTGACGCCGCCGGCTTCGGTCTGAACGCCGTCGATCACCTGATCGTGGTGCCGGAATATCCCGCGTTCGATACAAAGATGCGGCTACTCGATCATAAGCAGTCCGCCGGCGGGCAGACAGCGACGGCGATGGTCGCGCTGCGTCGCCTGGGTTTGAAGACTGCTTACGCCGGAAGGTTCGGATCCGATCCGGAAGGGCATTTTGGTTTTCAAACAATGAGCGACGAGGATGTCAACATCGACTTCGCAGAGATCGTCGAAGGCGCGAAGAACCAGGTCGCTTACATCACGATCGACGTGCGCAGCGGTGAGCGCACGATCGTGTGGGATCGCGACGACAAGCTCGCCTACACCCAGGAAGAAGCGCCGGCTGAGTTTGGCGCGTTGGGAAAGGTGTTGCATCTCGACGGGCACGATCCGCCGGCGTGCGCGCGCGTCGCAAAGGCGGCGCGTGAAACAGGTACAATCGTTTCGGCGGACATCGATAACGTCTACGACGGACTGCCCGAGCTGCTGCCGTTGATCGACATCATGATCGGATCGAAAGAGTTTCCGCGTCGCGTCACTGGAATACAAGATCACCGCGAGGCGCTGGTTGAGCTGAAGAATCGTTATGGCTGTGCGCTGGTTGGCATGACGATCGGTGCGGCGGGTGCGGTGGTTTACCACGAAGGACGTTTCATCGAGTCGCCCGGTTTTAAAGCTCCGGGTGGTTGTCGCGACACGACCGGCGCCGGCGACGCCTTTCACGCCGGATTTCTTTACGGCTTTCTCACCGGCGAGGATCTCGAAACGAGCCTGAAACTCGGCAACGCCGTCGCCGCGATGAAGTGCAGCGCCCTCGGCGCGAGGACCGCTCTCCCAACTAAATCTGAGCTCGATCAGTTTCTTGCAGACGCGTCCCCCTAACAGCGGGGGCAAGCCACCCTTCCTGACTTGTTCTATTACCTGGCGCCCAAGGGGAAAGAACAAGTCAGGGAGGGTGGCTTGCCCCCGCTGCTTCCTGACTAGTTAGGTGGGAACGTGATATAACGCTCCGGCACGCCACCTGAATCGAATCCGCTTTCTTACAAAGAGGGAATAATGAAACTCCTGGTCATTGTGTTGAGTGTTCTGCTCCTGAGTCTGATGCCCGCGCCGCAGCGTGCCGAATCAGCCGACATCGTCTTCAAAAACGGTAACGTCTACACCGCCAGCGACAAGACACCAAAAGCACAGGCGATCGCCGTTAAGGCAGACAAAATCATTTTCGTCGGCACGAGTGCAGCCGCGCAGAAGTTCGTTGGTCCAAACACGCGCGTCGTCGATCTAAAAGGCAACACGGTGCTGCCGGGATTCACTGACGCGCACCAGCATCTCTCCGGCGTCGGCCAGCGTGAAATGACACTCAATCTCGAAGGCACCACGAGTCTCGACGACTTGCTCGCAAAAGTGAAAGCGCGCGTCGATCAGGCAAAGCCGGGCGAATGGGTCACAGGCCGCGGCTGGATCGAGACGCACTGGCAGCCACCTGTGTTTCCGACGCGTTGGGACCTCGACAAAGTCTCACCAAACAACCCCGTGATTCTCGGACGCGCTGACGGCCACGGCGCAGTCGCAAACAGCGCCGCGTTGAAACTGGCGAACGTTGATAAAAACACTCCCAACCCATTCGGCGGTGAGGTCTCGAAAGACAAACAGACCGGGGAGCCGAACGGCATGTTGCTCGACGCCGCGCAGGGCCTCGTTCGCCGCCGCGTGCCGCCGACAACCAAAGAAGACGACGAGCGCGCAGTCGTGCTCGGAGCAAAACGCGACGTCGAGCTTGGCTGGACACAGGTCCAGGACGCCGGCGGCAGTTACAACGAAGTCGACATCTTCAAAAAACTCTACGCCGCCGGCACGATCAAACTCCGCATCTACAAAGCCGTCTATGGACCAGGCCCGCAAGCGAACCGTTTGCTCAACGAAGGCGCAATCGTCGGCGAGTTTGGCAATCGTCTAACGGTGAGGACGATCAAGGTCGTCTCAGACGGCGCGCTCGGCTCGCGTGGCGCCGCGCTGCTCGGGCCATACTCAGACGCGCCCGACACTTCCGGATTTCTAACAGTCAAAGCCGAAGACCTCCGACCGATGCTCATCGACGCTTTGAAGAAAGGCATTCAAGTTGAGACGCACGCGATCGGCGATCGTGCGAATCGTTTCATACTCGACGAATACGAAACTGCGCTCAAAGCCGTGCCTGTCAGCGAGCGGAAAGTTGCGGAACCGCGCTGGCGCGTCGAGCACGCGCAGATCGTCAACCCGGCTGACATTCCGCGTTTTGCGAAGCTCGGAATCATTCCGTCGATGCAGCCGTCGCATGCGATCGGCGATCTCTTCTTCGCGCCGAGCCGTCTCGGCATCCCGCGTTTGAAAGGTTCGTATGCGTGGGAGAGTTTCATCAAATCGGGGGTCGTGGTTCCGGGCGGATCTGATGCGCCAGTCGAGCGTGGCGAGCCCATGATCGAGTTTTACGCAGCGGTTGCGCGCAAGGACCAGAAGGGATTTTCCGGGGAAGGCTGGCATCCTGAAGAAGCCGTAACGCGTGAACAAGCGCTCAAGATGTTCACGATCTGGCCGGCGTATGCGGCGTTTGAAGACAAACTGCGCGGCACGATCGAGGTTGGGAAACTGGCAGACTTAACGATCCTTTCCGCCGACATCATGACCATTCCCGAGCTCGAAATACTCAAGACGCGCTGCGTGATGACTGTAATCAACGGCGAGATTGTCCATGAAGCAACCTAACTTAATCACCAAAGCAGCGATTGTCGTGTTCGCGCTGAGCTTAACGCTTTGCGCACAGGAACCGAATCCGGACATAAGGCCGGTTGACCTGGGTCTCGTTATTGATGCCTCCGGCTCGATGCGGAGCTTGATAGCGTCCACGCTCGAAGCGGCCAGGCTCGTCATTGTTAACGGCCAACCCAAAGACGAGATCTTTATCGAGCGATTCATAAGCACCGACAAGATCCAGAGGCTTCAGGATTTCACGAGCGACCGAGATGTTCTAACCAGAGCCCTCAGTCAGATTTACGTTGAGGGTGGACAGTCGGCGATAGTCGACGCAGTTTATACCGCCGCACATTATGTTGCGGAGCACAATCGAAACTCCGATCGGCGCAAGGCCCTGGTGGTCTTTACCGACGGCGAAGATCGACAGAGTACATACAAGCTCGAGAAACTCGTAAGCCTGCTGCGCCAGGAAAAGGTCCAGGTTTTTATCATTGGTCTAACGATGAATCTCGACCAGCAAGCTTCTTCGGGGCGTCTGAGTACTAGAGATAAAGCCGAAAAACTCATAAAAGACATCGCTGAAGAAAGTGGCGGGCGCGTGTTCTTTCCCGGCAATAGAACCGAGCTGGTTGAATCAGTCAATCAGATCATCCACGACCTGCACGGCCCTGACGACAGCAAAACAAAGAAGCCATGAGCCAGTGCGCTAAAACAATTGGCTGCCTGATGATTGTGCTCTGCCTGTTCGCGCCGATCTCACAGTCACAACAACCCAGCGTGAGCCAGCTAATGTTGCTGCATGTGCGCGTCACAGATCCCACTGACAAGGCCGTGCTCGATGTTCCTCAAAGTAGTTTCCAAGTTACAGAGGACGGCATACCGCAGAAGATCTCTCTATTCATCAACAGCGAAGTCCCGCTCAGCTACGGTTTGGTTATCGACTGCTCCGGTTCTCTGCATTCGCAGTTTAAGGACGTCATGCGCGCGGCAGACAAAATCGTGGAGAGCAATAAACCAAAGGACGAGACCTTCCTCATACGATTTATTAGCAGCGACAAACAGGAGGTTGTGCAAGACTCGACTTCAGATAAAGCCGCATTGCACAGCGCTCTCGAAGGCTATTACATCGAAGGCGGAGCCTCGGCGGTAGTGGACGCCATCTTTTTGAGCGCACAGAAGGCGGCTCAAATGAAGACTTACGGCGAGGTTCGCCGCCACATCCTCATACTCGTCACCGACGGTGAGGATCGCGTCAGCTACTACAATCAAAAACAACTGTTTCAACTCCTCCCCGCCATCGACGTTCAGATATTTACCATCGCGCTTACGAAAGAGCTCAATGGGGACGTGCGCAAGAAGGCCGTCAACTTTCTGACGAGGCTGGGCGCTGAAACCGGCGGGCGAACTTACTTTCCCACGTCGCCTGCGGATATCGATCGCATCGCCGGCGAGATCATCAACGACATTAGAAAGCAATACGTGATCGGGTATGAATCATCGGGAGGAGATCCGACGAAGGATTTTCACAAGGTCGAGGTGACGATTGGCGACAACGCAGGCCAGGAAAAACGCGTTGCGATCACGCGCGTCGGCTATCGAGTTCGCAAGAATGCCGATCCAAACCGAAAAGGAGAATGATAGATGGACCACCTCAGAAGCTTCAATCGGGAGCGTCGTGACTTTCTCTCGCTCGCCGGTAAGACTCTCGGTCTCGCGGCGTTTACGACACCAACCATCGGCGCGCTCTTAAAAGAAGTCGAAGGGGCGACGCGCAGTGTGGCCCATCTCACGCCCGAGCAGGTCGCGATGGATGAAGACTACTGGTCCGTCATTCAAAACTCGTTCACCGTCACACGGGGCATCGTGAATCTCAACAACGGCGGCGTCTCGCCGAGCCCGCGCATCGTCACCGAAGCGCTCGTCCGTTACATCTGGCAGCAGGAAGATGCAACCGCGTACACGATGTGGCAACTACTCGAGCCGCAGTCCGAAACGATTCGCACCGGACTCGCGGAGATGTTTGGT
>Ga0207710_10001063_pt1 | contig 14181 bp, 13 predicted proteins | sample KBSS24metaG_FD_184400 | JGI IMG/M metagenome (GOLD analysis project Ga0207710, IMG submission 184400) | Switchgrass rhizosphere microbial communities from Kellogg Biological Station, Michigan, USA - KBS S2-4 metaG (SPAdes) (version 2) | ecosystem: Host-associated > Plants > Roots > Rhizosphere...
GGCGGTGTGCTTCACGCGCCGAGTAAAAAGCGAGTTGTAAATATTCGCGACCGCGTTTGGGTAACGATGTCCGGCAGTACGCTCAAACCAGACGGCGTCAGTCGCAAAAGTGTTTGGAAAGGAACCTAATTGAAGCGGGTCGCCGCTCACAATGACATATCGATAGCTGTCAGTCGCCGCTTCGTATTCAACGCGCGCCTGTCCGCGCGAGCTTTCGACAACGACTTCGCTCCGGTCTTTGTAAACAGCGAAATCGACGCCCGTAACTTCCACACTCGCACGCGCCACCTCAGGAATCACATCCTCGTCACAATAAAGAGCCGCATAACTACAAAGTCCGAACGCGGGAATCACGACTTTGAAGCCGCGGCGACGCAGAGTCGAGGCGAGCGGGACGCGCCGGTTCTCTTCGAGATTCATGCCGTGATCGGAAAACATCACTATCTCCGTCTCGTCGCCGCAGTAGCTGCGAATCTCTTTGAGAATCTTGTCGAGTGATTCAAGCGCCACTGCCAAACGCGCCGGCCCTTGCGCGTGCAGCAAACCATCAGTCGCTTTGAGAAACGCGAAGTAGTCGCGACCTGGCGGCGCGGCCCTGAAGCTCTCGCGAAACCGTTGCATGTCAGCGCGCCAAACCTTCTCCGGCGCGACATAGATCAAAAACTCAAAAGGCAGCGGCTCCTGGTAATCCAATTCCTCCATGTACGACGACGGCACTTTGTCCGGCGTGCGACGGCCAACGTACTTGCTGATTCCCCCGCGCAGCTCGCGTGCTTTGCGATCGAAATAAAGACTCTCGTAACCCGCGGGCGGCGTCGCGCCGAGCATCGCCGACAGCGCCACATTCGTCATCGTCGGAAATGGAGAAAGCAGGCGCGCCGGTGACTTGAAACTATCGAACAATCCACGACTCCGCTCCCCCTCGATCAGCTTGTGAGGAACTCCGTCGAGACAGAGGAGGAGACGCCGTGGACGCAATTGTGGTGCTCTGCTACTCATAACTTGTGGACAGGATTTACAAGATTTTTCATGATTAACAAGATCTGTAAATCATGAAAAATCTTGTAAATCCTGTCTAACTATTGCTCAGCATCAGGCTTGAACTGCTCCGTCTTGTACGCCTGCCGCAACCCTCGCTTCGCTTCATCGTGCGCGTCGTAAACATTCGGACGCGCCAGCACTTCTTTGTACTGCGCGAGAGCCTCATCGCGCTTTCCTGCAACATCGTATGATCGCGCCGCAAAAAGATGCGCCATCGTGATCAACCCCGGCTCAGCCCGATCGACCTTCGTCGCCGCCAGAAACTCCTTCGCCGCCCGCTCGTTATAGCCCGCGATCAGCAACGCCTCGCCATATTTGAAATGGATCAGATCGAGCGCACGCGTCGCAGACTCACGCACGTTTCGATCGCGCAGCAACTCATCAAACGTCGCAAATGCCTCCTTCTCAGCCTGTACTGCACCAGCAAGATCTTTTTCTTTCCGCTTCACTCCCGCGAGGGAAACCAGCGCATCAGCAGTCTCGACACGCAGTAGATAGTTGCGCGGATACTTCACACTCAGCTCACGCGTCAACACGAGCACATCAGCAAAACGCTTCTCGCGCGTGTAGAGCAGAATCAGCACAGACTTCGCATCGTCCTGCGACCACCGACCTTCCTTCGCCACCTGTTCGAGCATCGCGAGCCCGCGCTTCTTCGAGCCACGATAACCGGTCGCGCCTGCGAGTATCTTCACCGGCAGCGGCAACGAACCGACAACATACTCGTAAAGACCGATGGTGATCTGCGCGTCGATGTATTTCGGATCGAGCTTCAACACCTCGCGATGATGATCGACGGCGTCGTTCCCATCGCGCAGCGCCGCGAAGTGCCGGCGCTCGACAGCCTCTTCGAACGACGCCTTCAGTCCTTCCGTGTTGGCGAGGAAATCGAGCGCCTCGATGTTTTTGGGTTCCTGTTTGAGCTTTGCTTCGGCGAGACGTTTCGCTTCACGCGTGAGATTGCGAAACTCCGTCACGATCTTCGGATCGACTTTGTCGTCACCGTTTGTATAAAACGATTCCGAGCTGTAAAGCGACACCTGCAAGCGTCGCGACTCATAAAGCGTCTTGATCCAGAGTCGCGCCGCCAGCAGTTGATAACCACCCGGATGATTCGGGTAGAGCTTGACGATCTCCTTGAAGTCGCGATCTGCTTTGTCGTAGTCGATATTGTAGAGCGCGTCGAGCCCACTACGCCGCAACTCTTCAAACCGCGTCCGCTCCTCACCGGTCAACCACGGCGTCTGCTGGGCAAATATAGTAGGAACACCAACCGCCGCTATCAACACCAACATCACTACAACAACAAGCTTCCTCAACTCAACTTCCCTCCAACGAAAAGATCCGCGTCTTTAATCCGTATCATCCGCGGTAAAAGCTTCCATGTACTTCACGCCCGATCCTGTATTGAACAGGACCACACTTTCATGTTTATTGACTTCACCCGACTCCAGCAACTGCTTCAGCGCGGGCAAACACGCCGCACCTTCCGGCGCACAAAAGACACCTTCAACCGCACCGATATCGCGAACCGCCTCGATCAACTCTTCATCACTGACCGCCACCGCAGTCCCGCCCGATGCACGCAACGCATCGAGTATCAAAAAGTCTCCAATCGCCTTCGGCACGCGCAAACCTGACGCTATCGTGGCCGCATTAGGAAACTCGTCCGCAAAGCGATGCCCGTCTTCAAACGCCCTCACGATCGGTGCGCAATCCTCAGCCTGCACCGTCACCATGCGCGGCCGCTTACTTCCGATCCAGCCCAGTTGTTGCATCTCGTCGAAGGCTTTCCACATGCCGATCAAACCGGTACCGCCGCCCGTCGGGTAAATAATTACATCGGGCAAGCGCCACTCCATTTGCTCTGCGAGCTCGTATCCAAGCGTCTTCTTTCCTTCGATGCGATAGGGTTCTTTCAATGTCGAGACGTCGAACCAACCTTCTTTTTCCTTTCGTCTTCCGACTTCCGCGCCGCAGTCAGTGATCAGCCCATCCATCAAGGTCACGTGAGCGCCTGTTTGTTGACACTCGACCACGTTTGCGCGTGGTGTATCGCGCGGCATGAAGATGTACGACTTGAGCCCCGCGCGAGCAGCATAGGCCGCCAGTGCGCCGGCAGCATTTCCGGCGGATGGAACTGCCAGTTTCTTGGCGCCCAGTTGCTTCGCCATCGAGACGGCGGCGGCCATTCCGCGTGCTTTGAAACTCTGCGTGGGGTTCTGTGATTCATCTTTAATGTAAAGCTCTTGAATTCCCACGCGCCTGGCCAATCGCGTCGCGCGCAAAAGGGGCGTCCAACCTTCCCCCAACGAGACGATGTTTTCGTCGCGTTCGACCGGGAGCATTTCGCGATAGCGCCACATGTCCGGACGCCGGGACGCGAGCGACTCCTTCTTCAAAAACATTTTGGCGCGCTCTAAATCGTAGCGAACCAGCAAAGGCTTACCGCAGGCAGTGCAAAGGTTGTGCAACCGATGTGCCTCGTGTTTCAGGCCACAGAGGCCACATTCAAGATGAGTGACGTTCATTGATAGATTTTCCTTAGTTACTGGGCAAATTACGGGAGAACGGCGCTAAGTATGCGCTAGAAATGAGAATTCGAGGTAACGCGGTCTGTTATTTGAGGTGCGGCGGCGGGCGCAGGCAAGAGCAAGAGGTTTGCGCTTGGGTGCAGCAAACCTCTTGCACTCGGAGCAAGCAAATTAAGTCAGGACGGTGAACTTCTCAGTGTTTTTCGTCGCCGCTGTTGCCGTTGATCTGGCTGCGAATTTCGCCGCCCGGCCACCGCGTGCTGTGAACGTTGACGTAAGTGGCGCCCGCACGGATCGCCGCGAGCAGCTCGTCAAACTCGCCGGCGCTGATTCCCCGTTCATTCGCCAGGTTAGTGACATCCGCTGCCGTGATGGTGCCTGAGATCGTCGCTGGTGGCGCGGGACAGGGCTGAGTGCCGGCCGGTCCATTGCCGAGGTTCGTGCAAAGGAACACGCTGATGGGGCCAGTTACGGATTTTTGTCCGAAGTGGATGTGAGATTGCTGAACCGCGCCCTCGAGATCTGCGTAACTCAGCTCCCAGTCGATGCGCGAGTTGTCATTGCTGATACGCGCTTTGAACGTTCCATTACCGGTAGTCGAGACTGCTGACGGGGTTTCCTCATACCCGCTCAAAATCTCGCTGATTCTTTTGAAGCCCTGGGCAAATGCTAACGAGCAGAGTGACACCAGCGCGACAACTGCAAGAGACATTCCTAGTCTTCGCATCCCTTTTTCCTCCTGATTCTGTTTTGTGGGGCGCGCATAATATCACAGCGCGCCAAAAGTCGTAACTAATAAGTCGTATATGTCCTAAAGGACCTATGTTGCGTTCTGGCAACGGTTCCTTTAACTTGTCTTTTCCTATGCCGATAAGTTTGCTCGCGCTCGATCTGGACGGGACTCTGCTCGATTCTCGCGGCCTCATTTCTGAGCGCAATCGAATTGCAATCGAGCACGCACGCCGGGAGGGCGTGCACGTCGCGCTCGTCACGGGACGGCGGTTTCGTGATTCGCGTCCGGTAGCACTGGAGTTGGGACTCGATGTGCCGCTGATCTCACATAACGGCGCGTTGACCAAACATGCGGCCACACTTCAGACCGTTTCTGTGTTGCCGTTGCCGCTCGATGCGGCGCGTGAGGCGTTGCAGATCGGGCGCAGGTCCGAAGCCGATGCGCTTTTGAGCGACGATCACGAGGGACTGGGCGTGCTTGTTTACGATCACATTCGCGGCGGCAACACCGCTGCTCACAAGTACATCTCGTGGGCCAGTCGCATTCATGGCGACGAACACGGTAACGCCGTGCAGCAAGTCGCGTCGCTCGAAGACTATTTGGACCACGATCCCGTCCATCTCTCTTTTTCCGGCGGCTGTGCGGAGATGGACCAGCTCGAAGAGAAACTGAAATCGGAGCTCGGCGCTACGGTGAAAGTCCTCGGCACGAAATACCTCGAGCAGGATTTTACGTTGCTCGACATCGTCAACGCCGCGGCGTCGAAAGGCGCGGGCGTTGCGGCCGCAGCCGCTGAGCTCGGCGTCATGCGTGAAGAGATCATGGCGATTGGCGACAATTTCAACGACCTCGAGATGCTGCTCTTCGCGGGCACGGGCGTCGTGATGGCAAACGCGCCGCTCTCGTTGCGCGAGATTGCCGGCTTGCACCCGACTGCGTCGAATCGTGACGATGGTGTGGCGCTCGCGATCGAACAATTCATCTTGAACCCTCAATTAATCAACCAGTAAGGAGAAAACATGGCAAATCGAACGGCAGTGATCCAGACGAACAAAGGAACGATTAAAGTCGAGTTGTTGGAGTCGGATGCACCGAAGACGACTGAGAACTTTATTACCCTCGCCGAGCGTGGTTACTACGACGGGATCATTTTTCATCGCGTGATCAAAAACTTCATGATTCAGGGTGGCGATCCGACGGGTACCGGAAGCGGCGGCAAATCAGCATGGGGCGGACGTTTCGATGACGAGATCGATCCGAGATCGCCTGTGTACCAGCGTGGTTACAAAGCGGGGACAGTGGCGATGGCTAATGCTGGTCCAAACACGAATGGGTCGCAGTTTTTCATCATGCACGTCGATTATCCGCTGCCGCCGAGTTACACGATTTTTGGGAAAGTGATTGAGGGGCAGGATGTGGTGAATGCGATCGCGACCTCACAGACGAGGAATGACCGGCCTGTGTCTGAGGTGAAGATGGAGAAGGTTACGATCGAGTAACCGCTGAAGAAATCAACGAACATAAAATAGAACAAGTCAGAGAAATAGTCAGGAAGAATTGAGCTAGTCAGAATAGAACAAGTCAGGAAGAATTGAGCTAGTCAGGACAAGTCAAGGAAGAATTGAGCCAGTCAGGACAAGTCAGGAAGAATTGAGCTAGTCAGGACAAGTCAGGAAGAATTGAGCCAGTCAGGACAAGTCAGGAAGAATTGAGCTAGTCAGGACAAGTCAGGAAGAATTGAGCTAGTCAGAATAGAACAAGTCAGGAAGAGGGGCTTGCCCCCGCTCGTCCAATCCAAGCAACGGCGGGGGCAAGCCCCTCTTCCTGACTTGTTCTATTCTGACTGCCTCAATTCTTCCTTGACTTGTTCTATTCTGACTGGCTCAATTCTTCCTTGACTTGTTCTATTCTGACTAGCTCAATTCTTCCTTGACTTGTTCTATTCTGGCTGACTTGTTCTATTCTTACTGAGTTGTTCTACTCTGACTAACTTGTTCGCCTCTGATTGATTCGCCTCTCACCGCGCGTAAAACTATAAGGGAAGAGAGCCGTGACCGATGCGAGGGGCGTGTTGCAGGGCGCGGATGGCGTCGGTCACGTATTTTTTTGCAGCGGCGACGGCTTGTTCGAGGGTTAGATCTTTGGCGAGATTGGCGGCGATGGCGGCGGAGAGGGTGCAGCCGGAGCCGTGCACTTCACCCACCTGGATGTAGTCAGTCTGAAATTCCGTGTAGATGCCGTTCTCGTCTAAGAGAATGTCAAGGGCCTGGTTGCCGACGCTGCGGTGGCCGCCTTTCACGAGTACAGCGCGAGCGCCGATTGATTGAATGACTTCCGCGGCGTGACGCATGTCGGCTTCGCTCTTGATTGAAAATCCTGCCAGCTTTTCTGCTTCGGGAATGTTCGGCGTGACGACGCGCGCGAGTGGAAATAGTTTTGTTTTGAGGATTTCGAAAGCTTCGTCGTCAATAAGCACATCACCAGACGTCGCAACTACAACCGGATCAACTACAGGCGCCGGCAAATTTTCCTCGGCAAACAGTCGCGCCACTTCAGCAACGATCTCAGCAGTCGGCAACATTCCCGTCTTCGCCGCCGCAACCGTTACATCGCGGACGATCGGCTCGACCTGCGCGCGCAATGTCGCACCAGACTGATGCTCAGCGCCAAACACACCCGTCGTGTTTTGAAAAGTGATCGACGTGAGCGCCGCAGCCGGAAAACAACCGAACGCCGCGATCGTCTTGATGTCTGCGACGATCCCCGCGCCACCGGAAGGATCTAGCCCTGCGATACTGAGCACAACTGGTCTCGTCATTTCCATCTGGTCAGGTTTTCTGCGTCATTCAGCAAGCGAATCGCAGCGATGCCGCGCGCGCCCGCTTGAAAACACTCGTCAACGTTATCAAGCGTGATACCACCAATGGCAACGACTGGAAACTCACCAAGCGCTCGCGTAACCTCAGCAAGCTTGTCTACACCCTGCGGCGCACCGTAACCCCGCTTTTCAAACACTGGTCCAAACACCACGAAGTCAGCACCAGCCGCACGCGCCAAACGCGCTTCTTCGAGCGAGTGCGTCGAGACACCAATCAAAAACTCCGCGCCAAAAATTTTTCTCACAACGTCCGCCGGCAACGACTGCGTCGTCAAATGCACGCCATCCGCGCCCGCCGCACGAGCGATATCTGATCGATCGTTGACGAGCAGACGAGTCCTGCTGCCGCGCGTAATCTCTGCCGCACGTGCAACCAGCTCAAACAGCACGCGCGCGTGCAACGACTTCTCGCGTATTTGAAAGAGGGGAACTTCTGCGTCTACAGCAGCACGAACTAACCGGAGGATCTCGTCAGGATTTGCTTTACCGCTCGTTATCGGATAGATGATCGGAACTGGAAGCGACATCTTCGGTCGAACTCTTCCTCGCGCTCGTCTCGTTTTGCAAAGCAGTGACGGTGCGGTTGAAGTTGAAGATCTCCCAGAACGCGATGCCGAGATTCAAAAGTCCGACACCGCTGACCGCGCCGCGCACCCAACCGGAAGCGACCACTGCCTGCAAACCCTGAATGCCTGTCTTGCGGGCAGCATACAGCAGAAAGTAGTTGTTGCCCCAATCGCTGATTCCCCACATGCCGTGCGGCCACCACGGCGCCACCGTCAGAAAGATTCCAATCTCGAGGCACAAAATGATGTAAAAAATGACGCTTAACTTCGCTGACAACTGCTACTACTCCTGCTTCCTTAACTGGCTGAGTTTCTCCGCGACCTCGCGATACGAAACATCAACGCCATAAACCTCTGTATAAAACTCACGCGCCTGCTTCAAGTCGCCGAGTTGCTCGTACGCCGACGCCAACTCGTAACGCAGCGCCTGATACTCATCCTCGCTGTGTCCCGGCGCCTGCAATCCCTTCTTGAACCAAAGCACCGCGGCCTCCGGCATGCCCTTCTGAATGAAACAATGCCCGAGCATGTTGCAAGACTGCAAGTACCGCGACGTCCCATCACCCGGCTTCACCAGACTTACCGCAGTCTGAAACTCCTGGATGGCCTCGTCCATCAAGTCCATCTCTTTGTACGCAGTACCCATATTGTAATGCGTTTCGTAATCTTCGCGAACCTCGTCGCCCTCTTCAGCGGCGCGAAACTCTTCAAACAACTCTGCCAGACCGGCATCTATTCCCGCGACTGGTTTAGCAGCACCGGTATTATTGCCACCATCGTCAACGAGTGCTGCATACGCGCTGTCGGCATCGAAAGTTATCGTCTCCGCCGGAACCGGCGTTGCGACTTCCTCCACCCCGCCAAACTCAAACACCGACGCCTCTTCGACAGGCTGATCACGCTGCGCCAGCTTCTCGCGCCGCGACTGTATCTCAGGATGCGGACCAAACTGCCGTTCCAGCATCTCGAGCGTGTCGACCGCGATGTCTGAATAACCCTGCGCGATATAGAAGTCGACGCTCTCGAGCTCCTGCCGCATCACGTTCTCGTGACGCTCTTCATCAACTGGTGCAGCTTGAGCGGTAGCGACAGGTGTGTCCGGAGTGGTTACGATACTGAAGTCGACTTCCTGAAAGTCGGTAGCGTTAGTCGCGAACGCTTCATCTTCGTTGAGATCTGCAAACGAAGCCGTCGGATCGGAGAACATCGCACCCGGCGCTTCATTCGTCTCAAACTCTTCAGACACAACCGGCGCAACTTGATCCTCGTCTTCGACAACCGCAAACGTCTCAAACTGCGGGATGTCATTCTCGCCAGTCTCGCTAGTCTCCGGCTCCGGCATCGCACCGAAGTCTTCCGTAGTCTCTTCCTGCAAACCGCCAAGAAGATTCAAGCGATCGAGATAGCGTTGTTCGTCGGGCGCGAGTCTCACTAGCTGCGTCAACGCGTAACGCTCTTCATCCACGAGCTCCGATGCTTCCGCCGATTCCGCGAGACGCTCGAGCGACGATCGCAATGCGTCCATATCACGCTGCCACCAGTGAATGCGAACCAGCATTCGCAAACCGGCCACGTGATCCGGGTTTTGATTCAAAACCTGGTTGACGATCTCGAGCAGCTCTCTCTCTTCGCGTCCGGCAAGCATCCGCTCGATGATCGTCGAGAGGATGCGAATGACTTCGTCTACTTCGCCAGTCTTGAGATAAATACGAGTGACCGGAAGATACTGCGGATAGTTTGACGCATCCTGCGCCATCAGCAGCGCCGTCGCGCGCTCAGCGCCTTTTGGATCTTCAGCTTCGAGATACGCACGCGCGAGCATTGACACGAGTTCGTTGTCGTCTTCGTGAGTCTCGACCACACGCTCCAGCACTTCGGCTGCTTCGTCAGCAGTGCCGCGCGCGATATGCGCATCGAGCATGCCGCGGAGTGCTTCACGATCGTCGCGCACTAATTGCAGCGCCTTGTTGTAAGCGTCGAGTGCCTGATCGTGTGAGCCGATCTGGTGAAAACGATTCGCCGCCTGCACAAACGCAGCAGCCGACTCGCGTCGCATGTTCTCTTTGAGATAACCGTCCGCGAGTTTCAGTCGGATCTCGGTGTTGTTCGGATCGAGATCGGCGATCTTGTGAAGGATGTCGAGAGCGCGTTTGTTGTCGCCTGACTTTGTGTAAGCGTCGGCGACTACGAGATACTGCGCGCGGGCATCATGGACCAGGCCCTGGTTGGCGTAAAGATCGGCGAGCTTCAGAGCGACGACTGGATCGCGCGGGCGCAGCCGCTCGATCTTCTTGTACATCGCGATCGCTTTGAGATTGAACTCCTGCGCGCTGTAGTGCTCGGCGATGCGTTCGAAGCACGAGACGGCTTCTTCTTTTTTGCCTGAGCGCACGTAAAGATCGCCCAGCATGTTCAAGGTAGTGAGATCGTCAGCGTCGTTATCGACGATCTGCCGATACTCCTTGATCGCAGCGTTGAACTTCCCCTGTGAAAGGAATTTCTCAGCGGCTTTTAAGACCTTAGCTTTATCGAAAGCCATCTGGGGATCTAATTTCGGTTAACAGATTGTCGGCGGCTTAATCGTAGCAGGAAGTCCGGCAAATAGCCGCGAGATACGCTAACATGCGTAAATAAAGCGTGTCAACGCAAGCATTTCTGCATGAAAACGACATCAGTGAACGGAAAAAGTTTGCGTGGAAAAGCCGGACAGCAAATCGCTCTCGTAGGTCTGGGAATCTATGTCGTGTTTGCGCCGCACTCGGTGGCTGCAAGCGTGATTGGTGTGGCACTGGCCGGCGTCGGATGGGTGATCAGAACGCTGCAAACGCGCAGTTTTGGCCTGCGCTGGACTAAATTCGACCTGATCATCGTCTTATCACTGCTCTGGACGGTCGCTTCGGCTCTACTTTCCGAAGAGCCGCGGATCAGTGTGGCAAAGCTTCAGGCGTCGTGGTGCGTTTTCATCTTTTACCTCGCGCGCGCGACGCTCACGAGACGATCAGCATTGATTTTGGTCGTGTTGCTGATTGTTTCGGGGTCGGCAGGCGCGCTTTACAGTGCGTTTGATCTGTTGCGTGGACGCGGCGTTGTAGTTGAGACGATCGCGCCAGGTAGTCCATTTAATCTCGCCGGGATCAGACCGGGCGACACGATCTGGCAGATCAATCGCCGGCGCATCTATTCGACAACCGATATCGATCAAATACTGTCCCAGACGACGCCGAACACACCGGTGAGTGCCGGTCTCATCTCGCAGGGTGAACAAGTCGAGCGATCTTTTACGTTGGCCCAGCTGGCTGCTTCCGGAATTACCGGCCGCGAGAGCAATCATCGCTTTCGTGCTTCCGGCTGGACTCGTCACTACGAGACGTTTGCCGAGCTGATACAGATGATTGCGCTGCTCGCGATCGGACTCGCCCTCGCCCATCTCAGGAATCATGGTCCAAACAGGATCTTCGGGATCGCCGTTGTCGCGGCTGCTTTGCTGACTGCCGGACTCGTGTTTACGGCGATGCGAACGGTAATCGTGGCGTTTGTGATCGGCGCGAGCGTGATGGCGTTGCGATCGTTGCGAGCCACGCTGAGAGTCGTGTTCACCTTCGCGCTCTTTGCTGTGCTTGCTTTTGCGGCGGTAGTTGTTTGGCAAACACGCGATCGAAATGCGCTGTTGCTGGGCGACCCGAGCTCTTCACTGCGTTACCAGGTGGCGCGTAATGGTTTGTCGAGAATACTGATTCATCCGGTGTTCGGGCATGGCATGGACGCGATGCAGTTACACTGGAACGAGTGGGGCTTTCCCGGCAAAGACATGCTTCACCTGCATTCGACTCCGCTACAACTGGCGTTCGACCGTGGCTTGCCGATGCTCGCGCTCTGGCTGTGGATGATGATCTTGTTTTGGCTCACTATCGCGCGTGCGGAAAGACGCGCAGCGGATCTGAGTGATACTAACTTTTACGGGATCCTGCTCGGAACACTCGGCGCACTGACCGGTTTTCTGATGAGCTCGCTGGTGAATTACAACTACGGGGATGCTGAGGTGGCGATGATGTTTTGGTTCTTGATGGGAATAGCTTTATCCACAGATTACGCAGATTCATCATCTGCGTAATCTGTGGAATCTGTGGATTACTGCGCGCCTTCGCCTTCAACGCGCAGGTTATTCTTCACCGAAAATACACCCGGGACCTGGTTCGCCGCTACGTACGCGAGGTTTCGATCACCACTGCCGGAAACCACGCCTTCCAACGATACGTGACCATTGTCAACCACGATGTGCAGCGACGGGTTCGTACCTTGGAGGTAGCGATAAAGCCCACCAGTGCGCGCGATCGACCGGTAAGTTGCGCGACGAATGTTGTCGTCAAAGCGTGACAGCGGCAACACTTTGATGTTGTTTACAACCTGCGTCACGCCCGCAAGTCGTTTCACTCTACGGGCGGCGTCAGAACGTGTCGACGGGCGGACGACCTGGCCGTAAAGAGTGACGGTCCCGCCGTTCACCTGGTAAGCGAGATTGTCGAATACACCGTAATACGGCAGCGTCACGAGTTCCTTCCGCACGCGCCTCGCCAGTTGCGGATCGGAGGCCCCACGCTGAGCGTGGACGACAGCCGGCGCAATCGCCAGCAACAGCCCTGCAAAAATGCTGATTGCCCATTGTGAAATCAAGTTTTTCTTCGTTTTCATATTCTCTAACTCCTCTGTTCCTATAAGCGTTAGATAGACAACTGAAGGGCCGCGTTGGTTACAAAAGTTATCGATTTTTGTTAGGATTTTCAGCCAAATGACACGACCTAACACAAACGAAGCCGCCGACTACTATTTCAGGTACATCGACCTTATAACCAGCGACGACATCGTGCCCGCAATGGAGAACCAGATGGGCGAGATGCTCCAGCTTCTGAGCGGGATCAGCGAGGAGCAGAGCCTTCATGCTTACGCGCCGGGGAAGTGGACCATTCGCGAGGTCTTGAACCACGTAAACGACGGTGAGCGGGTGTTTGCGGGCCGGGCGTTCTGGTTTGCGCGCGGATTTAATGACGCGTTGCCGAGTTTCGACCAGGATGTCGCAGTCCAATACGCCCACGCGAACAATACATCGTGGGCCGACCTCGTCGACGAGTTCAGAATCGTGCGCCTTGCGACGATTTCCTTCTTCAAGAGCATGCCGGAGGAGGCGTGGGATCGAACGGGCGTCGCGAGTGACAATCCTGCTTCGGTCAGGGCGATCGCTTACATCATCGCCGGCCACGTCACGCACCACATGAACGTCCTACGGGAAAAATATCTTTAGACAGGATGGACAAGATTAAGCAAGATTTACAGGCTAAAACCTGTCAATCCTGAAAAATCTTGTAAATCCTGTCTAAAAACAGTGTTGAAACCCTAGCCCGTTAAGGTGTACTCTGGACTCCTGCGGAGAGAACTCACTCCAGCTTCCACCGTCCGCAGGCCCCGTCGAAAAGCCACTCCAGGAGATTCGCATGAAAAGGTGCCCGAAGTGTGAATTTATTTACGAAGACGACCAGAGTCTCTGCGACATGGACGGCGCTCTGCTGGTCTTAGACTCTCGGACACTGCCCAATCTCCACGCCCTTGAAACCGTTCCCGCGACCAAAACAGCATCGAAGCGAAACCGGGCCGTCCCGGCGTTTGCCACACTGATCCTCGCTCTGGTTCTGGGTCTCGTTTATTACGTCTCTATTCAACGCAGAGCCGCGCAAAGCAACGACACACCGCCACCGCCGAGCGCTGCGAGCACGTCGAATCCCGCTCCCTCCGAAGTAAATGTAAATCCAACGCCGGAGTCGCAACCGCCGTCCGCTGAAGAACCGAAGCCGGAACCAGCGAAACCGGCAGCCGCCGCTGCAGCCGCACCGGCGCCAGTCAAGAAAGTTGCGGCTAAACCCGTGCCGACGCCAGCCAAGTCAAAAGCCGAAGAAAAGAAAGACGACTCAAAGGTCAACTCGATACTGAAAAAGACCGGCCGCATTCTCAAGAAGCCGTTCAAATTCTGACGTCATGTAAGTCACCCACATGAAGCGCTGCCCCCAATGCCTCTTCCTCTTTCCTGACTCAGACTCGAAGTGTGACTTCGATCAAACTCCACTCGAGCACGTCGACGACTCGGCCATCGAGAACGCCACTCGCAAACCGAAAAGCCGCGCCCTGCCCATCGCCGCAGCGATTGGCCTGTTGCTGAGTATCCTCGTCTTCGCGATCTACTACGGTCTCACCCGTCAACAACAAAAAGCCTCCGCCGCCTCTGAAACTCCCGTCACTGTCGAGCCCGTCGCTGCACCTTCAGCCATACCGTCACCAACCGCCGAGGTCTCACCTTCACCATCGCCGTCACCTTCGCTTGCGCCGTCTCCACGATCGTCGCCGGAAAAATTCTCCACTGCACACACACGCGCCACTGGTGAT
>Ga0207710_10001068_pt1 | contig 14127 bp, 14 predicted proteins | sample KBSS24metaG_FD_184400 | JGI IMG/M metagenome (GOLD analysis project Ga0207710, IMG submission 184400) | Switchgrass rhizosphere microbial communities from Kellogg Biological Station, Michigan, USA - KBS S2-4 metaG (SPAdes) (version 2) | ecosystem: Host-associated > Plants > Roots > Rhizosphere...
TCTCAAGGAAAATACCGCTTTCGCCGGGGTGAACGCTAATGTGATCTGCCAACGCCCGATAGGCGACGGCCCCGTGAGGATCGAGAATGTACCCGCTCGCCTTGTAAACCTCGCGCATGGTCTGGGCGGTCGTTTCGTCCGAAATGCTGACCGCGTCGAGGGCCTCTTTCAGCTCGGCGACATTGTTGTCGAACACTTCCAGGATCCTGACAAAATTGCTCGGGTCGCCGACGTCCATCGCATTCGAGAGCGTTGCGACGGATGGTCTTGGCCGGTAATCGCCCGTGCGCATAAATTCGGGTATGACGTCGTTGGCATTGCAGGCAGCAATGAATTTTTTTATCGGTAGTCCGCCGGCGCGAGCCAGAAGGCCGGCAGCAATGTTTCCAAAGTTGCCGCTTGGAACCGAGAATACCGGTTGATCGCCGGCCCCGATCTGTTCGAATGCGAAAAAATAGTAAAGCTGCTGCGGCAGCCAGCGGGCCGTGTTTATGGAATTGGCCGAAGTCACATGAATGCGTTTTTGGAGGTCGGTGTCGGCGAGCGCTTTTTTGGCCAGAGCCTGACAATCGTCAAACGTGCCTCGTAACTCAAGTGCGGTTACATTTCCACCAAATGTCGTTAGCTGAAGCTCCTGAATACGGCTCACTTTCCCCTTCGGGTAAAGGATCACGACCTCGACGCCCTCGACACCGTGGAAACCCGCTGCAACCGCTCCCCCGGTGTCGCCTGACGTAGCGACAACGACAAGCGTCTTTCCGCTTTTATCCTTTGAAAAGTACTGCAGACATCCGCTCATGAACCGGGCGCCGACATCTTTGAACGCAAGCGTCGGCCCGTGAAAAAGCTCGAGAGCGGAGATACCATCGGAGATCTCTACAACTGGAAATTCAAAATTCAACGCTTCGCAAATCTTAAAAAGAACATTGTCGGGGATATCGCCACCCACATATGGCCACATTAGATCGAACGCTATTTCCGGGTAGAGCCGCTCATGCATTTCCGAAAGGCATAGCTCGGTGACAATGGGCACCTCCGAGGGGAAGTAAAGACCTTTGTCGTCCGGTTGGCCGTTTAGCACAGCCTCGCGGAAAGAAACTGCGGGCGATTTTCGGTTCGTGCTAAAGTAATGCATCTTCTGAGGAGTTTTTAGAGTTCAGCTCTGGTCGGATCAAAAAGTAAATAATATACGGATTTTCGTTATTAAAGAAGCATGGACGAAGTAAGGGTTTTAGCACCGGCAACCGTTTCGAATGTCGTCTGCGGATTTGACTGTCTTGGCTTTGCCTTGGAAAGGCCATTTGACAAAATGACCGTTCGCCACATCAAGGAGCATGAGATCCGGATCGTAAACCTGGACAATTTCGATCTGCCTACTGATCCTAAAAAAAATGTCGCCGGAGTGGCCCTTGGAGCATTGCTTAACAGAATCGACGCCGATTTTGGCTTCGAGATAGAGATCAACAAAGGGATCAGGCCTGGAAGCGGCATCGGATCGAGTTCGGCAAGCTCATGTGGCGCAGTTGTCGCGGCCAACATTCTGTTGGGTGGAAGGTTCTCAAAGCTTGAGCTTCTTGAGTTTGCCATGCAAGGAGAGATGCTCGCTTCCGGAGCCCGCCATGCCGATAATGTCGCTCCTTGCATATTTGGCGGATTTACACTTGTCCGCTCAACGGAGCCACTCGATGTCGTTTCGCTCGACTTCCCTCCATTATTTGCAACCGTCATCCATCCACAGATCGAAATAAGAACATCCGAGGCGAGAAGCATTCTGCCTGAACATGTCCCCTTAAAAGATGCCGTACAAAATTGGAGTAACCTCGGCGCGTTTGTGGCGGCGCTCGGAAAAGGCAACTATGCACTGATGGCCCGCTCTATGGATGATCTCATTGTAGAACCTGCGAGAAAATCACTGATACCTAAGTTTGATGAGGTAAAGGACGCTTCCCTGGCAGCGGGCGCGCTAGGTGGCGGAATTTCAGGTTCCGGACCGTCGATATTCATGTTGAGTTCCAGGATAGAAACAGCCTCGTTGGTTGAAGAAGCAATGGCTGCGATTTACGCGGAAACCGATGTTGAATTTAATACTTACGTTTCTCAGATCAGCTCCTCGGGTGTCCGACATGGATGAGTCGCACGAAAGAGTATTTTCAATTCCCACAAAACTGATAGAATAAGCGAAAGATGTTGACCCGAGAATTGCAAGAAACATTAGCAAACGCTACGGATGAGGCCCTCAAACACAGGCACGAATATGTGACGCTTGAGCATTTGCTGTTTGCATTGCTTGAGGACCGCGCGGCTAGGGAAATTCTGCACAACTGTGGAGCCCGGTTAGATGAGCTTGGTCGCGCCTTGGAAGAGTATTTTCAGAATGTCCTCGAAAAAATGCCGGAAAATGTCAGGCAAATGCCCGAGTACACGTCCACGTTTTCAACAACGATTCAATATGCCGTGCTGCAGGCCAACGGAAGCGGTCAGGGAGCGGTGGACGGCGGCAATATTTTGGCCGCACTTTATCAAGCCGAACAGTCGTACGCTGTTTTTCTTCTGCTACAGCAGGGTGTAACCCGACTGGATATTTTGAACTATATCGCCCACGGGATTTCCAAGATCGAATCGGGCGAGCCCATTCCAGAAGGAGCGGAGGATGAAGAATTCGGCGAAGGAGGACAGCGCCCGCGAAAAAATCCGCTTGAGAGTTTTACTGTCGAGCTGGTGGATCGAGCCTCTAAGGGCGAGATCGATCCGATCGTCGGCCGATCGGCCGAGATCCAGCGGACGATCCAGGTACTATGCCGGAGAAAGAAGAATAATCCGCTCTACGTCGGCGAACCTGGAGTTGGCAAGACGGCTTTAGCCGAAGGTCTGGCCTTGAAAATAAGCGAAGGTGATGTACCCGACGTTTTGAAAAACGCAAAGATCTTTGCGTTGGATATGGGGGCAGTACTTGCGGGAACTCGATATCGCGGCGACTTCGAACAGCGTTTCAAGGCGATCATCGGTGAATTGTTGAAACATGAGGACGCGATCCTGTTCATTGACGAGATACATACGATCGTTGGTGCTGGGTCGGTGCAGGGTGGATCGATGGACGCGTCGAACATATTAAAGCCTGCCCTTGCCGCAGGTGACCTGCGGTGTATCGGTTCTACGACGTACAGCGAGTACAAAGCCGCTTTCGAACGTGACCGCGCATTAGCTCGCCGATTTCAAAAAATAGAGATCAACGAACCGACCGTAGACGAGACGTTTCAAATACTGAAGGGACTGAAAAGGTTTTACGAAAAGCATCACAAGGTTAAATACAGCAACGAGTCATTACGTACGGCGGCTGAGCTCGCCGGGAAATATATCAACGATCGCTTCCTGCCGGATAAAGCGATTGACGTTATAGACGAGGTTGGTGCGTCCGTGAAACTCCTTCCTGAAAATAAGCGGCCAAGAAAGATTTCTGTGCAGATGGTCGAGAATACTATCGCGCGCATGGCAAAGATCCCACCGAAAACAGTCGTGGCAGACGAACGTGAAAGACTAAAAACTTTACGTGAGGATATTAAGAAGGTGATATTCGGTCAGGATGACGCAATTGATCGAATAGTCGATGCGATACAAATTTCGCGCGCAGGCCTCGGTCACCAGACGACCCCGGTAGGATCATTTTTGTTCTCGGGGCCAACAGGCGTTGGTAAGACCGAAGTTTCGAAACAGTTAGCGGAGATCCTGGGCGTCGAATTTATTCGATTCGATATGAGCGAGTATGCGGAACCCCATACTGTTTCGCGCTTGATCGGAGCGCCTCCAGGATACGTCGGATTCGACCAGGGCGGGTTGCTTACCGAAGCAATTATGCGTACGCCACATGCCGTTCTGGTTCTTGATGAGATCGAAAAAGCGCATCCAAATCTTTTCAACCTTCTTCTCCAGGTAATGGACTCGGCGACGCTCACAGACAACAACGGAAAGAAAGCAGACTTTCGAAATGTGATCCTGATCATGACTACGAACGCTGGCGCCCGTGAATTGTCATCGGGCGGCGTCGGCTTTAGAAACTCTTCAGACACGAAAGGAAATGCGAAAGGTGTGATCGAAAGAACATTCACTCCGGAATTTCGAAATCGGCTTGATGCCTGGGTGCCGTTTAAAGCCTTGGATACAGACATCATAAAATTGATCGTCGATAAATTCATTAATGAGCTGAACGGACAGCTTGCCGAGAAACGCGTGCTGGTCAAATTGACTGAGGAGGCTCGGGAATGGTTGGCGAAGAACGGTTTCGACTCAAGATACGGCGCGCGGCCAATGTCACGGCTAATTCATGACAAGATCAAACAGCCTTTAGCGAGCGAAATTCTCTTTGGAAAATTGGCGCAAGGCGGCAGCGCTCTCGTTGAGGTTGACGGTGAGGAGTTAGAATTGACTTTTTAGAACACGTCCGAAACAAACCTTCGATCTATGTGCGGATGGTTTGATACATTCAAGCTGGAAAAGAATTGCGACGAAAATAGGGAATAGATCAAATTTCAAATTCTGATTTTACAGAAAAAAGACCCGGCATAATGCCGGGTCTTTTTACATGCTATCGAAGTAACTACCGCTATACTATTTTTTCTTCGCGGCCGTTTTCTTCGCTGCGGGTTTCTTAGCAGCAGCCTTTTTCGGTGCAGCCTTCTTTGCAGCCGGTTTCTTAGCAGCAGCCTTTTTCGGTGCAGCCTTTTTTGCCGGTGCGGCTTTCTTCGCAGCCGAAGCTTTCTTCGGTGCAGCTTTCTTTGCCGCTGGTTTTTTAGCAGCGGGTTTTTTTGCAGCAGGTTTTTTTGCAGCCATAAGTTTTTTTGAATCTCCTTTCAAGTTTTATAGAGCGTGGATTTCGGATCTCAATAACTTCTTAATCCGATTGCACAATAATACATTTTTTTTATAAAGGTTTACAATCTTTTTGTTATGAAAGTCGAAGTAATAATTGTGGGTGCCGGACCGACCGGTTTGGCTCTGGCGTGTCAGTTTATAAGACTGGGTGTAGATTTTCTGATCATAGACAAAAAAGAAACGACGACTCCACACTCGAAAGCGATCGGCGTTCAAGCGCGCACTCTTGAGATCTACGAACAGATCGGATTGGCAGACGAACTGATTTCGCGCGGTGCGATAGCCGAAAAAGCGCGTTTCGTCGAAGGCGGCGAAGTGCGCGGGGAAGCGTCGCTGAAAGAGATCGGTAGGGGAATGAGTGCGTATCCGTTTCTGCTGATCGTTGAGCAAGGTGAGCACGAAAAACTGCTTTACAATTTCGTTTTGTCACACGGCCAGGACGTTCGATGGAGTACAAGCCTTATTGATTTCGTACAAAATGAAAGTGGCGTAACTGTAAATATTACAAACACTTCCGGGGGTGTTGAAGCGGTCGAGGCGCAATACTTGGTTGCGTGTGACGGTGCGAAGAGCATTGTGCGGGACACGCTCGGAATTGAATTTCGTGGTAGCACGTTCGAGCGCCTTTTTTATGTTGCTGATGCGCAGATCGACTGGGAGTTTGATCACGATGGGTTGATCGTAAACCTTGGAAAGGATAATCTCACGGCTTTTTTTCCGATGCCCGGCGAGAAGCGATTTCGCATCGTCGGAACTTTTCCCGAAGGTCACCAGGGTGAAGAAGGTGAGGTATTATACGAAGAGATCGAACAACAGATCATCGCCGACACGGACGTAGTACTCGAGATCAGTCAGGTCAATTGGTTCTCGGTTTACAAGGTTCATTCCCGTTCAGTAGAAAGATTTTCTGAAAAAAAAATATTTCTCGCAGGTGACTCTGCGCACATTCATACGCCGGCTGGAGCCCAGGGAATGAACACCGGCATACAGGATGTATACAACCTGGCGTGGAAATTGAATCTCGTTATCAAGGGAAAAGCGGGTGAGAAAATTCTTGATTCGTATAACGAAGAACGACTTGAAAATGCGCGCCGCCTTCTGCAAACCACCGACAGGTTCTTCCAGTTTGGTACGAGTCCCGAATGGTTTATCTCGTTCTTCCGGATGTACATTTTTCCATACATCGCAAATTTTGCCTTGAGCCTTGATCTTGTAAAACGTGCGATCTTCCCGTTGGTCTCGCAGATCGGTATCCAATATCGTTCAAGCTCGCTGAGTCAGGACAAGGCTAGTTTGAAGGTAAGAGCCGGCGACCGAATGCCCTATTTCGAGATCGAGGGCGCGAGCATCTATGATCGTCTGCGTGATCCAAAGTTTCATTTGGTCGTTTTTTCAGATGGAAAAGAAAGTGGACTAAAGCTGGAGAAGTCCTTCGGTGAGAAATATGACGACTTGATGGGCATTCATCAGATCCCACTATATCCGGACATTGCGCGGATTTTCGGAAATGAAGCATCCTTTCTTACGTTGCTGCGACCCGATAACTACATTGGACTGATATCACTAGGCAACTCGACCGAGGAAGTTGAGATGTATCTGGATAAGATATTGAAGTAAGAAATTGAAGGTGCCACGCCCGCCTCACTTTTTCTTGGCCGGCATTTTCTTTCTGAGGGTTACGATCAAGGCATCGCTTACTTTTCTTTCGCCTTCTTTGTCCGACGGATGATTTACTACCTTGCCATCAAGGAACATCGTGGTTGAACCGCCGCCATCGAGATTCATTGCATCGGTCGCGCCCAACTCCAGCAAAAGGGCAGCGAGATCATCGAGACCGATGCCGCCGCTTGACTCACTGCGGCCGTCAACGGTGATCATTAAGAACTTTCCATCCTTTAGTTTCGAGACCGCAGTTCGAGGGTGGCGCGTTTCGGCGAAGGCCTTCGTCGACTTCTCTTTTTCCCACGTGACATCGATCTTCCCATCCTTAATGAGTTGCGGCACTCCTCCGACTATGTCCTCGACATCTATGAATTTCATGACGGCCTTGGAATCCGGAGTTTGTTCTCGATCGGCAAATGATCCCAGGATCGTTATCCCTTCGTTTCCCACCGAAGCTATTGACGCGGCTTCCGCTTTCTTTGAGCCGGCGGACATGAGGACATAACCGTCCAAAGGAATTTTTGTTCCGCCGCTCGTTTCCAGTATTTGCTTGATCTTTTTGTTTTCGATCACGATCTCAAGGACCTTTAGTTCAGTCTTCGGTGTTGTTTCCCCAAATTCAGGCGAGTACAGGACCGCATCATTCTCTTTCAGTTGCCGGTCAATGCCAGAAATATTAAACCGATTCTGATGCGTCCAGAATTCCGCGTAAGTATTTAGGTGATCGAACGCGACGACAGTCTGATCTTTCGGTGTCTGACAACTTGAGCAAGAGGTCGAATCATTGGTTATAAGAAGAGCATCGCGGCCATTACGGGATTCGCTTAAAAGCTTGCCGTCGATCTGAAATATTCCCTCGGGGTCACCGGCAAATGCAGACGTATCGAGCCGAAAAAAACCGGCATTGATTCCGGCAACTGCCCCGTGTTTCGCCGCGATGACCGAGGTTTGTTCCGTTCCGGTTACCTTGTCGCCTGCGTGCACAACATCAAGGCGCACCTTTGTAAGATCGAGCCGCAGCAGATTCATCTTCACCTGTTGACCGGAAACCTCGCGAGTAATCTCCGCATATTCAATGCCCGGATGAACAGCCTTAAAATCCTGCGCGATTGTTTCACTCGAAAAAGTACAAAGAACAATAACTATCCACGACAACAATGACGTGATATCGACTTTACGATCAGAAAACCGGAATACAATTGCCGTCATAATTTTGGTTGTGTCGTTATAATGGCGCACCTCTTATAATAAAACACCAAATGCAGATCGACGAAAGAGTCATTTTGTTAAACGAAAGGAAACCCAACGAGGCTGGCCGATATGTTGTGTATTGGATGCAGATGTACAAACGCGTCGACAACAATCATGCGTTAACGTTCGCAATTCGCAAGGCTAACGAATTCAAGCTGCCACTTCTCGTTTACGAGGAGTTGAATTATTACTGCCCGTGGGCCAGCGATCGTTTGCATACTTTTATTCTCGAAGGTGTTGAAGAAAAACGAAAGACATTTGAGGCACTCGGAATTCGATATATTTTCTATTTGCAAAAGAATAAAAGTTGTCCTAAACAAATCGTCGCAAAACTAACGAAATATGCAGCTGTTATAGTCACTGATAGTTTTCCGTGTTTCATCCATTCGGGACACGACCATCGCATCGCGGAACGTGCAGAGGTTCCTGCCTACGCCGTCGATTCAAATGGCATTTTTCCGATGTCGAGATTCGATCGGGAGGAATATGCCGCGTACACGATTCGCCCAAAGATGAATAAGCTTCTAGCAAACTATCTGAAACCGCTACCCGCGGAAAGTATCGAGTTCAAAAGTATCGGCCTAGAGGTGGATTGCCCGGAGACTCCCGTAACAATCGCAAACATACGTAAACTCGTCAGCGAATGCGATATCGACCATTCTGTGGCGCGATCGGAGCACTACCACGGAGGAACTGCAAACGGGCGATCACGTCTTAAACGATTTATCCGCGAGATCCTGCCCGGTTACGACAAAACGAGGAGCAAACCGGAACTCGATGGCTCATCTCGGTTGTCACCTTATCTACACTTTGGTTTTCTGTCGTCGCTGGAAGTAGCCCTCGAAGTCGTGGACGCCGATGCGCCACAGGAATCAAAGGACGCCTTTCTTGAAGAACTAATTGTTCGCCGTGAGTTGTCGTTCAACTTCACGCTGCACAATGACAAATACAATTCTCTGGAGGCCTTACCTTCATGGGTTCAGAAGACAATGCGTGAGCATGTGAATGACCAACGCCAATTTGTCTACTCGTTGGAAGAACTCGAAAATGCTCAAACTCACGACGAACTGTGGAACGCAGCCCAGCGGGAAATGGTCATAACGGGTGAAATGCATAACTACGTGCGAATGCTTTGGGGAAAGAACGTGATCTCATGGACGCGAAGCTACGAAGAGGCATTCGCGATCCTCGAACATCTTAATAACAAATATTGTTTGGATGGGCGAGATCCGAATACATATGCAGGAATCCTTTGGTGCTTCGGCAAACATGACCGCCCGTGGATGGAACGGCCGGTTTTCGGTACCATCCGCTATATGACAACCCGAAGCACCGGGAAGAAATTTGATTCGAAGAAATACATTGAATGGACCCGAACCCTGGAACGTGATCCGTGATTTTAGAAGGCAACGATTTTGCTGATACCGACGTTTTGTTCCCAGGCCCGTCTACTCAACTGATTCCTCCAAATATTTGAACGGTTCCCACCCGCGTTTCCAATCAAAACCTTCGGTTGAGCGAAATCGTTTCTTATAGTCATAGAAGGATTCACCTTCATATGAGTAACCCTGATAGTAGAATTTCTTTCCGGCCTGGAGAGCAAACTCGATCTCCTTCAGCATCGTGAAGATTCCAAGACCGCGTGAACTCGCAGCCGGTTCGAACATCGCATAGATACCTGAGGTCGATTCTTCGCCAACGTCGAAGTAGCTAACGGCAAGAAGTTTTTCGCTATCTAACACCGCACATTCCATCGCGTCGCACGGAACGGTTGCGGGTTGGCGTGAAAGGAAATCGTAGATGGAATCCGGAACACCATGATCAAAGCGCGTCTTATGCCGATCAAATAGCGATTCGGCATTTGCCTTGATCTCGATCGGCCTGACAATCGAGTCAAGCTCGGAATTTTTCTTCAGGATTCGGCGTTGGCTTTTTGAAAGAGAGAAATCGGCGAGGCGAATGCGGAGCGGGATGACGCGCCGAATGTCAAGACCGTAAAAACCATGACTGTAGCGAAAAAAATGAGTGCCGAAATGCCGCCAGCCGTTTTCGAGGAGTGTGTCGATCTCGGTGGGCGAAACACCTTCGGTATAAAATTCTTCGTTTACGAAATGAAGATCGGCGTCAAGCATCTGCCGCGGAGGCGAAAACCTACCAATTGACCTTGCCTTCCTGCGAGGTATCGATCTGTGTCAATTCAACACCTTCGTTGTAGAAGAAGATCTTCATGTTGTCAAAAAGGAATTGGTGCGAATCGGGGTTTGAAACGTCAAGGCCGAAATGGTTAATAAGCTGCTTTTGTTTCTGTTGCCATTCCGTCCAGCAATCCTTACACATCTCAGCGCCGATCTTTTGTCCGAGGTCGGTAGGGATGGGCGCAAAACCGAGCGGTTCGTTTTTCTGTCCGCAGCGTGCGCATTTGAATTTATCGCTTCCAAATAATGCCATAGAAACTCCTTAATACTTCTTATTATATCAAGTTGTTGACGAGATCGGCCTAGTCGCAAATAACTTCGCCACTCCCACGTAGATCAGGCCGACCACCAGGAATGCAAACAATACAAAAAACGAATTCCGCAATGCGACCAGGTATCCGAGCTGTCCCGCATCCGCAAACCAATACGGATACCAGTTGACGATCGCTCCGCGTATGAGCGCATAGAGCATATAAACGAGCGGGTAGACAAGCCACTTTATCGGATCACTCCACTTGACTCCTTTAGGAACAAAGATCAGCCAGTAAAGCAAAAACGCGATCGGTGTCAGATCGTGAAGGCTGTGATCTGCGAATTTTTGCCAACCCTGCGGGTTCCAGACGCCACGCAAGAACAGGCTGTAGATCACGCCGACGATAGAAATATAAACGGCCACCGCGGTTTGACTGTCCGGTCTTGAAAGAAACTCGCCGATCCTTGTTCGAGGAAGGAACGCCACCGTGGTCCAGGCGATCGCGACGATCATATTGGTAAGGGTGGTGAAGTAGCTGAAGAAGCGAACGATTCGTTCTGAAGTTGACACATCGACAGACTGATTTGTAAGTTGCAGACAAAACTGAACCACAAGGACCACCCAAACGAAGACCGCCATGACACCAGCGAATATTCGAGCAGGTTTAGTTCGTAAATCCATCGCCTATGCCGCCTTTTTAATAGCGGCCAACACGTCGTCATCTTTCGGCCGAAAGAGGCTCAAAGGCTGCACTTTGTGGTATGCGATCTTCCCCTCTTTATCGATGACTACAACTCCGCGAGCGGAACGGCCCGGCAGCCATGATTTCATGTCGTAGGTTTCTGAGACCTTTCGATCTGGATCAGATAACAGCCGTAACGGAAGTTGGTTCGTTTCCGCGAAGCCCTGATGCGATTCGACCGTGTCGGTAGAAATCCCGACAACCTCGGCCCCTGTTGCCTGATATTCGGACCAATGATCGCGGACCGAACAGAGCTGCGCAGTGCAGACTGGCGTGTAATCGCCAGGATAGAAAAGAAGGACGACCATTTTGCCTTTCTGGCCGCTTAACGACCAATCATTTCCATCGCCGTCTTTTAAGGTGAATTCCGGTGCATCGTCTCCTATTTTCATAATTACCTAACGATCAATTCTTCATTCACAACTTCGACATTAGAAATAAAATCCTTGAAATCGCAGCAAGGCGTTTTGCGACCTCAGGTTTGGTTTCCGCAGGCGCTCCCTGACGCAGCTTGATCAGATCGTTCGTATAGCTCCCAAGAACTCCTTCGAGGTCACCCGAGTTATAAGCGTGGACGAAACTTCCTATAACCTCGTCGATCATTTGTTCGTCGTTCATATCAGCTATCAAAGCACGCCCGCTCTTTGAAAAGTAATTATCGACGCACTATTGAGGTCGTAGCTATTTAGGTCATCCTTTCTTATCCATGCGTATTCACTGAACTCTGCGCTCAGAGTAATATCAGTTGACTTCGCACGGCATGAAAAAATGAGAAAGATCATATAGACATCTCGTTGATCACCATTCGCGAATAATTTATTGTACGTACCGTCATTGAAGAACAAAGGCTTAATGTCTGTAACATCGATCGCAAGTTCCTCCATCAACTCTCGGCGCAGAGCCGCCTCCATTCGTTCACCTGGTTCGACACCACCGCCAGGAAGGCCCCATTGCTCCGGAAAGACGCCTCGACCTTTCGGCATTTTACAGATGAGATACTCGTCGCATTCATTTTGAACAATGCCTACGACGATCAGCCTAAAGGACGGTTGATTGTTTGCGTCAGAAGGCATTATCCTACCCAAAATACATGAACTACTCAGCCTGAAAATCACGAATATCCCTGAAGGGTTTTCCCGGATCGCCAAAATCCGGCCGGTAGTAATGCGACGCCGATTCGTATTCCTGCATAAACCCTTCTTCGATACCAAGATCATCAAGAAGCGAAACTGCCTCGAACCATTCGCCTTCGGAGATTCGACGAGAGAGGAGGATGTATCGCTCGTCCGTCGCGGCTTTGTTGGTCGCGTAGTACTGGGCCATCAGCGAGACCGCCGTTTTGGGAGAAATCTCATCGCGAATCCATAGTAGATTCTTTTCGATCTCGGCGATGTCGTTCGGCAAAACTAATAAGCGTATTAGCAAGCCCCGCTGGAGCAAGCCGTTCTCATCGAAAACAAGTTCGTCACCCATCTGCCGATGCATCTCTTTGATGGCCGCACGGGCGTGGGTCGCGTAATCGCGCACCTTCGAATACTGAAACCCAGCTTCCGAATCAGCGTATTTCAGATCCGGCAGATAGATATCGACGATACCGTCAAGCAGTTTTAAGACCTCGACCGAATCATATGCGTTCGTGTTGTAAACGATCGGCAGCGTTAATCCATTTTCGGCAGCGATCATTATCGACCTCGCCATTTGCGGAACAAAATGTGTCGGCGAAACAAAGCCGATGTTGTGACATCCGCGTTCCTGTAGCTCGAGCATCATTTCGGCTAGACGTTCGTGCGAGACTTCATTTTTCTTTTGTTCCTTCCAGGTTTGCGATATCTGATAGTTTTGGCAATAGACACAGCGAAGATTGCAGTTGCCAAAGAAGATGTTGCCCGCACCCCGCGTGCCGGACAAGCACGGCTCTTCGCCAAAGTGGGCCGTGTAACTGGACACGATCGGCAGGCGGCCGGAATAGCACGCGGCGATCTCGTTCTTCAGCCGATCGTTGCCGCAATCTTTTGGGCATATGTTGCACGAGCGAAGCAGCGATTCGAGGCGCTCCACTCGCTCCGCAAGCTTATTCTCCGCCAAGAGTGTTAGATACTTTGGGTACATTTTCGTCCTTCAGTTTTGCTAAAGCCATTCCACCGTGCTTGCCTTTCCTGGCGTACTTGATCGCGACATCGCGAGGGGCGACCTTGCGGGCGAGCTCCCAGGTAAAATCCATTTCCGCATTGATCGTAGCTGTCGCCATCCAGGTTTCGCGGATCATCAAGATCGCTCCGTAGAAAACGAACATTATTCCTATTACGCCGATCGGGACCGGCAACCAACGATAAACACCAAAAAGTGCTGCTCCCGCGATCGAGACACTTGTAAGGATAAAGAACCCAACGCTGTAGTAGAAATATGCCAGAGCGCGCTGAAGTATTCGAGCTCGGCTGGTCACCTTATCGAGCAGATCGATGATCACCTCAACCCGTTTGTCGTAGAGCGGAACCTCGGATTTGTCTTCAACATAGATCAGTTCGCCAAGACGCTTTTCCAGATCACGGACCCGATCGACCACACGCCCAAGTCTGGTCGAGGTCGAAAGAACGAGCGAGCCAACCGCACCTATTAATAGTGTAGGAGTAACTATCGCGGTCAGAAATTCGAGGGACGAATTCAAATTATTTGGATTGACACTAACGATATCGCCGGCGAACATAATCCCGAATTCTACGCTATAATCACGGAAATTAGAATTATGACCGAAAGCGCTGGAAGTGTAGTCACTCTCCGACACGAAAGCGACCTTCTAAAGGACAATCCGCTTCGCGACAAACATGTGCGGGACCTGATCGTCTACCTGCCGCCGGGCTATAACGAGAGCGGTTCGGACTATCCGACTGTCTATTGCCTGTCTGGATTTGCGGGCCGCGGCAAGATGCAATTGAACGATGCGGCCTTTGCACCGAATATCGCTCAGCGAATGGATCACCTTATCGCATCGGAAATTATCAGGCCGATGATCGTGGTCCTCCCGGATTGCTTCACCTATTACGGCGGTTCGCAATACATTAACTCATCCGCAACCGGGCAATACGAAAATTATCTAACAATGGAGATCGTGCCGTACGTCGATGGGTTGTTTCGGACAGTCCGGGATCGTAAATCAAGGG
>Ga0207710_10001069_pt1 | contig 14121 bp, 11 predicted proteins | sample KBSS24metaG_FD_184400 | JGI IMG/M metagenome (GOLD analysis project Ga0207710, IMG submission 184400) | Switchgrass rhizosphere microbial communities from Kellogg Biological Station, Michigan, USA - KBS S2-4 metaG (SPAdes) (version 2) | ecosystem: Host-associated > Plants > Roots > Rhizosphere...
ACTCCACCCTTTTTTAAATTAGCCGCTATACCTTCACTACTCGTAGTGATCTCTTTTAATGCAGCATCATCTGATACAATACTGAAAACAATATCGCATAAAGAAGCAAGTTCTTTTATCGATTTACAAAGGACAGCTCCTTTTTCAATTAAGGTTTGTGCTTTACCTGCCGTACGGTTAAAAACGTATAGCTGTTTTGTGTTCTTTAATAAATTTTCTGCAATAGGTGCTCCAAGATGACCCAACCCGATAAGACCAAGTTTCATAATCCAGCTATTAGATGATAAATAAATTTTTATTCTATAACAAAGTCAACAATTTCTCTTAGTTTCTTTCGCAAGCTGGTCCTTCATCCTCTGATATATCATGCCATGAAAAATTGCCAACATTTTTATTTAATTCCCAATAAAATTTTGTTCTTGTTTTATTATAATTACCTATCTCATTCATTTCAGTAGCATCGTATAATCTTCCATTCACCATGGTATATCGTATGCTTTCAGTATTGCGAATATTATCAAGAGGGTTTTTATCCATTATAATAAGGTCAGCTAATTTACCAGTTTCTAAAGAACCGATCCATTTATCCAAACCCAAACTGGTAGCAGCATTGATCGTTGCTGTTTCTAATGCCTGGTGATTAGTCATTCCTCCCTGTTGCATCATCCATATTTCCCAGTGAGCACCAAGACCCTGCAACTGACCATGTGCACCCATATTTATCTTTACGCCTGCATCCATTAGTTTCTTTACACTTTTTGAAGTAAGAATATGTCCGTTCTCATATTCTTCTTCCGGTAGCATGGTACGGTAACGACTTCGGGTATCAATTACAGATCTCGGAGTAAAGCGTAGCAATTTTTCATTTTCCCATACATTACTATGCTGGTACCAATAATACTCGCCGCTTACGGCTGCATAGTTAACGATCAGTGTTGGCGTATATGCAGTTTTTGCATTTTTCCATAATTGAACAACATCATTAAATAATGGTGCAACCGGCATATTATGTTCGACAGTAGTATGGCCGTCTAATATCATTGATACATTATGATAAAAAAATGAACCCCCTTCCGGCACAACTTCCATATTCAGTTCCCTTGCTGCTTGTATGATCATTTGTCGTTGTTCACGTCTTGGTTGATTGTAACTTTTAACTGAGAAAGCTCCATATGCTTTTGTTCTTCGTAATGCGCTTCTTGCATCATCAATCGAATTGATCACAGCTTTAAAATCTCCATCGGCTCCGTATAAAACAGTTCCGGTAGAAAATACTCTCGGCCCAACCATTAAGCCTGCCTTTATCAGCTCACTTTGCCCAAATACCATTTCACTATTAGCAGAAGGATCATGCATGGTTGTAACACCATAAGCAAGATTGACGTAATAAGGCCAGTGCTTTTGAGGGGTAACGCCTGTGCGAAAATGAACACCATGTGCATGGGCATCAATGAAGCCGGGCAATATTGTTTTACCGCTACAATCAATTTGTTTTGTGCTGGCCGGGATCGTTACATTGCTTCCAACCGCTTTAATAAGATTTCCTTCTATCAATACTGTTCCGTTCTCTATTACTTCATCGCCTTTCATAGTAATGATCCGTGCATTGGTAAAAGCAATAGTGCCGGTTGGTTTATCAACTGTTACTTCCAAACCCACATCAATTCCCTTTTCCGGCGCTTTAAATAATGAATCAGGTTTGTTTGCAATAAAATCAAATCGTTCATCAAGATTGATGCTATAATATTGACTGCCTAAAGTATAATGCAATTGTTTGCTGTCGGCTGACCAATGAAGACTTATACCTGCATCTTTAGAAACAATTTTTACCGGGAAATCTTTTGTGCCACTTCCGAGATCTATTGTCTTTCCTGTTTTTGGAAATGCAGCAACATACACTTCCCACAGGTCAATAAAAGCTATCCACCTTTCATCAGGTGATACAACGAACTGACTGCCATATGTACTTTTTAAATGAATGCGTTCATCTTCTCCATTCAATTTGCTGCTTGCATAAGTGCGGTTCATGTTAGCACCCACCTGGTAATAAATCCTGTCACCTGTATTATTGAATCTTGGTATATCGCCTTTGTCAGTTACAAAACTTTCATTGTTGCCGTCTGTAGTCATAATATAAATTCCAGGTTTAGCTGTATGAGCCGGGCCCAATACAACATCGTCACCCTCTTTTCTGAATACGATCCATTTTCCATCGGGTGAAAAAGATGGCATTCGATAAATAGCTTTTGATTTAGTGATCTTAACCGGCTTTGCAACACCTTGCATATTTACTTTCCAAATAGCGCCGGTTGCAGAATCGCTCCATGTTGTATATACCAATGTTTTTCCATCAGCAGTAAAAGATGGCTCAAACTCAAAGTCAGTTCCATTGGTAATGCGTTGTGGTTTGCCAGATGGTAATTCTTTTTTCCATAAATAACCAACGGCGCTAAATGCTAACCATTTTCCGTCCGGAGAAGTTATTGCCTGCCGAATCACATTTGCATTAAATGCTGAAGGATTAATTTCTTGTTGAAAACGAACTGCATCATAGATCCGTTGTTTTACATTACAGGTAAAAGGGATTTCTATTGCTTTATTAACTCCATTCACTTCTACCTTCATGATCTTTCCATTGCTCCATATCACAATTTGTTTATCATCCGGCGTCCATGAATACCCGGTATATAAACCAAATATTGACCAGGCTTCCTGCTGGTCCTTACTTAACTGATCATAAATGGGCCATTCCTCTCCTGTTTCTATATTGCGTAAATACAAAACTGTTTTTGCTCTTACTCTTTTTACAAACGATAACGTTTTACCATCATGCGATAGTTGCGGACGTACTGCGCCACCCGGGCCCCCGGTAATTGTTTCTGTAATTCCTTTTTCTCTGTCAAAACGCTTAATAACGAATATCTGGTTATTCGGATCTTTATTGTATTGAAAAAAACCCCCGGGATACATATCCTCACTGAAATAAACATAACGGCCATCAGGAGATACTACTGGTTCATTCACATCCTGCTGATCATTTTTTCTTGTTGTCAATTGTAAACCACCACCACCGCTTATATGATATAGCCACATTTCTCCTGCACCTAATGAACGGGTAGAAGTAAAATGTTTGCGGGCAATAATATATTCTCCATCCGGCGACCAAACACCATTATTCAACAGGCGAAAGCTTTCTATGGTAATTTGTTTTGCATTACTACCATCACGGTCCATTACCCATATATTATCGCCACCACCTGCATCGGATGTAAATAATATTTTTTTACCATCAGGGCTAAATCTTGGCTGTACTTCAAAAGCATGACCACCATGTAAAATTTTTGCTTCGCCACCAGTAGCAGGTATGCTATAGATATCTCCCAAAAGATCAAATACAATTTCTTTTCCATCCGGCGATACATCTACATTCATCCAGGTGCCTTCATTAGTTGTAAATGAAACTTCTTTATAGGGGCCTTCAGGATTAGCGACATCCCATTTTTTAATATCCTTTTTTTCCTGGGCATTTATTAAAGTGAAAACAAAAAGAAAAATAGCAAGAGCAATTAATTTTTGGTAGCGCATGAAACTAAGTTTTGGAAAAGGAAATAAAATATCCGCTTGTTTACAAGCATCATATTTGTAACACAAATCAAATAAACCAGTATAATATTTAAAAGGCCTTCTTCGGCGTAACGATCTGTCTTTGTATTGAATCCATATCGCCTACCATTATCAATGTCATCTTGGGGTAAGAGATATTACTCTTTACAACCTCCGAAACCTTTTCGGGTGTTACCTTATAAACGTTCTTTACATAATTAGTAAGATAACTATCATCCAAATGATAGAGATCGAGAAAATTAAGTTGGTTGATAATAGCACCAGGATCGGAATTGCGTAATACAAAAATGCCTGCTTCATATTTTTGAATGCCTTCCAATTCATCTTTTGATGGAGGTTCATTACCGAGACGATCAACTTCTTTTTCAATTTCTTTTAACGCATCTATTGTATGTTCACTGGTAACATCAGCCTGCTCGATCCATAATGAGCTGCCAGGAACATTTCTTATAAAACCAAAAGGTGAATAAGTATAACCTTTATTTTCCCTTATGTTGGAAGTTATCCTTGAACCAAACGAACCGGCTAACATTGAGTTAGCAACTACCTGCGGTACATAATCTTTATCTTTTGGTGTTAAAGTAGGCAGGCCAACCATGATTGTAGTTTGTGGTGCTCCTTTTCTGTCAACGATCAGTGTGTCATTGGAAGTAACTGCTTTTACAGGAGGATAGAATACAGCAGCTCCTGGTTTCCATTTGCTAAATGCAGTTTGTGCAGCAACATTTGCAGCTGCTTCATCAAATTTTCCGGCTACATATAATACAGAACGTTTTGCTCCAAAATTTTTATTATAAAAATCTTTGACCATTTGCAACGTATAGCGATTGATCATTTCTTCTGTCGGATAATATTGTCCATACGGATGGCCTTTATACAATGCTCCATAAAATTTTTCAGCTGCTTGCGATTGCGGCACTGTTTTATCAACATTATACTGTCTTTTCAGATCGCCTTTTATTCTTTCTAATTCACTGGCCGGAAAAGCAGGGTTCATTACAAGGTCAGCAACTACTTTAATAAATTCGGGCACATATTCAGAAAGAACCGTACCTGTAATAGTTGTTTGAGATTGACCTACACTTATATTTACATCGCCACCCATTTGCGCTACTTTCTTCGATAATGTTTTAAAATTCATATGAGTGGTTCCTTCCTTCATTAGTTGGCTTGTAAGATCAGCCAACCACACTTCATTAGGGCCTTCATGTACATTACCCGTTTTAATAATTAAACTGATAGTAGCTTTTGGAATAGACCCAAACTGCACCATCGTAGTGCGAAAACCGTTAGGAAAGTTTTTAACCTTCTTTGCAGGAAGTATAAAATCTTTTGGAGTGCTACCTGATGGCGGTTGACCAATAACAAGATTGAAATTTAATAAGCCGATGATAGCAAGTATATAGATCCTTATCTTTTTCATGATTAATGAGCTTTAGGGTCAATAATTAAAATAGTTCTGTTGGTTGATCTCAAATATTCTTTAGCCGTCTTTTTAACCAGTTCAGGCGTTACCTTATTGAATTCGTTTTCGAGATCATTTATTTTTGCCGGGTTGTCTTCAAACAAGGCAAAAGAAGCAAGGAGGTTCAATTTACCAAAGCCATAAAAAGAACCAATTTGATCATATAAACTTGAACGAAGTTTGATGGAAGCAAGTTTTACATCTTCAGCAGTTATATTATTCATCAATTCATTTATCGCTTTATCATATTGGTGAATGATTGAATCAGCCGATGTTGTAGAATCATATGTCATGTCTGACATCCATACCATTGGCCCATTATAATCAAACATATTCCCGAGATAATTGATACCGCCATTCACCACATCAGTGTAGCCTTTTTCCTGTACCATTGCCTGATATAGTTTACTGTCATGTCCCTGTACCATCAATTGGTCGATCAATCCCATTGCATAAAATTCAGGGGTATTTTTATCCGGCATTTTATAAGCAACAGCTATAGCAGGCTTGTTAGCAAGCTTATCTTCTTTTGTAAAACGTTTTTCTTTTTCCTGTCTTGGTTCACTGAGATCAGGTTTGTTTGGAAGAGGCGATGAAGGGATAACATTAAAATATTGATCAATGAACTTTTTTGCTTCAGCAATATCAAAATCACCAACGATTACTAACACTGCGTTATCCGGAGCATAATAAGTTTTAAAAAACTGGTGCACATCTTCAAGCTTGGCTGAATCAAGATCGGCAAGATCGCCGTAAAAGTTATGAGCATTATACCAATTCTCATTTGCATATTGAGGCATATCGAGCCAGGGAAAACCTCCATAAGGTTGATTCAATACATTTACTTTTACCTCATTCTTTACAACCCCTTGCTGGTTCTCAAGATTTGCCTGGTTGATAGCAAGTCCGCTCATTCTATCGGCCTCTGCCCAAAGAGTTGGCTTCAGCATGTGCGCCGGCATTACTTCAAAATAATTGGTAAAATCAAACCTCGTTGAGCCATTCAATACTCCCCCATTCTTTTGTACCAATTTTATAAACTCCATTTTACCAAGGTTCTTTGATCCCTGGAACATCATGTGTTCAAAAAGATGTGCAAAGCCAGTTCGGTTTTTTGGTTCAATGCGAAAGCCGATATTGTAATAAACGCCTACTGCAATGATTGGAGAAGTTTTATCCTGCGACAGCACCACCTTTAAACCATTATTCAACTTGTAATAAGTGATAGGTATCTGCAGGGCATTGTCATTTGGCTTACTTGTCCATCCAACCAATAATAAAAGAGGAAGCGCAACGTACAGGAAATTCTTTGGTTGCGAAGTAGTATATCTCATATTTGTCTTGTTTAGTTAGCAGTTATTGAGAACTTATTCAAGGTAATGAAAAAACCGATTTCAGAAATTGTAATTATATGATCGGTTTATTTGGTATGGGTTGGTAACCTTAATAGGAATTTTTCTTGAATGATATTAAGAGGCAAAGAATATTACAAGCATTACCGGACCTGGTATGTTTACGAGAGTAGAACAAAATCTTTTGCTGACAAAAGATCAATATTACTAGAAAGAAAATTAAATGCCCCTTATTAGGCCTTGGTGCAATCAAGTAAGGTTTGTGCGGCCCTTGACCATGACAACGAAATTTTATCAAACTTGTATTCCAGGTAATTCGAGCTTATACCCTTTGCCATGAACATTCGTTATTCTCAATTCAGGATCGTCGCTTAATTTCTTACGTAATTTAGAAACCAATACATCAACATTTCTACTGATCACAACTATACCTTCATCTTCCCAAATTTCTTTCATCAGTTTTTCCCGTTCTACGATCTGATTTATATTTTCTGCAAATATTTTTAGTGCTTTTGTTTCTTTTTCCGAAAGCTCAATGCTTTTATTCTCAATTTTAAGAACATTATTATCTGTATAAAATCTAAAGCTTCCTAATTGTACATAATCACTATTATCAGAGATTGATTCTTTCTCATCTTTTTTCCGAAACTTATCTTTCACATAAAAACCAACCAAACCCAACGGAATAATCAAGAGCAACAACCAAAGGAAATTAAAGGAACCCGCCTTTAGCAATTCAATCTCGATAACATAGCAACTCTTCTCCAATTTACGGCCTCTGCAAGGCGTCAGATCGCCTTTTTTATTATTTATTTCGAACGCAAAGACAGTTTCATTTTGTTTGCAATTCCTGAGGTTCACGATATAGTCGGTTGCCGGCGCATTTTTTTGAAATGTCCGTTGCACTATATTGATGAGTGTATCTGAAATAAAAGCAAAGTCATTTTGAAAGGAGATCTGATACCGTTTCTCATTTAATTTCTTAACGGGGAGCACCCTGGATGTAGAATCATTGGCGGAGAGCAAAAGCTGGTGTCCTAAATCACGTAACACGACTTCTAAATGCTTCTCCGGGATTTCCTCTTTTTTACTGATAAATGCAGCAGCAGTAACCAGGACAATAAGTATCATGATTGAAGATCCAAACAGAATAAATGGCTTCATGTGTGCAAAATAATTGATTAAACCTCAGTTTTCGATGGTTTTACAAACGTTTTACTCATCCTTTACAACTCTTTACTATTAGAAAGCTCCAGGGTAGTTGACACCCAATATATTTACGATATTATTTCACCAAATCAATAAAGTCATGAATATCTATAACCTCGCTTTTTTGTTCCTTTTTCAATTCCTTTCCTGTAACCAGGCGTCAGAATTTCCACAGGCATCCCATCTCCCGGATAATCTGCAAACACAAAAAACAGGCACAACAGGAACTGCAACCATTGTTTTTAAATCTGCTGATGGCGGGCAAACCTGGCAGAATATCAGTAAAGGGTTGCCAGAAGATTTGCGGGATGACTATGATATTGGCAGAAATGGATTTTTTGCAAATGACAAAGGGCTCTGGTTAACTGACGGGAACGAGATATATCACAGTAAACCAAATTCAAAGGTTCCCTTTTGGACTAAAGAGGTTGGAAAAATCTGGAAACAAATTCATATCGGAGGTGGAAGTAAACTGGCTGAGTCCAACGGTGTACTATTAGCAACAAGCAATAGGGGTATAATACGGTCAACCGATGGTGGGAAAAACTGGGAGTTAGTGATCAGTGAGGGTGGTGTGGGCATCGATGTAGCATGTATCAAAGGTGGGTTCGCTGCTATCAATTACAGTACAGCGGCCAGGACCAGAAGAATACGAACATCCTACGACGGCGGAAAAACCTGGCAGCCCATTGATGCAGGATTCCCGGGGCAGGCTATTGTTGACTCACCCTTGCGGCCCATTAATGCCGGCAATCCAGCACAGGGCGGCAATGACTCAGTTTGGCATCCTAAAGAAGATGTCCCTTCGGTGCTAGAGTACAAAACTTCTATTATCCAGGTGGGTGAAAAATTCTTTTGTGGTCATACTGACGGCGTTTACATGACATCAGACAAAGGAAAAACATGGAAACTAGTACTCCCTTCTGAAAAAGGTAAGATGTTCAATTTATTTGTTTCTGGCAACGTGATTTACGCCTTACAGTGGTTTAATCATTGTTAAACTTGCCCGATAGTAAATGATAAATAAAAAATGAAAAAATAAAAATGATGAAAAAAAGTATAATGATATTAATTATGGTGACAACAGGATTTCTTTGTTTTGGCCAACAAGATTCCGTTTATACAGGACCTTTGGATTCGGCAAGAACTAAAGGTAATTTGGCGCAAGCAATCGAGACTGGGTCAATTAATAACTCTACATCGCCCTATCATAACGTTTTGCATGAGTTTACTTATTTGGTGGCTATGCGGGATTATTGTAATAAAACTTTATTGCAAATGCATGATAATGGTGAAGTGAATAAGAAACTTTCTAAGAAATTGGAAGGGCAATTGTCAAAGTCTAAGGCAGAATTAGCTTCAGCAAAATTTAATGGTTTAAAAATTGAATCGGGGCTATATGAAAAATTTTTGAAACAGATCAACGATCGAAAAGAGTGGCAAAAATAAAAGAACCAAAAAATTAAATTCCAACTTTAGAAATGAAAGTAAAATCAAATAGGCAAAACATTTTTATCCTTTGCTGGACATTTTTGGTAGCTGTAACAATCTCTTGTAATAGTCAACGTCAATCAAATAAGGAAAATCAAATAGTACAGACTAAAACTGACAGCAAATTATTGAAATACACCACAGGGGTTCGTTCAATTTTAGAAGATAGCAAAGGGAATATTTGGTTTGGTAGTTATAATGAAGGAGTGTGTATGCTTCATAATGGGGAGTTCCACTATTTCACAACAGAGAACGGATTAAGTCACAACCAGGTCAGGAATATCTATGAAGATAAAAATGGCATAATCTGGTTTGAATGTGGCGAAGGATTAAGTATTTATGATGGTCAAAAAATGACTATATACAAAGAAAGAAATTATGATTCAACAAAACAATGGAAATTATCTGATAATGATCTTTGGTTTAAAGGTGATGAAATCATGGGTTACAACAAACTTGAAGGGAATCCAGGGGTGTATCAATATGACGGAAAAAAACTTTTCTATCGCACATTTCCTGTTACACCAAAATCCGAGGCTGATGTTAGGTTTCATTATGCGATTTCAACATCTTTTATCAAAGGTAAAAATGGAGCTTTTTGGATTGGAACCTATGGTTCAGTAATAGGATATAATGGCTCAGATTTTAAAATAATAACTGATGAATATCTTCGGCTAAATGGAGTTTCAGGTTCTTTGCATGTACGTGATATAACGGAAGACAGCAAAGGGAATCTTTGGATTGGTAATAATGGAATTGGTGTTCTTAAATATGATGGGAAAAAAGTAGTCAATTTCACAGACCAGCAAAAACTGAAAAAGGAGGACACCAAAGGCAATTCGCTTGAGAGAGTTTTTTCCATAGGAGAGGATGCTTCAGGGAATATTTGGTTTGGGACTGTAGAATCTGGTGTATGGAGATATGATGGCAATTCCGTGAAAAATTTTACCAAAAAGGATGGTCTCGATGGTGACTTTATTTGGATTATTTACAAAAGCAAAACAGGTGAATTGTGGTTTGGCGGAGGTCCTAATGGTGTGTATCGTTTCAATGGCAAGTCTTTCGAAAGAAAATATTAACTATAAGCTTTACTAAGACAACGGTTTTTCGGTATTGACAACTGGACTTACTTTTTCCCGGCAAACTTGCTCAATAATTAAAATGAAAAAACTCGTAAAACTATTTGCTCTGTTCTTAATGCCCGTTTTTTACACCGCATGTGGACAAAGACAAACAAACTCACCTAAGGAAACTATCAAGCCCGAAACCAAAGACATAGTCACTCCCCTCCGATCTAATGATCCTGATTTTCATACTAAGTATGAGTATACTGATTCTATCGGTAAGCGCCTGATAATACAAAACAGCGCATCATGGGGTGGAATAAAATACACTGACCCTAATGGCGAGGTATATACGTATGCTATATTTTGGACCCGAATAATCAATGAAACAGATAATCACCTGCAATTGAAAATTGACTTTCCTGTAGATTCATATGAGGTTCCCTCTTTACCTGGTAAATACTTTAAAATATTGGTTCCCCCCGACACAATGACAATTGATAAAGAACCCTTGTTTAATCGTGGTGTGACAGGCTTAAAATCTTTTTTAGATAGTAATATTCATAAATCGTCTTCATTGAAAAGAACTATTAATCCAAAAGAATCGAGTGGTTTTTATGTCGTGATGCTCTGCTTGGTTGAAGGAGCACATGGTACCATGCGAACAGGACTTAGCCTAAAAGGGCAAAATCTTTTTTATAGAATAAAAGTTGATGGATCAAGAAGTAACACTAAATCAGACGATAAAGAAATTCTTTGTGGAAGTATTAATTTAAATCTTAAGTAATTAAAAGAAATTATGAAATACGCACACGTCTATACTTTATTCTTGATGTTTGTTTTTCACACCGCCTGTGGACAAAGCCAAACAACCGTACCAAAAGATAATATCAACTCCGAAACTAAAAACATAGTCACTTCCTCCGGATCTGATGAACGTAATTTTCACACTAAGTATGAATATACTGATTCTGCCGGTAAGCGCCTGATAATACAAAACGGTTTTCCAAAAGGTGGATCACGATACACTGACCCTGATGGCGAAGTATATGGTTATGCTATATTTTGGACCCGGATAATTAATGAAACAGATAATCCTCTGGAATTGAATATTGACTTTCTGGATTCATATGAGGTTCCGTCTTTTCCTGGCAAATATTTTAAAATAGTGGTTCCTCCCGACACAATGACAAGTGATAAAGAAGGCTTGTTTAGTTATGGCCTGACCAATTTAGAATCTTTTTTAGATAATAGTATTCATAAACCGTCTTCGTTGAAAAGAACTATTAACCCAAAAGAATCGAGTGGTTTTTATGTTGTAAAACTTAGCCTGGTGAGTGAAGGACCGCATGGTGGTGGTGACATATTGCGAACAGGACTTATCCTAAAAGGGCAAAAGCTTTTTTATAGAGTTTCAGTATATAACAGCACGCCACCAAGCGAAAAAGAAATTGATTGTGGAAGTATTAATTTGAAAAATTTGATGTTAAAGAAATAGCAAACTCTTTTTAAAAATTGTATAAAATGCATTGATAACGATTTAAAACTTATACCAGCTATGAGGCCGTCAGGCTTATTTTCCTTTATTCCTGTGGTACCATTCTTTAGCCTTAACGATGCTGCCACAGGTGCTCATGCTGCACCAGCGGCGGGTTCCATTTTTAGTGGTGTCAAGAAACAGCCAGCCGCAATTAGAACATTCCTTTATCTTGTTCAGCTTGTCTGAAAGAAGCAATTCATAGGCTGAATAAACAACAGGCGCAATGATCATCATAGATTCCCCCGGCATTAATTGCCAGCTTTGACTGAAGTCTTTATCATGCGCTTTTAACCGGATGTGCGATAAACATTTTGATAAGATCGCATTAAAAGCTTCCAAATCTTTCTTTGCAATCTTCTTCCCTGAACTTAACGGATGAAAAATTCTGTAAAGCAACTCCCGCACCTTTATTGTTTCTTTCAGAAGTTTTGGACCCAGCACAGACCTGCTTTCAAAATGCTTCAAAAGTGTCTCATAATTTCCGGGCATGATAATACCTGCTTTTAAAGCCCATTGAAGCAAATGCACATACGTAACCCAGTAGTCTCTCTCCGGCTCATAGATCCTATCATGGATGGTATTCACAAAATCAAGACACAGTATACTGCCGTTAAGTAAAATATTCTTTACCAGGTTGTCTTTTACCATCTATATTATATTTTGGTAGTAAAATACTATTTTTACCTTCTAAACGAATTTAACAAGTAAAACTACAAAAATACCAAACTTTAAAAAGTATGAGTATTCAATCAAATGCAAAAAAATCTTTTATTCTGTATGTGATGTTATTTATCACATTGTTTTTAGTAGCAGGTGTCATTATATATCTTTCCCATTCTGCAACTACTGAGGAAGCATTGCGCAACGATAAAAGTCTCATTACACTTAATGGTCCGTGGAAATTTACAGTTGGGGATAATATGCAATATGCCCAGTCCAACTATGATGATTCGGGATGGGAAACTATGGATCTTACTGCACCGCCAGGAGCACATGACGACGACGTAGGGCTTTCAGGTTTTATCCCAGGTTGGAGAGCCAAGGGACATTCAAACTATTCAGGTTACGCATGGTACCGGATGAAAGTTTCATTGGATAGTTTAACAGGAAACAAATTAGCTTTAGCAGCACCACCTGCTGTTGATGATGCCTACCAGCTATTTATTAACGGATCACTTTTAGGTAATGCAGGTGATTTCTCTGGTACAGTTCCAATTATTTACAGCATTCAACCTCGTATGTTCCTGTTACCGGAAAATGTAAAAAAAGAAAAGAATATTACAATTGCTTTTAGGGTGTGGATGGGTTCAGCTAGTCAAGGTGCCGACTTAGGCGGTATTCGTATTGCCCCAACTCTTGGAGAAAAAATTCATATCAAAAAAAAATACAGGTTTCAATGGGAACAAACCATAAAAGGTTATATCGTAGAAGTTGCTTTGCCTATCATGTTTGTTTTGCTGGCAATAACAATGTTTTTGCTGAATAGAAATGGAAAACAAACACAATCATGTAAATGGTTTATCACAGCTTTGATCCTGGTGGGACTGATGCGACTTAATCAGGCTGTTTACTTCTGGTTTCAAATTGAGAATAGACATCAAGGCGCTATCATAGGCCCAGTTATTCTCAGACCATTAGTGCTTGGCAGTTGGTTGATGGCCTGGCGGGAATGGTTTGACCTGCATCAGCCGAAATGGCTACCTAAGATTATTGCAATACTTGCTTTACTATACATGTTAGCTCAATTGCCTGGGCTTTCCGGGGTTTCAAATTCTACAATCCATATACCTTTCCAGACAATTGCAGATTATATAAGATTGTTGCTTTTGGCATTGATGCTGTGTATCATCTACAAGGGAATCCGTAAACAAGGCAAGAAAGGTTTATTAGTTTTATTACCAGCGTTACTGGTGTCAATTGCTTTATTTCCAAAAGAAGTATCTGAATTGCATATTATTCCAGGCATTTGGTTTCCATATGGAGTAGGCGTATCCCGTGGTCAATTTTTTTATGCAGCTTTTGTTTTTGTTATGTATGTGGTATTGATAAAAAGAAATAAGCAACTTCTTTGAATATATTTTCAGGTTGTTTAAAACAGTTAAGTATAAAAAAGGAAAGTAAAAGAATAAACATTGTTGCTTACTAATTAGGAGATTCTTAAAAGAGAATAATCTAAACCAAAAATCTCCGAACTTCGAACAGCAACAACAGCACATGTTGAAAATTAAAAATTCAGTACTTATTGAAGTTTCGACAGAGAAAGTATTTGCTTTTCTCGCAGTACCCGAAAATTTACCACATTGGAATTATTATCTCGTAAGTGTAAATAAGATCTCAACGGGCAAGCCGATAATCGGTTCGCAATATCACCAGATA
>Ga0207710_10001070_pt1 | contig 14117 bp, 9 predicted proteins | sample KBSS24metaG_FD_184400 | JGI IMG/M metagenome (GOLD analysis project Ga0207710, IMG submission 184400) | Switchgrass rhizosphere microbial communities from Kellogg Biological Station, Michigan, USA - KBS S2-4 metaG (SPAdes) (version 2) | ecosystem: Host-associated > Plants > Roots > Rhizosphere >...
GCCTGGCGATGAACATCAGCGCCGGACTCACCGATACCCTGACCTTCCGCAGCATCAGCGCGTGGCGCAAGGATACCAGCTTCACCCCGATCGACTTCGACGCCCTGCCCGCGGTCGATGTCGACGTGCCGGCAGTCTATCGCAACGAGCAGATCAGCCAGGAATTCCAGCTGCTCTACGAGGGCGAGAAGCTGAAGGGCCTCGTCGGCTTTTATTATCTCGACGCCAAGGCCTCGACCGCGTTCGACGTGCTGCTCTCGACCACCGTGGCGGGTCTCAACGCCTATACGGCCGGCAATGTCCTGACCGACACCTGGTCGGTGTTCGGCGACTTCACCTATGACGTGACCGACCAGATCGCGGTCTCGGTCGGCGGCCGCTTCACCAACGACAAGCGCGATTCGACCATCCTGCGCCAGACCAAGCTGGGGACGTCGGCCGAATTCGGCGGCACGCCCGTCGTCCTCGCGACCACGTCCAACTTCCGCGGCAAGGCGACCTTCAAGGAGTTCACGCCACGCGCCTCGATCAGCTTCAAGCCGACCCCGGACCACACGATCTATGCGTCCTACTCGAAGGGTTTCAAGGGCGGCGGGTTCGATCCGCGTGGACTCTCCACCGCCGCGCCCGATACCAATCGCGACGGCGTGAAGAGCTATGACGAGATCTACGACTTCCTGTCGTTCGATCCCGAAAAGGTCGACAGCTATGAGATCGGCTGGAAGGCATCGATGTTCGACCGGCGCGTCCGTCTCGCGCTGACCGGCTTCTATGCCGATTACAAGGACGTCCAGATCCCCGGATCGGCGGGCTTCGATTCGAACGGCGACGGCATTTTCGATACGTTCATCGGCGTCACCACCAACGCCGCCAAGGCGCGGATGAAGGGCGTCGAGTTCGAGCTTTATGCCGGGCTCGCCCGCGACTTCGCCGGCAGCGGTTCGGCGCTGAACTTCAACGGCGCGCTCGGTTATATCGACGGGAAGTATCGCAAATTCATCAACAATCTCGGCGTCGATGTGTCGAAGTTCCGCGCGATCCAGAACACGCCTGAATGGACGCTGTCGGGGAGCATTGATGCCAGCGTGCCGGTGGCGTCGGGCCTGGTCAACGCCTCGACCGGGCTGTCCTGGCGCAGCAAGACCAACCAGTTCGAGACGCCGAGTCCGTTCCTCGACCAGAAGGGCTATGCCCTGCTCGACGCCAGCCTCGTCTGGACCTCGGACAGCGGCCGCTATTCGTTCGGCGTCCACGGCAAGAACCTGACCGACAAGCAATATATCACTTCGGGCTATCAGTTCGCGGCGACCAACCCCACGACCGGCGCGCCGATCCTGAACGCGCAGGGCAACATCACCCCGACATTGGGCCGCGAGGGCGTCGTGACCGCCTTCTACGGCAACCCGCGCCAGGTGTTCGCGACCTTCGGGCTGAAGTTCTGATCACTCCCCTCCCGCTCGCGGGAGGGGCTGGGGGAGGGCGTGTCCGCTTTCTGGATACCCCATTTGGGGCGGCCGACAGGCCCTCCCCCGACCCCTCCCGCAAGCGGGAGGGGAGAAGAGGAATCGACGAGATGACTGCCCCGGCTTCCCGCCGCTATCGCTTCGCCATCCTCGCCATGCTGTTGCTGGTCTACACCTTCAACTTCATCGACCGGCAGATCCTGGGCATCCTCGCAGGCCCGATCAAGGCCGAGCTCGCGCTCAGCGACACCCAACTCGGCCTGCTCGGCGGACTCGCCTTCGCGATCCTCTATTCGACGATGGCGGTGCCGCTGGCCCTGCTCGCCGACCGCACCAGCCGGTCGTGGGTGATCACCGGTTCGCTCGCGGTGTGGAGCGGCTTCACCGCCCTGTGCGGCGCGGCGACCGGCTTCTGGTCGATGTTCCTCGCGCGGCTCGGGGTCGGCGTCGGCGAAGCGGGCGGCGTCGCGCCGTCCTATGCGCTGATCGCCGATTACTTCCCACCCGGGGAACGTGCCCGCGCGCTCGCGGTCTATTCGCTCGGCATTCCGCTCGGCGCGGCGCTGGGCGTCCTGTTCGGCGCATGGATCGCGGTTCGGGTCGACTGGCGGATGGCGTTCGTCGTCGTCGGCCTGGCGGGCGTCGTCATCGCGCCCTTGTTCCGGCTGGTCGTGCGCGAGCCGGCGCGGCCTGCCGTCGATGCGCGCGTGCCGATGGCGCAGGTCTTCCGGATTCTTGCCGCCAAACGAAGCTTCTGGCTGCTCGCGCTCGGCGCCGCATCGAGCTCGATGCTCGGCTACGGCTTCGCCTTCTGGTTTCCGCAACTGCTCCAGCGCAGCTTCGGCCTCGATCTGACCCACACATCCTGGTTCTACGGCGGCGTGCTGCTGATCGGTGGCACCGCCGGCGTGCTCGGCGGCGGCCTGCTCGGCGATCGGCTGGGGTCGCGCGACCGCGCCAATTTCGCACGGCTGCCGGCATGGGCGTTCGTGCTGGCGGTGCCTTTGTTCGCCGCCGGCATAGTGTCCGGATCGGTGCCGCTCGCCTTCGCGCTGTTCCTGATCCCGCAGGCGCTCGCTTATGTCTGGCTGGGGCCGGTGCTGACCGCCGTCCAGCATCTCGTGCCGGCGCCGATGCGCGCGACCGCGTCGGCCAGCTTCCTGCTGATCAACAATCTCGTCGGCATCGGCGGCGGCACCTTCGTGCTCGGCGCGCTCTCGGATGGGTTGACCGCGCGCTATGGTTCCGCCGCGCTGAGCTATGCGATGCTCGCGGGGCTGGTCTTCTATCTGCTGGCGGCGCTGCTGATGGCGCTGGCCGCCAGGCCGCTGCGCGCCGACTGGGTCGAATGACCCGGCCGGCGCCCGACATTAGCGCCCGCCAATCGCCGCGTTGATTTCGGCGCCGCGCGCATCCTTGAGCTGACCGCAGGCACGGACGCGCTCGACGATGCGATCGAGCGACAATTGCCCGCGGCCCATCGCCGTCACTTTCGGCCGCAGCAGCGCCTCGACCGAATCGGCGTCGGCGACCGAGCAGAGATTGCCCGGGATCGCGAACAGCTGGCTGACGCTGCTGAGATTGGTGCCCTTCATCAGCCGGTCCATGTTCGCCTTCAGCCAGTCGATCGCCAGCGTCTGGGTTTCGGCCGGCCGGGCGAGACCGGCGACGATCGCGACCTTCTCGGTCGCGCGCAACGCCGGATCGTCGATCCGGCCGAGCACCCATTGCGCCGTCGGCATGTCGCCGGAACCCGCGACCGCACCCAGCGCCGCCGCGCGGAACATCGCGTCTTGCGAGGCGACCGCTTTCGCATAGACCGCCTTCGCCGCGGCCAGGCCGCGCTCTTCGACGTGGACGCCCAACGCGGTGCGCAGGAACGCCGGGTCGAGCGCGGCGGCATCGCCGTTCAAATAGGCCACCGCCGCCGTGTCCAGCACCGCGCGGGTGCCCGGATCGCGCGCATCATTGGCAACGAGGCCGATCAGCGCGTTGCGATAGGATTGCCGGTCGGGATCGTCCGCCGCCTGCGAGCCGCGCTTCGGATCGAAGCCGATCGCCTTCAGCCGCGGACCGTAGATCGACCCCATCAGTGCCTGGAACGCTTTGGCGTTGGCGGCGGTGACCAGACCGCGCGTGCGCAATCCGGCGAGTCGCTCGCCGCCATCGACCGCGACCGACGAATCGCTATGCTTTGCCAGGATGCGCGCTGCCTCGACCAGCCGCGCGGGGCTGGCATGGCCGGCCCGGAAACTCGCCCACAGGCTGTCGGTCACCGCCAGCGCCTCGCCGGCCGGGAGCTTCGTGCCCGAAGCGATCAAGGCCGCCCAATCGGCGTCGGACAGGTCGAACCGGTAATAGCCGCGCCCGCCGGCGTTGGGCATGACTGGCCCGCTGCCCTCGACGGTGATGTTCATCGCTGGTTGGTCGATCAGCGCGCAGCTCTTCGCGCCGCCGCGGCTGACGCAGAACGGAATCACCCACTGCGTATCGGGCACGCCCGTGCTGCCCAGCGCGGCATAGCGCTTCTGCGTGACCGACAGCGTATCGCCCGCACTCTTGACGTCGACCACCGGCACGCCCTGCTCCGCGATGAAGCCGCGCATCGCCGACACCAGCCGCGGATCGCCGGCGCCCTGCGACAACGAGGTGAAGAATTCGTCGGTGGTGGCATTGCCGCGCGCATATTTCTGCAGGTGGATGCGCACGCCCTTCTGGAAGGCGTCGCCGCCCATGTAATTGGCGGTCATGTCGATCACCTGGCCGCCCTTGCCATAGGTGATCGCGTCGAACGCGCTGTCGATCTCGCCCGAATCGGTGATCGGCTGGCGGATCGGCCGGCCGACCTTGAGCGCGTCGGTGTTCATCGCCGTCAGCGCCTCGTCGATCGCGCCGAGCTGGATGTTGAGTTCGGGGCGCCATTCGGAGGCGATGCGATAACCCATCCAGTTGGCGAAACTCTCGTTGAGCCAGATGTCGTCCCACCATGCCGGCGTCACGAGGTCGCCGAACCACTGGTGCGCGAGTTCATGCGCGACGACCATGCCGAAGCCCTGCTTCTGGTGGACCGGCGCATCGTCGCCCAGCACCAGCAAGGTGTCGTCGTAAACGACTGCGCCGGCATTCTCCATCGCGCCACCCATCACCGGCGACGCGATCTGATCGAGCTTGGCGAACGGGAAGGGGCTGTCGAAATAGGCCTCGAGCAATTGCACGATCCGCGGCGTCTCGGCGAGCGCATAGGCCAGATCCTTGCCTTGGCCCTTGGTCGCGACGATCCGGATCGGCAACGGCGTCGCGCGCTGCGGCGTCGGCGGGACGCTGCCCGAGACGACGTCGAACTGGCCGACCGCGAAGGCGACCAGATAGGTCGGCAGCTTCTCGGTCGTCGCATAGCTGTGCGTGACGAGCTTGCCATTCGGCGTCGCGCTGATCTCGGCACCGTTGCTGATCGCGACCAGCCCCTTCGGCGTGGTCAGCCGGACGGTGAACGGCGTCTTGAAGCCGGGTTCGTCGAAGCCGGGGAAGGCGGCGCGCGCGTCGATCGCCTCGAACTGCGTCCAGGCATAATGGATGTCGCCCACCTTGACGCGGTAGAGGCCGGCCGGTCCGTCGCCGAACGGCGCGTCATAGTCGAAGCTCAACACGACCTTGCCGGCCGGCAGCGGCGTCGCGAAGTTCAGCCGCACGACGCCGAGCTTGTCGTTGACCTCGGCATAGGTCGCAGCAATGGTCCTGCTGCCGACCCGTGCCACTGCCTTCGACACCTTGAGGCCGTGACCGTGCATGAACAGGCCGGGGGTCGCCTTGTCGAGCGTCACGTCGATCTCGGTATGGCCCTGGAAGCGCGCGGCCTCGGGATCGATCGTCAGGTCGAGGCGATATGCGGTCGGCGTCGCACCGGGCGGCAATTTGCCGATCGGGACCTCCTGCGCCGCAACCGGAACCGACAGACAGGCAAAGGCGAAGAGGGCGACGAACAGCGCGCGCATGAGCAAGCTCCACGGGAATTGGTCGCGGCTGTAACTAAAATGGCGCCTCACGCAAGTCCGGCCAGCCCGGCCTTTCGACGAACGACGTCCGCCTGCTGGTCAGCGTCACGATCATCCGGAACTTGCGGGCGCCGCCGGGTTCGATCGCGATGATCCCCGGCTTGTCCCAGATCTCGCCGTCGAAGCCGGCGGGATCGGCGCTGCCCGCCCACGGTTCGATACAGACATAGCCGGCGCCAGGCTTGGACCATAGTCCGAGCCACGGCGTGTCGGGAAAGGCGATGTCGAGCTGTGGTTCGTGATCGGCGCCATAGACCAGCCGTCGGCTGTTCAGCGTCTTCCAGATCAGAGCGTCGTGCGCGAACAGATCATCGGTCAGCCGCAGTGTGTCGCCGACGACCGGCGTCGGCCGATCGTCCGACACAATCAGCCCATCGGCCGACAGCGCGCTCAGCGCCGCCGGCTCGGGCTGCTCGAAGCGGATGTAATGCGCGTCGCGCGGCCGGTCATAGGGTAAGGGCCAGCGGAAGGCGGGGTGATAGCCGAAACTCGCCGGCATCGGCACGTCGCCGGTGTTGCGGATGGTGATGGCCATCGTCAGCGTCGATTCGTCGATCGCATAATCGGCGTCGAGCGCGAACGCGAACGGATAGACCGCGCGTGTCGCCTCGTCGGCTTCGAGCCGGAACAGCGCGCGTGCCGCGTCGCGCTTGACCAGCTTGAACGGCCGCCGCCGCGCGAAGCCGTGCTGCGGCAGGTTGTATTCCTGTCCGTCGAGCCGGTAGCGGTCACCGTTCAGCCGGCCGACGATCGGGAACAGCAAGGGCGCGCGCCCAGTCCAGAACGCAGGATCGCCATCCCATAACAGATTCGCGCCTCCGCCATCGCGCAAAGTCCGCAACTCGGCACCGAGTGGCGAGATCGTCGCCGTCAGCCACGAGTCGGCGATGAGGACATCCTCGCTCATCCGCGCAGCCGCGCCCCCGCCTTGGCGGCGGCCGCGACGATCCGGTCGGATACCGTCTTGAGCTCCTCGTCGGTGAAGCTCTTCGCGCCGGGCTGAAGCACGACCTCGATCGCGATCGACTTCTCGCCCTCGGGAACGCCCGGGCCTTCGAACAGGTCGAACAGCCGTGCCGAGGCGATCGCGATCTTGTCGGCGCCCTTCACCGCGCGCAGCAACGTATCCGCCGCGGTGTCGCGTGGCAGCAGGAAGGCGAAGTCGCGCGTCACCGGCTGCAGCGCCGGCGGCGCGTAGGCCGCGCGCATCCGCGTCGCGCCGCCGCGTCTGGCGGGGATCGCATCGAGGAAGATCTCCGCCGCCGCGACCGGTCCGTCGAGGTCGAACGCCTTCAAGGTCGTCGGATGCAAGGTCCCGAACGCGGCGAGGACCGTCTTCGGCCCCAGCCGCAGCGTGCCCGACTGGCCGGGATGATAGACCGCGCCGGCATCGCCCATCACCTGGAGATTGTCGACCGGCGTGCCGGCCGCCGCCAGCAGTGCCAGCGCCTCGGCCTTGGCGTCATAGGCGTCGAAGCGCTGCGCCTTGCCACTCTGCCAGTGGCGTGGCGACCGTTCGCCGGCCAGCAGCAGCGCAACCGTCGGGCGCTCGGCATCGGCGAGGTAGCGCCGGCCGAGCTCGAACAGCCGGATCGCCGTCGCGCCGCGATTGGCGTTGCGTGCCGCCGCCGCCAGCAGGCCGGGCAGCAGCGACGGCCGCATGACCTTGAGATCCTCGCTGATCGGATTGGCGAGCGTCCACGCGCCGCCGCCGAACGCCGTCGCCTCGGCCTCCGAGATGAAGCTCCACGTCACCGCCTCGTTGAGCCCGCGCGCCGCCGCCGCGCGCCGGACCTGGCGCTCGACCAGCTGCTCGGCTGTGGCCGTCGGCCGCGCAACGCCCGGCGCGCGCGGCAATGGCGTTGACGGTACGGCGTCGAGTCCAGTGATCCGCACGACCTCCTCGACGAGATCCGCCGATCCATCGACATCGCGCCGCCATGACGGCACCGACACGTGCCAAAGCGCTGCCGCCTTGCTGGGTGAGGGTGCGTCCGACACACCAAAGCCCAGGCTTTCCAGTATCGCCTTCTGCCGGGCGGGCTCGACCACCACGCCGCCGAGCCGCTCGGCATGACCGGGATCATAAGCGACGATCTTCGCCGCTACCGGCGCAGTCCCGGCCCGCGTCACTTTGCTCGCGGTGCCACCGCAGATGTCGAGCACGAGCCTGGTCGCGATCGCGAGGCCATCGTCGAGGAAGGCCGGATCGACGCCGCGCTCGAACCGGCTGCGCGCATCGCTGGTCAGGCCGAGTTTCTGCCCGGTCTTCGCGATTCCCTCCGGATCGAAATAGGCGCATTCGATCACGACGTCGGTCGTCATTTCGGACACGCCCGAATCCTCGCCGCCCATGATGCCGCCGATGTCGTGGACCTGCGCGGCGTCGGCGATCACCGTCATCGACGGATCGAGCGTGTAGGTCTTGCCGTTCAGCGCCAGCACGGTCTCGCCCGCCACCGCCTTGCGCGCGACCAGCCCGCCCGACAATTTCGCCTTGTCATAGACGTGGAGCGGCCGGCCGAGATCGATCATCACATAGTTGGTGATGTCGACCAACGCGCTGATCGGCTTCTGCCCGATCGCCTTCAGCCGCTTGGTCATCCATGCGGGTGCCGCGCCATTGATCACGCCGGTCACCGACTGGCCATGGAAGGCTGGGCAGCCCGCCGGATCGTCGGTGCGCACGTCGGGACCGGGTCCGTCGCCCGCCACCGGCGTCGCCGCCAGCGGCTTGAGCGTGCCGAGGCCGGCGGCCGCCAGATCGCGCGCGATTCCCCGCACGCCCATGCAATCCTGCCGGTTGGGCGTGATCGCGACATCGAACACCGGATCGTCGAGGCCGGCCCAGTCGGCATAGGCCGCCCCGACCGGCGCGTCCGCCGCCAGTTCGATGATGCCGTCATGCTCGTCGCCGAGCTCCAGTTCGCGCACCGAGCACATCATGCCATTCGACACGACGCCACGGATCTCGGCGACCTTCAGCGTGATCCCGCTGCCGGGCACCCAGGCGCCGGGCGCTCCGAACACGCCGACCAGGCCGGCGCGCGCATTGGGCGCGCCGCAGACGACCTGCATCGGGCCGTCCCCGGCATCGACGCTCAGCACCTGCAGCTTGTCCGCCTGCGGATGGCGCTCGGCCGTCAGCACTTTGGCGATGCGGAACGGCGCGAGCGCCTTCGCCGGATTGTCGATTCCCTCGACCTCGAGGCCGATCCGCGTCAGCGCTTCGGCCACCTGGTCGGCGGTCGCCTGCGTGTCGAGATGCGATTTGAGCCAGCTCAGGGTGAACTTCATGCCCCGACTCCTCCGGATAATGTGGGCACGTCGAGCGCGGCGAAGCCATAATGTCTCAGCCAGCGCAAATCGCCGTCGAAGAAGGCGCGCAGATCGTCCATGCCATATTTGAGCATCGCCAGCCGGTCGATGCCGCAGCCGAACGCGAAGCCCTGCCATTCGTCCGGATCGAGCCCGCAGGCGGCGATCACCTTCGGGTGGACCATGCCGGAGCCGAGAATCTCCATCCAGCCGTCGGGTGTCGCGCCGCCGATCACGCGGCGGCCCTTGTCGAGCGTATAGCCGACATCGACCTCCGCCGACGGTTCGGTGAAAGGGAAATAGCTCGGGCGCATGCGCAGCACGATGTCGTCACGCTCGAAATAGGCTTTCACGAAGGTCTCGAGCGTCCATTTCAGATGGCCCATGTGGATGCCGCGATCGATCACCAGACCCTCGACCTGGTGGAACATCGGCGTGTGGGTCGCGTCCGAATCGGAACGATAGGTGCGGCCGGGCGCGATGATCCGGATCGGCGGCGGCGTCCTGGTCATCGTCCGGATCTGCACCGGCGAGGTGTGGGTGCGCAGCAGCATCCTGTGCTCGCCGCCTTCGCTCTCCGGAAAATAGAAGGTGTCGTGCATCGCCCGCGCCGGATGGCTTTCGGGGATGTTGAGCGCGGTGAAATTATGCCAGTCGTCCTCGATCTCGGGGCCGGTCGCGACCGCGAAGCCGAGGTCGGCGAAGATCTCGGCGAGCTCGTCCATCACCTGGCTGACCGGATGGACCGATCCGCGCGGACATTCGGGCGCCGGCAAGGTTAGGTCGATCCGCTCGGCGGCGAGCCTGGCGTCGAGCGCCGCGGCCTCCAACGCCACCTTGCGCGCCGCGATCGCATCGCTCACCGCGCCGCGCAGCCCCTGGATCCGTGGCGCCTGCTGCTGCCGCTCGTCGGGCGACATCCCGCCCAGCGTCTTCATCAGCGCCGCGATCGGACTCGCCTTGCCCAGCGCCCTGACGCGTACCGCCTCGATCGCATCCGGGGTATCGGTGGCGTCGATCTCGGCCAGCAATGAGGATTTCAGCGTATCGAGGTCGGTCATGTCACCCATTCTTCATCACCCAAAAACCGTCATCCCCGCGAAGGCGGGGACCCATTAACGCCGGCGCATCAGAATCCAGCGCTTCGTCGCAACATCACTCCAGCTTCGACAGCGCCGCAAAGCCAAGCTCGACGGCGAGATCATCCCAATGCGGGTTATCAGCTTCGATCAGCCGAATCTTCCAGTCCCGGTTCCACTTCTTGATCCGCTTCTCGCGCCGGATCGCTTCGGTGATCGCCTCATGCTCCTCGAACCACACCAGCCGCCGGACGCCGTAGTCGTGCGTGAAGCCGTCGATCAACCCTTCGCGGTGCTGGCGCACTCTGGCCATCAGGTTCGTGGTCACGCCGGTGTAGATCGTGCCATGCCGCCGGCTTGCGACGATGTAGACGAAGGGGCGTTTTTCCATCGTTCGGCTTCGGCGTTAATGGATTCCCGCCTTCGCGGGAATGACGGAAACAGGGAACGAATGACGGGAGGAAGCGAGGAATGCAAAGGGCGCGGGAAGCAAAGCCGCCCGCGCCCTCTGGCTCGATCACCCTGTCGAAGGTTCAGGCCGAAACCCGGGCACCCTCCGGCAGCGCGGCCTTCGCCTGCGCGATGATGGCGCTAAACGCGTCGCCTTCGTGCATGGCGATGTCGGCCAGGACCTTGCGGTCCAGGTCGATGCCGGCCAGCTTCAGGCCGTGCATGAACACGCCGTAGGTCAGGCCCTCGGCGCGGACAGCGGCGTTGATGCGCTGGATCCAGAGTGCGCGGAAGTTGCGCTTGTTCACCTTGCGGTCGCGATAGGCGTATTGTCCCGCCTTCTCCACGGCCTGACGGGCGATGCGGATGGTGTTCTTGCGACGGCCGTAATAGCCCTTCGCCTGGTCGAGGATGCGGGTGTGCTTCGCCCGCGTCGTCGTACCGCGTTTTACGCGTGCCATATCTTATGTCTCCTCAACGCAGGCCGTAGGGGGCCCACGCCTTGACCGTCGCCACATCGGCGTCGGACAGGACAGAGGTGCCGCGGTTCTGGCGGATATATTTGCCGTTGTGGCTGATCAGACGGTGCCGCTTGCCGGCCACGCCATGCTTGATCTTGCCGGTCGCGGTGATCTTGAAGCGTTTCTTCACACCGCTCTTGGTCTTGAGCTTGGGCATTTTCGTCTCCTTATGATCGACGATCGCGGATGGCCTCGGCAGCCCATTTGAGCCGGACAATCCCTTGAATCGCGGAAAGCGGGGCGCTTAAGCGAAGCGCGGTCGAATTGCAACCGCGCGAATCGGAATCGGAACGACTCGGTCCGTCGCGGGTTTGCTGCAGATGGCCGAAGCCGATCCTTTACTGCGCGTCAACGATGATGCGCTGGACGCGGCCGCCAGGAAGGCGGCGGCCCGGCACGACGCGCGCCCAGGCACAGGCACAGGCGCAGGCGGTACCGCGATCCGCCGCACCCCGCCCGCGCCGATCGCAGCCATCGTCTCGGTGCTGGCCACGATCGTCGGCCTGATCGTGCTCGCCTGGGCCGTGCTCTACATCACCAAGGGCCGCTTCCTGCGCCACCCGTTCGAAACCGTCGCGAGCCGTCTGTCCGAACGCGACGTCAAGGTCGCCGGCGACTTCCAGCTCTATTTCAACCCGATCAACATCAAATTCTACGCCGAGGGACTCACCGTGTCGAACCCGGCCTGGGCGTCGCGGCCGACCTTCTTCTCGGCCGACAAGGTCGATACCAACCTCTCCACCTTCACGATGCTGTTCGGCCGCAAGCGCGTGAACTGGCTCGACATGATCAATGGCGACGTCGATCTGGAGTGGGACGCGCAGGCGAAGCGCAACACCTGGACGTTCGGCGATCCGAACGCGAAGGGCGAGCCGCTCGAACTGCCGTTGATCCGGCGGGGGCTGATTGCCGGCACCGACATCCGCTATCGCGATCCGGTGATGCGCATCGCGGCGGACATCAAGGTGGAGACGGTCAAGGCGACCGACACGAAATTCGCCGAGGATATCCGCTTCTCGGGCGGCGGCACGGCGCGCGGGCGGCCGTTCAATCTGTCCGGCAGCCTGATGTCGCCCAACGAGACGGTCGCCGGCGGGCGCAACCGGTTCGCGCTCGCCGCCAACACCGGGCCGACGCGGATGACGGTGGCGGGCACGCTCGCCGGGCCGACCCGGCTCGAAGGCGCCGACCTCAGCATGGGCGTGCGCGGTCCCAATGCCCGCCTGCTGTTCGACATCATCGGCGTCGCGGTGCCCGATACCCGCGCCTATCGCTTCGTGTCGCATCTGACCAAGGACGGCGGCGCATGGAAGTTCACGCACATCCGCGGCATGTTCGGCCGGAGCGACCTCGCCGGTCGGATGACGATCACCATGCCCGACAATCGCGTGATGCTCGATGCCGATCTCGCGACTCAGACCGTCGACATCATCGATGTCGCGCCGTTCATCGGCTACAATCCCGACGAAGCCGCGAAGGGCACCGCAGCGATCGTGCGCAAGGTCAATGGTACCCCGCGCATCCTGCCCGACGCGAGGCTGCGGCTCGATGCGGTCAGGGCGTTCGACGCCCATGTCGATTACACCGTCCGCCGGGTGCGGGCCGAGAGCCTGCCGGTCTCGAACATCGCGCTGACGCTCGATCTGAACAAGAGCCTGTTGAAGCTGTCGCCGCTGACCTTCGACATGGCCCGCGGCCATGTCGCATCGGACATCATCATCGATGCGCGGCGCAATCCGGTGTTTACCGATTATGACATCCGCCTGTCGCCGACGCCGCTCGGCGTGCTGCTCGCCGGGTTCGGCGTCGAGGAATCGGGCACGACCGGTACGGTCAAGGCGCGGATCAAGATGACCGGCACCGGCAACAGCGTGCAGGAATCGCTTGCCAGCGCCAATGGCCGGATCGCGTTCATCCTGCCCAAGGGAACGTTCTGGACACGCAACATCCAGCTCAGCGAGCTCGATGTCGGCACGTTCGTGTGGAAGATGTTCCAGAAGAAGCTGAAAAAGCCGGTCGAGATCAATTGCGGTCTCGTCGCCTTCACCGTGCGCGACGGCATCGCCGCCGCCGATCCGATCCTGATCGACACGCAGAAGAATGTGATGCTTGGCCGCGGTGGCTTCAGCTTCAAGAACGAGTCGATGGACCTCGCCTTCCGCGCCGATTCGAAGAAGTTCAGCCTGTTCGCCGGCCAGTCGCCGGTCGGGATCAAAGGCTATTTCGCCAAGCCGGGCTTCGATCCGATCAGCAAGCAACTCCTCGCGCGGGCGGGCGCCGGCATCGGCCTGGCGGTCGTGGCGAGTCCGGTCGCCGCCGTCCTCGCCTTCGTCGACGTCGGCGACGCCAAGTCCGCCGCGTGCGGACCGGTGCTGGCCGGCGCGCATGCGACCGCGCAGCGCACCACCAAGGGCAAACCGCGCGACGATGTCGGCAAGGGGACGACGGCGAAGAGCGAGGATGGCGGGCGCAGCAAAGCCTCCGAGGTGCGTCAGAAAAAGAAATTCCTCGGCATCTTCTGATGCAGGGCGTTCAACCCGTCCTAACCATTGATCGTTATCATCGCCGTCGTGGCCGTAATGGGGGCCGGGTGGGGATGCGATGAGGCATGTCGTCATCTCGTCGGCGGGGCGCACGCATCCCGGCCGGCGGGCGATCAATGAGGATGCGATCCTGGCACGCGACGATCTCGGGATCTGGGCGGTCGCCGATGGCATGGGCGGCGATCGCGGCGGGATCTGGGCGTCGGCGACGGTCGTCGAAACGCTGGCGCGGCTGGCGACACAGGCTGTCGACCAGGTCGACGCGCTCGACCGCGCGCTCGCCGCTGGCAATGCCGAGATCGTCCTCGCCGCAACCCACAGCGGCATGACGATGGGGTCGACCGTTGCGGCCCTGCTGTTCGACGGTCAGCGAATCAGCGGGATCTGGGTGGGCGACAGCCGCGTCTATCGCCGCCGCCGCGGCCGGCTCGACCTGCTGACGCACGATCACAGCCTCGTCCAGGACCTGGTCGATCGCGGCGCGCTGACGTTCGAGGAGTCGCGCCGCCACGGTCTGGCGCACAGGCTCAGCCGCTCGGTTGGCGTCAACGTCAAGCTTCAGCCCGGCAGCTTCGGGACCAGCGCCGAACCCGAAGACATGTTCCTGATCTGCAGTGACGGTCTCAGCGACATCGTCACCGAAATCGAGATCGCCGATCGCCTGTGCACCACCGATCCGTCGGGGGCGGCG
>Ga0207710_10001079_pt1 | contig 14068 bp, 1 predicted proteins | sample KBSS24metaG_FD_184400 | JGI IMG/M metagenome (GOLD analysis project Ga0207710, IMG submission 184400) | Switchgrass rhizosphere microbial communities from Kellogg Biological Station, Michigan, USA - KBS S2-4 metaG (SPAdes) (version 2) | ecosystem: Host-associated > Plants > Roots > Rhizosphere >...
TCCGTTGAAATCGTGAATCGCGAAACCGGACGCTCCTGCTCGGAAACATTTTTGTACTTTATGGCGGGAAACGCGGAATGAAAGGTGAACGCGACTACGCCACCCAGGCCGAAACCCACCCGATCGCCGTCCTCTAACTCACGGCGACCAATCGGCTGACCGTTAACGAACGTCGACTGCTTTCCGCTGAGATCGACGAGCGTGACTCTTTGCACTTCATCGACCTCGAGCGCGGCCTGCGTTTTGGAGACGACGCTCTGCGCCAGCACCATCTGGCATTGAGATGGATCTCTGCCGACCACGACACGTTTGTCTTCGAGGTAAAATTGTTTGCCGGCGAGTTGTCCGACGAGACCTTGTAGATAAGGTCTGCTTTTGAGATCGATTTCCCCTTGCATCTTCTCTCGTGGTTGGGGCGGCGGTACGGCGCAGGACGTAGCCGTCCACTACAGAAGACTTCCCGCTTGGTAAACCTGGAATAACTGAACTACAGACCAGCTTTAGGATCGAGGCGGCGCCGGTCTCTCTGGAGTACAAGTTTAAGGCGGCGAGGACTCTAAGCCCGCGCTGCCACAACTGTCAAGTTTTTAACGCCACGAACAGCGGGGGCAAGCCCCTCTTCCTGACTTGTTCTTTCCACTCAGGCGCCAGGAAATGGAACAAGTCAGGAAGAGGGGCTTGCCCCCGCTGTTGGAATACGCCGAAGGCGTTCGCTAATGTCAGCCCAGGGTTCGAAGCGCAGCGGAGAACCCTGGGATCCCGGTTATGAATAAACGAACAACCCTGAAAGGGTTTGTCTTAAAGGCGGAACCCTTTCAGGGTTAAAACGCCTTTGTGTGATCGTCCCCAAGGTTGTCGCTGGCGCTCCAACCTTGGGCTGAAATTAGCGAACGCCTTCGGCGTTGGGTTGGAATTAACGCCTTCGGCGTTAATCGAATTATCGAGACGGCTTTCCGCCGGTGTGATGTTTTGTGATTAGCCACCACTCTACAACGTAACCAAGCGCGTGGGGCGCGCCAACAACGGGTAGAGGTGGAACGGTGTATCACGAGCGCGATAATTCTGTCTCCAGGAATCAGCAGGGCGAAAGCAGCGCAAATGGATCGATCAATGTCCCAACGATCTCGCTTCCCAAGGGTGGCGGCGCCATCAGGGGAATCGGCGAGAAATTTGCCGCGAATCCGGTTACGGGTAGCGGGTCGATGTCTGTGCCTTTGGCGATCACACCCGGGCGCGCGGGCTTCGCTCCCCAGCTCTCGCTCGCATACGACTCCGGCGCCGGCAACGGAGCATTCGGCTTCGGCTGGAACCTCGCTCTACCTTCAATCACTCGCAAAACTGACAAAGGCCTGCCGCAGTATCGCGACGCGGAAGACTCAGACGTCTTCCTGCTCTCCGGCGCTGAAGATCTCGTTCCCGAACTGACCGCAAACGGCGACAGGTTTGAAGACAGTGTCGGCGGCTACACCGTGCATCGCTATCGCCCGCGCATCGAAGGTCTCTTCGCTCGAATCGAACGTTGGACGAATCAAAGCGACGCCAGCGACACGTTCTGGCGTTCCATCTCGCGCGACAACATCACCACCTTCTACGGCAAGACACACGAAAGTCGCATCGTCGATCCGAATGACGCAAAACGAATCTTCAGTTGGCTGATCTGCGAGAGTTACGACGACAAAGGCAACGCGATCCGCTTCGAATACAAGCCTGAAAACTCAGACGGCGTAGACCTCGCCGCCGCGAACGAAAAGAACCGCAGTCGCGCAGCACAGCGATATCTGAAGCACGTTAAATACGGCAACAGAACTCCACGCAAACAAGACGAAGATCTGGCCCAACGCAGCGATTGGCTTTTTGAACTCGTTTTCGACTACGGCGAGCACGACGAGCTCGATCCAATGGCGAACGACACGGGCGCGTGGCTCTGCCGTCACGATCCGTTTTCGATGTATCGCGCGGGCTTCGAAGTGCGCACGTATCGCCTCTGCCAGCGCGTCTTGATGTTTCATCACTTCCCGGAAGAAGAGATCGGTCGCGACTGCCTCGTTAAATCCACTGACATCACCTATCGCGCCGGCCAGCCCGTCAATTCGTTCATCGATTCGATCACGCAAACCAGTTACAAGCGCAAGGCCGGGGGCGGTTATCTGAGGAAGTCGCTGCCGCCGCTCGAATTTCAGTACAGCGAAGCCATCATTGACGAGACGATTCGCGAAGTTGACAGCAATAGCCTGGAGAACCTGCCGGTTGGGTTGAGTAGCGGATACCAGTGGGTCGATCTCGAGGGTGAAGGCGTTCCCGGAATACTTACCGAGCAGGCGAATGCGTGGTTTTACAAGCGCAACCTCAGCCCGCTCTCGCAGAATGTCGCGACCTTCGCGCCGCTCGAGCTCGTCACAGAAAAGCCGGCCGTTGCCGGACTCTCGTCAGGTGTGTGGCAGATACAGGATCTCGCCGGCGATGGCCACCCGGATCTCGCTTGTTTTGGCGGTCCAATCGCAGGCTTTTTCGAACGCAATGATACAGACACGTGGGATTCCTTCGTGCCGTTTCGCGCGTTGCCAAACGTTGACTTCCACGATCCCAACCTGCGCTTCGTCGATCTCACTGGCGACGGCCGCGCCGACATCCTGATCACAGAAGACGACGCCTTCACGTGGTACGCCTCGCTCGGTGAAACAGGCTTCGCCGCTTCGGAACGAACCGTACAAGCATTCGACGAAGAGCATGGACCACAACTGGTCTTCGCGGATCGCGAGCAGTCGATCCATCTCGCGGATTTATCAGGCGACGGCTTGACGGATCTCGTGCGCATCCGCAACGGCGAAGTGTGTTACTGGCCCAACCTCGGCTATGGCCGCTTCGGCGCGAAAGTGACGATGGACGCAGCGCCGTGGTTCGACGAGCCAGACCAGTTTGATCAGCATCGCATTCATCTCGCTGATATCGACGGCTCAGGCGTTGTTGACATCATTTACGTTGCCGCCGGTGAAGTGCGTTTGTACTTCAACCAGTCAGGAAATCGCTGGAGCGACGCGCGCGTGCTTGCGAATTTTCCCGCGCTCGACAGCTTGAGCTCGGTGCAGGTTGCTGATCTGCTCGGCAACGGCACCGCCTGCCTCGTGTGGTCTTCGTTGTTGCCCGGCGCTGAGAGAAGCCAGTTGCGTTACATCGATTTGATGGGAGGCCAAAAGCCTCACCTGCTCGTCAAGACGGTGAACAATCTCGGCGCCGAGACAGAAGTGCATTACGCACCGAGCACGAAGTTTTACCTCGCAGACAAATTCGCCGGCCAGCCGTGGATCACGAAGTTGTCGTTCCCCGTGCACGTCGTCGAGAAAACGACGGTGCGCGATAAATGGCGACAGACCGAGTTTTCGAGCACGTACAGTTATCACCACGGTTACTTCGACGGCATCGAGCGCGAGTTTCGCGGATTCGGTCGAGTTGAGCAGGTTGATGTTGAATCGTTCGGCACGTTTGCGGCAGGCAATGCTGATAGTCCTTACATCACAGACGACAAAACGCTTTACCAGCCGCCGGTCAAGACGATCACATGGTTTCACACCGGCGCTTCACTCGATCGCAAGCGCATCCTGACGCAGCTCAGCAATGAATATTTCCCAACTTCGCTCGCAGCGATGCCGGGTTATTCCGCAGTGCTGTCCGGCTTCAATGAAAAGCCGCTGCCTGAGCCGGATCTGGAAACACAAGATCTCAGCACAGACGAATGGCGCCAGGCGTTGCGCGCGTGCAAGGGCATGACGTTGCGACAGGAAGTTTACGAGCTCGACGTCGATCAGCTCGAAGCGGGTAAGCACGTTCCGGTGCGGCTTTTTTCAACGTCCACACACAATTGTCATGTACGTCGCGTTCAACCCAGCGGAGGAAATCGTCACGCGGTTTTCATGATTACGGAGAGCGAAGCGCTCACTTATAACTACGAGCTCGATCTGCGTCCTGTCACGTTCCCCAGCGATCCGCAAAACATTCCGGCGCTGACTCCCGATCCGCGCGTCGCCCACACGTTGAACTTGTTGACTGACGAGCTTGGAAATGTGCAGCAGTCGATCGCGGTTGGTTACAAACGCACGCGACAGTTCAGCGATCCGGACTTTACTTCAGATCAGGTGGCGCTGATTCGCGAGGTGCAAAACGAGCAACACCTCGTCTACACCGAAACGCATTACACGAACGACGCGATCGAGCCGGCGACGGGCTCAGCCAAAATTCAACACTATCGCCTGCGTGTGCCCGCGGAAGTGCAAACGTACCAGCTCACTGGCTTCGTTTCCGCCACGGGCTTCTATTTCGATCTCCAGGATCTGCGCAGCTATGCGTTGAGCGACACGCTTCCGAATCAAGGCCCGCGAGCAGTTAGGACAATCGAATACCACGAGCTTCCGAATCTCAACCTGCAGGAGAAGCGCAAAGTCGAACATGGGCTCACGCTATTCTTCAACAAGGATCTGAAGACGCCGCTCGCGCACGGGCAACTGAATCATCTCGGACTCACGTACGAGACTTACAAACTCGCGCTTACACGACCACTGCTCGAGGCCGTGCTCGGCGACAAGTTTGACCGCACCGTCGAAAACGCTCTCGACACGGCGAGCGCTTGTGGCTATTGGCCCGGCGAAAAATTGCTTGGACCAGCCGGAGCAAATCAGTGGTGGCAGCGCTCAGGCATCGCGGGTTTCGCAGACGACGCGACGGATCATTTCTTCCTGCCCGAACGTTACACCGATCCTTTCGGCAACCAGACGACACTCAACTACGACGGCAAATACGATCTCTTCATTCAATCGAGCACGGATGCGCTGGGTAATCAGACGAGCGTGTTTATCGATCCGCAGCGCGGCGTGCGCTTCGACTATCGGGTGCTTGCACCAACTGAGTCGGAAGACATCAACGGCAACCGCAAGGAAGTTTGGTTTGACATACTCGGAAACGTGGTTGCCGCCGCTGTCAAAGGCAAGGGCGACGAGGGCGACAACCTAAACGGTTATACCGACGACTTCGCTAATCCGGGTCTCGCAGAGCTGCTCACACATTTCGATCTCCCACCGCTGACACCCGGCGAAATGAATGCGCATTTCACTCCGGTGCTCGGCAACGCGACGACACGCTTTCTGTATCACCTCGGTGAGAAAGTCGAAAACGGCAAGACCGTTTGGGCCAGCCGTCCGGCCGGTGTCTGCATGATCGTGCGCGAGCAATACGTGGCCCAGCTCGACCGGGGCGCGAACAGTCTTCTGCAAGTCACTTTCGAATGCTCCGACGCGCAGGGCTCAGTGCTGCTTAAGCGCGCTCAGGCTGAGCCGGAAGACGTTGGCCGTCCATTGCGCTGGATCGTGAACGGCAAGACGGTACTCAACAACAAGGGCAAGGCGGTCAAACAGTACGAGCCGTACTTCACCACGCAATCGACCTGTCGCGCCGAGGGCGACGCGCAGGAAGAAATTGGCGTTACATCGTTGACGTACTACGACGCTGTTGGTCGATTGGTGCGCACTGAGCTGGCTGATGGCACGTTTAGTCGTGTCGAATTCTCGCCCTGGCATGTTAAGACTTTCGACGCCAACGATACCGCTGTTGAGAGCCGCTGGTACAAAGAGCGCAACCCGCCGCCGGTTGAAGAACCGTTGCCACGCGATCCGATCACTGGCCAGCCGGCAGTGTCGCCCGATCAGCGTGCTGCCTGGCTTACGGCGCAACACTTCAACACTCCCTCTGTCGCGATCGTTGACAGTCTCGGCCGCGACGTGATCGCAATTGCTCATAACCGTGTTGAGGATCCAAACGGCTCACACGTGTTCGGCGGCAAACGCTATCGCGACGATCGCTACTTAACATTCACAAAGCTCGATGCGGAAGGCAAGCTGCTTTGGATCCGCGACGCGCGTGGCAACCTGGTAATGCAGTACATCACGCCGGGCAGCGTGCCCTGTTATGACATCGCCGGCAACCTGCTGTTCCAGCACAGCATGGACTCCGGTGATCGCTGGCAACTGCATGATGCGGCCGGCAAGATAGCCTTCGCCTGGGATTTCAATCAGCGACAGGATGATAGCGGCGCCATCATCGATGAAGAGCGTATGCTTTCTACCCGGTACGACGCGCTGCACCGTCCCGTCGAGCAATGGCTCGAAATTAATGGCAAAACGTCTCTCATCGAGCGCTTCGTGTATGGCGAGGAGTTGCCAGACGTTGATGATGCGAAGAAGCGTAATCTGCGCGGGCAGCTTCACCAGCATTTTGACTCGAGTGGCTTAACCGAGAATAAGCAGCACGATTTCAAAGGCAACCTCCTCGAAGTCCAATGCACACTTGCGAGCCAATACAAAGAGCCGGTTATCGATTGGCAAGAGGGATCTTCGACCGCACAACTCGAGAGCGAAACATTCACCAAAATCACTGAATACGACGCGCTGGATCGCATGAAGCGTCTGTACAACTGGCATCGCGGCGTTGGCAGTCGCGTGGCCGTGTACACGCCGGTCTACAACGAACGTGGTGTGCTGTTTAGCGAGACGTTGGAAGTCGGCGCCACGAAGACCGATACCGGTCACAAATCATTGACGAGTACGTTGACAAACGCGATCGAAGAGACACATTACGATGCTAAAGGACGCGCTACATCTGTTCGCTATGGCAACCAGACCGTTACCAGTTACAAATACGATTCCAATACCTTCCGGCTGGTCCAGTTAACGACCACACGCCCCTCGGCGCCCATTTCGAAAACGCTCCCCATCCTCAAGAGCCCGGGAATTTTACAGGACCTTTCTTATACGTATGACGCCGCCGCGAACATCACTGAGATCCGCGACAACGCTTACGAACCAACGTTCTTCAATAACCAGCAAGTGGATGCAGTGAGCCGCCACAGTTACGACGCGCTCTATCGTCTGATCGAAAGTACAGGCAGAGAGAATGCTGGTGCGAATGGTGCGCCCACGCAGGTTGAAGCTCCGCCGTTTGTCGTTCAGTTTCCGATCCAAACACAAACGTTGCGCAACTATACCCAGATTTTCACCTATGACCCGGTCGGCAACATAGACCAGGTGAAACACGTGGCGGTTGATGGATCGTGGACCAAAGTTTACGCGAACGCTCCGGATAGCAATCGTCTGCTGGGCACGTCTGAAGCCTCATCCAGCACGCAATACCGGTATGACGCTCACGGCAACATGTTGAATCTTGTCGACGTCGCTATGGGCCAGTCGATCCGCTGGGATTATCGCGACATGATCCGGGCTTTGGATCTCCAGGGTGGCGGCTGGGCCTATTACAACTACGACGCAGGCAAACAACGCAGCCGCAAAGTGGTCGAGACCCAAAGCAGAGTAAAGCGCTGGGAACGCATTAATCTCGATGGCCTGGAAATTTATCGTCGTTATGCGAAAGGCATTGTCGTCGAAGAGATTGAATCAATACATCTGATTTTAGGTAAGCAACGCATCCTGTTGGTTGACGACGTTCTGCAGACAGACAACCCGAGCCTGCCTACCGCTGCTCTTCATCGTTATCAATACAGTAATAACATCCAATCAGTTTCGCTCGAGCTAAACGATCAGGCGAGTGTGATTTCCTACGAAGAGTATCACCCGTACGGAACTACGGCTTATCGAGCGACGAATAAGGCCATCGAAGTTCCGCCGAAACGATATCGCTACACCGGCATGGAAAGGGATGAGGAGAGCGGGCTGAGTTATCACAGCCGGCGTTATTACGCTTCGTGGCTCGCAAGATGGATTTCGACCGATCCGGCAGGATTGGCAGACGGCCCAAACTTATACCAATACGCTCGCCAGTCGCCGATCAGTAGTAACGACACGACGGGCCTGCAGGCAACAGCGCCGACCTGGCCCTTTGTAGCCGACGGGCGCTATGGATGGCTTCACAGTCTTACCGGACATACCAAAGAACACATTGTTCCGGCCCACTGGTTGGAATATGCGTTAACGGATAAATATGGGCCAAAGGCCAGTGCTGTTTTTGATCGGCTGTACGACAACGCCTGGACATCCCTTTTGGACAATTCATACGCCGGGCCCAAGACTTCGGAAGATAACTCCCACGGAGCCAAGTTACGCGTCAAACTCAACGCCGGTGAACATATCGATGTTACAGACTTTTATCTGCGTTCGATGCAGAACCTCAAGGAGGGTGGTCCACTTTCGCCCGCTGCCGAGGCCCACGCGCATGACACGGCGGTACGAGAGGTGGCCACGTATGTAAAGGGTGAGAAGTATGCAGCGGATGCCGCGGCAGGCCGAAAGGTTCCAACCAGACTGTCGAACCGCGTAAAGCCATCTTCTGGTCCGGCGCCGGCTATGCCTGCTCCAGAAGTAGAAGTAGTCAGGTTTCAAAAACCAACTTCCGCCAAGCCCGCAGCAGCACCGGCAGCACCACCGGCAGAATCAGGCGGTACGCACTCACCATCTACAAAATCATCCAGCAGAGGAAGCGGTGCGGGTAACGCAACGATTGCGGCCTTTGTGTTCAATTTAGTGTTCCCAGCAGCGGTAGGGGACAAATTGTCTTCAGACACAGTTTCCATAGTGACAGGAGTAGTAGATACCGGCGCCGAGTGGGTCGAAAATGTTGGCGGTCCTCGAAACGCCTTAGGCCTCGTGACCGTCGCCGCAACCACCGCAAAAGTTCAGGGTGCAGCAGCCGTAACGTATGTCAGTGCAAGTGCGACGGCAGCATTCACCGCGCCTACGCTTGGCACTATCGGAGCGGCGGGTGCCGGAGCTGTTGGCGTAGCCGCTGTGGCCGTTACTGCTGCGGGCGTTGGAGGGTATGCGATAGGCACGGTAGTCAACAAAAAGTTTGTTGAACCATTGTTGGATAAGGCCGCGCCGGGATCCGGAGCACTGGGTGACTGGTACTACCGCACGTTTCTTAAATGATCGAAGAGGAGAGCGCTCGGTGCTGAGAGTCCGAGCTTAATAAAAAGCAATCATTTTCTTTTGGAGGCTATCATGGGACTACAACTTGCAGGACGCGACTTAAAACGAGGCCTAACGGGTAACGACGTCGCCGACCTTCAAACCGCACTTCTTGATCTCGGCTACAGGATTAGCGACTCAGAATTGAACAGCAAATTCTTCGGCGAGACTACACAGGATGCCGTAATTGGCTATCAGAAAAAACTCAAGCTTGTGCCTAACGGCATCTTTGAGGGTAAAGCCGCGTGGCTGATGGACGACAACAAGGAACATCCGAACAAGTTTATCGTCCTGGGCCAGGTGTTCGATGCCAATGGAGCACCGATGGAGAATCTGACCGTACGGGTGTTCGACAAAGATCTGCGTTCAGAGCAACTCCTCAAAGAAGAGAAGAAGACCAACAAGGATGGCGAATACTCGGTCTTTTATGAAGCTAAAGACTTTGCGGCAGATGAAAAAGATCGGGCTGACCTGTTCGTCCGCGTTTTGAACAGCGCCGGAACAGTGCTGGCAACATCACCGATCATTTTCAACGCCGGCAAATTTGAGATCGTGAATTTCACGATTGGCGAGGGTCGCGGGCTTTCTGAATTTGGCAGGATTGTGGCTGATATCACGAACGTCCTTCGTGGCATCGCGCAAAAAGATCTGACCGAAGACGATATTTCGTTCCTGGCCGGCGAGACGGGCATTGACTCGGCCTTGTTAACCTTGCTCGCGGAAAGCGCGCGTCGCAATGCGCAGGCCAGCAGGATTCCGCAGTCAGCGTTTTACGGTCTCTTCCGCCAGGGACTGCCAACGGTTCTCGAAGATCTCCTGCAAAACGAAATCTCGTTGCTGCGCGCGGCGCTCGAATCGTCTTCGAACGACGCGATCATCCCTCAGCTCTCGAGCACCCAATTGGACCAGATAGCCAATGATCTCCGAGACCTGAAAGCGAGCCTGATGCTGCAACCGGGTGCGCCGGGCGATACGCCGTCACTCGGCGACCTGCTCTTGACTTCAGGTTTGCCTGAAGGAAAGCGAAACACCATCGCGGGACTGCTCGTGAAGCACGGCGGCGCCACGCGAACGTTTTGGGACGAGATTGCCACGCTGGCCGATTTCTCGTTGGAAGACAAGAACAATGTGCGCTTCACGTTGCAAACGGGCGATCTGACCAAGAACCATCTGCCGCTCGTGACTGCGCTGCGCACCGGTTACAACTTTTCTCAGAATGGCGCGCCGGCAACTGCCGACCCAAACACAATCGCGTTGCGTCCCTTCGCTGTGAAAGGCGTTGGCGAATGGAAACAGCTTCTTGCAACAACCGGCGTCCCGGCGTCGACTCCCGGCGCCACGCCGCAGGAGAAGATTGATAACTACGCCGCGGCTTTGAATACTTACATGGAGAACGCATTGCCGACTCCCGTGGTTGCCGGTCGATTCGTTGCAGACGTCGCCGGCGACAGCCCGTTCAATCCAGTGCGGACTGATCTCCAGACCTTCTTCAACAACAATAAGTTTTACGAGTTTCGAGAAGTTCCGATCGACGTGTATCTCAGCACGAATCGCGACACCAAACTCGCCGGTGTGAACAACGCCACGGCGCTCGTGGCCGAGCTCAAAAACATGCAGCGTCTTTTCAACATGACACCACGCTACGCGCAGATCCGCTCGTTCCGAAAAGACAACCTGCACTCCGCGTTTTCGATGGTCCAGGTCGGCGAGCGGCGATTTGTTGAGAACTATACGAGCGTTTTAGGCGACGAAGCCGCTGCCACCGAAATTTATCGCAAAGCAAAGCAGACGCACGCGGCCGCGCTGAATTTCTACCTGGGCCAGGCTGTCGCTGCGAATTCGGCGTCGCCATCGGTTGTTCCGACTGCCAGCAGTGCGAAGCCACAGGCGATCGCGAAGTTCGCCGCCGCTCCGGCATCAGCCAGTCCTGACTTACCGACTTTGTTCGGCTCGCTCGATCTCTGCGATTGCGAACAGTGCCAGTCGGTCTACAGTCCGGCCGCATATTTCGTCGACATTCTGAAATTCCTCGGTGATGGTCCAACGAAGCAGGGTCTCACGCCGTTGGAAGTTTTGTTCAAGCGCCGGCCGGACCTCGAACATATCGAGCTGACCTGCGAGAACACGACGACGCAATTGCCTTACGTCGATCTGACGAGGGAAATCATGGAAGCGACCGTCGCTGAGCGAAAGTTCACTATCGGCGACGCCAACGCGAGCAGCATCATCGCCGATCTCGACCAGGAGAAGATGCCGGCAAGTTTCCCGGCCGCGTTTGCAACCAACGGATATTCGCTTACCGGCAAAGCTTCGGTGCGGAAAGATGCCGGGCAATCGTGGTTAATTCTCGATACCGGCTGGTCATTCACGCTGAAGTATCTCGGCACCGGAAACGGTTTTGAGATTAAAGCATGGCCGCAAACGAGCTGGACCAGCGACGAGCTGCGCGCAAACCCCGAACACGTTAACAACGCGGCGTACGATGCGCTGCGGGCAGCCGTGTATTCATGGGATCTGCCGCTGGTGCTTCCGATCGAAGAGATTCGCGGTTACCTCGGGCACTTCGGTGTGAAGCGCACTGAAGTGATGGAGACGTTCTTCCGCGGCACACCCGATGCGGCCTTGACAGACAAGAGTATCGCCAACGAATACGACGGCCTGGCGAAGGAAGAAGCCGACATCATCACTGGCGCCACGACGGGTGGTCCAGTTGCTCCTAAAGGTCCGTGGGATTTCTGGGGACTCGCGCCGACTGGAAATAAGATAAAGGACCCGACTGACGGCACGGCGCGCGATCGAGAAGGCGATTGGGATTTTGTTCTCCAGCGCGTCTCGATCTTCCTACAGCAATCCGGTCTCGCTTATCGCGAGATGTTGGAGCTGCTGGGTTCTTATTTCATCAATCCGGCTGCCGGCACGGGTCGCAAGTTTGGAATCGTTTCAACCGACCTCGAAAACCCGGCGACCTGCAATTTGAGCAGGCTGGAAATTCAAGTAACTGACAGTACGGTCTCTGATAAGAAGGCCGCGCTCATCGAGGCGTGGAACAAGATTCACCGCTTCGTGCGTCTCGCTCGCAAGCTGGGCTGGACGATGCGCGATCTTGATAAAGCGATTATCGCGCTCCAGCCGAAGACCGGTACGAATCTGGATATCACCGCGGATTTTCTGGTCCAGGTGTCGCACATTCAGCGTTTGAGCGCGCAGCTTGGTCTGCCCGTCGTCAACCTGCTCAGCTTCTGGGGCACGATGGATGCCGGACGCTATCTCGATCACTTTATCGAGGGTGAGCCGGCCGTGCCGTCGCTCTACGCGATGCTCTTCAACAATCGAGCCGCGGCTGGGCAGTCGTTGCCTGAAGATCCGACCACGCTCACTGGCAACCTTTCCAGCAACAAGTCGCGAATCGCCGCCGCGTTGCAAATCAGCATCGACGATCTGAGCCTGATGCTTGCAGACGCCAACGTCGTCAGCGACGACCTTCTATCGCTCGCGAACCTTACCCTGCTCTATCGTCACGCGACGTTTGCGAGAGCACTCAATTACTCTGTGCGCACATATCTCGCATCGCTCAAGCTGATCAGCTCGACTCCGTTTGCGACGACCCAGGACACGATCAAGTTTGTGCAGCACAGCGAAAGAATCATTGCCGCAGGCTTCAGTGTTGAGGATCTCAATTACCTGCTGCGTCACGATTTCGCAGCCAATTCTCGGGTTGCGATCAGCGATCCTGCGATCGCGGCTGTGCTCGGTCCGATTCGCGACGAGCTCCGAAAAGTGTCAGGAGAAAACAGTTTTGTCGAAGTCGCCAGTGGTGGCAACGCCGCGACCAGCGATCCGAATGGCGATCTGACCAAACGCAAACTCGCGCTGCTCAACTGGGACGCTGACATCATCGAGCAACTTATCGCCGTACTGAACAACGCGTCGCCCAGCGCCACCGATATCACGATGGTCAAGCGTCACATGCGCCGGTTCTCGGTGCCGCGATACGACGTTCAGCTCAATGTTTTAGTTCCCGGAGTCGTCTTTACCGGCGCACTCAAGAACAAGATTTACTACGACAGCGCTGCGCACCGGTTGAACTTCATCGGTGTGATGACTGAAACAGAACGTAACGCGCTGAAGGCCCTGCCGGGCGACGCCGTCTACAAACAAGCCATCGATGACCTGTTTGCGGCACCCGACGCTCCGATCAACGCTCCCGCGCTGAACGATGATTTCATCAGCAGCGCCGATGCTGACACGATGTTCGCTATCAGCACCACGCCCGCGACCCGGTTCCTCCTCATTTTGAAGGAACTGTTGCCTTACCTGTACCGGACGTTGAGCGAGCAGATCGTCATTCAACGCCTGGGTGAATACCTGAACTTCGATTCAAGTGCGGCCCGCGAGCTGCTGACGAACTGGGTCAGCTCGACGGCGGATCCCACAAAGAAAGCGATCGATATTTTTACGGCGACTGCGTTTGCGGGAAGCAATCCAAACGTCGAGGTGACCAGGATTGAATTTGGGGATCAGTTCAACATGTTCGTGCGTTTGTACAAGATCGCCACGTTGAACCACGATTTCCGTCTCACTCCGGCGCAGCTCCAGTGGCTGTTTGACTTTGGTCCGAGCAATGGCTGGCTCGACTTGAACAAGCTTCCGTTCAACAGCGTCGTGCCGGTCCCGCCACCGCCGCCACTTTATCCAGACTGGGCGCGTACCGCCGATCTGTTCCAGCTAAGTGCGGCTTTACCGCTCGCGGAAAGTGTTTTGACTGATGTTTTCACGTCAGCGCGAAACGCGAACACGACGATCGCTGCGTTGCTTGGCAAGATCAGCCAGGGCTTGTCCTGGAAGTTGGAAAACCTGACGGCGCTCAACACCGGCTTCGGTTTTCAGGTCAGCGACTACAGGGATGAAAAAGCGCTGCGCCGCCTCCGCGCTGCCTTCGTGATGTTGAATCAGCTCGGTGCTTCGGCTGACCAGTGTATCTCCTGGACCAAGCCGGCAATGACCCCGCTTGACGAACAGAAATGTTCGGCAGACGTCAAAGCGCTCGTGAGAGCCCGGCTCGATGACGGCCAATGGTTGGAAAAGGCGAAGTCTCTCAACGATCCGCT